>OFQU01000216.1_pt1 | contig 13155 bp, 9 predicted proteins | sample 1542981 | NCBI WGS metagenome assembly OFQU01 (sample SAMN07774233, study PRJEB24372) | wastewater metagenome | isolation source: Exp Tend CN 90WW | collected 2016-02
TAAAGCCTTCGACTTAACCTTCTTTTACATCAATAATGGCTTCATTTAATGTCAGCATACTTTTTAAAACACCACCCGATTTTTCACTATTAAGATGCAATATCATGCTAGTTTTATTAAGATGTATTGTGGAGCAACATAGTGTTGAGCTTGTGCAACGGTTATCATAGAGTCAACAAAGCGTTGGAAGACATTATGAAAATCGTGGCAGATGAAAATCTCGCATTTACCGATTATTTTTTTGCCGAATTTGGTGAAGTTGAGCACAAAGCAGGACGTACTTTAACCCATGCCGATGTTGTGGATGCCAAAGCACTGTTGGTGCGTTCCGTAACTCAAGTCAATCCAGCATTAATCAATAACACCACACTTCAATATGTAGGTAGTGCAACCATTGGTACAGACCATTTAGATATTGAAGCCATTGAGAAACAGAATATTCAATGGGCGAATGCTGGAGGTTGTAATGCGCAGGCGGTGGCTGAATATGTGATTACGGCTTTGCTTCATCTGAAGCCCGCATTGCTGAATGCTGAAGAAAGTTTTACTTTAGGGATCATTGGTCTAGGAAATGTCGGTTCTCGCTTAGCTTATATGGCCCAATTATTGGGCTGGAATGTGATCGGTCATGATCCTTTTGTACAGCAAGATGCGATTCAGCAGGTCGATTTAAATACCTTATTAAACACTGCCGATGCAATTTCATTGCATGTGCCTTTAACCAAAACAGGATCACATCCAACCTACCATTTGTTCAACGCCGAAGCTTTCGCTGCGATGAAAACGACAGCAATATTGATTAATTCTGCGCGTGGACCTGTAATTGAAGAGCAAGCTTTATTGGCCGACATCGAAAAAACACAGCGCAAAGTGGTATTAGATGTCTTTGAACATGAGCCTGTGATTTCTGAACAAGTGTTGAAAGCTGTGACTCTAGTGACGCCACATATCGCAGGTTATAGCTTAGAAGGCAAAGCGCGTGGTACACAAATGATCTATGAGGCTTTCTGTAAAACTTTCCAATTTGAAGCCCATAAAAGCTTCGAGTCGCAGTTGCCTGTGTGCGCGCAATATTTTGAAGGGCAAGATTTGAAATCTGCACTTCAAAAGCATTTAAATGAAATCTACCCGATTGCACGAGATGACCAAGCCTTACGTGCTTGCTTAAAAGAGGGGATGATTGACCAAAAAGCCTTTGATCATTTAAGAAAGACTTATCCATTACGTCGTGAATGGGCTGCACACGGAGGGCCGAAGGCATGAGTCAGGACGTGATCCATTATCAGCCAACCTGTGACTTAAAAGCCATGCGAGCGCGTGCGCAAATGTACAGCCAAATTCGTCAGTTTTTTGCTGAACGTGAAGTGCTTGAGGTTGAAACCCCGATTTTATCTCAAGCTGGTGTGACCGATGTGCATTTGGCTTCGGTTCAAGCACAGCGCCATCTACAAGGCAAACAACAAACGCATTATTTGCAGACCTCACCTGAGTTTGCCATGAAGCGCTTATTGGCCAGTGGTAGTGGGCCGATTTATCAAATCTGTAAAGTTTTCCGTGATGATGAACATGGTCGTAAACACAATAGTGAATTTACCATGCTGGAATGGTATAGACCGAATTTCAGTTTGAAGGATTTGATGTTTGAAGTGACAGACTTATTGAATGTCACATTAAAGCAGCGTTTTGGTGAGGTTCGCCCTACCATTTTGAGCTATAAGCATGCGTTTATGGATCGTTTGGATTTGAACCCACTGCAAGCCAGTTTGAAGGAGTTAAAAGACTGCTGTAATCGCGTGGGTTTAAATTTGGACTTGGGTGATGACCGACTTGGCTATATCGATTTGCTCTTTTCACATTTTGTAGAACCAAGTCTAGGTTTTGATACGCCCGTATTTCTAACCGATTTTCCACCAGAGCTAGCCTCGCTTGCCAAAACTAAAACGGATGAAGACGGTGAATTGGTTGCAGCACGTTTTGAGTTGTATATTGAAGGTTTGGAACTCGCCAACGCTTATGATGAGTTGATCGACGCAGAGGTGTTGCGTTCGCGTTTTGAAGCCGATAATGCTGAACGTGAAAAGTTAGACTTACATGTGATGCCAGTCGATGAGTTTTTATTGGCTGCTTTGCCTCAAATGACCGCATGTGCAGGTATTGCGTTAGGTGTGGATCGTTTGTTAATGATTGCAACAGAACACATGCAGTTGGAAAAGGTGATTACCTTTCCCGCATCCATTTCTTAAGTGAAATTAAATAAAGCGCCGATTGTGGCGCTTTATTTGAGTCGATCAAGGTTTAGCTGTATTGAGCCTTCAGTTCTCCAATTGCGTGTATTCGACGTTCAATCAGCATTTCACCGATATCCGGGCCTTTAATATCCGCAGGTAGGTCTTGTGCTTTGATATTTCGCACAACATCCATCACCTTTAAAATATATGCCGACTGTGGGTATTCACGATCTTCAAGCCCTAAACGACCACGTGAGTCACATTCACAGGCCTGCACAAAGGCTTCAACCCGTTCTGGACGACGTAGTACATCTAAGCGTTGAAGTAAGCGCCACAAAGTGCCTGGTTTTAAGGTTAGGGCTTGATGACATTTCAAATGTTCTTTACAGACCGTAATAGCGAGCTGTTTCATCTGCGTTGGGACTTTTAGACGTTCACACACTTCAGTCACAGGTTTGACCCCGCGTTCTTCATGCATAATATGACGCGGTAGCTCGTCCACAGGTGTCAGAGCTTTGCCTAAGTCATGTACCAAAACAGCAAAACGAACATCTAGTGCGTAGTTGGCACGACAAGCTTGCTGTAAGGACATCATGGTATGAATACCACAGTCAATTTCAGGGTGATACTCAGGGCGCTGTGGAATACCGTAAAGTGCCGCGATTTCTGGAAAAAGTACTTTTAAAGCACCACAGCGACGTAGCACTTCAAAGTATTCATCGGCATGATCTTCCATCAGAGCACGAGAGGTTTCTTTCCAAACGCGTTCAGGGGTTAGTGCCTCCAGTTCACCCGAGTCTGCGAGTTGCTGCATCAGTGCTAACGTTTCTTCGGCCACCGAAAATCCTAGGGTTTTATAACGTGCAGCAAATCGTGCAACACGGAGGACGCGTAGTGGGTCTTCTACGAAAGCATCAGAAACATGACGTAAAACACGGAGCTCTAAGTCGCGTTGGCCGCCATAGGGGTCATACAGTGTGCCTTCATCATCCATGGCGATGGCATTGATGGTAAGGTCGCGTCGAATTAAATCTTGTTCTAAGGTAACGGTACTGTCGGTATAAAACTCAAAGCCATGATAACCCTGCCCTGACTTACGTTCGGTGCGGGCAAGTGCATATTCATCTTTGGTTTCAGGATGTAAAAAAACAGGAAAATCTTTACCTACAGGTTGGAAACCCTGGGCAAGCAGTTGTTCAGGCGTTGCACCGACAACTACATAATCTTTTTCGTGATAGGGGTGACCCAGAAGCTGATCTCGGACCGCACCGCCTACTAAATAAACTTGCATGAAAAAACCTCTATTCTTGCAGTCATCATGCTACAGAATAAAGGTTTTCTCAAGTCACAAGATACGTGTATAACGACAAACAATTATTCGCCGTTTTTCTCCGCTTCTTGAATTTCTGCTACAGTCAGCGCAGTCATATTCACTAAACGACGTGTTGTTGCTGTCGGTGTAAGAATATGAACTGGTTTCGCTGCGCCAAGTAGGATAGGGCCAATGGTGACATTATTACCTGAAGTTGATTTCAACAGGTTAAATGAAATGTTGGCTGCATCCAAGTTTGGCATGATCAATAGGTTCGCAGAACCTTTGAAGCGCGAGTTTGAGTATGCAAAGTTACGGATGTTTTCATCCAATGCCGCGTCCGCATGCATTTCACCTTCAACTTCAAGTTCTGGCGCGATTTGCGTCAAAATCTCAAACACTTTACGCATTTTTTGCGCGCTTGGATCAGTTTGATCTGAACCGAAGCTTGAGTGAGAAAGTAGAGCAACACGTGGTGTCATACCAAAACGACGTACTTCTTCAGCAGCTAAAATTGTCATTTCAGCCAACTGTTCAGCTGTTGGGTTGGTGTTGACATAAGTGTCAGCAATGAACAGATTACGGTCTTCAAGCATTAAAGCATTCAATGTAAAGAAAGAGTTGTGACCTTCTTTTTTACCAATGATGTTTTTAACGAAGTCTAAGTGAATGTCGTAGCTTGAATACGTACCACATAGCATCCCATCTGCTTTACCATGTTTCACTAACATCGATGCGATCAAGGTCGAACGACGACGTGCTTCACGTTGTGCATATTCAGGTGTTACACCTTTACGCTGCATAAGCGTGTAGTAGTCATCTGCAAACAATTCATAGTCAGGGTTTTTTTCTTGATCGACAATAGTGATGTTCACACCATGTTCAAGACGTAAGCCTAACTTTTTAATGTTCGCTTCAATAACCGCAGTACGACCAACTAAGATTGGTTTTGCAAGATCTTCATCGACCGCAATTTGTACTGCACGAAGTACGCGTAGGTCTTCACCTTCAGCATATGCGATACGTTTCGGGTCAGATTTTGCTTGAGCAAAAATAGGTTTCATCATCAGTGCTGAGTTATAAACAAACTCAGAAAGACGTTGACGATATGCAGAGAAGTCTTGAATTGGACGACTTGCAACACCTGAATCCATGGCCGCTTGTGCAACAGCAGGTGCAATTTCTAAAATCAGACGTTGATCGAGTGGACGTGGAATAAGGTAGTCACGACCAAAAGATGCTGATTTTTCACCATAAGATGCTGCATCTGCTTCAATGTGTGCCATACGCGCAATTGCATAGACACATGCGATTTTCATCTCTTCATTGATCGTTGTTGCGCCTACATCAAGAGCACCACGGAAAATGTAAGGGAAGCAAAGTGCGTTGTTCACTTGGTTTGGATAGTCTGAACGACCTGTCGCCATGATCACGTCATCACGAACTTCATGTGCATGTTCAGGCAGAATTTCAGGATCTGGGTTGGCAAGTGCGAAGATAATCGGATCTTTCGCCATCAGCTTAACCATTTCTTTGGTTAAGATACCCGCAGCAGATAAGCCGAGGAACATGTCTGCGCCTGCAATCACGTCAGCCAGTTGAGTGCCTTCAACATCTTGTACATAACGTTTTTTAGAGTCGTCTAGACCTTCACGTTTTGTTGTAAGTAGACCTCGTGAGTCTGCAACAATAATATTTTCTTTTTTTGCACCAATGGCACAAAGTAAATCTAGGCAAGACAGAGCCGCAGCACCTGCACCTGAAGCGACGATTTTAATTTCGTCAATTTTTTTGCCATTCAATTGCAAAGCATTCAGTAAAGCAGATCCAACGATAATGGATGTACCATGCTGATCATCGTGGAACACAGGGATATTCATACGTTCACGAAGTTTTTGTTCAATATAGAAGCATTCTGGTGCCTTGATGTCTTCAAGGTTGATACCACCAAAAGTCGGTTCTAATGCAGCAACAATATCGACAATTTTGTCAGGATCATTTTCTGCAATTTCGATGTCAAATACATCAACACCTGCGAATTTTTTAAATAAAACGCCTTTACCTTCCATGACAGGTTTAGAAGCCAGTGGACCAATATTACCTAGACCCAAAACGGCAGTACCATTTGTGATCACGGCAACAAGGTTACCACGTGCAGTATAAAGCGCTGCTTTTGAAGGATCTTTTTCAATTTCAAGACATGGTGCTGCGACACCCGGTGAATACGCCAAGGCTAAATCGTGTTGGTTGACCAGCTGCTTGCTAGGTGTAACGCTGATTTTCCCTGGGGTTGGGAATTCGTGATAATACAAAGCTTGCTGTTTTAATGATTGATCGTCCATCTGAATCTCTTTGTAGCGTGGGTTAGCCAGCGGAGCTGGTAGTTTTTAGTAGACAAGACCGAATATACCATTAGTTGCTGGTATATCCCAGTGATAGCTGGTGCTTTTTAAGCAAACTTAGAGCTAAAACAGTCTGATTTATATTGAGTATGTATACGAGGGTGTGTCGAGATGATCTCTTAAATATTGGGTAGCATCGAGCTGCGGAAGAGGTTTGGAAAATAAATAACCTTGCGCGATATCACATTCTAAGTTTTGTAGGTAACTCAGTTGTTGTTCGGTCTCAATTCCTTCCGCCACCACGGTCATACCCATGGCTTTCCCCATGGCAATTATGGCGCTCACAATGGCTTCTTGTTTGTAGTGTCCAATTTTTGAAATGAAGCTTCGATCAATTTTTAAAGTATCGATAGGGAAGTCAGTTAGGTAAGACAGTGATGAATAACCTGTACCAAAGTCATCTAAAGAAATATGAATGCCACGCAATTTGATGGTTTCAAGGAGGTTTTTCACTGCTTCTGAGTTTTCAACCAAAGTGGATTCTGTAATTTCTAATTCGAGGCTACTACCACTGATTTTATATCGATCAAGGGCTTCGTCTAAGTCCTTTAAAAGCTGTCCACGTTGTAATTGTTGGGCAACCACATTGACCGAAACACAGATATTATCAAAACCCAATTTATTCCATTCTTTGATTTGCTTAGCGGTTTGTAAAATTACAATGCGGCCAATATCTGAAATCAAGCTGGTTTTTTCTGCCATCGGAATGAAGAGACTCGGCGGCACGATGCCTTTGGTTGGGTGATTCCAGCGTACCAACGCCTCAAAACCATAAATCTTCTGATTGTGAATGTTGATTTTGGGTTGGTAATAAACCACCAACTCATTGTTTTGTATTGCTAGCCTTAAATCGCGTTCTAAATAAATTCCTTCTTCTAATGCAACGGTATTGCTCAGGCTGTAGAACTTGGTGGCATTTCCACCTAAACGTTTTGCTTCACTCAGTGCTTGTTCTGCACAGTTGTTTAAGTAGTCCAGCTGACGACCATGTTCAGGGTACTGCGAAATCCCCATTGAAAGCGTAATAATGTGCTCTTGACCAAAAATATCAAAAGGTAGGCTAAAGGCTTTGTTAATGCGATCAATATGTTCCTGAACGGAGGGGCGAATATGAGAGACCTCATATACAATTGCAAAATCGTCACCATTTAAGTGAGCCACTATCAAGGCTTCAGCATTGGTTAAACGAAGGCGCTGAGCAACTTGGCGCAGCAGTTCATCGCCGCCATTATTGCTTAAGAATTCATTCAATGGGCGGAAACGGTCAATATTGAGTCGAATAATCGCCAGTTGCTTAATACTGTCTTGCTGAGAAACCAAATACTGATGAAGCTGATAGTTATAGTAAAAACGGTTGGGCAAATCGGTTAGCGTATCGTAGTTTTCTAAATAGGAAAGACGCTGTTCTTGCAATTTACGCTCGGTTAAATCGGACACGATACCAATATAATGCGTGACACGATCTTGCTCATCGGTAATGGCATTCAGATGCATCCAAATACACAGCTCTTTGCCTGACAGGAACTTTTCATTAAGTTCACCGTCGTATTCACCTTTTTTTAGGAGTTGGCCAATGATTTGGTTATGTGTGCTGCGCTGATGTGACTTATAATTCGCAACAATATCAAACAGATGCTTACCATTAATTTGTACAGCTTCAAAGCCAGCCAAACGTTCAAAGAACGGATTTACGTCGATGTAACGCAGGTCTTCATCTAAGATGAAAATCCCTTGTTCAGCTTGTTCAAGGACGCTCGCTGCTAGTCGCAGACGTTCTTGGTTGCTTTTTTCATGTTGAATGTCACGTCGAATACCGACCATTTGTAACGGTTTTTGATTGATTGGATCGCGAGCAATGACGCGTCCCGTGTCATGTACCCAGTACCATTTCCCGTTATTGTGTTGCACACGATAAGTGGCTTCATAGCGGTCTGAATGACCGCGTAAATGACTTTTCATTGCAGATTTAAACGGGGCAATATCATTTGGATGAATTAGGTACTGAAGCTGAAGTTGATGCTCTGTGGAATTTTTAAGTACTTTTTCTTGTTTGTGATTGGTCAGGGAAATGAGCCGATCTTTAATATTCCAATCCCAAGGACGAATACCTGAAATTTCATGGGCAAGCGATAGGTTTTCTTGCTTATTTTTTAAGTCTTTATTGATTTGATTTACATCAAAGGTTCGTTCACGTACTTTTTGCTCAAGCAATTGATTATTCAGTTGTAACTGTTGTTCAATTTCTTTGGATTTATTCACTTCATTTTGTAGCTGTTTGCATAAATCATCGGTCCAAGCGACTTGTTTTTCAGCTTCTTTTTTCAGCTCTCGATTTTTAATTGAGAGACGGGATAAGTGCTGATTAATACGGTTGGTGGCATTGGCACAGAGCAAAATCACAATCAGAATAAAGTTCACAGCAAGGTGAAAAAGAGTGTGATTGGCATCGAAGTTGATAAATTGCGAGAGGACATAAGGGGTGATAGACGGAATAAAAACCAAACAAAAATAACTAATGCGCTGCGTTAAATAGGTAAGGCAAACGGTCTGTGTGACGATCACTAAAAGTGCAGACAAGAGTAGGGCATTTGTATAGTTAAAATTGCCAGATAGGCTGGGTAAATAGTAATAGATACAGACGACACCTGCTGCAACCAAAAGACCAATACTTAAACAGATGCCTTGAATCCAGTGGTGCGCATGTTTGGCAGAGTGATTTTTCGGGTTGAAATACACGGTGTTCACGAGCCAAAAAATGCTGAGAATAAACTCAGAAACAAAAAACCACAGGTTAAAATAAAAAGAATCTTGAGAAAAATTATAGTGATATGCACAGAAAATATAAAAAATAAGAATCAGTAAGCTACTGATGAGGAAACGAAGATGGCTAATGGAATGCGATATTTGCGCAGTCTGCAAGTGCCGATCAAGATTTTCTGTAGAAATATCTGGCATGAATCGCGAAACCTTATTTTTTTTATGACCCAATGGCGTTGTGTTGTGTCTTTTTTCAAATTTAAATACATTGTGTAAAACACAATCAATTTATATTTTGATATAAGTCAAGGGTAATATTGTTGTACATAATAATCAATATATTAACAGAACAAAAGGGTGACTTGGCTGTTTATGTGATTTAAATCACTAAATTGTAGTTGAGGATTGACAAAGCGACGACTGGTGCTGTCTCTGTACGCAATACACGCTCACCAATACACCAGTTAATAAAACCGTTCTCATTGGCTGTTGTAATTTCAGCCTCACTTAAACCACCTTCAGGCCCAATGAGGAGTGCAATGTTTGGTGTCGCATGTGCCAAAACATCGATTTTTTCTTTATTTGGGGCGAGTACAAGTCGAGTCGCAGGTAATTCGGATGCGAGCCATTTCTCTAAACTGAGTGGTGCAAGGATTTTTGGAACAATATTCATGCCGCATTGTTCACAAGCTGCGATGGCGATGCCTTGCCAGTGATCAATTTTCTTTTGATCGCGGTCATATTTCAAACGCATTTCACAGCGTTCAGACGTTAATAGTTGAATCTCCGAAACGCCTAATTCAACTGCCTTTTGAATGACATAGTCCATACGATCACCTTTACTCATGACTTGACCGAGTAAAGTTTTAAACGCAGGCGTACGATTGGTTGGGTTAAAAGCAGTGACCTGAACTAATGCTGACTTTTTAGCAACGTCACTTAAGGTCACTTCATATTCGCCGCCTTGTCCATTAAACAAAGTAGCCGTTTCACCGACTTGAGCACGCAAAACTTTTACCCAGTGGTGAAACACAGTTTCAGTCAGTTCGACAGTGTGATCAACATTGAGTTCTGCTTCCATAAAAAAACGAGGCATTCGGTTTTACTCTCAAATAGGGTGAATCTAGTTTAAATACTTATGCTAAACCGAGGTCTAGTACAAGCTGACGGGTAGGATCAGTCGTGTTCATGGTGTAGAAGTGCAAACTCGGTGCGCCCCCTGCAATCAGGCGTTCACAAAGTTTCACAATCACTTCATGACCGAAGGCTTTGATGCTGGCAGTATCGTCACCATAAGTTGCCAGTTGTTTACGAATCCAACGTGGAATCTCAGCGCCTGTACCATCTGCAAAGCGAATCAAGTTGCTGGCATTGGTAATTGGCATAATGCCTGGTGCAACTGGAATGTTCACGCCTTCTTTTTGAATGCGATCTACAAAGTAGAAGTAGGCATCTGGATTAAAGAAGAACTGAGTCAGTGCCGCATTCGCACCTGCATTGGCTTTGTCGCAAAAACGTTGAATGTCTAGGTCAAAACTATCTGCTTGAGGGTGCATTTCTGGATAAGCGGCAACCTCAATTTTGAAATGATCGCCCGAATGTTCACGGATAAAACGTACCAAATCCGTAGCATAAGGTAGTTCCCCTAGGCCAACTTGACCTGAAGGTAAGTCACCACGCAGCGCCACAATACGGTCAATGCCTTGATCTTTATAAATGTCGAGTAACTCAGCAATACGTGCTTTGTCATCACCAATACAAGACAAGTGAGGGGCAACAGGTGTGCCTTTACCATTAAATTCTGCAATGGCTGCTAAGGTGCGTTCACGGGTTGAACCGCCTGCACCATAGGTAATTGAGAAAAACTCTGGGTTGAGCAGCTGTAATTCTTGGTGTACAACTTTCAGTTTTTCTGCGCCCGCATCCGTTTTGGTCGGGAAAAACTCAAAAGAAATAGGAATGTGTTTCGACATGTTCAAATCCTTTTTTATAAATGCTTTTTATTTAGACCTCTTCCGAGCCCTCTCTTGCGCGTAGATTTATAGCAGTGCTTAAAACCCGCTTTACAGGAGAGGGGACTTTCACTATAAATTGAATTAATAATGAAAAGTCCCTTCTCCCACTGGGAGAAGGCTAGGATGAGGGGAAATATAAAACTTAGTATTTATAAGCATCTGACTTGAATGGACCTTCAACAGCTACACCTAAGTAGTCTGCTTGTTCTTGAGTCAATTGAGTCAAGACGCCACCAAAACCAGCAACCATTGCTGCAGCAACTTCTTCATCTAATTTCTTAGGAAGCAGTTCTACACGAATCGCAGCTTGTTTTTGATCTTCTGCAAGATCCGCAAATTTTTCAGCGAACAAGTGCATTTGACCTAGTACTTGGTTGGCAAAAGAACCATCCATAATACGTGATGGGTGACCCGTTGCGTTACCTAGGTTAACTAAACGACCTTCAGAAAGAAGGATCAAGTAGTTATTTTCATCTTCTGAACGATACACTTGGTGAACTTGTGGCTTCACTTCAACCCACTTGTAACCACGTAAGTAGTTGGTATCGATTTCAGTGTCAAAGTGACCGATGTTACATACCACAGCGCCTGCTTTTAATGAATCAAGCATTGCAGCGTCGCATACGTGGTAGTTACCTGTTGTTGTTACGATCAGGTCGGTATTTTGAAGAAGGTCTGCATTTACATCTTCTTTTTTACCAGTCTGTACGCCATTTTTGTATGGAGATACAACTTCGTAACCGTCCATGCATGCTTGCATCGCACAGATTGGATCGACTTCAGTGACACGTACAATCATGCCTTCTTGACGAAGTGATTGTGCAGAACCTTTACCTACGTCACCGTAACCAATAACAAGCGCACGACGACCAGATAAAAGCATATCTGTACCGCGTTTGATGGCATCATTCAGTGAGTGGCGGCAACCATATTTGTTGTCATTTTTAGACTTAGTTACTGAATCGTTGACGTTGATTGCAGGAACTTTCAAAGTACCGTCACGAAGCATTTCATACAGACGTTGAACACCTGTAGTCGTTTCTTCAGTTACACCGTGAATTTTTGCAATCACTTCTGGATATTTTTCATGAACAAGAAGTGTTAAGTCACCGCCATCATCCAAAATCATGTTGGCATCCCAAGGCGTGCCATTCACATTGATTTGTTGTTCTAAACACCACATGTACTCTTCTTCAGTTTCACCTTTCCAAGCAAATACTGGAACACCAGAAGCCGCAATTGCCGCAGCAGCATGGTCTTGAGTAGAGAAGATGTTACAAGATGTCCAACGAACTTCTGCGCCTAATTCAACTAGGGTTTCAATAAGAACCGCAGTTTGAATGGTCATGTGGATACAACCAAGGATTTTTGCGCCAGCAAGTGGTTTTGCAGTAGCATAGCGCTTACGTAGGCCCATAAGTGCTGGCATTTCTGCTTCAGCAAGTTTGATTTCTTTACGGCCGTAGTCAGCGAGTGAAATATCAGCAACTTTGTAATCTGTAAATGAAGCAGTAACCGCGTTCATCACGATCTCCTAATATAAAAAATTGATCATTCAGTTCGCGGATGCCGTTGTTGATTCAAAAGGGATTTGAACCGGATCGTCGAGCCTAGCGATTTCACATTTATGTACCTGTGAAAAAGTCGCAGCATCCCTCGACTAGCGAAGTATTGTACTTGGATTCTAAAAGTGTTCCAAGTTGTTAGTGTGAATATTATTTACTTTTCCTGCATCTGTTCTTTCAGTTGATCAAATGCCTTCCAACCTTGTTTGGTGAGGTTAAAGAGTTTTCCATCATATTCGTCTTGAATGAGTCCCAATGTTACAAGTTCATGTAGAGTGCTTTTCCATGTAGCAATTTTTCTAGGTGTATCCAAATTCAATTTTAAATCGCCCGCGTATAAATTTGTGCAATCAATACCCGAAATAAATTGAATTTCACTTTGTGTTTCTCCAGCACTTATTATGAGTTGAACCATTTCATCACTAGGTTCAATGGAGTGTTTATTTGAGGATGGTGCTTCGTTTTCAAATGATGAGTTATCTAAAAGATTGTGAATATATTCGTTATTTTGTAATTGTAGTGTTATATGATCTTTAATTTTTTGTTTAAGAGTTAATAGATCATTATAAAATTCTAATACTCCATTCGGCATCCATTCCCGAATTTGTACTTGTAGTTTTTGATATTGATCAGTAATTTTACTTGGTGGTATTGGTCTGTCACAAATATAAATAGAGGTTAGTTTCTGAGATGCGATATGTCTTGAAATTTCTTCGACAGTACCACTCACATATTCGCCAGTTTCAGTAGACTTCCGTCATAAATCAAAAAACGTACAATTTATTTGATCTTAAATTAATCAGCAAAATTATTTAATTCAAGAGATAATCCTTGGATGAAATTCAAAGATATTCAAAAATTATCAGACGTTAAGTT
>OFQU01000217.1_pt1 | contig 13019 bp, 10 predicted proteins | sample 1542981 | NCBI WGS metagenome assembly OFQU01 (sample SAMN07774233, study PRJEB24372) | wastewater metagenome | isolation source: Exp Tend CN 90WW | collected 2016-02
TATAGGGTGCTGCTGTAACGGAACCTCCGTGATGGATCATATCACTCAGGGGAAGCCTAACGCCGCCCTCTAGATCGTGAACAAGCGCATATTTTTCAAAATACCATCGTATTTTAAGACGGCTAATGACCGTCCGGCCTGCGCTGCTGCTAGCTGTAATACCCTCCCTCCAAACATGAATGAACGTCTGAGGTTGGGGGTGACGAAGATCGCGCGAATGACTGCAATTGGGTCTTCGTGACGAAAGGGTAGGGCGGCCGCTCAAGCCCGGACCCCGACGCTGAGGCAAGTCATGCTCTTCCCGAAAGCGGCCATACGTTCAGCCTAACCATTCCCGCTTCCCGCTTGCCCGTCATCGAAGGCCATTTTCGGGAAAGAGCAGTTATGAACATAATTCCGGAAAGGCGACGCCTCTGACACCTTTCGGCACTGTCAGAAAGGCCGCCTTTTCGATACAGCTTCCCGATCGGGAACACTTTCACTTAGATTTCCCCGATCGATCCCGACCGCAGGCGGTCGATTGTCTGCCGCTCGAACACCTGGGGGTTTTTGGCGGCAATACGCAGAGAGCGTCTTCGTCCAGCGCCAGTGCGACCTTGCCATCGGCGAGCATGAGACCGGTATTACATGCCGAGGCCAGAGTGCCGAGGTCGTGGAGGGCGGTGATGAGCGTTAGGCCGTCATCGACCATGTCGCGCAAAACCTCGCGCAGGTCGAAGATCGCGACGGGATCGAGCCAGTTAAACGGTTCGTCGAGAATCACTTGGGCATGACCGCCCGCGAACGCTGCAGCGACGGCGACCCGCTGTCGCATGCCCGCAGAGCAGTCGCCGATCCAGCGGCCCAGCAGCGGCGCCAGGCCCAGCGCTTCATGCAGCTTTCCCAGGCGGGGGCGGACATCATCGATGCTCCCGCCGACGAGTTCGAGAACGTCGCGTCCACGCAACGCATCTGGCAGTTTGTCGGCCGGAGGGGAGAAGCCGAAACGCAGCGCGCGAGCGGCACGGTCGCCGACCAGTTCGTCACCACCGATCCGACATGATCCACCGGCGAAGGGCAGCCGGCCGGCAACCGCTCTCAGCAGGCTGGTCTTTCCTGATCCGTTGGCGCCGATGAGGCCGAACCACGATCCGGGTGCGACGGTCAGATCGACGTCCTGCACGACGCGCTGTCCGCTCCGCTCGACAGCTACGGCTGTCAATTCGACGGCCACGTTCATGCCAGCAGCCATGTCTTAGCCTGTCCCCGACGTTGCAACTGCCAGAGCATGGCGATCGCGAGGATGGGCAAGGCCACCGGCATTGAATAGGCGACCAGCATAAGCAATCCTGCGAGCATGGAGACGAGGAAATCGGCGAACCGCTTCGTATGCAGCCGGTAGGCGAGGACGCGCAGCGTCAGGAGCAACAGCACGGCGACGCAGGCGGCAGCGGCGATACCGGCCACGACCGGCCCCAGCATGATCCAGCATCCCGGCACCGACACGGCAAGGAAGGTCGCGATTCCCTTGCCATGATGAACGAAAATGCACCGCGCTCCGTGTCCGGCGGCAGTCATAAAGCGGACGACGGCGTCATCGACGCTAGTCAGCGTCAGCGCAAGCAGCACTGTGGCTATGCCGACCACCGCCATCAGCGCGTTCGTGCCCAGCGTGCGGGCGGGCAAAAGCAGCAGGAGCTGGATGGTCGCAGCCGCTACCCCGGCGATCGGGCGATGCGACCATGCCCGGAGAGTCCATCCCGGTCGCGCAGTGCCAGCGATCCACTTCGGCATCCTGACGCCACCTGTCAGTCCGGCGATCATCACGCCCGCGACATAGCCGGGCACGCTTACGACCAGCAGCGAAGGGCGCACGATCAGGGTCGTCACGGCTAGCAGGGTCATCCCGACGCCATGCCATGCCGCCATGTAGCGCCGTCGTGGCTGCGGGTGCAGGGCGTCGGTCGCGAGCAACCCGTCGAATGCGTGGAAAGCGAGGCGGATGCGGACGAGGCGTCCTGCCCCGGAGCCGATCATCACACCGGCAGCGAGCGCCGCCCATGCCTCAATCATCCAGGGGTGATCAAGGAACCAGGCATGGACGGCCGCGAACGCCGCTACCAGCATGGATGCGGCGATGACGCGATCGTGCCAGCCAGCGAACGTTGCTCGGATTATGTTCGATAGGATCAGCCGATCCTGACGAATCAGACGCTGCGCTTTCAAGTCTGTCGATGACGTGCCCGGTAGTCCCCGTACCATACCGGCATCCTAGAAGTCGGGCTGGTTAAGCCAATACGCTAATCCAAATTCGCTACGACATTCTCGCTTGAGAAGCAGACGGGGTTTTAGAAGGCTTGCCAGATTCCTAATCAACCATCCCAAACGAGACGGCTTCGGCCGTCTCGAAGGCCGCTCGTTTTTCGGGAAGTGCCCCTCGCGCGGGCATGTTCGACAGCGAGGGGGCGTGACTTGGATCAGCGGCGCGCTTCGGTGGCCATTCTGACCGCCAAGCTGGCCAAGACGGTGCCCATCACCCAACGCTGGACCAGCGCGAAGGTAGGACGTTGCGTGAGGAACGCAGCGATCGAGGCCGCCGAGATTGCGATCATCGCGTTGACGAAAACGCTGATGGCGATTTGCACTGTCCCGAGAACCAGAGCCTGCCCCAGGATGCTGCCGTTCGCCGGATTGATGAATTGCGGCAGCAGCGACAGGTACATGACCGCGATCTTTGGGTTCAGCAGGTTGGTCAGGAAGCCCATGAGGAACAGCTTGCTCGGGCTGTCTGTCGGCAAGTCCTTGACCTGAAACGGCGAGCGCCCACTGGGGCGCACGGCCTGCCACGCAAGCCAGAGCAGGTAGAGGGCGCCGGTGATGCGTACGGTGTCGTAGGCATAGGGCACCGCCAGCACGAGCGCCGTGATCCCGAAAGCCGCACAGAGCATGTAGAAAACGAAGCCAAGCGCGACGCCGCCTAGCGAGATCAGGCCGGCGGTCCTGCCCTGACAGATAGACCGCGAAATGAGATAGACCATGTTCGGGCCCGGCGTCAGGACCATAGGCGACCGGTTTCTCGTGTGCCAGCAAACGCAACCGGTCGGGCCCGAGGCCGAGCAGCCGAACGAAGGCGTCATGGACGAGGTCGAAGGCGTCATGGCGCTCGGAATGCAGCTTGCGCGATCGCACTAGCCGAGGCGCTTCGGCTGCATACACCGTCTCGACCAGTCCATGGTCCTCGATGCGCCCGGCACGAGGAGCGGTCGATCCGTTCCTCACGACGAGCAGCGGACACACGCGCAGAGGGAGCGCACGACGATTTCTCCGGAAGACACGGAAAACGCCTCCAGCGTCGAGGCGAGCCGGATGGACCGGCGATCAGGTCACACGCGCACAGGACGTGGCTGGCGCTTTTAGCCGACGAGCGGCCTTGACATTGGCGCCAGCAGCCCGGAACCTTGGTTCGTCCCGGCCGAATGATCCCAGGCGAGGTCCTCGAGCCTCGGTGCAGGCCGCAGCCCGCACGCCCGCCAGCTTATCGCGTCCCATCTGGAAAGCAAGGGGCGGGCACTGCGCAAGTCCTCCCGCGCAAGCAATGATGCGCCGCCAAACCGGGCCCTGAGACATGCTTGAACATGCACCGGTGCCTTTAGCTGCAAGGCCTGGACATGCGCGCCGGCGACCCGGTCGAAGTTAAGGTTTGGCGTATGTATGACCGAACCAACGGCCTGCATAGATTTGGCCAAGAGCTCGCATCGAATAGCAGGATGTTTTTCCGTGGGGCATAATAGTCGCCAAGTTGCCTAGGGAGAGCGGACGTCACCGCTGCACGCAAGTTGAGCCATCTTCAGTAAGTCTGACCAAAGCATGCGTCAGAGCCAGCCTACGGCGCGTTAGCACATAACCCCAATTGGCCATCGTGTCGGGTACGGGAATCCCGGCCTGCGCGCGCCTTACGCGAGTCGACAGCAAGCGGCCGGTTGCTCTGGCGACGGTAGGCAACTTGCCTGCTGCAATTGGCAGGGGCCGGAAGGGCTGTCGCGGTAAACAGCCGTTGGATCAGTCAGATGCGACATCCTTCCCTCAAATAGCTCCGATCCTCGTGCAACGGATCATCCGTGGCAAGGCGTGGCTTACAGGTTCGATGCATTTTGCCATTCGACCCGATTGATCGGTACCTACAGTAGGACTCGCTGGTGGGCTCAGGTGCGGCCTTCCGATTGAACGGGATTATTCAACAGTTCCTCTATCGTCCCGTCCGGCGCGGCCCGGTCCAGCAGGGACGCGAGCAGGTCGACCGATTCCAGCATCGCTTCCGGATCGTCGATGAACTCGCGGCCCAGTGACATGCCGCGCATCGCCCAGACCACGAGGCGAATGGCCGAATTGTCCGCGACGCTCGTTCCGAGCCGCTCGCGGAAAGCCCGGGCTGCCAGTTCCTCGATCGCTGTCTGCACCGGCTTGATGAGCGCGGCGAGGTCGGGGTCGCTGCGTGAGGCGACGAAGATCTCAAGCACCGCGATGCCCGAGGGACGCGAAAGCACTTCCCATGAGATGCGCGGCCAGTCCGAGACGCGCGATCCGATCTGTCGTTCGCGCTGCAAGTCGCGGTAGGCGAGCACCTCCTCGTCGAACACCCAGCGCACCACCTCGGCGATGAAGGCGGCGCGCGAGGCGAAATGGTGCGTGATCGCACCGCGGCTGACCCCGGCTTCGTCGGCGATGACCGCGTTGCTGGCGCGGGTGTAACCCAGCCGACTGATCGCACGCACCGCCGCTTCGAACAGCGCCGCGCGCGTATCGGCCGTGCGCTGCTCCTGCGTTCGCCGCTGCACTTTTGTACCGCTCATCCTCGCTCCCTCGACGCGGCGCGAGCTTGAGCGTGTCCCGATGGGCGAGACAAGGCCCTATCCATCAGAAGCGCCACTCGAACGCCCCGCCGATGCGACGGAAGGCGTTGTCGGGCAGCGTCTGCACATATTGGCCGACCGAGAAATTGCCCGGGAAGATCGCCGCGGCGTAGCGCTTGTCGAACAGATTGCGCACGAACACGCTGAAGCGCGCGTGATCACCGATGTCGCCGATGCCGATCGTCCCGGTGACCACCGAATAGCCCGGCTGGATCGTGTTGGGATCGTTGATCGCGTAGTAAAAGCGGCTGCGATAGCGCCAGTCGGCGGTCACGAAGACCTTGAGGTCGTTGCCGATCGGCTGGTCGATGCTGGCGGCAAGGCTGGTGGTCCATTTCGACGCGCCGACCAGCGGCGTGCCCGCCGCATTGAAGCTTGGCCCGGGGAGCGAACAGCCCTGCGCCGCGGTCTGCCCATAATAACAGGCGACGTTGTAATTGCCGTAGGTCGCATCGAGGTAGGTGACGCCGCCGTTGAGCGTGATGCCGCGGGCGGGGCGGAGGATTGCCTCTGCCTCCACGCCGCGGGTCTTGAGCGCGCTCGCGTTGCCGGTGCGGAACGAGCCGAGGCCGCCGTTGAGCGACGGATCGAACACCTGCGCCTGGAAATCGCGAAAGTCGTTGATGAAGCCCGCGACGTTGAGGCTGAGCTTGCGATCGAGCACGTCGAACTTGGCGCCGATTTCATAGGCATCGACCGTTTCGGGATCGACGGCGAAAGCGACACCCGCGGCCGAGCTGATCGCCGGCCCCTTATAGCCGCGTGTGTATGTCGCGTAGAGGTTGGCGGTCGACGTCACCGCATATTCGATCCCCGCGCGCCCCGAGAAACCATCGGCCTTACGACCCGACACGATCGGTGCGGCGAGCGCTCCGATGCAGCGTTGCCCGCCGCTGAGCAGGAAGGTGACGAGGTTGCAGACGCCTTGCACCGCGGTGACGGCGGTCGTCGACGCGATCTCGTCGCGGGTATAGCGGCCACCGGCGATCAGGCGCAGCTGCGGCGTCAGGTTGAAGGTCAGCTGCGCGAAGGCGGCATAGCTTTTGGTCGTATAGTCGAAGTTCGACTGCCCGTTGACGGGGGACAGGCGGACCGGTGTGCTGGCGGGGAAGATGCCAAACGTGCCCGCCTGCAGGATCTGCGCATCGATATGCTGGCGGAAGAAATAGAGACCGGCGGTATAGTCGATCGCGCCCCGCTCGGCATTGGCGATGCGCAGCTCTTCGGACAATTGATAGGATTGCGAGTTGGCGATGTTGGTGTCGAAGAACGGCACCGGCGTCTGGTCGACGTCGTTGTTCGCGCGCGCCTTCAGGTTGCGATAGGCGGTGACGGACGTGATCGCCACCGGTCCGGCATCATAGTTGACCGCGAGCTGCGCACCGAAGCTCTTTTCGTCGCGCACGACGTTGGTGCTGCCGATCGCGGTCTTGTTGTTGGTGGGCGAGGCGACCACGCCGAGCGCGGTGTTCTGCGCGAACACGAAATTGGCGGGCGCCAGCGGACGGAAGGCGGCGGGGATCGGCGTCGGATCGTTGCCACCGAACTGGCGGATCGTCGAATAGGCCTCGATCCCGCTGTTGTTCTGGTTGTCGACGATCGCATACAGGCTGAGGCGATCGGTCGGCTTCCACAGCAATTTGCCCGTGCCGAACCAGCGCCGCACCGGATCGAGGCGGCCAGGGCCGACCAGCTGCGTCGAGGGCTTCTGATACTGATAGCCACCGACGACGCGGAGCGCCGCGGTGTCGCCGATGGGTATGTTAACCACCGCCTGCGACTGGACCTGATCGCGGCTGCCGGCCTGTACCCGGCCGCTGCTGCTCCAGGTGCCGAGCTCGGGTCGGGCGGTGGTGATCGAGATCAGCCCGGCGGTGGTGTTCTTGCCGAACAGCAGCCCCTGCGGGCCACGCAGCACCTCGACGCGTTCGACGTCCGCCAGCGAGTTGAGCGGGACGTAGCGGGGCAGGGTGATGTTGACGTCGTCGACGGCGATGCCCACGGCGGACTCGATGCCGTAATCAAACGAATTGGTGCCGACGCCGCGGATGGCGAAATTGGGCACGCCGGGGGTGGCGGTAAAGTTCAAGCTGGGTGCGCGCTGCGTGATGTCGGCCAGCTGATTCGCGCCGGTTTCGCGGAGCGACTGGCCGTTCACGACGGTGATCGCGATCGGCACGTCGCGCAGGTTCTCGGTACGGCGCTGCGCCGTGACGACGATGTCGCCGTCTTCTGGGGTCGCATCGGCCGGTGGCGTGGCGGCCTGGGTTTCCGGCGGGGGCGTCGTTTGCGCCTGCGCGCCGCCGGCCCATGCCAGCACGCTCGTACCCATCAGCAATGCCAATCCACGCATCGTCATATCCTCACCCAATCCGCGGTCCATGCCGCTTGACTTTAAGCATCGCCTCGTCAAAACATACTGTCAAGCGCGTATGTAAGTTGCGCATCATCTGGGAGGATGTGATGACATTTTGGCACCGACGCGCTGTGGCCTGCGCCGTTCTGCTCTGTTCGGCCGGGTCGGTCGAAGCGCAGACGGCGTCACTGCGGACCGACGCAGCGTCCGCTGACAGGCGCGCCACGGACACCGAACGACGGATGCAGACGGACGAACGGACGGTGCTGACCCATGGTCTGTGGGCGATCCCGCTGATCCCGAACGTGACGATACCCGCCGAGGCCGTGCTGGGTGCGGGCTATGTCAGCGGCATCCTCCGGCTGAACGTTCCGGCGCTGATCGAAACGGACGCGAGCCTGGGCGTGTCGTATATCGCCGGGCTACGCAAGGACGGCGCGACCGCGCTGCCGTCGGCGACGGCGATGGGGTCGACCTGGAACCCGGACCTGATCCGTCGCGGTGGCGCGATGATTGCGGGCGAGGCGCGGGCCAAGGGCTTCAACGTGCTGCTGGGCGGGGGCATCAACCTGATGCGCGACCCGCGCAACGGGCGGACGTTCGAATATTTCGGCGAGGACCCGCTGCATTCCGGCCTGCTGGGCGGGGCGGCGATCGCCGGCGTCCAGTCGCAGCACGTCCTGTCCACGGTCAAGCACTTCGCGCTGAACGCTCAAGAGACAGGACGCCATGCCGTCGACGGCAGGGTCGCCGACGACGCCTTCCGCATGAGCGACCTGCTCGCCTTCGAGATCGCGATTGATCGGGGCCGGCCCGGTGCGGTGATGTGCGCCTACAACCGCGTCAACGGGGCGCCGGCATGCGGCAGCGATTATCTGCTCAACCGGGTGCTGAAGCAGGACTGGCGCTATCCCGGCTTCGTAATGTCCGACTGGGGTGCGGTCGGCGCGGTCGATTACGCGCTGGCCGGGCTCGACCAGCAATCGGGTGCGCAAATCGACAAGCAGGTGTTCTTCGGCACGCCGCTCGCCCAGGCGGCGGCGCGCGATCCGGCCTATGCCGCGCGCGTCGCCGACATGAACCGGCGCATCCTGCGGTCGATCTATGCGGTCGGGCTGGATGCGCATCCGCCGGTGAAGGGGGTGATCGACTTCGCCGCCAACGCGGCCGTCGCCCGCGCGGTCGAAGACGAGGGGATCGTGCTGCTGCGCAACCGCGACGCGCTGCTGCCGCTGTCGAAGGATGTCGCGTCGATCGTCGTGATCGGCGGCTATGCCGATGCCGGCGTGCTGTCGGGCGGCGGATCGACGCAGGTGCAGCCGGTGGGCGGGCCGGCGGTGTCGCTGCCGATGGGCGGCGAGGGGCCGCTCGCCAAGTATAACAACCAGACCTTTCACGGCACCGCCCCGCTCGCGGCGATCCGGGCGCTGGCGCCCAACGCAAAGGTGACGTTCGTCGACGGCCGCTACCCAGCCGAGGCGGCGGCCGCCGCCGCGCATGCCGATGTGGCGATCGTCTTCGCAACGCAGTGGATGGCAGAGGGCGCGGACGTGCCAGACCTGTCGCTGCCCGGCGGCCAGGATGCGACGATCGCCGCGGTGACGGCGGCCAATCCCAAGACGATCGTCGTGCTCGAAACCGGCGGCCCGGTGCTGATGCCCTGGCTCGACAGGACGGGCGCGGTGCTGGAGGCGTGGTACGGCGGCGCGAAAGGCGGCGACGCCATCGCGGCAACGCTGTTCGGCGACGTGAATCCGTCGGGCCGCTTGCCGGTGACGTTCCCCGCCTCGATCGACCAGCTGCCGCGCCCCGCGCTGCCCTATGCCGGCATGATCGACCGCAACTTCGCCGCTGGGCTGGCGGCCGGCAAGAGCTACCCGATCGACTATGACGTCGAGGGCGCGGATGTCGGCTATCGCTGGTTCGCGCGCCAGGGGACGACGCCGCTGTTCCCCTTTGGGTTCGGCCTCAGCTATACGACGTTCGATCATGGCGCGTTGAAGGTAACGGGCGGCGCCAATCCACGCGCGACCGCCCAAATCCGCAACACCGGCACGCGCGCGGGAAGCGAAGTCGCGCAGCTCTACCTCGTCTCGACGCCGGCCGGGCGCACCCTGCGTCTCGCTGGATTTGCCAAGGTGGCCGTGCAGCCGGGCGGAGCGGCCACCGCGACCATCCCGATCGATGCGCGTCTTCTCGCCGAAAGCCGGAACGGCCGCTGGACGCTGCCGGCGGGTGCCTATGGCTTCGCGCTCGGCCGGTCTGCCACCGATCTTGGCCCGGTCATCACCGTCACCCTGCCGGCGCGCCAATGGCGCTGACCTTCACAGCAAAGGATCGTCCGATGTCGCGTGCCTATATCTTCGGCGCCCTGATCGCGCTTGCTATACCCGTGTCCGCCTCGGGCCAGGGCATTCCGGTCGAACCGATGGCGACGCCGGCGCAGCCCGGTGCGATCCCGCTTGGCACTGGCGGCATGCCGGGCATGCCGCCGGAAAGCTGGTTCACGCTCGCCGGCCGACCCACCGTGCGCAACGTGTCGACCGCGACGCTGCTGCCCGTGCTGCCCGCCAAGGGCAAAGCGACGGGCGCCGCGGTCGTCATCGCGCCGGGCGGCGGCTTCGTGATGGAATCGATGGAGGCAGAGGCGATGAAGCCCGCGCGCTGGTTCGCCGATCACGGTATCGCCGCCTTCGTCCTCAAATACCGCCTCGATCCGACGCCCGCGCCGATGGACGCGTTCAAGCAGGCGGCGCTGGCGCGCTTCGCCGCCGCCGCGATGGCGGGCGCGAAAGGGGGCGCGGACATTCCCGCGCCCGCGCCGGCGCTCGCCGATGCGCAGGCAGCGATGCGGCTGGTGCGCGCCCGCGCCGCGCAATGGGGCGTCGACCCCAAGCGTGTCGCCTATGTCGGCTTTTCGGCAGGGGCGATCATGGGCGTCGATTTGGTGAAGGCGGCGGCGCCGGGCACGATGCCGGACCTGTTCGCCGCCATCTATCCGTCGATGGCGCCAACCACCGTCGCCCCCGCCGCGCCGCCGCTGTTCGTCGCGGTGGCGAGCGATGACGAGCTGTTCGGCAAGCAGGGATATGGCCTGCCCGACAGTTGGCGCCGCGCCGGTCGGCCGGTCGAGCTGCACGTCTACGAACATGGCGGCCACGGCTTCGGCTTCGACGGCAAGCCGGGTACGACCAGCTCCGGCTGGGCCCAGGCGCTGCTGACCTGGCTAGGCACGCACGGCTGGCTGACGAGATGACACGAGCGGTCCCAGGAGGCCGCCGCGAGAGGGTGACCATCTGACGAGGAGACGGGACGATGCGTTGGGCGCTATGGTGTGCGTTGAGTGCGATGCTGCTGACCCAGTCGGCGACGGCCGCGACCTATAAGGCGAACGGCCCGATCGAGCGGCGCTATGCCGCCGAGGGGCCGTGGGCGACCACGACCAGCGTCTCAAGCGGTCCATGCGACCGCGAAGGCCATGTCTGCGACATCTGGTATCCGTCCGACCTTGGCTCCAACCCGCTGAAGGGGCAGGCGGACGGCTTCCGCCACCCGGTGATCGTCTTCGCCAACGGGACGGCCGACAGTGTGGCGGCGGACAAGAACGCGTATTTCCTCCGGCACCTCGCCAGCTGGGGGTTCATCGTCATCCGCTCGCGCGACGGCTGGACCGGGCAGGGCGACACGGCGAGGGATGCGGCGCAGTATCTGATTGGCCTGTCGCGCGACCCACAGAGCGTCTTCTATGGTAAGGTCGATGCCGCCAACATCGGCCTGGCGGGCTATTCGCAAGGGGCGGCGACCGCGACGCTGCTCTTTTCGCGCAACGATCCGCTGTTCAAGACCTATGTGCCGATCGAAACGCCGCTGCGTGCCGTGTGCGTGGTCGCGAATTGCATGATCGACCTCGATGCGCTGCCGCAGGTAACGCGCGGATCGATCTTCTACGTCGGTGGCGATCTCGACGTGGTATCGAGCCTGCCCACGAACCTTGGCTATTACACGCCGACGTCCAACGGGGTGGACAAGGCGATGGGCATGATCGCGTTCGGCGGCCATACCGAGATCGAGGGCAACCCCGGATGCAAGGCCGGCGAGTTGCCCGGCATGTGCAACATCGGCGTATCCCCGCTGCTCGGCTATCCGACGGCCTGGTTCATGTGGAAGCTGCAAGGCGCATCGGACGGACCCACAGCGTTCGCGGCCGACGGCGAGCTGGCGCAGGCCACGCCGGGATGGCTGGGGGTGCTGAGCAACATCCGTCGGCCATGACACGCCGGGCGGCGCTGCTGTCGCTGCTCCTCGCAGTGGGTATCGTCGTCGGATTCGGCCTGGCGATCGGCAGCTATTTCGAGGACCGGCCGCCTCGGCAGCAGGACGATGTGACGGTCGTATCGGCGACGGGGCAAACGGTGGATTCGGCGTCGGGCGTGCCGCCGTCCGTCCGCCGCGCCCCGTCCATCCCGGATTGGACGGGGCGCGAGCGTAGCGCCGTGGTGCGAGCGCTCGGAATGCCGTCCGACGCTGGAATCCGCGACGTCACCGTCTTCGCCCAGGTCCTGTGTGGACAGGCGCAAGACGCGGCCGATCAGCCGTTCCGGCGTTTCGCCTACGTGCGTACCGCGCGGCTTGGCGCGTGGGATGATGGTAGTGCCGCATTCGAGCAGACGTATCGGCAATTGTGTCGGTAGTAATCACGGAGAATCCTGACCATGAACAAGATGCCCGATCAGCACAACGGGAGCATATTGCTCGTGGGCGCGTCGCGCGGCCTGGGCGAGGCGATGGCGCATGTGTTTGCGCGAAAGGGCTGGCGGGTCGTCGGAACGGTGCGGGACGATCAGCCCAACGGCCTGCGAGACCTAGCGCGCGATCATTCCGATCAGGTCGGGGTCGAACGGCTCAACATCACCGATCCTGACCAGATCGCCGCGCTCGCCGAGCGCCTTGCCGGCAGACGCTTTGACATGTTGTTCGTCAACGCCGGCACAGCCAATCACGATCAGCAGGAGACGATCGCCGAGACGTCGACTGACGAATTCGTGCGCGTGATGGTCACCAATGCGCTCCGCGTGATGCGAACCGTAGAGGGGTTGCAGGGCCTCGTCCGTGATCGAGGCCTGATCGGGGTGATGTCGTCTGGCCAAGGCAGCATCGCCAACAACGAGAAGGGCGGCCACGAAGTCTATCGAGGCAGCAAGGCGGCACTGAATCAGTATATGCGCAGCTATGCCGCTCGCCGCGCTAGCGACGGGCGCGCTTTGGTGCTCATGGCGCCAGGGTGGATCCGCACCGAGCTGGGCGGTGCCGAGGCCCCCTTTGGCATAGAAGAAACCATTCCCGAGCTGGTCGATACGCTGATTGCCCAGCAGGGACGGGCAGGGCTGCGCTTCATCGATCGACATGGCGCAACCGTGCCTTGGTAACCGCGGGCGGCGTGCCGCTATGAGGGGCGGACCGGACTCGTCATAAGAGGCGCGCCGTTCGCGTCACCCGTTGCGAGTGTCCAGCAGGTGGCGCAACCGGTCGGCGTCTGCCACCGATGCGGGATTATAGACGATCATCCCGACTTCCGGTCGTCCCTCGACTGAGAAAGAGGAAGATTTCATCGCGATCAGGCCTGCTGCGGCTCGCTTTGCAGCCGGCAGCATGTCGGCAATGTGAAGAGTCTCACGAGCAGGGTCGCCCATCCGCAGCTGCAGCTCGCCCCGAACAGACTGATCGGCTTCGAGCGCCTCGTTCTCAGCTCGCAGCTTTGTTGAAGCCTCCACAAG
>OFQU01000221.1_pt1 | contig 12909 bp, 9 predicted proteins | sample 1542981 | NCBI WGS metagenome assembly OFQU01 (sample SAMN07774233, study PRJEB24372) | wastewater metagenome | isolation source: Exp Tend CN 90WW | collected 2016-02
GCAATGACGTCCCAGGACGGCGTTTCGAGTCGCAACTTGACCCCCAGTTTTTCCGCCACAGCCTTGGCGACATCCACGTCGAAGCCGTCGAGTTGGTTCTGGTCATTGAGGAACGAGAACGGTGGATAGCTTTCCATCAGCACGCCGACCAGCTCTTTCTTTTGCTCGATACGGTTCAGCGTTGTGCCACCAAAGGCTTGCGTGGAGGCAGCCAGAATCGTCAGGCCCAGGGCCAGTAGCGGTTGAAATTTCACAGTCGATCCCTGAGCAAAAAAGAGGTTGTTATTAACCGGATGGTGCGTATTAAATAGTTATAAGAACGACTCCGATAGTGAGTTATTTTCATAAGCATATGAGTGAAAAGCATATGGGCGCAGCAAGCACGATTATTCTCGATGGCGGCATGGGCCGTGAGTTGCAGCGCGCCGGTGCGCCATTTCGTCAGCCGGAGTGGTCGGCGCTGGCGTTGAGCGAGGCGCCTCAAGCGGTCGAAGCGGTGCATGCCGCTTATATCGCCAGTGGCGCCAATGTGATTACCACCAACAGTTACGCCGTGGTGCCGTTCCATATTGGCGAAGAACGCTTCGCCGCTGAAGGGCAGGCGCTGGCCGCGTTGGCCGGTGAGCTGGCGCAACGTGCGGTGCAAGCCTCGGGGAAATCCGTGCGGGTGGCCGGCTCATTGCCACCGCTGTTTGGCTCGTATCGGCCGGATCTGTTCAACGCCGACCGAGTGACCGAGTTGCTGGCGCCATTGGTCAATGGCCTGGCACCGCACGTGGATCTGTGGCTGGCGGAAACCCAGAGTTCGCTGGCCGAGGCGCGAGCGATCCATGCGGGGTTGCCGAAGGACGGCAAAGCGTTCTGGCTGTCGTTCACCTTGCAGGATGAAGACACCGATGAAGTGCCTCGTCTGCGTTCCGGTGAGCCTGTGGCCGAAGCGGCCGCGGTGGCGGCTGAGTTGGGCGTCGAGACGTTGTTGTTCAATTGCAGTCAGCCGGAAGTGATCGGTGCCGCGATTGATGCGGCGCGCGCCACCTTCGAGCGTCTGGGGGTGAAGATTCACATTGGTGCGTATGCCAATGCGTTTCCGCCGCAGCCAAAAGAGGCAACCGCCAATGACGGACTTGATCCGTTGCGCGATGACCTGGATCCACCGGGTTACTTGCACTGGGCGATTGACTGGCAGCAGCGTGGCGCCAGCCATTTGGGCGGTTGCTGCGGGATCGGCCCGGAGCACATTGCGGTGCTTGCGCAAAAGCTGGGCTGACAGCCGATCAAAAGATCGCAGCCTGCGTGGGATTCAAATGCACGCCTGCAGGCGCTGTCGCGGGCTGCGATCGTTTGTTTTCAAGCAATCAGGAACGGCATTCCACCAAGCCTTTTACCTGCCCGTCTGGCGTCTGATTTTCATCCGCCAGCCACTGCTCGAACCCTGCCGCGATCGCCGGCCACTCTCCATCCAGAATCGAATACCACGCGGTGTCGCGGTTGTGGCCCTTGACCACCATGTGCTGGCGGAACACGCCTTCGAAGCTGAAGCCCAGGCGCTCGGCAGCGTATCTGGAGCGGGCGTTGCTGTTGTTGCACTTCCATTCGAGGCGGCGATAACCCAGCTCGAAGGAATACTTGGCCAGCAGGAAAACCGCCTCGGTGCTTTTCGGTGAACGCTGCATCGGCGCACCGAAGGTGACGTGGCCGATTTCGATGCGGCCCTGGGCCGGGACGATCGACATCAGGCTGAGGAGACCTTGTACCTGACCGCTGGCGCGATCAACGACGCTGAAGAAGTACGGATCGCTGGCGGCCGCGTGGTTGTTCAGCCATGCGTCGAACGCTGTGCGCTCCGGGAATGGGCCGTAGGGTAAATAATCCCAGAGTTTGGGGTCGGCACCGGGGCCTTCGAGGGCGGCGAACAGTTGGTCACCGTGGCGCGCCGGGTCGAGTCTTTCCAGGCGAATGAAACGCCCTTCGAGCAGTGTGGCGGTGGGGGCGGGGACGCCTTTCCAGTCAGCGAGTGAAGCGGTCATGCGTGCGTCTCCTTAAAGGGCTTTGCGAAACTGGATGAAGCCCGGGCGTTCGGCGATGCGCTCGTAGAGCTGGATCGCGGTGGCGTTGGTTTCATGGGTCAGCCAGTGGACTTTGCAGCAACCGTCGGCCTTGGCCGTGGCGTAGACGTGTTCGATCAGCAGACGACCGACGCCGGTGCCGCGGACTTGCGGCACCACCAGCAAGTCCTGCAGGTAGCAGGAGTTTTCGATGCTCCAGTTCGAACGATGATAAATGTAATGCACCATGCCCACCGCCTTGCCGTCGGCCCAGGCCAATGCCGCGTGGGTGAGTTCGCCCGGGTCGAGAAAGCGCTGCCAGGTGCTTTGCGTCACCGTGTCCGGCAGTTCGGTGTTGTAGAACCTCAGGTAAGCCTGCCACAGCGGCAGCCACGCGGCGTGATCGCCAGCGGTGACGGGGCGTATCTCGATCTGACTCATGGTGATTTCCTTAGCGCATCAGTTGGGCGAGGGTTTGGTCGTTGACTTCGGGACTGGCGGCCAGGCCTTCGCGCACGCCGGCGATATCGTCAGCGCTGCGGTTCTGGCTGAGCTTGCGCTTGCCTTCGAGGCGGTCGACGGGAATGGCAAAACCGACGATGGCCTTGAGCATGCCGTCGATGTAATCGGCCGGCGCGTCGGCCACCGACCAGGGTTGTGCGCGGCCAGCCTCATGGCGGTCGGTGAGGGTGCTGACGATGTCGAGCAGGCGTCCGCCGTCGCTGAAGGTTTCGGCGCGGCCGTAGGCGTGCACGGCGACATAATTCCAGGTCGGCACGACTTTGCCGTGTTCGGCCTTGCTCGGGTAGAAGCCCGGGCTCACGTAAGCATCGGCGCCGGCGAAGATCAGCATGGCCTCGGCACCGTCGCGCAGGTCTTTCCACTGGGGATTGGCTTTGGCCAGGTGTCCGTACAGCGTACCGAACTCACCCTGTTCGCGATGCAGCAGCACCGGTACATGGCTGGCTTGCAGGCCGTTGGCGCCGTGGCTCACCAGGATGGCGAGGCGGCTGGCGAGGATCAGTTCGTGCAGTTGCGACAGCTCGTCGATGGCAAAGGCTTTGGGCGTGTACATGGCGAGATTTTCCTTGGCGAATGCCAGCATCGTAGGCAGGCTATTGGACTGTTGTAAGAGCCATTACCGGCCAATTTCACAGGTCCATTGCCATGTCCGTTTCGCCGCCGCTGTCCATGCCATTCAATCCTGCCGGTATCGAGCTGGATCGCCGCCAGGGCTTGAGCCGTCAGCTCTACCAGGCCCTGCGTCTGCGGGTACTCGATGGCCGGCTGGCCAGCGGCACGCGTTTGCCGGCGAGCCGGGATCTGGCGTCAGCACTGGGGATTTCCCGCAACAGTGTGGTGCGGGCCTACGATCAGCTGTATGCCGAAGGCTTTATTGAAGGACGAGTCGGCGACGGTACCTACGTGGCGCAACTGGCTCAGTCGCTGAGCTCGGCAAAAAAACTATCCACAAAAGTATCCACAGGGTTGTCAACAGGCTTACCCACAGCCTTATCCACAAATTGGCTGGATTTGCCTGTGGTTTCATCCAGTAAAGTTATCCACAGCGCGACATTTTCGCGTCTCGAAAAGAACCATTTACCGCGCCCGCCCAGTGGTCCGCCGCGTGCATTTCGCGTGGGTGTGCCGGCGTTCGATCTGTTTCCCTTCGAGGTCTGGGCCAAGCTGAACGCGGCTTTCTGGCGCAAACCGGATCTTCAGCAGCTGTGCTACGGCGACCCGGCCGGCGATGCGCGTTTGCGCGGGATGATTGCCGCTTATTTGCGCAGCTCCCGTGGCATGCAGTGTTCGGCTGAACAAATTGTGATCACCAGTGGCGCCCAGCAGGGCATCAGTCTTTGTGCACAGTTGCTGGTAGAGCCGGGCGATGGTGTCGCGATCGAGAATCCCGGCTATCGCGCGGCGGGTCATGCGTTCGCTGTGGCCGGGGCGCAATTGCACGGCGTGGCGGTGGACAGTGAGGGCATCGACTGTGCGGCGATGGCCGGGCTCAGCGATTGTCGCGTGGCTTACGTGACGCCCTCCCATCAATACCCGACCGGCGTAGTGATGAGCCTGGCGAGGCGTCTGGAGTTGCTGGCGTGGGCCGAACGCAACCAGGGCTGGATCGTCGAGGATGACTATGACGGCGAGTACCGTTACACCGGCGCGCCTTTGGCGCCCTTGGCAGCACTCGATCGTCAGGGCCGCGTGTTGTACGTCGGTACCTTTGGCAAAGTCGCATTTCCGGCGTTGCGCCTTGGTTATCTGGTCTTGCCTCCCGGGCTGGTGGACGCGTTCTCGCAACGCCGGGCGGTGGATGTCCGGCATTCCGAGGTGAGTACTCAAGCGGTGATGGCCGAATTCATGGCCGCCGGGCATTTCCAGCGACACATCCGGCGCATGCGCCGCGCCGCGCTCAACCGCCGCAATACGCTGCTCAATGGCTGGCCGTCGGGCATTCCCGGGGTGGGTGCGCTGCCGGCGGTCTCGGCCGGGCTGCACCTGACGGTGGCGGTGGAGAGCATCGCGCGCGAGCAGCAGTTGGTCGAGCAGGCGGCACGCGCGGATGTGGAGATCAACGGTTTGAGCAGCTATTGGTTGCCCGACTCGACGACGCCAGCCGATCGCCGCGCCGGTCTGGTGCTGGGCTTCGCCGCCGTTCCGGAGCCGGCCATCAGAGCGGCACTGATGCGCCTGCGCCAGGCGTGGCTGGGGTGAAAAACAGGCTTTGCGCCAGCGGGTTGCTGATTTCGCTGCGGTAGATTGCGATCAGGTCCTGAGTGCTGTTGCCTTGCCGATAGAACGCGCCTCCCAGCCGTCGTTGCCGGACGGTTTTCATGTGTGCCGCGGTGAAGCGGCCAACCGCGTCAGCGCCTTTCGCGTAATGGAAATGCGCGTACCACAACACCTTGCCGGCTTTTGCATCGCGCACTTCATATTCATCCAGAAAGTCTTTGGCTCGCCCTTTGAGCCGGCGGCGTTTGACGGTTTGCGTGATCTTCACTTCGTTTTTGTGCCGGAGCCATTCCACGCGGGCCGCGGTCGGCGGTTGTTGTTTGATCATCTGAATACGCGCATTCGTACCCTTTGCGTACAGGGCTGTCGCGGCTTCGCTCAGGGCGTGACCGAGGGCTTGCGTCGGCCGCTTTGAGTCGACGGTCTGATTGCTGGCCGTCAGCGCCTCGTCGATCGCTTCGCCGGCATTGCGTAAACGGGCGGCGTGCTGATGGTAGATTTCTTCGATCTCCACCGGAATGCGTTGCGCCCGATTGATGAGCGCCTCGGTACGTCGCCGGAACAGCGCCAGTCCGTCGATCAGGGCCTGACCGGCCTCGACGCTTTTCGCAAGATTGGGCGTGGTTCTGGCTGGCGTCGGTTTCGGCGAAAGGTGTTCGACCCACTCGCCGGGGGATTTCTCATGGAAGGTCGCGATGACCCCCGTCAGCTCGCCTCGTACTGCCACCAGGTGAGCGGAATCTGCCTCTGTGCTGGTCACCGGTTCGCCGACGAGGGTGCCCTTGAATCTGGTTTTGATGATCTTGCGGCTCCATGAGGCCGTCGGTTTCGACGGGTCAGGTATTGGCTCCAGCAAATGTTTGTTGCGCAGCAGGTCGGCCAGTCGTTCGTCCGTGCGCACCTTGAACTCAAGCGTGCGCGCACGCACGTGGTTCAGCCGGTCGTTGTCGAGCTGCTCAGGGAATTCGGCGGCAAAATCGACGAAGCGCTGATCGACCGAAGCAAATTGCTCGGAAAGATTGCTCAGGGTTTCGGTCCGCTCGCGCAGGTTGGTCAGGCTTTCGTCGCTGGTCAGATTCAGTGAACTCTGAATATTCAGGGCGGCGTCTTCGATCAGGGCTTCGAGCATCTGCCGGGCGTCGGCGTGAATCGCTGACGTGCCGGGTCGGACGCAGATTTCCTGGCCGAGACTGATCTGCAACAACTTCATGTTGTCCAGATTGTAATCGGGCACGCCCTTGCGATATTTGCTGACCCGCTCGACACCCTCTTTGCCGAGCCGTTGCAATTCTTCGAGCCGCGACTCGACCGCTTCCATTTTCTCGATGATGCCTTGGGTCTGCCCGGTCATGCGTTCGCAGGCCAGGATAAACGCCGACGATTCGGTGTCGGGGTTGGCGGCCATCATGTCCATCGTTGACTTGACGCTGACTTGATAGGTCGCGGAGTGTTCGTTGAGCCACTCCAGTATCAGGAATATCTGCATTTCCAGACGTTGAATCATCAGCCCGCGAAAGGCCGGCTCGGGCTCTATCAGCTCCAGGGCCTTGAGCTTCTCGATCATGGCCCCGTACTCGCGACTTTGCGCGTCGAGGACATCAAGGTATGGCTGGCGTTGCCCCTCACGGGCCTCGGGCAATGCTTCTTGCAGCGCGGCGCGCGCGGCCAGGAGACGGGTACGTTTGTCCGGCATGGTCAGGTCGAACGCTTCGATTTCCGTGTTCAGTGCCTTGGCTTGCGCCTGCCGTCTTTCCCGGGCTTCTCGCTGGCGCCTGCTCAGGCCGCCACCGCGCAGGCGCAAGCGCAGGTCGATGATCCATTGGCCATTGACGGTGCGGGCCAGCACCGGACCGGCGCGAGGTGGTTGCTGGCGCGAGTCGATCACCTGAATGTCTTCGTTGTCGTTGATCTGCACTTCAAACCAGCGCTGGCCGACGGGCGCGTACCATTTCGTACCGTGGGCATACAGCGATCTGTATGGCCCTGAGCTGTGGGGCGTGCCGAGGTCTTCGGGCCGGGTGACTTTGAAACGGTCGAGCAAGGATGCCAGCGCTGTCGGTGAGCGTTTCAAAGCCGCAGGGGTGTTGAGTGAAGTCTCACGGGGGGGCAGAGGATCGTCGTCAATCACATCCGGCAAACGCTGCGGTTTGAGCGCTTGCGGGACGGGTTTCGGGACTTGCGTGGGTTCTTCCGGTGCGCTGATAGATTGCGTCTGGGGCTTGTCGCCGACCGCCGCGCGATGGGCCAGCACCATCCCCAGCGCGAGGAGAATATCGGCCAGTGCCGACCAGGCGACCTCGCCGGATGCTTGATTGGCGACGTCGCTGACTTCCTGCAGGTCGTCCATGATTTGCCAGATCCATGCTGCCGTTCCGACACTGCGCCCAAGAAACGGCAGCGCCGCATTGAACAGCATCCAGCCACCCTGCTTGAGCGTGGCCCAGCGTGCTTCTGCGTCGGAGACCGACTGACGATCCGCCTGGGTGATAAGCGCCTGGACGTTGCTGGCGTACAGGGTCTCCAGTGCATCGTTTTCGATAAGCGTGGTGCCCAGTTCGACGGGGCGTGACATGTCCAGGGGCGTCACCGGATTGACCAGCAACTGCGGAATCGTCCACACCGAAGGCAGTCTGGCGGTGAACACAAACTGGCTGTAATTGAACCGTACATCGTCCGGCAGCCAGGCCAGCACCGACTCGCGCAGATGTTGCGAATGCTGGATCGCATACAGCAGGTTGGCGTGGCCGGGGTATTGGAGCAGTGCCGTTTCAAACAATGGCCGATACAACACGCAGGGGCCTGAACCGGCCACGCGCGGGCCGATGACGAACATGTTCTGCACGGTGTCCGCCCTTGAACTGCTGCGGTGGGCAACGAATGCCAATGGCCGGATGACAATGTCCAGTCCATCGACCCGACGCTCGCCGGCAGTGCTGCCGAGGGCGGCGAGTACATAGCGGTAACCCTGCTCGTCGATACCGGCCTTGCCAAGAATTTTGTTTTGCAGCGCCAGCAGCGGCAGTTCGATGCACAGCTGGCGGGTGTAGAGCGCTTGCAGGGTATGCGCCTGCGCAATGTCATCGACCAGCCGCGCTTTCAGGTACGCCGGGTAGGTCCTGCCGATGTCGACGGTGCTGACCAGGTTTTCCAGGTAAGCCACGCTCATCCACGCCGGCAATGCGCTGCCGTCCCTGGCGCTCACGGTCTTGTTGCCCAATGGCAGGCCCGCCAGGTTCTGCAGGGCCAGTTCGAGGAGCGACAGGGTCCGGGTCTGCGTATTGCCCGGCAGAACGAATGTGCCCCAGACCACCACGCTGGTGATGCTGACCTGGATGTCATCAATGTTCACATCAGCCGCTGTGGGATGGTCCTTGAGCATTGCCCGGCTCAGGGCATCGCGGGTGAAGGTCTGCAGGCTGTCCACTTCACTCTGAAAGGTTTTGCCATTGTTGGCATGCTGCACCGTGGTCAGGTCCAGCAGATGCCGGCTGTAGCTGGACTGATCGGCGGGGGATGCGGTGTTCAGCCACGAGGGCAACAACGGTTGCAGGCGTTCCATATGCGGTTTGAGGCGTGGCGTGGGTTGCTGATGATTGCCCGCAGTACCGGCGTGTGGGTAGAGGTTGTATTCGGTCGAGCCATCGAAGAAGTTGATCTGCCCCAGCGCATCGGCCTCCAGCGCAATCAGGCTGCAGGCCTGATGATCGAAAAAATTGCCGTCGGGCTCGAACAGCCGCCACTTGAGCTCGGCACTGGTGCTGTTGCGCCCGAAACGGCGCGGCAGGGTGTCGGCGAACTCATCCAGCGAATCGAAGCGCTGAAATCCATTGATCACCGAGTAGCTGATGATCAGGCTGCGTTCTGCCGCGGTACCGATCAACACGGCTGTGTCGAGCCGGGCCATGTGACCGCGCTCGGCCTCGGTGTGGTCGAGGTCGATCAGGCAGGCGCGTGTCTTGTAGGGATCGCCGGGCAGCCGCTGGCGTTTGTCCGGCTGCTGGAAAACCCTGTGCGCCATGGCCTGCAGGTCGGCATCCCAGCCAAGGCTGGCGTCGACGTTCCACAGGTTGCGCAAGGCATCCGACAATTGCAGCCAGCGCGGCTGTCCGGGGCTGGTGAATTCGTCCCAGTATTCGACCTGTTGTTCTTTGTAGGCGATGAACAGCAACGGGGCCAGTTCATTGAGCAGGGCGCCGATGGCATCGATCTTTACCGGCAACTGGAGTGACACGGGGACGCCGGGCTGCAAGGTGAGAAAGTGCTCGCCCTCGAGATACGTCACCGTGGTTCCGGACAGGCCGAGCCGTACCAGCACATCGGTGAGCGATTCGCTGTGACTGGCGCCCGCGATCACCTGGTCGTCGGCGATGAGCCAGGAGGGGGTCACCACCATCGCCAGTTGCGGGTCGATGTCCAGCGTCGGGTACAGTGCTTTCAGCGCGGGTTGCAACGCCCGGGTCGCAACTTCGCACGGCGACGGGCCGGTCACCAGTTGCGTTATCACTTCAACGGCGCTGGGTAAGGAGGGTTCGGTCATGGGCAAGTCCTGCTCTGTTTGGGGCGCCCGGCATGGGCGGCGAGTCAGCGCAAGATAAAAGGCCCGTCGCAACGGTGTGCGGTACATAAAGCTTGCGGGCAAAAAAAAGACCCGCAAGGGCGGGTCTCCGTCAGCAACGTTGTGTCAGGTGCCGGACTTGATCTTCGTCCATGCCCGGGTGCGTGCCCGTTCGGCGTCGCGCGGCAGTGGTTGCAGGGTGTACAGCGTGTTCATGGCGGCGTCGGTCGGGTACAGATTGGGGTTGTTGCGAATGGCCGGATCGACCTGTTCGGTGGCGTCCTTGTTCGGGTTCGGGTAACCGACAAAATCGCTGACCGGCGCAATCACTTGCGGCTGCAACAGGTAGTTGATGAAGGTGTAGGCGTCCTCGGTGTTCTTCGCTCCCTTGGGAATGGCGAGCATGTCGAACCAGATCGGTGCACCTTCCTTCGGCAGGCGCATGTCGACCACCACGCCGTTCTTCGCTTCCTTCGCCCGGTTGGCCGCTTGCGAGAAGCTGCCGGAATAACCGACGGCGACGCAGATGTCACCGTTGGCGATATCGGCCATGTACTTGGACGAGTGGAAGTAGGTCACGTAGGGCCGGATCTTCATCAGCAAGGCTTCGGCTTTTGCATAGTCGGCCGGGTTCTTGCTGTTCGGATCAAGACCCAGGTGTTGCAGGGCCAGCGGCAGAATCTCCGACGGCGAGTCGAGCAGGGCGACGCCGCACTGCTTGAGTTTGCTGATGTTGTCTTCCTTGAAAATCAGGTCCCAGCTGTCCACCGGCGCGTTGTCGCCCAGCGCAGCTTTGACCTTGGCCGGGTTGAAGCCGATCAGGATGGTGCCGTACATGTAAGGCACGGCAAATTTATTGCCCGGATCGTTGGCTTCGATCAGCTTCATCAATTTCGGATCGAGGTGATTCCAGTTCGGCAGTTTGCTGCGATCCAGCGGCTGGAATACGCCGGCCTCGATCTGCTTGGCGAGGAACACGTTGGACGGCACCACCACGTCGTAGCCGGAGTTACCGGTCAGCAGCTTGGCTTCCAGCGCTTCGTTGGTGTCGAAGATGTCGTAGACCAGTTTGGTCTGGGCGTTCTGCGTCTTGAAGTCTTCCAGGGCCTTGGGCGTGATGTAGTCGAACCAGTTGTAGACGCGCAAGGTGCGTTCTTCCGCGTGGGCTGCGCTGCTCAGCAGCGCCGCGCACAGGGCTGGCGCGATGAAATGCTTGAGTCGGCTCATTGTTCAAACCCTTCCAGCACGTTCACTGCGTTGATGCCGATTTCTTCCACCGCGTAACCGCCCTCCATGACGAACAGGGTCGGTTTGCCGAGGGCGGCGATGCGTTTGCCCATCGCCAGGTAATCCGGGCTGTCGAGTTTGAATTGCGAGATCGGGTCGTCCTTGAAGGTATCGACGCCCAGCGAGACCACAATGATGTCGGCGCCGTAGCGGTCGATCTCGTTGCAGGCCTGGTCCAGTGCCGCGCTCCACACGTCCCAGCCGGAACCGGCGGGCAGCGGGTAATTGAAGTTGAAGCCAACACCTGCGCCTTCGCCGCGTTCATCGTCGTAGCCGAGGAAGAACGGAAACTCGGCTTCCGGGTGGCCGTGAATCGAAGTGAACAGCACGTCGCTGCGCTCATAGAAAATCGACTGGGTGCCGTTACCGTGGTGGTAGTCGACGTCGAGGATCGCGACCTTTTTGTGCCCCTGGTCGAGGAACGCCTGAGCGGCGATGGCCGCGTTGTTGAGGTAGCAATAACCGCCCATCAAGTCGCTGGCAGCGTGGTGTCCCGGTGGACGGCACAGGGCGAAGGCACTGCGTGCACCGCGCTGGATTTCCGCCTGGGCCGTCAGCGCCACTTGTGCTGCGCTGTAGGCTGCTTGCCAGGTGCCCGCGGTGATCGGTGCGCCGCCATCGAAGCTGTAATAGCCGAGCTGGCCGTGCAGGCTGGTCGGTTTGATCTGCCGCAGCGTGCGCGCCGGCCAGGTGTAGGGCAGCAGATCGCCGTCGGTGTTGAATTCAGTCCAGCGCTCCCATGCGCCTTTGAAGAAGTCGAGGTAATCGCGGCTGTGGATGCGTGCGATCGGCTCCAGGCCAAAGTCCTTCGGCGCCTCGACCGGGCCAAGGTGCTGGTTCTGCACCCGTTGCAACACGTGGTCAGCGCGCGAGGGCATTTCGAAGCATGGCTTGAGCTGGCCGTCGATGAGTTCACAGCGACCATGGTGCAGGTGGTGATCGTCCGAGTAGATCGTCAGCATTTGTTGTTCTCCGCAGGGCTGGTTCGGTGGCCTCCAGTGTTGCGGCGCGCGGCGAATCGGAGAACGGCAGAAAAGGCCAAAAGGGGATCGTTATGGCCAAAAGGTCTGACCGCAATTCGCCCCTTGCTGATGCAGGTTTGCACCTGTCATGGGCAGGAAATAAAACATCCTTGTGGGAGTGAGCCTGCAGGGGGGGCTCAGTGGGGTCTGAACTGGCTGGGCGCGACACCGCTCCAGCGCACGAACGCATGGCGGAAACTGGCGGTCTCGCTGAAACCCAGCGTCTCGGCGATGCGGTAGATCGGCAACTGATCCTCACACAACATCTGCTTGGCGCGCTCGAAACGCAGCTCATCCAGCAACTCCTGATAACTGCTGCCCATGTCCTTGAGGTGGCGGCGCAGGGTGCGTGGCGAACACTTCATCTGGTGGGCCAGGCCTTCCAGTCCCGGCGCGGCATTCAGCTGGGTGCTGAGCAAGTGGCGGATGCGCCCCAGCCACGCCTGACGCCCGGTGAATTCAAGGTTCTGCTTGCGGCAACGTTCAGCCATCGCCTGATGGGTGATGACGTCGGCCAGCGGCAGTGGTTGCTCGAGCCAGCGGCGGTCGAACGCAAAGGCGTTGTCCTTGGCAGCGAAGTGCAGCGCACTGGCGAAGTGTTCGGCATAACTGTCGCGATAGTCCGGCGCATCATGCTCGAATCGCGTGGCCAGCAGCGGTAGTGGATGTCCGAGCAGGTCGTCGCAAATCACCTTCAGCGACACCAGGCAGAACTCGGCATTGAACACCGCCATCGCCGGGCTCTCGCGATAATCGGCGGCGACGAACCAGACCCGCTCGCCATCCTCTTCCAGACTCAGTTCAAAAAGTGTTCCCAGCAGCGCCGGATAACGGATCGCCAGACGCAAAGCGTCACCGAAGGTGGCACAGGTCAGCAGTGCGTAACCGAGGATGCCGTAGCAGGACACGTGCATGCGCCGGCCCAGTTCGAGGCCGATGTCATGCTTGAGGGCCACGGCGTTGGCGCAGACCTGCATTTCCTGATTGGTGGTGATGCGCGTGTCGGCGCGGGCCAGATCCGCCGCACTGATGCCGCTGCCCGTGAGCAGGGCGTCACTGGACAGGCCCTGATCCTTGAAGGTGTTAAGCACCAGCGAGACGGCGTTGAGGGTGGTGAGGTGGGAGTGCAGCATAGGATCTTCCAGCCTTGGGGATGGCTGGAGCGCAGCAAGTTGCATGCCGGACAACGATCAAAATGCAGGAGTGAGCCTGCTCGCGATAGCGGTCTGTCAGTCGCCCCAGAGTTTACTGACAGACCGCT
>OFQU01000222.1_pt1 | contig 12846 bp, 11 predicted proteins | sample 1542981 | NCBI WGS metagenome assembly OFQU01 (sample SAMN07774233, study PRJEB24372) | wastewater metagenome | isolation source: Exp Tend CN 90WW | collected 2016-02
TCCACCGTTTTCGTTATTTCTTGCGCGCAAGACACGAGGCACAGCATGCAAATCAAACTCGCCAACCCCCGTGGCTTCTGCGCCGGCGTGGACCGGGCGATCGAAATCGTCAACCGCGCCCTGGAAGTCTTCGGGCCACCGATCTACGTGCGTCATGAAGTGGTGCACAACAAGTTCGTCGTCGAAGACCTGCGCAGCCGTGGTGCGATCTTCGTTGAAGAACTGGATCAGGTGCCGGACGACGTCATCGTGATCTTCAGTGCTCACGGCGTATCGCAGGCCGTGCGTACCGAAGCCGCTGGTCGTGGCCTGAAAGTGTTCGACGCTACCTGCCCGCTGGTCACCAAGGTGCACATCGAAGTCGCGAAATACAGTCGCGACGGTCGTGAATGCATCCTGATCGGCCACGCCGGTCACCCGGAAGTCGAAGGCACCATGGGCCAATACGACGGCAGCAATGGCGGCGCGATCTACCTCGTCGAAGACGAAAAAGACGTCGCCGAATTGCAAGTGCACAACCCGGAGAAACTGGCCTTCGTCACCCAGACAACCTTGTCGATGGACGACACCAGTCGTGTCATCGATGCGCTGCGTACGCGCTTCCCGGCCATCGGTGGGCCGCGCAAGGACGACATCTGCTACGCCACACAAAACCGTCAGGACGCCGTCAAACAATTGGCCGACGAGTGTGACGTGGTGCTGGTGGTCGGCAGCCCGAACAGCTCCAACTCCAACCGCTTGCGTGAACTGGCTGAACGCATGGCCACCCCGGCCTACCTGATCGACGGCGCCGAAGACCTGCAAAAGAGCTGGTTTGATGGCGTCGAGCGTATCGGCATCACCGCCGGTGCTTCGGCGCCGGAAGTGCTGGTGCGCGGCGTGATTCAGCAGTTGCACGCCTGGGGCGCTACCGGTGCCGATGAGCTGGCCGGACGCGAAGAGAACATCACCTTCTCCATGCCTAAAGAGCTGCGCGTCCGCTCGATCTGACGCTTTTGGCTTTTTGACACAGCGCCTGTTCAGTCTTTTCGCTGCTCAGGCGCACGCGACCGGTCGCTGCCAGCACTATCTGGCGCTGGCTGACCGCCTCGCGAGTCGAGCAGATATGTAACGTCCCGGCCTGAAATTTGCGCCCGGGCATCAGCGGTTGCCCCAGATTGCTGAACCGCACATAACGATTTACCAGCCAATTGCCGACAATCGGCACCTTCGCATCGCTCGCATGCTCCATCAGCAGCGGGTTGTTGCTGTCCTCCGCGCCCTTGCCGCTGATATCCAGAATGATCCGCCAACCCTGACTCCAATCGCCGTTGATGCCATGAATCACCGTGGTCTGATTGCGCGTGATGGCTGTTGTGCGGGCGTTACGAATACCCTCGATCAATGACTGCGCTGCCTGGTCGCGCTGGTTCGATTCGGTGAGCGTGGCAAACGCCGGACTGACCAGCAGCAGAACAATTGCGCCAATCGCCAGTCCCATAAGCAGTTCGATCAGGCTGTAGCCTTGTTGCGACATGAAAACGCCCTCCTTGGAGTGTGATCAGCGACGCGTTCCCTGCGTCGCTGCGAGTAAATCAACCGACATGTATCGATTGAATGTTCTAGCGTGTAGAAGCAGGTATAGCCGACGGCAACGGAGGGCATCGATGGATCATCGTACAAAAGGTTTCACGCTGATCGAGTTGCTGGTCGCCATCGCGATTTTTTTGGTCCTGATCACACTGGCGGTGCCCGCCTTCACCCGATCCATACAAAGCAGCAAGGCCGATACCGAAATGGGCGATCTGCAGCGGGCGATCAATTTCGCCAGGCTCGAAGCGATTGACCGCGGCGCGACGCTGCGTCTGCGTCCGACCGCCGGGGGCGGCGTCTGGACCGGTGAGTTGGCTGTCTACGACAGTACTGGCACTGCGGCCAATGTGTTGCGGGTTGTTCCGGCGATGAGCAGCGGCGCAACTCTGACGCTAACCTCAGGAGTGACCGCGCTGGATTTCAACAACCTCGGCGGTCTGGCCGCACCCTCAACGGCAGTGGTCATCAGTTACACGCTGGGAACGCAGAGCAGGACGCTTAACGTGTGTTTGAACGGACGAATTCAACTGGGTGGAAGTTGCGGATGAGGGCAGGGAGCAAAGGCGTACAGCAGGGCATGACGCTGATCGAAGTGCTGGTCGCGTTGCTGATTCTGACGGTCGGGCTGCTAGGGGCGGCGGCGGTGCAAATCAATGCACTGAAATACACCGACAGTTCACGCATGACCAGTCAGGCCAGTTTCATCGCCTACGACATGATGGACCGCATCCGTGCCAACTCCGGTGCGAATTACACCGTTACGCCACCGACCTCGGCCAACCCTGGCAACGCCCGGGATCAGGATCTCTACGATTTCACCACCAGTATCGTCAACTTCGGCGGGCCGACCGCGACGGGCAGCATCACCCTCAACCAGCGGGTTTACACCATCACGATCACCTGGAGTGACGCGCGCGCGGCCAACACGGCCAGCGCTCAGCGCAGTTTCGTCCTGAGCAGTCGCGCCGCCGTTGATCCGGTGGTCATGCCATGAAGCGCCAAAATCGCGGTTTCGGGCTTATCGAATTACTGGTTGCTTTGGCGCTGGGGCTGATCGTGGTGTTGGGCGTGGTGCAGATTTTCATCGCCGCAAAAAACACCTATGTCAGCCAGAACAGCGCTGCTGCCATGCAGGAAGACGCGCGCTTCGTGTTGAGCAAGATGATCCAGGAAATCCGCATGGTCGGAATGTTCGGCTGCCTTGGCACCATCACCGATTCAAGTAATGCCGGGGACTTCAATGCGGCGCAGATCACGCCGATCAATTGGGATAACGCCAATCTCAAGTTGACGCTGGTCACGGCGGATATTGGCGGTGGCGGCGGCACACCCACCTGGACGGTGCTGTCCGATTGCCGCAACAGCGCGACGGCCTATACCGGGTTGCGAAGCCCGGCGACCGGGCAAATTTCTTTTCCTGTCAGACGTTTGATCTACAGCTTCAGCAATAACCAGATATTGATGGGTACTGGCAGCGGCAATCCGGCGCAACAGGTGCTGGTGAATAACGTCAGTGCTTTCAACGTGACATTCGGTGTGGCGAGTTCTGCGACGGATGTCGCAGCCTCGACCTACAGCACCAATCCGGGCGATCCGGCACTTATTCGCAGCGTGCGCCTGAGCCTGACCCTCGCCGACCCCAACAACCGGGTGCGCAATCAAACCTTCAACGTGGTTGCCGCTTTGCGCAACCGCTTGCAGTGAGGGTCAGGGCGATGAGGATTTCTCTCCATCAGCGTCAGGCGCAGAGGGGCATGGTGCTGCTGGTCAGTCTGGTTTTTCTGTTGCTGATGACGATGATCGGCCTGTCATCGATGCAGAGTGCCAACCTGCAGGAAAAAATGGCCGGGAGCGTAGGCCTGCGCAATCAATCATTTCAGACCGCCGAAGCAGCGTTGCGTGTGGGCGAGAGCGCGGTGCAACTGGACAGTTTCGCGTTGGCAGTGTGCAGCGGCACCACGCAATGTGCGCCGCCAGCCGAGTCGTCGGTGGTGAGTACGGCGGGGCTCAATTCAACCTCGGGGGTGCTCTGGATTGCCGCAGGTAACGGCTTCTATGGCGTGCAGAACATCGGTACGACGCTGACCGCCGTGAATGTGCCGAGCAACACCTCGGCGACGCTTTATCGGGTGACCGCTGTCGGCATCGCCGGTACTTCGCGTAGCGTTGTGGAGAGCATCTATGCAAAGTTTTGAACGCTGCGTATCTCTGCTGATCGGCATGCTGCTGACTTTCTATCTGGCCGCACCGGCTTATGCGTTCACGCCGTCTGACTCGCCATTGCTGAGTGCGGCGGCGGTGCCACCGAACGTTATGTTGCTGATCGACGATTCGGGGAGCATGAACAGCATCATCTATGCGGCGGGATTCGATCCGACGCTCAACCGCACGCCCGCCCGGGAGTGCAATGCGTTCCTGGGGTTGTGCTCAGGCCTGAATGCGCCAGCGATTACGGGCGATACAGTGTTCTTGTCGAGTCTGCCGACCTCAGGTTGCTCTGGCGGTGCCTATGCGTTTTACAACAACAGCCTTGCGCCGCTTTGCCTGAAACTGCCAGACCCGGTGGGTGGCGGTAATACCCGCTACTCAGGGGATTACATTTCGTACGTGGTCGGTCTTGCCATCAACAATGGCACCCGCGACTTCACCACCGGGGCGATCCCCAACGATTACCGAATCAACGTCGCACGCAACGTATCCACGGCACTGGTCAGCAGTAACCGCACTTTGCGCATGGGCCTGTCGACGTTCAACCCGGCGACCAGCAGCAACTCTGGCAATGGAGGTTACATTGCCCGTTCCATTGCTGATCTGTCTCCGGTCGCCGGCAGCGTGACCCAAGCCCAGGCTGACTCCAATTACAACGTGTTGATCTCCTCGATCAATAACTTGAGCGCCGTGGCCAACACGCCGTTGGCGGAAACCTATTACGAAGTCACTCGCTACATGCGCGGCATGGCGCCGTTCTATAACAGTACGCCGACTACCTACACCAGCCCGATCCAGTACCGCTGCCAGAAAAATTACGGCGTTGTGATTACTGACGGCTTGCCGACTTTCGACCGTACCTTCCCGACCAATGATCCGCTGGGTACAAACCGTTTGCCGAACTGGGACGGCGTCAACAATGACGGCGACAACCTTAACGGCGACGGTGAGGGCGACACGTTGTATCTGGATGACATCGCCAAATTTGCCTACGACATCGACATGCGCTCCACCGGCACCGACGCGGCAGGCAAGAGCTGGAACGCAGTGGATTTCCCCAGGCAGAACATGAACACCTACACCGTGGGCTTCGCCGCTGACAACGACATGCTCTCGGACGCAGCGAGTTACGGGCAGGGCCGGTACTATCAGGCAACCGACAGCGCTGGCCTCAATGCTGCGTTGTCGTCGGCGCTGAGCGACATCACCTCCAAGGCCGGTTCGGGCGGTGCTGGTGCCGTTAGCGGAGCCACCCTCAGCAGTAACAGCAGTTTCTATCAAACCACCTATGACCCCAAGGACTGGCGCGGCACGATCAAGGCATTCGGCTTCACATCGGCCGGAACCGTTAATACCTCGACGGCACTCTGGAACACCGACACAACAATTGTCCCCGGGGCCACGGCGCCGACTTACCAATCATGGAACACCTCCAGTAACGCCGCCGTCACGCTGGCCTACGGTAATTTTTCCGCCGGGCAGCAGACGACACTCAGCCAGGGCCTGCCCACCGGTATCACCGGCATTGATCTGGTGGAGTGGAGCAAGGGCACCAACAAGAGCGGGCTCAAGGTGCGCAGCGTATTGCTCGGCGACATCATCAACTCGCCATTGGTGCTGGCCTCGCCTGCGGACAAAACCGCCTCCGACCTGTCGGGCGACACCACTTACAGCACTTACCTGACGACCAAAGCGGCGAACATGAGCGCCAGCCTGGTGGTGAATGCCAACGATGGTTTCGTCAACGTCATCAATTCGGCCAATGGCACCCGGCGTTACGCTTACATGCCATCCAGTGTGTTGCCGTCGTTGCGCTTGATCGCCGACCCGAACTACATCAATGGCGTCAGCCACAAGTTTCTGGTCGACGGCCAGGTCGGCGTGTATGACGCGCAACTCAACAACGCCTGGAAAACCCTGGCCATTGGCGGCACCGGAGCGGGTGGCAAAACCTTTTACGCGTTGCAACTGTTCGATGCTTCCGCAGGCAACGTGATGCGTGCGTTGTGGGAAGTCAGCGCACCGACCATCGCCAACACCGGCAACGCTTTTAATGATCTGGGTTATGCCTATGCGCGACCGGAAGTGGCACGCTTGGTCGATGGTCGCTGGGCGGCGTTTATCTCCAATGGTTATGGCAGCAATTCGGGGCTGGCAGCGCTGTATGTGCTGGATGTACGCGACGGTTCGTTGATCAAAAAGATCGTTGTCGACAGTACGGACACCAGTAACGGTTTGTCCTCGGTGAAGCTCAAGGTCAACTCGCAAAATGTGGTGCAGGCTGCCTATGGCGGTGACTTGAAAGGGCGGTTGTGGAAATTCGACCTCAGCGCCACTGCGCCCGACAGCTGGGGCGTGGCGTTTTCCGGCAAGCCGCTGTTCACCACGGCGGGCGGGGCGACTCAGCCGATCACCGCGCAACCGTTGCTGGCGGACAACTCACTGGGCGGCAAACAGATATTCATTGGCACCGGCAAGTTCAACGAAACCGCCGACAAGACCAACAAGGATTTGCAGGCGTTCTACTCGGTGTGGGATGCCGATGGCGGTTCCGGACAATTGACCGTCAGCAGTTTGCAGGCGCAGGCAGTCACGGGCGTGTTCTCTGGCAGCACCGGGCAATTCGTGACCACCTCGCAGAATGACACGACGTACCCGGCGGAGAAGGGCTGGTATTTGCCCTTGGTGTATAACAACGCGCTGACCGGCGAGCGGGTGATCAATCAGGCCAGTCTGGTGTTGGGGCGAATCATTTTTACCACCGCCAGCGTCGATACCACTGATCCCTGCTCCAGTTTCGGCACCGGCAAACTGGTCGAACTCGATGCGTTCAGCGGTAAGATGCTCAACTACGCGGTGCTCGACACCAACGCCGACGGCGTGGTCGACAGCAACGACACGATTTCCAGTGGTGTGGTGTTCACTGGTGGCATTCCGACCCTGAACGCCATCATCAATGGCGCGACCCGCAAGATCGTCAACGATTCCAGTGGCACCGTCACCACACTGGTGGAAAAATCCGGCGGCGGTAGCCGTCGTATCATGTGGCGACAAATACAGTAAGTGAGAGTTTGAGGCATGCGCAGAGTCAACCGGGGCTTCACCCTGATCGAAATCATGATCGTGATTGCGATCATCGGGATCATCATCACCATCGCCGCACCGAGCTACACCGAATACCTGAAAAAGGGACGGCGCGCCGAGGTGGTCTCGCTGCTCTCGGAACAGGCGCAGATCCTCGAGCGTTTCTATACCAAAAACAACGTCTACACCGGCATTACCGGTCTGAGCGCGGGCAATGACTTTTACACGCTCACCCCGACGATCGCCGACCAGACCTTTCTGCTGACCGCCACCCGCAAGGCCGGCACTACCATGGCGACCGACAAGTGCGGGGACTTCACCCTGACCAACACCGGCGTCAGAAGCATGAATAACGCTACCACCGGGCTGACCACCAAGGATTGCTGGGGCCGCTGAGGTACTTTCTCAAGGGCGCCTTTTGCGCCCACTGTCTTTTTCACGGTTGGATCAAACATGACCAGGCAACAGCAAGTGGTGATTGTCGGTGGCGGGGTGATTGGCCTGCTGACCGCCTACAACCTCGCCTCCGAAGTGCGCAGCGTGGTGCTGCTGGATCGTTCGGACCTCGGCCAGGAATCGTCCTGGGCCGGTGGCGGCATCGTGTCTCCGCTGTACCCGTGGCGCTATAGCCCGGCCGTCACCGCGCTGGCGCACTGGTCGCAGGATTTTTATCCACAGCTGGGCGAACGCCTGTTTGCCGATACCGGCGTTGATCCCGAAGTGCACACCACCGGCCTGTACTGGCTGGATCTGGATGACGAAGCCGAGGCACTGGCCTGGGCCGCACGGGAGAACCGTCCGTTGCGGTCTGTGGATATCTCGGCAGCACACGATGCGGTACCGGTGCTGGGCGGTGGATTCTCGCGGGCGATCTACATGGCCGATGTCGCCAACGTCAGAAACCCGCGTCTGGTCAAGTCGCTGAAGGCGGCGTTGCAGGCGCTGCCGAACGTGACCCTTCACGAGCAATGCGAAGTCAGCGGGTTTGTGCGTCAGGGCGAGCGGGTGGTGGGCGTGCAGACTTCAACTGGCGTGATCGAGGGCGATCAGATCGTGCTGACGGCCGGCGCCTGGAGCGGCGATCTGCTCAAGACGCTGAACCTGTCGCTGCCGGTCGAGCCGGTCAAAGGCCAGATGATTCTGTACAAATGCGCGGCCGATTTCCTGCCGAGCATGGTTCTGGCCAAGGGACGCTATGCGATTCCGCGTCGTGACGGGCACATCCTGATTGGCAGTACGCTGGAGCACGAAGGCTACGACAAGACGCCGACCGATGTGGCGCTGGAAAGCCTCAAGGCGTCGGCGGTCGAGTTGATTCCCGCGTTGGCGGATGCCGAGGTGGTGGGGCATTGGGCCGGGTTGCGGCCTGGCTCGCCGGAAGGGATTCCGTACATCGGCCGGGTGCCGGGGTTCGCGGGTTTGTGGTTGAACTGCGGGCATTACCGTAACGGGTTGGTGCTGGCGCCGGCGTCGTGTCAGTTGTTTGCCGATGTGATGCTGGGGCGGACACCGATCATTGATCCGGCACCGTATGCGCCTGAAGGCCGCATTTAGTCAGATATTTTTCCAGGGCCTGGCAGACCGTTTTCACCAGCAAGCCCGCACCCACAGTTGATCGTGTCGGTCACAAATCCAATGTGGGCGCGGGCTTGCTCGCGAAGGTGGCCTCAATCCAGACCGAGTTTCTTCAACCTGTAACGCATCGACCGAAACGACAGGCTCAAGCGCTGCGCCGCTGCCGTGCGATTCCAGCGCGTCTCCTCCAGCGCCTGCAGGATCAACTTGCGTTCGACGTTCTCCAGATAATCTTCCAGGTTGTCGATTTGCGTCAGGTCGGCAATTGCGCCCCCCGCCGCGCAGTTACCCTCGCTCAGGCGCAAGTCCTCAGCTTCGATCGTCCGGTTTTCACACAAGGTGTGCGCCCGTTCGAGGACGTTTTCCAGCTCGCGCACATTCCCCGGAAAGCGGTAGTTTTTCAGGGTTTCCAGCGCTTGCGGGTGCAGGCGCGCGGGCGGTTGGCCGGTGTCCTTGGCCAGGCGCTTGAGCACGTGCGCCGCCAGCACTTCAATGTCATCGCGTCGTTCGCGCAAGGACGGTACGCGCAATTCGATGACGTTAAGCCGGTAATACAGATCCTGACGAAAGCGTTCGGCAGCCACTTCGGCGTCCAGATCCTTGTGGGTGGCGCACAGAATACGCACATCGACCACGGTTTCCTGTTGGCCACCGACGCTGCGCACGGCTTTTTCCTGAATCGCCCGCAGCAGTTTCACTTGCATGGACAGCGGCAGGTCCGCCACTTCATCGAGAAACAATGTGCCGCCGTGAGCTGCCTGGAACAGTCCGGGCTTGTCCTCGACCGCACCGGTAAAACTGCCTTTGCGGTGACCGAAGAATTCACTCTCCATCAATTCCGAAGGAATGGCCCCGCAGTTCACCGGCACGAAGGGCTGGCTGGCGCGCGGGCCTTGTTCGTGGATCAGCCGCGCCACCAGTTCCTTGCCGCTGCCGGACTCGCCGCTGATGTACACCGGCGCCTGGCTGCGGGCGAGTTTGTCGATCTGTTTGCGCAGATTGCGCATGGGCGACGAGTCGCCGAGCAAGCGCCGGTCAATCGAGGTGCACACGCCACCGGCCACCGGCATGCGCAAGGCGGTGCCGACCAGTTCACGCAGGCGGGTGAGGTCCACCGGTTTGGTCAGAAAGTCAAAAGCCCCGGCCTTCAGCGCGTTGATTGCGGTTTCGAGGCTGCCATACGCGGTGATCATCGCCACCGGCAGCTGTGGATAACGTTGCTGAATGTGTTGTACCAGATCCAGGCCGGTGCCATCGGGCAGGCGCATGTCGGTCAGGCACAGGTCGAAGGACTGGCGCTGCAACAGGGCCTGGGCTTCGCCGAGATTACGCGCGCTGAAGGTGTCGAGTTTCATCCGTCCCAGGGTGATTTCCAGGAGTTCGCGGATATCCGGCTCGTCGTCGACGATGAGGATTTTTTGCCGTGGGCTCGTGTTCAACTTTGTTTCCGTCCGTGAGCAAAGGTGATGCGAAAGCAGCCGCCGTCTTGGCGTGACTGGAAGTCTAGGCGCGCTTGATTGCTTTCGCACAGCTCACGGGACAGATACAGCCCAAGGCCGGTGCCCTGGCTACTGGTGGTGAAGAACGGTTCGAACAGATGTGCCTGTTGATCGAGCGCGACGCCGGGGCCGTTGTCCCGTACTTCGAGCACCGCCAGCTGGCTGTCGGGGTCGACGAACAGGGCCAGCCAGACCTCGGCTTGTTCGTGCAGCAGGGCGCTGTGGCGCCAGCCGTTGCGCAACAGATTGTCGAGAATTTGCGTGAGCTGGTTGGGGTCCATCAGGGTGGTGAAGTCCCCCGAATTGATCCGTAAGTGAATCTGCTGACGCTCAGTGGCCTGCTCGCGGCTTTCGGCAACGAAGTTTTCCAGCCACGGCTTGAGATCCAGGCGTTGCGGTGCACTCTGCTGGCGGCGGGACAGTTGCAGGACGTTTTCGATGACTCGGTTCATGCGCTGGGAGTGGTCTTGAATAATCTGCGTCAGACGGCGATCCGCACCATCGAGTTCCTCGGATTCCCCCAATAGCTGCGCGGCATGACTGATGGCGCCCAGCGGATTGCGGATTTCGTGGGAGATGCCGGCGGTCAGGCGGCCGAGGGCGGCCAGTTTCAGTTGCTGGGCCTGCTGGGCGATTTGCGCGAGGTCTTCGAGAAACACCAGGGTCTGTGGGTTCGGGCTCTGGTCCAGGGCGATGAAGCTGGCTTGCAGTTCGAGGCCGTTGCCGGGGATTTTCAGGCTTTGCGGGCGCAGGGTCGGGTTGTTCATCCACAATTGCAGGCGATCGACCAGTGCCGGCGAATAGTCGTCGATCAGATGCCCTTGAAGATGGGATTGCGCGAGCAGGATCTGCGCGCTGTGGTTGGCCAGTTGCACCCGGCGCGCTCCGTCGAGCACCAGAATGCCGGTGCGCATGCGTTGCAGGATCAGCGCATTGAGCGCTTCGAGGCCGACCACTTCGCTGGCGCGGCGTTCGGCCAGGGTTTCACTGACCTCCAGACGCCTGATCAATCCTTGCACCAGCAGTGAGGCGGCGAAACACAGCGCACCGAGGGTGCCGGCCTGCAGGTATTCATTGGCGCTCAGGGGATGGCTGAAGCTGAGCAGGAAACTCAGGCCGACAATGCCGAGCGCGCCAATGGCGGCGATCAGCAGGCCGATACGCCGCCGCAGCAAGGTATTGCTGATCGCGATCGAAACGATCAGCAGATTGCCCAAGGCACTGACCACGCCGCCGGCCGCGTAGAACAAACCGCACAACAACAGCACGTCGACCAGCGCCAGCGTGAACAGCTGAGTCGGGCGCCGGGTGTTTTCAAAGAACACCACCAACAGAATGTTGAGCACCAGATACAGCCAGCTGCCGCCGCGCAGCAGATCGTCGTTGGCCGAGGTCAGCAGGCGGTTGTCCATGTTGCTGGAGATCAACAGCACCAGGGTGATGCCGACGCTTAAACGGTAGAGATGGTAGAGGCGCAGCAGGCGCTGCGCCTGTTTGCTGTGGGCGCTGGCGGCCTCAGCGATCACTGGAGCCCGGGCCTTGCTCGAGGTGAGCCTGGCTGCAATACCACTGTTGTTGAAGGCTCAGCGCACGGTCGCGCGGCAGGTGAACGCCGCAATGGGCGCAGCGCACCATCGGTGCGGCGTCTTGTTCGCGAGGATCGCGACGGGATGGATTGGACGCGGCGGGTGCCTTGAACTTACGCCACAACCAGAACGCGGCGAAAATCACGGCAATCCAGAACAATAAACGAAGCATGATGAGCGGCTTTTCGACTGATGATCCGGCAGTTTAGCCAAGGACCCGAGACGCGCCCAGTCTATTCAAGCGCGCCCATGAAAAAGGGAGATCCGAAGATCTCCCTTTTTCTGTGCATCGGCTGTATTCAGTCGAACAGGCCGAACGTCATGTAGCTGAACCACGAACGGTCGGAACTGCTGGATTCCGGCGCTGGCTCTTCGATCACGTCGCCGTTTTCGTCTTTCGGCTTGAGCTCGTTCGGGATCGCGTCTTTCGCGTCCTGGAACTGCTTCTGCACGTCCTGGTTGGCGCGGGTTTCGCCCGGCGGCAGCGGTGGACGCGACTCGATCAGACCCAACGTCGCCTTGCTCAGGAACGAACGGTTGTCGGCTTCGGCAACCCGTGGCACGAACTGGCCGTCTTGCAGGCTCGGGTGGTTCGGGTAGTTGAGCTTCAGGGTTTCCAGGCTGGTGGTCGCCAGTTCGTCCAGGTGCAGACGCTGATAGGCCTCAGTCATCACTGCCAGGCCGTCGCCGACCGATGGGGTTTCCTGGAAGTTTTCCACCACGTAACGGCCACGGTTGGCAGCGGCTACATAAGCCTGACGGGTCAGGTAGTAGTCAGCCACGTGGATTTCGTAGGCAGCCAGCAGGTTGCGCAGGTAGATCATGCGCTGCTTGGCGTCCGGCGCGTAGCGGCTGTTCGGGTAGCGGCTGGTCAACTGGGCGAACTCGTTGTACGAGTCGCGAGCGGCGCCCGGGTCACGCTTGGTCATGTCCAGCGGCAGGAAGCGCGCCAGCAGGCCGACGTCCTGGTCGAACGAGGTCAGGCCCTTGAGGTAGTAGGCGTAGTCCACGTTCGGGTGCTGGGGGTGCAAACGGATAAAACGCTCGGCGGCGGACTTGGCAGCTTCCGGCTCGGAGTTTTTATAGTTGGCATAGATCAGTTCAAGCTGTGCCTGGTCGGCGTAGCGACCGAACGGATAGCGCGACTCCAGAGCCTTCAGCTTGGCTGTGGCGCTGGTGTAGCTATTATTGTCCAGGTCGGTCTGAGCCTGCTGATACAGCTCGGCTTCGCTCAGGTTTTCGTCGACGACTTCCTTCGATGAGCAAGCAGCGGTCAATGCGAGGATGGCGATCAGCAGCAGGTGTTTCACTTGCATGGCGGC
>OFQU01000224.1_pt1 | contig 12818 bp, 12 predicted proteins | sample 1542981 | NCBI WGS metagenome assembly OFQU01 (sample SAMN07774233, study PRJEB24372) | wastewater metagenome | isolation source: Exp Tend CN 90WW | collected 2016-02
ATTGAGTATCTGAAATAATACAAAGGTCAAAAGATCGCAGCCTTCGGCAGCTCCTACAGGTGAATGCTTTCCAAATGTAGGCGCTGCCGAAGGCTGCGATCTTTGCTCTTGTTGGCCGAGGAGATTACGTCTTATCAAAAGACACACTCAAGCCATGTTAATAAACGTCCGCGTACGAACTAATGTGAAATTATTTAGGCACTTAGTAGGAAAAATTTCATTGCGCCAATAAAGTGTGACCTGCCTCACATATTGAAGGCTGGCTATACAGTGGCCAATGGACATAAACAAAGATGTCGTCATGAGTTCAAAATAGTGGCACAATTTCATATTGCCACCACATACTCACTAGTTCACGAAGCCGAGAAAATCAACTAAAAGCTTGAAAAGCTTATTTATTGTTAGAAAACTCGGGAGCTACGTCTAAAAACGGCGTAAATGTTACCAATTGTCAGTCACAGATGAGAACCTGTGCTTTAACATCCTGATGTCAGCACCTAATTTCGAGTCAATGCATGATGCTCTCAGGGAACTTGGCGACTAGAAGTCCGCGCCCGACAATCGACGAACCAGGTGTACTCACTTTGGGTCGAACCCGTGGCGTGGCGGAGCATTTTAGTGCGCTACTCGCAAAGCTTGTGCGAACCGATGTGGCGCTTGAAGCCAACTCGTACACTGATGCCTATATGCAGAATGAAGATTCTGCATTGTATCGAGCAATCTTCATTGTCATCGACAGCCCACAAGCACTCGAAGACAATCTTGCACTGGTCGAGAACCTGCGCAAAGACAACTTTAAGCCGCTCATTTGTGCCGTTATCACTGGCCGCGGTGCTTTCAACAAGATCAAGTACTACCTTGCCGGTGCCGACTTCTGTATCAAAATCAACACCCTTTCCGACGATAGCGCCGAGTCGTTAGGAGAATTCTTCAGCAGTGAAGAATGGCAAAGAGACATCAAACTGACACTTGATCCAACTCGGATCTGTCTGCTGAGCACAAATAAACGCCTGGACATCTCGTTTGCCGAGATGAAAATCCTTGAAGCGTTTGCGCAGAGTAATAATCACATTCTGAGCCATGATGAAATCGCCAACATCATGGGGCTCAATCCCAATTTCTACGATCCTCGTGCGCTGGAGAAGTCCATCAGTCGCTTGCGTGGAAAAATCAAGGACGTGTATGGTACAAACGCGATTCAGAGCATCCGCGGCTATGGCTATCGTTTGATGCGGGGCCTGATATCGACTGCCTGAGTCTCGGGCAGCCATCCCTTTTGCATGCTCACGAAGGATCGTCTGATGCAACGATATATCTATGGTTTTATTTCACGCCTACCTATAAAAAAGCGATCAAATGAGCGCAATAACATAACAATAAACTCAACAACATAGCAGCAGAACGAGTGGAACTTATCGAGGGCCATTTTCGGGCCCAGACCCTGCCTGTGGATTACTTCCAAGGAAGTCATTGCTCGCCTGCCGATTCACCTTTTAGCCAATTTTGGTACGCAGTTAAGGAGAGAGACATGGAAACTAGTACAACCCTCCCCAGAAAATATTTTGTTGTCGTGACCAACAGCACAGCGTCGCAACGTGAACTCGAGAACATCTTGTCGAGCGAACGCTTCAATTCACTGGGCACGTCTCAGGCACAAATGTTTATTGAAGGTGCTACTTCGCCCTCTTCCGCCCCCATGCTGATGGAGTTCACTTACCCAAGCGGCACCCGAAAGCACGTTGCCCGCACGATTGAACATGACACCCAGCGTATATTGGCCACACTCGAATCCGAGTGGCGTGCAGCACAATCAAGCAATCCCTTTCGCAGCGCCCCGGCCATAACCGGCGAATCCGGCAAACTGCCTGTTGGTAATGAAGGCGTTACGCCGTGTACCGAAACCTGGCATCTGGATAATGATCAAGGCGCATTGGTCAAAGACGATGTCGAGATCAGTCTTACCGGCCTGGAAACGGCACTGGTGAGAAAAATGCTGCATCACGAAGACCGTGTGGTCAGTCGAGATGACTTGATCCTGAGCATCGGCCGAGAGCCGGAGCAGTATCGCGGACTGGAAATGTGTCTGAGCCGCCTGCAAGACAAATTCAAAAGTGCCAGCCAAGGTGAGCGACTGTTCCGTGCCGTGAGAAATCGCGGTTATTGCCTCATCCAGGACATCGTCGCGTAAACACAGGCAATATCTGCGAACACACAAACAGATAACAGTGCGATTACAAAAACAACAAGAGCACTCTGTTTGGTTCCATCTCCCTGATTAGAATAAAAATCCCTGCCTCCACCCTCTAACAGTAACAAATACAACAACAACTATTCACCCCCTCCTCTGCGACCTTTTCTAACAACCAACTATTTAATTATTAAAAAGTTGGCATTGTGCCACCTTGTTAGAACTCGTCAGACACCATTCTCGACAATAAATTAGTCTATTGACTGACGACAGTTCGGCATATCGACGTTGTTACCTCAGAACACTAACCAGAACAAAAACAATACATCTGACTAACAACTCGGCTTTCAACTGTTGAAACCTGAATGGACGTCTTTTGGGGATATCGTATGGATCTTTCTCTTAGTATCAATCGAAGCACGGGCCTCAAGGGACTTACCTTCTGGGGACAATGGGCGCTGGCACAGGGCTTTATCGTAGCCCTGCTGTTTGTATTGGCGGAGCAGCACACGGGAACCGTCGCGTTCTACTACCGGATGTGCGCAACGCTGGCGGTACTGGCATCGGTGCCGGCTTACACGTTCAGCGGCGTTTATCGTAAACGGGATAACTATCTGACGGGGCTGGGACGCCTGTTCATGGGCTGGTCCATGACCATGGCGGCGTTGGCTTTCATCGCGTTTGTGTGCAAAGCCGATGAGTTGTTTTCCCGACAGGTCATCCTCAGTTGGGCGGTGTACGGCTTCCTTGGCCAGGCACTGTTGTACGCGCCGCTGCATGCGTTTTCGAAGTTCTACCAGCGTTCGCGTAAAAGCGAGCACAAGACCTTGATCGTCGGCACCGGTGAGTTGGCGCTGGGGCTGGCGAAGAAGCTGAGCCAAATTGAAAATCTGCCGCTGGTGGGGTTGATCAGCAACGGCAAGGTGCCTTCGCTTACCTCGGATGCACCTCGCGTGGTCGGCGCCCAGGAAGATCTGCTGGCGTTGATCGAAGCCCACGATATCCGCCGTTTGTACATCACCCTGCCGCTGTCGGAAGCGGCGAAAATCGAAGCCATGTATGTCGACTTGCTCGGCGCCAACGTGGATGTGGTCTGGGTGCCGGACTTGAACAGCCTGACGCTGCTCAATCATTCGGTGAAAGTCGTGGACGGCCTGCCGGCGATCTACCTGAACGAGAGCCCGCTGACCAGCCGTCCGACCGCTGCACTGAGTAAAAGCCTGATGGAGAAAAGCGTCGCGCTGCTGGCGATCATCCTGTTGAGTCCGGTGCTGGCGATCATTGCCTTGGCCGTGAAGATCAACTCGCCGGGTCCGGTGTTTTTCAAGCAGGATCGCCACGGCTGGAATGGCAAGGTGATTCAGGTCTGGAAATTCCGCTCGATGCGCGTGCACGATGACAAAGAGGTCAAGCAGGCCAGCCGCAACGATTCGCGCATCACCCCGGTCGGACGCTTCATCCGCCGCACTTCGCTGGATGAACTGCCGCAATTGTTCAACGTGCTGCAAGGGCACATGGCGCTGGTCGGCCCACGTCCTCATGCCGTCGCGCACAACAATTTCTACTCGGGGAAAATCCTCGCTTACATGGCGCGTCATCGGATTAAGCCAGGCATTACCGGCCTCGCCCAAATCAGCGGCTGCCGGGGTGAGACCGATACCATCGACAAGATGCAGCGACGTGTCGAGATTGACCTGCAGTACATCAACAGCTGGTCGCTGTGGCTGGACCTGAAGATCCTGGTGAAGACACCGTTTACGTTGTTGTCGAAGGATATCTACTGAGGGTTGGCGTTACGCAATGCATGACCGCAGGGGGACGAAAGTCCCCTTTTTTGTGCCTGGGATTTGGGGTTGACCGAAGTCGGATATGGACCCTGACTCGGGGCTCACTAAGAGCCCATGGGGGAATGGGTATGAATCGGATCTTTGGTTTCGACATCTGACCCTGTAGGAGCTGTCGAGTAAAACGAGGCTGTGATCTTTTGATCGTAAAGATCAGGATCAAAAGATCGCAGCGTTCCGCAGCTCCTACAGGGGATTTGTGGTGGATCCGAGTTTGGGGCTGCGGCGAATGATCCTGTGGGGATGGCTTGCCAGCGATTGCGGTAGGTCAGTCAGTCAACATCAGTGCTGAATGTGCCGCCCTTGCTTCTCACCACTCAACACAATGAGCGTTAGCTCGAGTGCGGTTCTTGATCTTGAAAGCCCGTCGGGAGGCTGAGTGCAGGGATTCATCCGGGGAGGACATCGAAAGGAGGTGCAGCGAAGCAAACCGGAATCGATGCCCCGGATGGATTCCGGAGCGAAGGAACCCCGAGCTTTAGCGAGTGGGCCGGACGTCAGGGCAAAGCCTTTTGGGTTACCTTTTCGCTGGGCCGGCACTCCGGCGTTTGGAAAAGGTGACCCGCCGTAAGGGCGGAACCCTAAGTAGCCGTTACCGCAGCAACAGATATGTACCCCAACCAACAAAAACATCATCAACCAAGCGGACGCCTTCGCTGGCAGGCCAGCTCCCACAGGGATTCGGATACATCCGCAATATAAACTGCGCCTGATATATGGCTATCGCCATCAGGCTGGCTCCCACAGTTTGGACTCGGTGTATTCAGACAAAAACTCGTCGGCTGGCAGGCCAGCCACACAGGTTGAGTCCTCGCAAGACTAATCATTACTCAGTGATCTTCTCAAAGTTGCGATAGAACATATCGTCATCGCGGCTATCGGTCATCGAGTGCAGTTGATAACCACGATTAAGCCGCGCGCCGCCGTCTCGGGTCAGCGGTGCCCAGACCAGGTTGGCCCGACGCATGGTCGACATGCTCATCATTTCGTCGAACGGAATCGACAGATAGAGCCCCTTGTCGAAGCTACCTTCACCGTACTCGGCGCTGCTGGCCGTGGTTATCGTTGCCCAGGCGCCGACCCGCACGCCGTTGGAAAACTCTCGGGAAATGTCCATCGTGCCGCCCCAGTCGCCGGCCAGGTAACGGCCGACGCTGACAGCCGCCAGCATGTCGTAAGGCAAGTCGGTATAACCGGTGACATGACCGGTCACCACCGAGTAATCACGCAGGCCGAAACCCTGGTCGAATTCACGCTGGCGCACGTAGTTGAGGTCCGCGCCCACCGACCAGCGTTCGCCGGTCGGGCGGAACAGCACTTCGCCCCCTACCCCGGCAAACATCGACTCCAGATAACCGCCGTAAACCATGCCGTACAAGTCTTTATCCAACTGTTCGGTGTGGCTCAGCTGGAACATCGGCATGGTCACTTCCGACTCGGTCAGGTACCGACGCAGATCCGTGCGCACGCGCGGCAACCCGCTGGGTGCGTCGTAGGTGAATTTGTCGAAGTTGTTGATCAGGTTGGCACTGAGCAAACCGCTCCACCATGTGCTGCGGTTGAAGCGGTACTCGGCGTCCGCGTCGGCACTGAACTGATAGAGCAAACCGTCAGGGCCGCCGACGTTTTGCTTGAAGCCCAGACCCACGCCATAACTGAAGTGCTGCGGCGCTTCGCTGTAGAGCGTTTTCTCGTTGTGCGGCATCGCCGGATTGATCTCGGTGGTGCGGTGCAACGACAGCAGCGGCTCCTCGTTGTTGATCACTTCACGAAAGGTCTCGCGCGGCACGCTGGTTTCTTCCAGTGGCAGGTCGTAACGCTTGTTGACCACGGTGAACCAGTTGATGTCGTCGTTGACGCTGTTGTCGAGAACCCGGCTCGCACGACCGACCGCTTTGGACGAATGAAAATAACGCTGCTGCTCGCCATACACGATCAGCTCGGAATCGCGCTGAGTGATGCGCTCGACTTTGTACCCGGCATTTTGCTGCAACCGTTGCGAGACGTTAGCCCAGTCGACCTGCTCCATCGAGGTGGTCGGCATCTTCGCCGGCAGCGGTTCGGGGGTAGGGTCGTAGGTCTTGGCCGGCGCCTTGCGGCTGACGAAATTGGTGTGAAATGTCACGCCGAACATCGCCGTGTTGCCGCGCTCCCACGCCGCACTGATGTCGACCGAATCCGCGACCTTGAACACCGCGCCGAAGTTGATCGGCGAGTCCTGCTTGATCAGGTTTTCCTTCGGCTCGTGCTTGTAGTCGTTGCCTTCGTATTCGAGTTTCAGGCTCAGGCGATCCCATGGCGTCTGATAACTCACGCCGCCGAAAAACGAAGGTTTACCGCGAAAGTACGAACCTGAGTTGACGTCACCGGTGCCTTCGAGCGCGGGCCGGGTATCGAAGCGATCACTGACATAGCCCAGCGGGTTGTCGATGTCGCCGCGATTGCCCAGGTAACCCCAGGCAATGCCGGCGCTGAAATCGAAATTGTCGTAACGCTTATTGGCGACGAAATATTCACTGGAGAACAAACCCGTACCGCCGATATCTCGGAAGCCCAGTGCCACATCGGGCAGCCAATGGCTTTCCTGCCACAGCCGGACTTTGGCGTCGACCGCCTTATCCTTATAGCTTTGGCTGCCGCTGAGGGCCTCGGAGCCGTACGCCCGGTTGGTGATCGCGGTGTAGCGAAACGAGCCTTCGAGCCAATCCAGAGGTTGCAACGAAACGCTGTAACGGCTGTAAGGCTCGGTGCGGTTGGCGTTGACGCTCAACTCGCCGGCAGGGGCCATGCGCGCCGTCGGCGTCTGCAACAGGCCCGTGCCACCGAAGTCACTTTGAGTAATACGCGGCTCGGCATGGGCCAGACCAACGGGCAATAAAAAAACAGCTGCAAAACGAAAATTCAACGAACCACCTCAGCCAATTGCGTGGCAATCAATTCGGCCAACTGCTGATTCAGTTCAGGAAGAGGCGGATCAAGATCATCATTTTTGACCGGCACCAGAATCTTGCTGCCGGCGACGGGAATGTGCCCGCTCTCGCGATTCCAATGCGCAATACCGACGCGCCGCGTAACACCGTTGGGCTGGATCAGCCACAGGTAATCGGCCTCGGCATCGCTCAGGATCGAACAGCCTTGCAGGTATTCGCGAGCCTCCTGCAACGGTTGATACGGCAAGTGGCAAGGCTCGGCGACAGCACCGAGCACTTCCACTTCGTCGATGCGCTTGGGGTAGATCAGACGATCGCCATCGTCCAGACGGATGTTGCGCGCGAAGCCGACTTCCACCGCGACCGGATCGAGATCGGCGATCTGCCGGCCAGTCACCGGCATCTGCCGGACTTGCTCGGTCAGCCGTTGCGCCAGCGCCACACGGCTCGGCATGTCAAAGAGCAACGCCATGCGCTGCAAGACATCCAGATCAAACAGCACGCCAGCCTTGAGTCGCGTCTGCTGCTCCAGCAATGACTGGCGCAGCAACACCCCCGCCAACCAATAACCTTCGGCATTGGGCACCGCTTCGTTGATCACATCGAGCAAGCGCCCGCCCGCCGGCAGTTCGACCGGCCCGGGATTGGCGACATCGCCCGTCACCGTGACAGCGGCCTGGCTCACACCGGCAATCACCATCAGACACGCTGAAAAAAAGCCAAGACGCTTCACGGCAGATGCCTGCGATCAGGTGTCAGTTGCACGATTCTGACGCGCAGTTGCGAGGTCAGTTGCTGCTCACTCTTGAAGATGAAACCGTCACGCGGATCGACCCAATAACGATTGGTCGCATTCAGGCCGATGGCCGGAGCGTCAATCTGCTCATCGACACGTAGCACGGTGTATTCCTTGTCAAGAATGTCGAGGGTTTCCGTCGAGCGGCGGGTGAAGCGACTGTTGACGATCACCCCCACTTCCTGGCCCTTGTAGAGGTCGATCCAGCGCCGAGTGGTAAAGCCATCGGCGACTTGATGCAGGCCTGATTTGAACGGCGAGTCATCCGCCAGACGCGTGCCGTCGAGATCGCCCTCAAGGCCCAGACCAATGCTGCGCACGGCGAGGCCATCGCGCAGCAGCAGCACTTGCTTGCCGGAGGCGACCCAGAACTGCAGGTCTTCACGCTCACGCACCAACGCCAGCACCCCGGAGCCGGACGGCGTGGTCAACTTGAGTTGCGGATAGCTGACCTCGGCCACCTGGGCCAGCGTCACGTCCACTTCGTCAGGGCCGATCACCGCCGATTTGAGGTTGTTCAGCGACGCGCTCATCAGTGGGTTACAGCCGCACAACAACAGGGCCGCCATCAGGCAGACACCCACTTTCAACGTGTTCACAGTCGGCGGCCTTATTTGCTGTTGTTACTGAATTCGCTCCAGTTCTTCGCAGCGGAAGCCCCGGATCCGACAATCGACGCCGACGGCACCAATTGGCTGATGAAGCGGTTCCAGCGCGTCACGTTCGCAGGGCCGACATAAACGACATCCTGCGGACGCACTTCGAAATGCGTGGCGAGCGCCATGGCGGTCGGCGACTGGGCATTCAACTGGTAGATTTTCGCCGGCTCGACGTCGAGGTTCTCTACACCGCGAATGACGTAAACCGCGTTGCCGTTGGAGGTGGTCTGGCTCAAGCCGCCGACTGAACCGAGCACATCGGAGAGGTTCATCGTCGCCGTCTTGAAGCTCAATGCGCGTGGCTGGTTGACCTCACCCATGACGTAAATTCGCTTGTTGTCGTTGTATGGCAGGTACAACTGGTCGCCGCCCTTGAGGTACACGCCTTGCAACTCGGAATCATGTTGGTTGAGCGAGTCGAGATTGAGCGGATACACCCGCCCGTTACGCGTCAGCAGCAGGCCGGACAAGTCCGCGTTGCTGGTATCGATGCCGGCCGAACCCAGCGCTTCGACCACGCTCAGCGGATTGGTCGAAATCGCCTGCGGGCCGGCCTTCGTAACCGCGCCGGTGACCACCACTTTCTGGCTGGCGAAACGCAATACGGCGACGTCTACCTGCGGCTCGGCGATGAACGCCGACAGCCGTTGTTCGATGTCTGCGCGCAGTTGCTGGATGGTCCGGCCGGTGGCCTGGACTTCCTTGATGAACGGGTAATACAGCGTGCCATCGGAACGCACCAGACGGCCGTTGGCATCGATCTGTTGCTGCGCACCGGACGGCGCTGTCAGCTCGGGGTGATCCCAGACCGTGATGTACAAGACATCGTTATTGCCGATGCGGTACTCGGCCGGGGTCGTCAATAACTCCGGCGGCAGCGACGTGCGCTTTTGCGTGGCGCGGGTGGTGGAGATCAGCTTGGGTGTGATCGGAATCAGCTCGACCCGGCTGCTCTCACTGGCACCCTGGCGGGTGATGTCGCTGGTGCTCAGGTACTGGCCGGGGGAAAACATGCAACCTTGTAAAGCGAGACTTGCCAACATTAAAAGAGAAAAACTACGAGTCATAATGGCACTACGCTATTCAAGGGCGGATCTAAAAAAAGAAGTCACCCGACTTGCGTCGGGCGACCCTGTACTGCACTAACAAAAACCGCTGTTAGTTATGCGTGCCGGTTGTACCGGTGGTACCCGTCGTACCGGTGGTACCGCCGTTGGCACTGCCACCGCTGTTGGACGCCGCTACTGCACTGGCGACCATTGCAGTACTGGCTGCAGGGGCTTGTGAAGCCGCTACACTACCGCCCACATTGGTCACCGCAGTAAGCGGCGCTTCAGCTGCGGCAGCCCAGTTGCTCAACATCGTCAACAGGGCAACTGCCATCACTTTCTTCATATCAACTCCTTTCTAACATTCGACCTGTTAAAAACCGGCCGGTGCTAGAGGTGGTAGAGTTCAAGTCCGCGAAAAATGCGAACAAGATCCGTTGTTCTTTCACAGTCTTACGCAACTGATAAAAGTCGAACGGCAGGTTTATATCTACGGACTTGCAAAAGGCATTTCCAGCGTATTTTCCCGACGATATCTAACACCTGACCGAAACTAACATTGGGCATCAAAACGACATTATCGGAGATAGCCCTTCGGATGGTTCGATTGCCAGCGCCACGTGTCGGTGACCATGTCCTGCAAGTTACGCCTGGCTTTCCAGCCCAGCTCTTGCGCAGCTTTGGACGCATCGGCCCAACTCTCGGCGATATCCCCCGAACGTCGCGGCATCACCCGATATGGCACGGGTTGTCCGCAGGCCTGCTCAAAAGCACGTAACACTTGCAACACGCTGTAGCCATCGCCGGTGCCGAGGTTCCAGGTATGAATGCCGTTGCGTCCGGAAATCGACTGCAAGGCTTTCAAATGCCCATCGGCCAGGTCGACCACATGGATGTAGTCACGCACTCCGGTGCCATCGACCGTGGGGTAATCGTCGCCAAAAATCGACAACTCTTGCAGGCTGCCCACCGCGACCTGGCTGATATAAGGCAGCAGGTTGTTGGGAATGCCGTTCGGGTCTTCACCCATATGGCCGCTGTGATGCGCGCCGATCGGGTTGAAGTAACGCAGCAAGGCGATGCTCCAGCGCGGCTCGGACTGGCACAGATCACGCAGGACGTTTTCGACGATCAGCTTGGATTGCCCGTAGGGATTGGTCGGAGTACCGGTCGGAAAGTCTTCGCGGATCGGCATCTGCGCCGGCTCGCCGTAGACCGTGGCCGATGAGCTGAACACCAGGCGAAACACCCCAGCCGCCGCCATTGCCTGACACAACGTGATGCTGCCGCTGACGTTGTTCTCGTAATACTCAAGCGGCTTGCGCACGCTCTCGCCGACCGCTTTGAGACCGGCGAAATGCAGCACGCCGTCGATGGCATGCTCGTTGAATATCCGGTCAAGCAACGCCCGATCGCAGACATCACCGCGAATCATCTGCGCACTCTTGCCGCAGATCGCCTCCACCGCATGCAGTGCCGCATCGCTGCTGTTGCAAAGATTATCCAGCACGACAACTTCATAACCTGCTTCAAGCAGCGCAAGTGTGGTGTGCGAGCCGATATAGCCGGCGCCACCGGTTACCAGAATCTTCATAGCGCGGTCCGTGATTGGATAAGTAACAAGTAGCGTGTCAAGCCTGTTGTTGTGGAGATGTGTCGCAATCCACACAAACCAGGCGACAACAACCAAAAACAAAACTAGTTCAATGACTGGCAATAAATATTTTTGCAGGTCACACTGTATTGCCCGGTACTTATTAGCACTGCAAGTGCACTCATCACTATCAACAGATACCGACTAAAAATAACTAATAACGCGCCATCCGACATCTCATAACATTGTTGCGATTTACCGGCGCATTCAATTGCTATTAATAACCTGACTCAGGTATTAAAGCAGTCGTTCAATAACTATTGAAACTTGCACTCCTTCGTTAGTGCGCGCACCCGTTGGCTGTGTTCCATGACTGTCCAGGATACTTTTATGATTCGTAAATGTTTGTTTCCCGCTGCCGGATATGGCACGCGTTTCTTGCCAGCCACCAAAGCCATGCCGAAAGAGATGCTGCCGATCGTCAACAAGCCGTTGATCGAGTACGCCGTTGAAGAAGCGCGAGACGCTGGCTTGCAACACATGGCAATCGTCACCGGCCGGGGCAAGCGTGCGCTGGAAGATCATTTCGATATCAGCTACGAACTTGAACACCAGATCCGCGGCACCGAGAAAGAGAAGTTCCTTGCCGGCACCCGCGAGCTGATCGACACCTGCACCTTCTCCTACACGCGCCAGGTAGAAATGAAAGGCCTGGGCCACGCGATTCTCAGCGGTCGTCCGTTGATCGGCGACGAGCCATTCGCCGTGGTCCTGGCCGATGACCTGTGCCTGAACCTGGAAGGTGATGGCGTGCTCACGCAGATGATCCAGCTCTACAAGAAATTCCGCTGCTCGATCGTAGCGATCCAGGAAGTCCCGGCCGATCAGACGCACAAGTACGGCGTGATTGCCGGCGAGCTGATTTCCGATGGCATTTATCGGGTCAACAACATGGTCGAAAAACCGGCGCCGCAGGATGCGCCTTCGAACCTGGCGATCATCGGTCGCTACATCCTGACGCCCGACATTTTCGACCTGATCGCCGACACCCAGCCGGGCAAGGGCGGCGAGATCCAGATCACCGACGCCCTGATGAAACAGGCGCAAAACGGTTGCGTACTGGCCTACAAGTTCAAAGGCCTGCGCTTCGACTGCGGCGACGCCGAGGGTTACCTGCAAGCGACCAACTTCTGCTACGAAAACGTCTACCTCAAGGGCCGCTGAGACGGCACCCACACCCACCGCCCACTCTTCATTTCAGGCAGGCCTCTATGAACATTGCACAACATTCGGCAGACATTGAACGTGAGGTGGGCAACCTCGGGGTGGTCGGTTGGTTGTCGCGTCAGCAGCCGTTGCCCAGCGCCAACGAGTCCTGGCTGGGCACCATTTTGCTGGTGGAGCGCATCGGCATGTTTCCGTCCTCCGGCGACATTCGCCGGCCGCTGGCCGATCCCTATCCCCTGCTCGCTCACCTGAAAAAGCTCTATGGCGAGCAGGCGCTGGAAATCGATGACCACGACGGCCTGAAAGTGATTATCAGCGACTGGCGCTTCCGGGTGCGCATCTGCTGCAACGACCCGGCGATCATCATCAACGTGGAGACGCGTTGTGATACGCGGTTGATGCCGCAGAAGCTTGCGGAGTTGTTGAGTCAACTGGACGCCTTCGAAAAAGCGTAAGCCCCAACGTTCACCTGTGGCTCTTAAATCCCGGTTATCCCTGTAGGAGCTGCCGAAGGCTGCGATCTTTTGATCT
>OFQU01000225.1_pt1 | contig 12814 bp, 8 predicted proteins | sample 1542981 | NCBI WGS metagenome assembly OFQU01 (sample SAMN07774233, study PRJEB24372) | wastewater metagenome | isolation source: Exp Tend CN 90WW | collected 2016-02
GCAGTAAAGCTGAATTTTCCGGTGCAGAGTACCAGCCTTTCCCCGTAAGATTCATGCCGGCCATTGTTCTCATATGGTCGCCCTCGTCAAGTTTGATGACTCTGCCAGGACTCCAGATGAATCGTAATGACCTGCGTCGTGTCGACCTGAACCTGCTGATCGTGTTCGAAACATTGATGCACGAACGCAGTGTGACTCGGGCCGCGGAAAAATTGTTCCTCGGCCAACCGGCTATCAGTGCGGCCTTGTCGCGCCTGCGCAGCCTGTTTGACGATCCCTTGTTTGTCCGCACCGGCCGCAGCATGGAACCGTCCGCCCGCGCGGTGGAAATCTTCGCCCTGCTCTCGCCCGCCCTTGATTCGATCTCGACCGCCGTCAGTCGTGCCGCCGATTTCGATCCGGCGACCAGCACATCGGTGTTCCGCATTGGATTATCCGACGACGTCGAATTCGCCCTGCTGCCCATGCTGCTCAAGCGCCTGCGCGCCGAAGCACCAGGCATCGTCCTCGTGGTGCGGCGGGTCAACTACATCTTGATGCCGGGCCTGCTGGCCTCCGGCGAGATTTCGATCGGCGTCAGCTACACCACCGACCTGCCAGCCAACGCCAAGCGCAAGGTCCTGCGCCGCAGCGCACCGAAGCTGCTGCGCGCCGACACCGTGCCGGGGCCGTTGAGCCTCGACGACTACTGCGCCCGACCGCACGCACTGGTGTCGTTCGCTGGCGACCTCAGTGGTTTCGTCGATGAAGAACTGGAAAAACTCGGACGCAAACGGCACGTGGTGCTGGCGGTGCCACAGTTCAACGGACTCGGCACGCTGCTGGCGGGCACCGATATCGTCGCGACCGTGCCGGATTACACGGCTGAGGCACTGACGGCAGCCGGCGGTCTGCGGGCTGAAGATCCACCGCTGCCGACGCGGACCTTCGAATTGCACATGGCATGGCGTGGGTCGCAGGATAACGACCCGGGAGAGCGGTGGTTACGGTCGCGAATTCAGATGTTTTTCGGCGATCCTGAGAGTCTTTAGGCGTTGTCGAGCGGGCTGATAATCTGATCATTTTTGCCTTTCCACAAACCATGGAGCTCCATTCACTTCCAGTGGATTGCTACATTGGGGGCACATCTGAGGGCATGCATTGGATGGTTTGAAAAGGATGCCCCAACCTGAGGTCCAACAGCCACGTCTCGAAAAAGTCATACGCTGCTGCTCCCAAACCGCCGTCGAGCGCTATCCGATCACCTCAGTTTGTAGACTTGAAGCGATCTTCTAGCGCCTCTGAAATCCTGACAATCCCGTCCAGGAACGCCAACCACAGAGGTCGTTGGAAAAAATAGTAGGAGTAACCATGGGCCTGTCCCGTAACAACGGACGCCAAGAAGCTGGTTATCCAGCCTTCTGCCTCAAGCCTTTGGCATATTCGTTCGGAGAACGGTATCTCAGCGCAGAGTGCAGTCGGCTGCTGTTGTAAAACAGACTTGGGCTTTGTACTTTCCGATCTTGCGCTTGGCGTTTTAGATCGCAGTGCTCAAGTATTTATAACCGCGCGACAGTCTACGAGTCCCTTTGCGCCTTACTACCGGGGTCACTCCATCTCCCCTAACATTTCGGCAAACGTCATGATAGGCATGACCTTCTTCCGCCGGAGCGACCACGGCTCAAAGGTGTCGTCGATGAGTGGAAGCCCCGTTCGAAGGGTCATCATCCACAAAAGCGTCGACTCAACGTCGGCTTCGCCCTGCATGGAAGCCAGCCAAGAACGGGCGGATGAGGATAGTGCCCAGCGAGAGAGCTGAGCATCATCTGTCGAGAGGTCATCACTGCCTTCAAACAAAGGGTGGCTCGTCGCCAAAAGATCGTGCTTGATGGCCAGCGACTTTGCCATCCCTAGCTCGTCGAGCATAGATAACGCAAGTGCCACGCGGGAATCGGAAGTATTCGTGCCGCGAAGGGCTTCCAAAGAGTCAGCATCGCAGCAACGAGCCAGCTTCGCGCCAAGCGCCAGAAGCAGCGGCGCAGCTAACTGCGGATCGATGTGGTCTGCTGCTCGATTAATCACCGACCAAGGCACGAGATTGAGCTCAGTGGGGTGATAGCTGAACCTGCGTACCGCGATCCAAGCCGCCGCGTAACGCACAGGATAAAGATTTTCTTCGCGGCTACCGACCACATGGTTGTCACAAAGACAGTGTTCGATCACCCTCCAGGCCTTCGGATACTCTGGAGTGATCATGAGGTCGAGCAAAGCTGCGTGCAGAATGGTATCAATGGCCTTCTCGTCTTCGCGGATGAGAAACTCCGAGATGCGGTCCAAGACAGCCACTGGCAGGGAGTCTAACTGACCGAACGCATTCGCAGCGGCACGGGCGACATGATACTCGGGCTCGTCTCGGTGCTGATGCAGAAAATGCCTAGCATAGTTTCGACGGTCGCCAAGAAGAGTTAGAAGAGCGTCGAGTCCGTCAGTCCAGCGATACTGACCAATGACAACGGCCAGTGCCGCTCGCACCGGAGCGCTCCTATCTGTGACCAAGTCATATAGTGCTGCCTTTTCATCCCTGTCTGCCTTCGGGGCCAGGGCCCATATGGCGGCGCGCCTTACCCTGTAGTGCGGATGAGCGAGCGCTTTGGCGATCAAACGCCGGGCCGCTGGGCTGCCGATCGCGGCTAAAGCCCCAACGGCCGCTTGGGCATCGTCTTCATCCTCAGATCCGACCCATTGTTCAGCTAATACTTGGACATCCTCGCCTTCAACAGCCGAGGCCTGAAGCAGTAGACGCGCCACCCCCCGCGGCCCTTCCTTCAGCAGGGTTTGTCTCTGGTCCAGCGGAATATCCTGAAAACATTGCAAGAGGGTGGAGTCTTCAGCCCGGAACTCACGCGAAAGCGCTAGGTGCAAGGCCGCCTTAGCCTTGGGTGGGCTAGCGTTTAGAATGCGCTGCGCAAGCGCAGCCTTCTTCTTCCCGTATTCCAAGCTGGCAATCGTCGGTGCTAATAGCACAACGCGAACCGGCGACAACTGCGGTAGAAGGTCTAACAGAATGCTCTGCGCCGATTGCTTGCCCGATCCCCCTTCCCCGTCGCTTTCAAGAAATGAAAGAGCCCGGACGGAGGCGTCGATCGCCTCGGTACCGCCGCCAGTCAGTGCTCGCATAACGCGGTCTCGCCCAAATTCGAGGCGCCGGTCGGCAATGATGTTCAGCCCTGCGGCCTGAAGCCAGTCATTCTCACCAGCGGCCGCGAAAAAGGCGTCAAGCTCGGCGGCCTTGACCGTGGGCTGACTGTAGCGCATGACCTCGGCCCAAAGCGGCAGAACAATATCCAGTCTGGGATGTTTCGCGATCCACTTGTGACCTTGCAGGCGCCGGCGCGCCCTGACATAGCCTTTGGCAAAGTGATCAGCCGAAGAAGGCCCTTCCTCCTCGGCGCGTTCCTGGATGGAGAGACTTACAGCAAAATCCAGCTCTCCTTGCCAAGCTTGACGGCGCTCCTCGCTGGACCGAGCCAAGGTAGCGTCAACGCTCGCCCGCATTTCCATAATCTGATCCCACACCGCGTCATACGGTGGCTCAGCACCTGCCAAGGCGCATTCCGAAATCGTGTCGGCACTCATTGCAAATTCGGCTCTGTCGGATACCACCTCGCCTGCTGCCAGGAAAGCCTCGGTAAAATCCGCCGCAAAAGGCCGCAGCCAGGAAATTAGATCCTCGGCAGCATAGTCGGTATCCGTCCATGGCAAGCAATAAGCGATAAATCCATTGACGATGCGCAGTTCGGGATCTGCGGCGACCACGGCATCGAGTTCAGTCTTGGAAACCTTGGGTGGTTGCCAGCCGACAGCACCGAAGCCATCTTTCTTTCTCGGCCCTCCACGCTCGAGCCAGTCTACGAGTCTGCGAATCGGAGAGTCCGGGCTAAGTAGTCGAGTGGCCGAGCTCCACGCCCCTCTGAATTTGTTGGCATCGCCCGCAGCCTTGATCAGGCCTTCTATCAGAATGCTATCGAAGGCTGCTACAACAGCCTCGTCGAATTCAACCCCATCGTCCTCAAGCAACCTCGCCCCGGTCACCAGACGTTCGACCGCACCTAAGAACTCAAGATCTTTCTTGGCCAGGACGAGGGCCGCTCGGGCAGACGCATTGATCGCATCTTCAGCCGCGCGAGGCTGTTCACGAGCCAACTGTTCCATAGCTTCAACGACCTTGGCATGAGCGGTGTAGTTGCCCTTGCCGTCCTTGGTCAGTTGAGTCAGAGCCAAATGCTTAGCCAGGTCGTCGAGCCCGATCTCGACTACGCGCTCGCGATCAACCTCACGGCGAAGCTGGACAAGCTGGCTAGGTGGTAGGCTGCGTGAATTACGCAGCAGTGCCCAGAGCACGGCGGCGCCGCGGACGCCTCGATCGCCAAAGCCGCCAATCTGATCTCGGACCACCTGCAACCGGCTATCACTGAGCGCCCGATCCACTAGCCGGCTGATGTCCACTTCAGCGGGCTCGGAGACGGCTATCAGTTCGCGTGCAAAAGCGTTCAGCTCGAACGGCGACTTCAAGGCACGGAGCAACCATTTTTCATGCTGGCGCGTGAGGTCCTGGCGCCACGCGCCGGTAGCAAACAAGGGACCCATCAGGATCACCTTGCGCGCCGCCTCACCGTAGGCGTCGTCGTCGATGACGACGGTACAGTCAGCCCACACTGGCGGTGGAGCTGCGCTGAGAGCCGCGCGATAGATCTCACTCCGCGACGTGATGACGAACTGCTTGTCAGGGCCTCTATGGTGAATGAGGGCGCTGATCCTTTTGGTCCAATCCTCGGCCTCGCCCCTTTTTAACCCGGACTGACCCCATGGGTCTTCTAGATGGAAGAGCACCCGACCAGGAGCGGCGAATGCCTCTTCGATGGCTGGCAGCCCCGCGCTTTCGCGGACCACTTTATAAGGCGGATCAGCCTGGCGGCGGTCGAAGGCCAGTTTGTCGGCTGTGAGACTCTTGCCATAACCCGATGGGCCGATCAGCAACACTGCGCCGAGCTTAGTCAAGTAAGCTTCGGCAAGAGGAAGGTTGGAGGGAGGAACGTACCGGGCGAGCTGCGGGCTGGCGTGCGGCATACCACCGAAACCTTCGGCAATCTTCTGGATATCCGTCTTGCGCAGTGGATCGGGGACTGTGAGAAAACGATCCTCGACGGCCCGTTTGAACCGTTCAACGCAGGCATCAAGGGCCTGAGTAGGGACATGCAGCGCGCCACCGAGGATTGTGTCGATTTGTCGCCGCGTCTCCTCATGGGTCATGCCTTCGATCAGGGCGAAACGACCGGCTAGGCTAAGTTTCCCCGCCGTATCGAGATTGAGATTCTTAGGGAGGTAGGCAGCATCGGACTTCTGCTCAGGATAACTGACTCGTCCCTTAGCCAAATCACCATCCACGCTGGAGTTGGTGATGAAGACATAGCGACGACTGCTATCGGCAAGCAGCAGTGCTTTGGCACGGGATCGCGGCTTCGGCCCCTTGGCCCCCTTCGCCCCCTTTTCGTTGACTACGCTCGCAAACTCCTTGGCGCTCCAGGCGCCAGCGCCCTTGAACTTGATTTGCACATGCAGTTCGCCGCTAGCGGTGATCTTGAGGCTGGCGTCGGCCGCTTCCTCCGGCACTGCTAGGCGCGCCATTACGTCGTCGTGAGACGCTGGCTCCACCACCACCTGGTCTGTGACGGCACCCGGACCAAACATTAGGCGCAACGCTACCCAGACAGTCACCAATTTCTGGTAGTCGTAGCCGTAGTAGGACGCGTTAGCGCCACCTTCGTCATTTCCCATGGTCATAGAGATGCTTGTCCGCTCAAGATGGTGCAACCGGTTAGTACTCGGGTGTAAGTGGCCCTATGCATCGGTGATAAACAAATAGGTCTCAATAGTCCCATTCACCGTAGGGGTCTTGCTCGTAACGCCAATCCCTGATGACGATATCGCCGTTTATAACCAGCGGCTCGACCTCAAAGGTGACACAGCCGATTTTGTGAGCCTCCAGAGTATCCGGAATGTACGCAATCCCAGACGGGAAAGGCCCATTGCCGCTGATGGGGTCATCCTCCGTCCTTTCCTGATAAGGAATGATGGCAAGCACCCGTGAAAACAGAGCGATGTTGATCCCGTCCTGGTGCTGAACAGAAGCAAACATCACACCATCAATAGGCGGCTCAACCTGCGTAGAAAGGTACTCTGCAATCACTTGGGTCAGTAGATATTCCTGTTCCTCGTCAGGCATGACCGGCGAACTGATTTTACCGTGCAAGGTGCGTAGAAACTGCCTTCGCTCCATGTTCGTTCGATACCCCGGATCAAAACAACTCATAGGCTGAGAATCGAATATGTTCTCCAACACACCAAAATCGAGCACCCGGGCATCCCGTAATAACTGAAACGCCCCCGTTAGCACCATACCGCCCACCGAGGGGCGTAACTCGGCGATGCACGTGTCTCGATCAAACGCGCCATAAAACACAGGAACGCCAACAGGATTCATTCTTCCTGCGCGCGCCTTTTCCTTGGGCGGTGCCGAGAGTTCAGTTTCCGGGGACACAAGAATGCTTTTAGGATCCGATGACGGTGGGCAGTAGCGTCCTCGATACAGCTTCCAACCATCTTCTACTTCAAATAATCGCACCACATCCTGGCTGTTTTCGTCTTTGAGGTGATGAATACCTTTAAACAACCAATCGAGGAACGCTTTACCGTGATCGTTAAAGAAGCGGCTGCGGTGCATCACACCACTTTTGAATTCTTGCCATTTTTCCTCGACTTCTGTCGGTCGGATACTGCGCCGCATGTAAAGCGCATCAGCCTCAAAACGTGGCTCACCGCCTCGTTTCAAGTCATATTCAGAGCAAACAGTGAGCAACTCGACAACGGCAGCAGTGACGGAGCCTTCACTATCGTCGCACTCAAGCATTTCCGCGACGATGATCGCCAAACGATTTCCGGCGCGAATGTAGCGTCCCAGATCCCCAGCACCGCAAGTTCTGATGACCGGATCAGTCCCGTAGAAATTGTAAAGAATCTCTGCAATATCATCCGCTAAAACCTCAATGGCTATGCAGGGCCGCACATGCTTACAGACCGAACACTTGGCCATATCGCATTGATCACGAATACGTTGCCGAAGAAAGACATCCCCCACACAGCCATCACATACAATTTCTACGCTGTCTTTCAAATCATACCCCTTGAAAGCACCTATCCTAGAACCACTATTTCTGAGCCGGATGCACCGCTTGCAGATGGTTGGAAAAACCTGCCTCAGTTTCACAACGCCAAGTCGCCCACAGCTTGCATCCCGTCTCGCCCCCCATGTCCAACTCAAACGCCAACCAGTTCCGGGCCGGCATCACATACCGATTAAAACCGGGGAACAACATCATCTCGACACAGTGCTGCACATCGATGGATTGGACCTTGCTGGCGGTATGGTTCAGCAACTGAAGAAAAAGCCGTTCGGCCACTCCAATCAACGACGGATGCACCACACCTGACGAAGTAAATTGCTGAATCTGCGCCCAGTTCGACGTCGGTGGAATATCCCGACGATAGCAACTGCCCCACGCAGCGACATGCACGTCCCCGGAAGCAATGGATACACGCAGCATTCTCTGCTCAGCAATACGAGTCAGCGACTCCAGGAGTCGCTTACGCTCCCCCTCGTGATCCCCGTGCGACCAATGATCCTTAAGGTCATCAGCATTACTGTCGAGCACATGATCCTGCCCAAACGTATCGAGCAACCCTTCAGCCAGCGACAATTTGGGGTGCGCGACCGGAACCGAGGACATGAAGATCAAGTGCTGACATTTGCTTCCCGGATGAGCAGGCTTACCGTCACGGAGCGTGTTGAGCCAAGCCTGCATAGCAGTCCAGGTATCGGCCCCAAGTACTTGGGTACGTGACCGCTCAGTGCGCAGATCAGCAACAAACAACGATACCGGCCCCAAGTGATAGCCGAAACTAAAGCCCGGTTGACCATCCAAGAGCGGCAAGGCCAATCGATCTCCCTTTAATCGGGCACTCCATTGCACCGGCTCATACTGTGGGTCCTGCTGAGAAACGTTTGCACGTTGCAGCAATTGCAATGGCGGCAAATCATCAAGGGCATGCTGCAACTGAAACACCCAGAACGCCTTGCGCGCATGACGCCTCAGCACCTGGAACAACTCGCAGTGCTGCATAGCCGGACTGTAGGAACCCCAACCGTCGAAGATGTCATGGTCGTCCCACATCATCACCGTAGGAATTCTCGCCATCGCATCAGCGGCATCAAGGTTCGGTTTGGGGTGCCCCCAGTCACGCCGCGTATCTGGCAGCCAACGATTGGCATAGAGCCCGAAATAGTAGGACTCGATCTCTTTCTCCAGCGCCACGCTTACCTTGAACGCCAATTGCTCCTTGCGCGACAGTCCGACCCATTTCTTGAGGGATTTCACATCCTCCCAAATCGAGTCAAAGTAAATTTGGTCGCCCCCCATCAACAGCAATTGGAACCGCTTCAAGCCCTTGTCATGAATTCGTCCTTCATGCCAAAGCTGTTCCTTGTCCAGCACGTAACCTGCAGCACGCAAGTCACTGTCATGATTGCTGATCAGGTCAGCCCAGACGGCGTTTTCAGGGCGCACCAACTTGCGCATCCCGCTAGGGTCCGAAAAGCCATTGCAAGAGACGTAGGCCATTCTTGGGGCATAGTCTCGACCGGGAATGGAGAACTGCCATTGCGGCCCTCCCCGCCCGACACCAAACTGAACCGTTCGCTCCTGCGCTTGCTGATCACAGCTCAGGTCGTAACGAAGGATGGTTTCTTTCGGACGCTCCAGCAAAACCTTCGGCGCCGGACAAGCCTGGCCGTCAACAGAAAGAACAGGAAATGCGGCGCCAGCTACAACTCCGACTAACGCGGTCACCTGCCACTGCCCGGTTTTGCTGACGCCTCGGAAGGACAACACGGGCCCCACAGTAAAAAGTGCTTTTGACATCCCTGTTATCTCCCTTCAAGTTCAGCGGCAATAACTTTGACAATCTTGGCGCGTGAAGCGGCTCTCTTGGCCAGGATTTGCGCTTCACCTGTTTGATCCAACCATTCCCTAAAACGCTGGAGCGCATGGCGCGTTTGCGACGCATCGCGACAGTTGGCCAGGAAGGCAAACTGTACTTTCTGTACATCATCAGCGACAAAAATACCGAAGGAACCGCTGACAACCGTAGTATCAGGAAAGCCTAACAACGCAGTGGCCTGAGTCTCTGTCGCTCCACGGTGACAGGCGATCAAATGCAACGGTCCTTCTGCACCTTTCAATAGTTCAGCATGCTCATGGTCACGCAGAAAAGGCTTACCCACCAGCTCACGCGCAGCAGCGACCGTGAACGCAGCCGGGATTGCATGGACAAAAACAACGACATTCACCCCAGCAATTGGAACAATGGCGAACGCTTCGCTAGCAGGGTCTTTGCCACCATTGAGCGCCTGCAGTAACACCGTTTCCATCGCTCGTTTGCGCTGACGGAAATCCATTCGTGTCCAATCCAGCGCCTGGCCCATATCGAAACGGCTCGAAGCCGCAGCGGTTACACCGCGCTGGGTCAGAACGACCAACGCATCGAGAAGCGCTTCCTGAACGCGGCTACGCAATTGCTCAACGGTTGAGACCATTCCACCCCTGAAGGGTGTCTGCTGTGCAATAAAGGCCTGGAAGCGCTGATTACGTGCTGTCTCAGCTACCTGGCCATCGCCTGTTGGGATATTTGGCAAAGCGATGAAGCGCACCTTCCCCCGAGTAGTGGCTAGTCCCTCCATGTACTCCGCATGGCAAATACCAATGTCGCCGTCACCACTGGCCCAGCCGGCATTGCCATTGGACAGCACCAGTAGCACATCGCAATCCCTCACGGCTTGCAAACAGGCATCCCAACTGTCCTGCATTCCGTCCGCAGGAGGTGCATCTTCGTTAATCCAAACTTCAAATACCTGTTTGCCAAATAGCTTCGTGCCCTCTATCTCACGTTTGAGTTGCTCTCGGATATTGCTGAGCGTTTGATCGCTGGCCGCGGGAAAGCGATCGTTACAACGACTGGACAGCATTACTTTGATTCTCTTTAACTGGGCCATCCCTGCTCCTGCCCCAATTCCGAGGCTTCAAAATTCTTTGATCAATGAATAGACGCGGCGTTGGCAGTGGTCGATTACCTGCTACAGACAAGTCCGATTGGCGGTGCCTAAACACCTGCCCGGTTATTGGGCGCCGATGTGGTGACGTACTTGCCGGGCTCAGGTGAGTTAAATGTTAGGTCGCATTTAGTACGCGATGCTGCTTATGCTGAGCGTCCGCTTTTGGCTATGGATTCAACCGGTCCTTCATGACTTAAAAGCGAATCATATACGCATAGCTCCGACCCTGAGAGCATGGCTTCTGACAGTAACTGCTGGCGCTGAAAACGGCACCTAGTCGAGCTAATATTTCAGAATTGAATCAGGTCTAAATTTGTTCCTGAAGTTCTTTATAGGCTCGCTTGATATCCCATCGAGATAGAGATGCCCTCGCTCGATGTGCAGTTGCATGTAGCCTGCAACAAGCGAATCGACGGCCACACCCACATGGACACGGTAGCTTGTTAGCCCTTCTGCGCTTCCTTGAAAGCAGATCAAGCAATCCCATGAGGACGCCAGTATCCTTCACTCCAAATATCATCCTGTAGTCGTCGATCAGCCCCTGGGAACCATGTGCAAGCTCCCCGAAAGGAAAATTAGCAATGTCCCTCTCCCTTAATGACTGCGCATACAGAAATGGCACCAAACACAGCTCGACAAACCGAGTAAGCGTCGGTGTGGCACCCAGCTGCAGCCGTTGGCTAAGGGGTGATCCTAGGCACAATGAGCTATCCGGATTTACGTGATTGTCCCTGGCAGATGAAATTCTTCCTCCAGTCTCGTAGATGACAGGAAGCGCCTTGTCTAACGAATCAACGATGTCGATCCGTATCCGGTACTCGTCAGTTACATCGGGAAGCCCCGCAGCTGACGCAGAAAATGGCAATCGGCCGACAAGTGAAATCGTTCCGTCCACCGTCGGCCTAAACCTCATACGCGGGTAGTCGGCCAAAAATGATTCGATCATCGAACCATGCTTAATCAACCGTTGCTAGCCCAAGGACGAGGCGGCTGAGAAACTACAATGGCAGGGGCGGCGACCTGAGGCGGTGCTGACGCAATGCCCAGAGCGGCGGTCGAGGTCGGCGTTTCGAAACAATCCTCGATGTGCTCCACCAGTCGTTGCCCATCCAGATCCCTGATTTGCTTGAAATCTTGAAGAGCCTGGCGAACCCAAAGGTGGAAGTGCTCTTTCAATCGATCTTTCTCCCCCTCAGGCATCTTCCAGCGATCGGCGAAGTTCTCCTTAGGGTTCACCGGGTTCGGCACAGTGTCGGAATTACTGGCCACAAAGGTACTAAGGGCAGCGAGGCACGAGGCGACGGCTTCCTTCAATGAGCCACCTGGCTGATAGGCTTGCGCCGCCAGCGTGGTGATGATGACTGAAATTGGTTTTGAGTCGGGATTGTCACGGTACATCACATCACGATGACGCTTGAGCAATTGAATTGCCCGCTGAAGATTTGTCTTTCGTTGATAAAATGGGACCTCATCAATTTGCGCTTTCAGCGTGACTAATTCTTTCTCAAAAACGGGCTCTGACTTGGACTCGAACCATTTGCAGTAACCGTCCGGATTGCTGACCATCCAGCCAGCGTTGACGTCCTTATAATCTGGACGGCGTTTGTCGGTAATGTAGACTGCAAGATTAGAAACGTCCTGAGCTAGTACCTGCTTGACGCCATAGCTCTCCATGGTGATAGCCAGCTCCTGGCGCCTACCTTCTTCCACGGGAACTCCGGGCACAACGTCCATATGGAAGCTGACCCCATCTTGGTAGTAGAGACGCCAGCATCGATTCTTTTCTTCCAGAGCTTCCTGAATACGCTTGGCTTCGCGGTACCCCTCCAACTCAATTCCCACCAACTCCTTCAGATCCGACTGGCTGTGGGTCTGCGGGTAAATCCCCTCTCTCAGTTTGCACGACAGATCCAAGTCGTAGCTCTCTTCAGCAAGCAACGGACGGATGGCCGTACCCAAAGCGAACGATCCTTGAACAAAAATGTGAGGATCGTTCGTGGCGACGGCTGATTCAGGTCGGCTGAACCACTCGCCCAGTGATTTATACCGCTGTACCGCTTTCTCATAAGCACTAGGCGGAAGCTCTAAAGCCTCTACTGCGACAAGCAAGCTGCGTTCTTCAATATCCATGTGGAAAGCCCTCATGAAGGTAATGTTGAAAAGATGTTGCTTGTACTCAGCAGGCATCCAACTGGAGCACGCTGCCAGGTGCATGCGGCGGCACGCTAATCGCATGCCTATCCAAAGTGAAGGCGTGGAACGGCAAGGCTTTAGGAGCCATTTGGAACATGTGGATTCGCGGGTGCAAACGCGACTGAAGCTTCATGCCGAGAGCAAAAATTGCCGCCGCAGGGGCGATCGTACAAATTGAAATTTCTGAAGCGTGGAGCACATCGACCGCATATGCCCATGCTTCCTGGCAGGTATTTCTGAATCTCTTCATCGCCTCTTTGGGTGCCACAACATCAACACCATAGGTGGTGGAAAAAATCCGTATGCGAGACATGTTCAGCATTTCCGCCGTTAGTGCTGCATCGGTGATTTCTGAGGTGATCTCCAGCGTGATCAAGACATGCGAGCCAACTTTCACTCCTGGGGGCTTAGTCCACT
>OFQU01000226.1_pt1 | contig 12776 bp, 16 predicted proteins | sample 1542981 | NCBI WGS metagenome assembly OFQU01 (sample SAMN07774233, study PRJEB24372) | wastewater metagenome | isolation source: Exp Tend CN 90WW | collected 2016-02
CTGAAGCGGCCGTATCGCGGCGATGCTTGGCGGGCGCGCAGCCGGGGGGTAAAGGCTGTTTCCCGAAGGAGCTTTCGCCCGTGACCAGCCTGCCTGTGACCATCCGCGCCGCCGACCTGATCGACAGCGTCGCCGACGCTTTGCAATTCATCAGTTACTATCACCCGATGGATTACATCCGCGCCCTGGGCGATGCCTATGAGGCTGAACAGAGCCCGGCCGCCAAGGATGCGATCGCGCAGATCCTGACCAACAGCCGCATGTGCGCCGAGGGGCATCGCCCGATCTGCCAGGACACCGGCATCGTCAACGTCTTCGTCAAATGGGGCATGGACTGCCGCCTGGACGACAACAGCCGATCGATGCAGGAGGTGATCGACGAGGGCGTGCGCCGGGCGTACCTGCACCCCGAAAACAAGCTGCGCGCCAGCGTGCTCGCCGACCCCGCCTTCACCCGCCGCAACACCCGCGACAACACGCCGTGCGTGCTGCATGTCGAGATGGTGCCGGGCGCGACCGTCTCGGTCGATGTCGCAGCCAAGGGCGGCGGCAGCGAGAACAAGTCGAAGTTCAAGATGATGAACCCCAGCGACTCGATCGTCGACTGGGTGATCGAGATGCTGCCGCAGATGGGCGCGGGCTGGTGCCCGCCGGGCATGCTGGGCATCGGCATCGGCGGCACTGCGGAGCATTGCGTGCTGCTCGCCAAGCAGGCGCTGATGGAGCCGATCGACATGGGGCCGCTGAAGGCGCGCGGACCGAAGAACGATATCGAGGCGCTGCGCATCGAAATCTTCGACAAGGTCAATGCGCTGGGCATCGGCGCGCAGGGGCTGGGCGGGCTTTCCACGATCCTCGACGTCAAGATCAAGGACGCGCCGTGCCATGCGGCGGGCAAGCCGGTGGCGATGATCCCCAATTTCGCCGCGACCCGCCATGCGCATTTCACGCTCAATGGCAGCGGCCCGGCTTATCTGGAGGCGCCGAAGCTCAGCGAATGGCCCGACGTCAACTGGACGCCCGACAAGGCCGCGATCCGCGTCGATCTCGACACGCTGACGCCGGAGGTGGTGCAGTCGTGGAAGCAGGGCGACCGGCTGCTGCTCAACGGCAAGATGCTGACCGGCCGCGACGCCGCGCACAAGCGCATCGCCGACATGCTGGCGAAGGGCGAGGAACTGCCGGTCGAGTTCCGGGGCCGGGTGATCTATTATGTCGGCCCGGTCGATCCGGTCGGTGAAGAGGTCGTCGGTCCCGCCGGCCCCACCACGGCCACCCGCATGGACAAGTTCATGCGCATGATGCTGGATCAGGGGTTGCTCGCCTGCGTCGGCAAGGCGGAGCGCGGCCCCGCCGCGACCGATGCGATCCGCGAGGCGAAGAGCGCCTATCTGATGGCGGTCGGTGGCGCCGCCTATCTGGTCGCGCGCGCGATCAAGGGCAGCAAGGTCGTCGGCTTCGAGGATCTGGGGATGGAAGCGATCTACGAATTCGAGGTCAGCGACTTCCCCGTCACCGTGGCGGTGGATAGCGAGGGCAACAACGTCCACCAGCTCGCCCCGCTGGTGTGGCGCGAGAAGATCGCGAAGGAAGGATTGCTGACGCCGGCGTGAGCGGCGCGCTGCCATCGATCCGCACGCGACGGCTGACGCTGGAGCCGCTGCGGCCCGCCACGGTCGCAGCGATGCTGGAGGTCGAACGGGCGATCGAGCAGGGCCGGGCGCAGCCCCGTTCCGACGGGGTCCTGCAGGCGCGCCTGTCGCGCTGGGCGTCGATGGCAGGCGCCGCGCGGTCGGGCGGGACTTGGGTGGTGGTTAGCAGCGGAAGGCTGGTCGGCCGGGTTGCGCTGGACCGAGGCGATGGGGGTTCCGGGTGGCTGTCTTATGCGCTGACCCCGACAGCACGCGGGCAGGGACTGGCGACGGAAGCGGCGGAGGCGGCGATCGCCTGGGCCTTCAGCGCGAATGACGCCTGCGATATCCGTGCGGTCGTGAGACCAGCCAATACGGCGTCGATCGCGGTGCTTCGGCGCCTCGGCATGACGCTGCATCCTGACAGCGACGCGGCGAACGGCGTGTTCGTCCTGCGCGCGCCTCACGCCGCCTGATCGTCGTCCTGCTGCCAGCGGACTGCCCAGCTGGCGTAGGCGGTAGGCAGGATCATCACGATGATTTCCAGCAGGAAGATCGTCGCCAACGTGCCGCGCAGGATCACGTCGCGCGGCACGTCGAAGGCCAGGGCGGCGAGCAGCAGGACGCTGGCGGCGGCCGTCGCGAACACGAACGTCGTGAACGTCATCATGTAGGATCGCGTCCGCAGCGCGCGATCCCATTCGTCGACCCGCTCGATCGATCCGAAGGGTTTCAGCGGCCCGAAGCCAGCGATGAACCCGCTGGAGGCCATGGCGAGCGCCTGCAACCCGATGCCGATGGCAAAGGTGGCACCCCGCAAGCCACAGAGCAGGTTGACCGCATAGCCGCCCACCGCCAACGTCAGCGCGATCGCGGTGGGCCATCGCATCGGTCGACGGCGCGGCGGCTGCTGCGCGAGCGCGTCCACGCCCGTCCAGCTGACGAGGCCGTCGAGCCGCTGCAATACCGTCTTGTCGGTCATAGCGATTCATCCTCCTGGTCGGGCATCGGCACCATGAATTCGGCGAAGAGGACGGGGAGCGTCAGCATGGTCATCACCGTGGCATAGCCGATCGCGCCCCATTGGCTGGTGGTCGCCGGCATCGGCCAGCCGAGACGGCTGGCGAGCATCAGCCAGACGAACAGCATGCTGACGGCGAGGATGTCGATCAGATAGGCGCGGCGCATCGCGTCCGACAGCGCGGTACGTTCGAACTCGTCGAAGGTCGCAAAACCGGCCGGACTCAGCCACGCCTCGCGCGTGAAAGGGGACTGGAGCGAGGTGATGAGCAGCAGCATGCTCATCGGCATGACGTTCGGCAGCACGGTGCCGCGATCATAGGCGCCGACCATCGCGAGGACGGGAATCGTGAGAACGAAGAGGAGGCCAGCGCTCATGCCCCAGCGAACCCAGTATCGACGCGGACGCTGCTTGATCTCGTTCGCCTGCCATTTGCGGATGTCGTAGCCGTCGCGGTAGCTCATGCGGCGTCCTCGGAATCGGGAAAGGGGATCGCCCATTCGGCGAACAGGGTGGGCAGGTTGGAGGCGGTGGCGACAAGCGCGAGGCGCCAGACCGCCCAGTCGCCCCAGCGGTGCGGCATCGGCCAGCCGTAGGACGTGGCGAGGGCGCACCAGCCGAACGCGCCGGCGCCGAGCAATGTGACGACCCAATAGGCACGCTGTGTCGCGCGCATCAGGGCCGCGCGTTCGAACTCGTCGTACGAGTCTTGCATCCAGCCTCCCTTGGCGAAGGGTGAGCGGCCCGACCCCATGTTCATGATGCCGATGACGACGAACCATCCGATTGGCAGGCCGGTTCTTTGGTCGCCCGGCACCCAGAACTGGACGAGAGCTAGGCCAAGGCTGACGACCACGGCGGCCATCAGCCACCATCGCAAAGAACGACGCCGATAGGGCCGGCCACCGGCAAACTCCGGCGGCATCTCGCCGGGTGCATAGCGCCCGGTCCAGCGGCGGCTGTCATAGCCCATCAGGCGTCTCCGGCCCGGCGCAGCGCGTCGGTGAGCGAGGGGAAGGGGGCGAGCGAGAAGATCAGGTCCACGGGGACGTCGAAATAGGCAGCGATCTTCAGGCCCAATTCGAGGCTGGGGTTGTAGTCGCCGCGTTCGAGATAGCCGATCGTCTGCGGGTTGACGCCGACCGCCTCCGCCAGCTCGCGTCGCGACACGTTGCGGTCGTTCCGGAACAGGGCGATGCGGTTGTGCATGCGTCCAGTCTGCATGATCTGTTGTGTTTACACAACGATTCATTTTGGCTTCGTTATAGTCCGTCAGATGTCCGCGTGTACGACCCAGAAACCGGGCGCGCCTATGGTGGCAGGGACACCGAGCCGAGGAGGGTGGCCGTGCCGAGCAGGAAAACGCTCTCCGCCGAGCATGACGAGCTGCGCGAACTGGCCGCAGCGCTGCTGGCCTGTGTGGCAGAGCGCCAGCCCGATTTGACGACATTGGGGAAGGCGCGGTGGCTGCTGACCCGCAAGCTGCTGGCGCATCTCGCGAAGGAGGATGCTCTGCTTTATCCCCGGTTGCGCGCGAGCCCCGATCCGCGGGTGGCGGCCGTCGCAACCCGCTTCGCCGCCGAGATGGGGTCGCTCGCCGACCGCTACCGCGCCTATGTCGCGGCCTGGCCGGCAGAGCGGATCGCGGACGACTGGATTGCCTTCGGGGCCGCCACGCGGCAGATCCTGCAGCTGCTGCTGCGTCGGATCGAAGGGGAAGAGACAATGCTCTACACGCTGATCGAGGAGACCCCGTCGCGACGGACAGCGGCGTGACGGCGCCGACGATCCGCGCGGCAAACCCCGACGATGTGGCGGGCACCGTCGCGATGCTGGCGCCCGTGATCGCCTTGGGCGAGGCTTATGCCCTGCCGCGCGACATGACCTCGGCGGCCATCGCGGACCATTGGTTCGCGGCGGCGCATCAGGTGTTCGTGGCCGAGCGCGATGGCGTGCTGCTGGGCAGTTATTACATACAGGCCAATCAGGCGGGCGGCGGCGCGCATGTCGCCAATGCGGGCTATGTCACGGCCGAAGCGGCGCGGGGGCAGGGCGTCGCGCGGGCGATGGCGGAACATTCGTTCGACGCGGCGCGGGCCGCCGGCTTTCGCGCGATGCAGTTCAATTTCGTCCTCGCCAGCAACACGGTGGCGGCGAAGCTGTGGCAGGCGCTGGGCTTTGCGATCGTCGGACGGGTGCCCGAGGCGTTCGACCATCCGCGGCTGGGCCCGGTCGATGCACTGGTGATGCACCGCTTCCTGTAGCCCGAAATGAGAAGAGGGTGCCGGGCGCCTCCCGGCGACCCGACACCCCCCAAACATGGTCAGCGGCCGGAGAGCTCCAGCCCGGGAGACCATGAGGCCTCTTCAACCCATGACGACATCGTTGATTGGGGGAGGATACCCCCCGGTGCCGCCGTATCGGGTGTTAGAGGCCAGTCCCCCGAACGAACTGAACCGACCCCACTGCTGAACCATGAGACATCGGATCACCTCCTTTCGCTTGTGATAGCCATGTGCCGGGGACCCCCGCCACACCGGCAATGTGCGCATCGCCGCGGCCACATGCAAGACTTGTAATGCAACGCGTTTTGCACGAGCATCGCGCCCCTTGGCCCCGGGCCTTTGGGCTAGCGCCGGCAGTCCTCGGTCACGCGCTCGATCTCCGCCCAGGCGGGCAGGACCAACGTGCCGCTGCCGGGCTGCTCCACCACGAACCGTCCGCGGCTGAAGCCCATTGCGTCGAGCAGGCTGTCGTTGGGCGCGAGCGTGGTCGCGACATATGGCGGCGTGCCGCCGGTCGGGCGCATCGCCAGCGCGCGGGTGGTGCTGGTGGTGCGGATCGTCAGCGGTGCGAGCACGCTGCCGGCGCGCGACAGGAAGATCTGACGGCCCGACAGGTCGCAGCGCAGCGTCACCAACGCGTCGCTGCCCGCCATCCCGAACAGCGCCAGGCTGCCGCGTGCATCGCGGCGATAGGTCCAGGTGCCCGGCGTCAGCGGCCAGTCGCGCCAGTCGCTGCCGCGCGGCACTGCGACTGGGGCAGGCTGCGGGCGAACGGGCACGGGCGTCGGCGTGGCCGGCGGCGCGATCGGCTGGGGCACGCAGGCACTGAGTGCGGCGAGCAGGGCGATGGCGAGACCGGGGGCAGGATTGAAGGCGAGACGGCGCATGGGCGGGGCTTATGGGCGAAGCGGCAGGCGCGCTCAAGGCGCGTGAACATGGAACCGGCGCGGCCACAAGGCGGTTCACCCGGCACGAAACAGGAGCTTTTCGATGTCCACCGACACGCAGACCGCCACCACCCAGCTGCTCGCGCAGGCCAATATCGCCCATTCGCTGAAGGTCGAAAGCCGCGACGGGGATCAGGTGGGCGCGGTCTATGCGCTGATGGTCCACAAGGGATCGGGCCGCACGACGCACGCCGTGCTGAGCCTCGGCGGGTTCCTGGGGATGGGCAAGAGCTTCTACCCGGTGCCGTTCGGCCTGTTGCAGTTCGATCCCGTCCGCGACCTGTACGTCATCACCATCGATCGCCGTATCCTGGAAGGCGGCCCGAGCTGGGCGAACAACGCCCCCGTGTTCGATCAGGCCTATGCCGATCGCGTCGCGAGCTACTACGGCGTCGGCAGCGAGAATCTTGCCGCGGGGTGAGCGGCGCGACGCAGGCCGGCGCGCGCGGTGAGGTCCTTGGGTTGAACCAAGCCATGGACCAAGCCGAACCGGTGTAGGGCACACAGGACCCACCAGCCGGGATCGGGCTGTCCCGGTTCAAGCCCAAGGCGGGCAGAGCCTGGCCAGGCGTGGTGATTGCCATGCCACGCTTCGCCAAACGTTAGCAGGGCCGCCGCAGGCCAGTCGTGGCCCTGGACTGCCACATCGTCGACAGTCCAACCTTGCGGCCCCCGATGATGGGTGACGTGGCCGACGAACCAATGGCCAGTGACGCTGACAGCAATGCGGACCGGCACGCCCCAGACGACCCACGGCCATCCGCCCGCTGCGAACAGCAATGCGGCAACGGGAAGTTGCTGCAGCATCCACGTTGCCTCGAGAAAATCTAACCAGCGATCGTCGATCAGCCGATCTTCAGGAACGAACCGGGGCGGCTTTGCGAGAATAAGGCGGCAGTGCATCTGCCACCACGCATCCTTCCAGATCACCGCGCGATGCGCGTGGAGATCATGGCATTCGGATTGGCGCTGCGCCCAGTCGCGCATGTCGTGCAAACGCACCATGCCGATCGGACCGGCCATGCCGACGAGCGTTCCCAGATAGACGAATATCCGTTCGAGCCAGAGAGGGGCGACGAAGCTGCGATGGATCAGCAGCCGGTGCAGACCGATGCTATGACCAAGGCACAGGGTCAGACCGGCAGTCAGGCCGAACACGATGACGGCGCCAGGCGTGGTGTAGAACGGGATAAGCGATGCCGCGGCCCCGGTCATGCCCGTCATCCAAAGCGAACGCGCTGGCGCCCAGCGCACGATGCCCTCCACCGCATCGGTATCCGCATCGCCGATCATTCGATCCGTTGACAGGCACGTCATAGCGCATCCTTCAATAGTTAGCTATTAAGCTAACTAACTAGGCGCGTTTGTCAACGTTTAGTGAAATGCCTATCTGACTAGGGTAAGGAGCTTATATGCAGCGTGTTTTCGAGGCACTGGCGTCGGTGCCGCGGCGAAAGATTCTGGCCTATCTGGCGCACGCGGAGTTGAGCGCCGGCGACATCGCGTCCCGATTCGATATGTCCAAGCCATCGATTTCGCAGCATCTTTCGGTGCTGGAAAGCGCGGGACTGGTCACGAGTGAGCGGCGCGGTCAGTTCGTCTTCTACCGCTTGGTTCCCGAAAGCCTGGCGAATACGCTGAACGGGTTCGTGCAAGAGGTGTGTCCAGTATCGCGCCCGCTGAAGAGCGAAAGCGCGAAACTGGCCGCGGGAAAGACGCCTGGGGACGTCTGAGCTCAGACCTTCCGCCCGCTCGCAAATTTCTTGGATTTTCCATACCGCGTTTTGCGCGTTCCCGGTTTGCCTTCGTTGCTGCGGCCCATGATCGGGGCCTTCTGTTCGTGTATGGGCAGGCCGAGTTCTTCGTTTTCGAGCTGGCGGATTTCGTCGCGGAGGCGGCCGGCAGTTTCGAATTCGAGGTCGGCGGCGGCCTTGCGCATCTGCTTTTCGAGGTCCTCGATATAGGCGCGCAGGTTGTGGCCGACCATGTGCGGGCGGTCTTCGTCGATGGGGACGGTGACCTGGTCGCCCTGGCTGACGTGCGCGATGATGTCGCCGATGTTGCGGCGGATCGTCGTCGGCGTGATGCCGTGTTCGGCGTTATACGCTTCCTGCTTTTCGCGACGGCGCTGCGTCTCGTTCATCGCCCGCTCCATCGAGCCGGTGATGCGGTCGGCGTAGAGTATGACGCGGCCGTCGACGTTGCGCGCGGCGCGGCCGATCGTCTGGATCAGCGAGGTTTCGGAGCGCAGGAAACCTTCCTTGTCGGCGTCGAGGATCGCGACCAGCCCGCATTCGGGGATGTCGAGGCCTTCGCGCAGCAGGTTGATGCCGATGAGGACGTCGTAGACGCCGAGGCGCAGATCGCGGATCAGCTCGATACGCTCCAGCGTCTCGACGTCCGAGTGCATGTAGCGGACCTTGATGCCCGCTTCGTGCATATATTCGGTCAAGTCTTCGGACATCCGCTTGGTGAGCGTCGTCACGAGCGTGCGATAGCCCTTGGCGGTGGTCGCCTTGCACTCCTGGATCAGGTCCTGCACCTGTTCCTCGACCGGGCGGATTTCGACGGGCGGGTCGATCAGGCCGGTCGGGCGGATGACTTGTTCGGCGAAGACGCCGCCGGTCTGCTCCATCTCCCAATTGCCGGGCGTTGCCGAGACGCTGACCGTCTGCGGGCGCATCGCGTCCCATTCATTGAAGCGCAAGGGGCGGTTGTCGATGCACGAGGGCAGGCGGAAGCCATATTCGGCGAGCGTGATTTTCCGTCGATGGTCGCCGCGCGCCATCGCGCCGATCTGCGGCACGGTCTGGTGGCTTTCGTCGACGAATAGCACGGCGTTTTCGGGAAGATATTCGAACAGGGTGGGCGGCGGCTCGCCGGGCAGGCGGCCGGTGAGGAAGCGGCTGTAATTCTCGATGCCCGCGCAGCTGCCGGTCGCCGCGATCATTTCGAGATCGAAGTTGGTGCGCTGTTCGAGGCGCTGGGCCTCGAGCAATTTGCCTTCCGCGATCAGCTCTTTAAGACGTTCGGACAGCTCGTGCTTGATCGCCTCGCCCGCCTGCTTGAGCGTCGGCCCGGGGGTGACATAGTGGCTGTTGGCGTAGACGCGCACGCTGTTGAGCGAGGCAACCTTCTTGCCGGTCAGCGGATCGAATTCGGTGATCTCTTCGATGTCGTCGCCGAAGAAGCTGATCCGCCACGCGCTGTCTTCATAGTGCGAGGGGAAGATTTCGAGCGTGTCGCCCTTCACGCGGAAATTGCCGCGCTGGAAGGCGGCGTCGTTGCGCTTGTATTGCAATGCCACGAGCTTGCGCACGATCTCGCGCTGATCGACGGTCGTGCCCTTTTTCAGGTCGAAGATCATCGCCGAATAGGTTTCGACCGAGCCGATACCGTAGAGGCAGGAGACCGAGGCGACGATGATGACGTCGTCGCGTTCGAGCAGTGATCGCGTCGCCGAATGGCGCATGCGGTCGATCGACTCGTTGGTCGACGATTCCTTCTCGATATACGTGTCCGACCGCGGCACGTACGCCTCGGGCTGGTAGTAATCGTAATAGCTGACGAAATATTCGACGGCGTTCTCTGGAAAGAAACTTTTGAACTCGCCGTAGAGCTGCGCCGCCAAGATTTTGTTGGGCGCGAGGATCAGCGCCGGTCGCTGCAATTCCTCGATCACCTTGGCCATGGTGAAGGTCTTGCCCGAGCCGGTGACGCCGAGCAGCACCTGGTCCTTCTCGCCCGCGCGCGCGGTCGCGGTCAGCTCGGCGATTGCGGTCGGCTGGTCGCCGGACGGCTGATATTCGCTGACCAGCTTGAACGGGCGGCCGCCCTCCACCTTGTCGGGGCGCGCGGGGCGGTGAGGGATGAAGCTCTGGCCGGTTTCCGGCTCGTCGAGGGTGGTGCGAATCTGGATGACCATATCGGGAACGGATATGGGGTGGGGGGCAAGGCTCGGCAATGTCCGGACGGGGTCCCCACAAGCTTTGCTTCGGTTGACCGTGGGGCGCGTGCTTCATATTGCGAACGCTTCTCGAACAACCCGAAGTCCTGCCCGCGATGACCGATACCCGCACGCCGAAGACGATCCCCGAAACCAAGGCGTTCGCCAACGTCAAGGTGTTGTGGGTGCGCCACTGGAACGACCGGCTGTTCAGCTTCGCGGTCGAGCGCCCGGCGAGCTTCCGCTTCCGCTCGGGCGAGTTCGTGATGATCGGCCTGCCCGGTGACGGCGAGGGCGCCAAGCCGATCATGCGCGCCTATTCGATCGCCAGCCCGCATTATGCCGAGGAACTGGAGTTCCTGTCGATCAAAGTCGAGGACGGGCCGCTGACGTCGAAGCTGCAGCTGATCGAGGCGGGCGACGAAGTGTATATGGGCAAGAAGCCGACGGGGACGCTCGTCACCGACGCGTTGATCGGCGGCAAGCGGTTGTTCTTCTTCTCGACCGGCACCGGCCTCGCGCCGTTCCTCAGCCTGGCGCGCGATCCCGACGTGTACAGCATGTTCGACCAGGTGATCCTGGTCCATTCGGTCCGGCAGGTCAGCGACCTGGCCTATCACGACGAATTGCAGGCGCGCCTCGCCGACGATCCGTTGGTGTCGGAGGAAGCGGCGACGCAGTTCCACTATATCCCGACGGTCACGCGTGAACCGTTCCGCACGACGGGGCGCATCGGCGACCTGATCGAGAGCGCGGCGCTGTTCGGCGATCCGGTGCAGGGCGCGAAGAAGCTCGACCCTGAAACCGACCGCATCATGCTGTGCGGGTCGATGGCGATGATCCGCGAAACGGCGGCGATGCTGGACGGCATCGGCTTCGAGGAAGGCTCGAACGCCAAGGCCGGGACGTATGTGATCGAGCGCGCGTTCGTCGACTGATCCCTGGCGCCCTGCCGGCCCGAGCCGGCGGGGCGCGCAGGCTGGCGGCTCAGCCGCCTTGGAGCAGCTTGCCGATCGTCATCGCCTGTTCGGCCCCGGTCTTCGGCACGATCTCGCCATGGCGGTCGGCGATCGCGTCCCATGCATCGGCGACGCCTTCGGGCGACAGCGCTTCGCCGGTCAGCAGCGTGCCGGGGGTGAGCGTAACGTAGGACGCCTGGAAGACGCCGGCGCCGGCGCCTAAGATGACGTTGCTCGGCGCATTCTCGCTGACGAGATACAGCGCGCCGGGCGCGACCTTTTCGGGCGCGAAGGCTTCGAAGGCGGCGGCTGGGAATAGATCTTCGGTCATGCGCGTGCCGGCGGTCGGCGCGATCGTGTTGACGCGGATGTCGTTCTTAGCGCCCTCGATCCCCAGCGTCTTGGCGAGGCCGGCGAGGCCCAATTTGGCGGCGCCATAGTTCGCCTGGCCGAAATTGCCGAACAGGCCGCTGGACGACGAGGTCATCAGCACGCGGCCGTAATTCTGTTCGCGGAACGTCTCCCAGCACGCCTTGGTGGCGAAGGCCGAGCCGAGCAGGTGGACGCGGACCACGAATTCGAAATCGGCGGGCTCCATCTTCGCGAAGGTCTTGTCGCGCAGGACGCCGGCGTTGTTGATGAGGACGTGGACGCCGCCCCAAGCCTCTTTGGCGCGGGCGACCATCTCGACCATCTGATCGTATTCGGCGACGTTGCCGCCGTTCGACATCGCCTCGCCACCAGCCGCGCGGATTTCCTCGACCACGGCGAGCGCCGCGTCGGAATGGCCCGTGCCGTCGCGGGCGCCGCCGAGATCGTTGACGACGACCTTGGCGCCACGCTTGGCGAGTTCGAGGGCGTAATGACGGCCGAGGCCGCCGCCGGCTCCGGTGACGATGGCAACGCGATCATCGAAGCGGATCGGACTGGACATGGAAAAGGCGCTCCTTCCACGATGGGATGAAGCGCCTTCCATACCGGACCTTCGAACGGGCGCAACACAGGATGTCGCGCCCGCCGATGGTCAGCCTTGCTTAGCGACGCGCGCGGCGCTTCGCCTTGTGCGGGGCCTGGCTCGCCTGCATGCAGCCGTCATACTGACCCTTCTTGCAGATCGGGTAGCTTTCCTTCGCCGGGGGCGGCGGGAAGGCCTGATCCGGGGGCGGCGCCTGACGGAAGACCGGGGGCAGCGTCGAACCCGGCGTACCGCCGGTCACGGCCGGGCCGGTCGGCGCATAGCCGCCGGCGGGCGAGCCGGTGGTCTCGGCGGGCGGCATGCTCGCCTGCGGTGCCGGGGCGGCGGGCGGCGGCGGCGGGGTCTGCGCGTCGGCGGGCGCCGCGGCGGGATCGGCCGGAGCCGGGGTCATCGTCTGGTCGGCGGGCGCGGGGGCCGGCGTGGTCTGCGCCATCACCGGCGCTGCGATCATCGCCGTGGCGGCGAGCAGAATGAGCTTCATCGCGGGAATCTCCTTTGAAACCTCATGCGCCGACAAGTGTCAGCACCGAGGCCCAACGTCCCATCGCAGACTTTTCTCCTTCGTTTCGCCGCCGATTCGATTCTTTGCGATTAAGTGCCTGAATCGAGGGAATAACCCGCAGAGCGCACGGTGCGGATGAGATCGGGCCGGTCGCCGATGTTGATCGCTTTGCGCAGGCGGCGGATGTGCACGTCGACCGTCCGGCTTTCGATATCGCTGTCGTGGCCCCATACCGCGTCGAGCAGGCGTTCGCGGCTGAACACCCAGCCGGGGTGTTCCAGGAAGTGCTTGAGCAGGCGGAATTCGGTGGGGCCTAAAGGCACGACCTCGCCGCCGCGGCGGACCTTGTGGCCGACCGTGTCCATCTCGATGTCGTCATAGGTCAGCGCTTCGCCGGCCAGCGCCGGGCGGACGCGGCGCAGCACCGCGCTGACGCGGGCAACGAGTTCGCGGGGCGAGAAGGGCTTGGTGACATAATCGTCGGCGCCGGTCTCCAGACCGCGGATGCG
>OFQU01000227.1_pt1 | contig 12764 bp, 12 predicted proteins | sample 1542981 | NCBI WGS metagenome assembly OFQU01 (sample SAMN07774233, study PRJEB24372) | wastewater metagenome | isolation source: Exp Tend CN 90WW | collected 2016-02
AGGTGACGCTCGACGAACTGCTCGCCCGCGCCGACTTCATCACGCTGCACACGCCGCTGACCGACCAGACCCGCAACATCCTGTCGGCCGAGAATCTCGCCAAGACGAAGAAGGGCGTGCGCATCATCAATTGCGCGCGCGGCGGCCTGATCGACGAGGCGGCGCTGAAGGAGGGACTCGACTCGGGCCATATCGCCGGCGCCGCGCTCGACGTGTTCGTCGAGGAGCCGGCCAAGGCGTCGCCGTTGTTCGGCACGCCGAACTTCGTCAGCACGCCGCATCTCGGCGCATCGACCACCGAAGCGCAGGTCAATGTCGCGATCCAGGTCGCCGAGCAGATGGCCGACTTCCTGGTGTCGGGCGGCGTCACCAACGCGCTTAACATGCCGAGCCTGTCGGCTGAGGAAGCGCCCAAGCTGAAGCCCTATATGGCGCTTGCAGAGAAGCTGGGTTCGCTGGTCGGGCAGCTCACCACCGGTGCGATCAGCCGCATCTCGGTGCATACCGAAGGCGCGGCGGCGGACCTGAATGCAAAGCCGATCGTCAGCGCGGTGCTCGCCGGGTTCCTGCGCAACCAGACCGACACGGTCAACATGGTCAACGCGCCGCTGCTCGCCCGCGATCGCGGTGTCGAGGTGCGCGAGGTGCGGACCGAGCGCGAGGGCGATTACCACACGCTGCTGCGCGTGTCGGTGAAGACCGCGGACGGCGAACGCTCGGTCGCGGGGACGCTGTTCGGCGATCAGGCGCCGCGCCTGGTCGAGCTGTTCGGCATCAAGGTGGAGGCCGATCTTGCCGGCCCGATGCTCTACGTCGTCAACGAGGACGCGCCGGGCTTCATCGGCCGTCTCGGCACGACGCTGGGCGAGGCGGGCGTCAACATCGGCACCTTCCACCTCGGCCGCCGTTCGGCGGGCGGTGAGGCGGTGCTGCTGCTGTCGGTCGACGAAGCGGTGAGCGCGGACCTGCTCGCGAAGGTGAAGGCGCTGCCGGGCGTGAAGACCGCGATGGGCCTGGCGTTCTGATGATGGGCCGGGCAGCGCCGCGATACGGCGTTGCCCGGTCCCGCGGCTGGCGATAGGGCGGCGTGATCATGACTCCCCTGCTTCCCGAAGGTTTTCGCGACCGCCTGCCGCCCCATGCCGATGCCGCCGCGGCGATCGAGGCGCGCGCGCTGGAGGCGGCCCGCCTCTATGGCTATGAACGCGCCGATCCGCCGTTGGTGGAATATGCCGATGCGCTGGGATCGCGGTTGAAGGACGGCGCGCTGACCGATGCGGTGCGCTACGTCGATCCCGTATCGCAGCGAACGCTCGCGATCCGGCCGGACGTGACCGCGCAGATCGCGCGGATCGCCGCGACGCGCATGGGGCATCACCCGCGGCCCGTGCGCCTGTCCTATGCGGGACCCGTGCTGAAACTGCGCAGCCCCGAACTCGCACCGGCGCGCGAATGGCGGCAGATCGGCTGCGAGCTGATCGGCCTCGATTCGATTCCCGCGGCGCAGGAAGTGGTGGCGGTCGCGGTATCGGCGCTGACCGCGGCGGGAGCGAGCGGCCTGTCGATCGACTTCACCTTGCCTGATCTGGTCGATACGCTGGCAGCAGGGCCGTTCCCGGTCGCAACAGACAAGATCGACACGTTGCGCGAGCGGCTGGACGCCAAGGATGCCGGCGCGGTTGCGGCGCTGGCGCCGGACTACCTGCCGCTGGTCGAGGCGGCGGGGCCGTTCGCATCGGCACTGGAGCGACTACGCGCCTTCGATCGTGATGGGGTGCTGGCGAGCCGGCTCGACGGGTTGGCCGCGATCGCTGCCGGCCTGGGGGACGGCGTCACGCTGACGCTCGATCCGACCGAGCGGCATGGCTTCGAATATCAGACGTGGCTGGGCTTCTCGCTATTCATCGCCGGGGCGCCGCGCGAGGTAGGCCGCGGCGGGACCTATACCGTGATGCACGAAGGCGGTGCGGAAGAAGCGGCCACGGGCTTCTCACTCTACGCCGACGCGATTCTGGCGACGGCGGGTCCGGTCGAGCGGCGGCGGTTGTTTCTGCCCTTCGGCACGACGGCCGAGGCGGGGGCGGCGATGCGCGCAGCCGGCTGGGTGACGGTCGCGGCGCTGGAGGCGGACGATACGCCCAAGGCACAGTTGGCGACGCACATTTACGCGGATGGTGAAGCGCAGGAACTCTGACGGCGGCTATTAAAACAGTCCTCACGTTGCATGGCGGTCACATGTATCGTGTGGTTTGGCGGCGATCCTGCCGTCACTCCAATGGGAGACAGCCATGTCGTTTGGTGACGTGTGCCTGTTCCTTGGGGCGTTGTGCGGCTTCGGCACCCTCCTTTTGAAGGTGGTCGAAGTGGCGCGTCACAAGTAAGGTGCAACGGGCGGGGGATACGCGGCAACGTGTCCCCCAAACGATTGAACCCCCGCCACGGCAATGACGGGGGTTCATCCAATGGCAGTGCCATGTCGTTTGGTACATTTCACATAGCGCATCACGGCCGTTTTGGCAATCCGCCGCTCCACCATTGACCCGCCGCCTGCATCCCGGTAGCTGCGCGCTCGTATTTCAGGACCATCCGTTGCGCCGAGTCCTGTCGAAGGGCGCAAGGGATCACGCCGGCAGGCGGAGACCTGTATCCATGGCCAACGTAGCAGTCATCGGCGCGCAATGGGGCGACGAGGGCAAGGGCAAGATCGTCGACTGGCTCGCCGAGCGTGCCGACATGGTCGTGCGCTTCCAGGGTGGCCATAACGCCGGCCATACGCTTGTCGTCGGCGAGAACGTCTACAAATTGTCGCTGCTGCCCTCGGGCATCGTGCGCGGCACGCCGTCGGTGATCGGCAATGGCGTGGTGCTCGACCCCTGGGCGCTGAAGGCCGAGATCGAGCGGTTGGGCGAGCAGGGCGTCTCCGCGACGCCGGAAACGCTGCGCATCGCCGACACCTGCGCGCTGATCCTACCGCTGCACCGCGACCTCGACGGGTTGCGCGAGGATGCCTCGGGCGCGGGTAAGATCGGCACCACGCGCCGCGGTATCGGCCCGGCCTATGAGGACAAGGTCGGTCGCCGCGCGATCCGCGTGTGCGATCTGGCGCACCTCGACGATCTGGGGCCGCAGCTCGACCGGCTGCTGGCGCATCACGACGCGCTGCGCGCCGGGTTCGGCGCGGCGCCGATCGACCGGGCGGGGCTGCTCGAGGAACTGCGTGCGATCGCCGGTTTCGTCCTTCCCTTCGCCAAGCCGGTGTGGCGCGACCTCAACGAGGCGCGCGGCCGCGGCAAGCGCATCCTGTTCGAAGGCGCGCAGGGCGTGCTGCTCGACGTCGATCACGGCACCTATCCGTTCGTTACCTCGTCGAACACGATCGCTGGCACCGCGGCGGGCGGTTCGGGCTTGGGGCCGGCGGCGGTCGGCTTCGTGCTGGGCATCGCCAAAGCCTATACGACGCGTGTCGGCTCCGGCCCGTTCCCGACCGAGCTGGACGACGAGACCGGTGAGCGGCTCGGTCAGCGCGGTCATGAATTCGGCACGGTGACGGGGCGAAAGCGGCGCTGCGGCTGGATCGATACCGTGCTGCTGCGTCAGTCGGCCGCGGTCGGCGGCATTACCGGCATCGCGCTGACCAAGATCGACGTGCTCGATGGGTTCGAGACGGTGAAGATCTGCACCGGCTATCGCCTGAATGGCGCGGAGCTAGACTATTTTCCGGCGCATGCCGCGGATCAGGCGAATGTCGAGCCAATCTACGAAGAGATGGAAGGCTGGAAGGAATCGACCGCCGGCGCACGCAGCTGGGCAGACCTGCCGGCGCAGGCGATCAAGTATATCCGCCGCGTCGAGGAGCTGATCCGCTGCCCGGTCGCGCTGGTATCGACCAGCCCCGAGCGGGAGGACACGATCCTGGTCCGCGATCCCTTCGCCGACTGACGGCATGAAAAAAGGGCCGGGTAGCCAAGCCACCCGGCCCTCTTTTTTTAAGGCGTTAGCCGAAGATCACGGGGTCGGCGTGGTGGTGCCGGTGGTGCCACCCATGGTGCCGCCCATCGTACCCGTGGTCGACGTACCGCCCATGGTGCCGGTCGTGCCGGTGCCGCCCATCGTACCGGTGGTGCTACCCGTGCCGGTGCCGGTCATGCCGCCCATCGTGTCGGTCGTGCCCGGGGCGGGGGTGGTGGTCGTCGTCGAATTCGTCGTGCCGGTCGTGCTGCCGTTCATACCGGCGGTGCCGCTACGGCCACGCTTCATCGACTTGGACGAACGGCTCTGCGTCGTGGTGGTGGTGGTGCTCTGGTCGGTTGGCGACGTCGTCGTCGTCTGGCCGCCCATGGAGCCGGTGGTCGAACCGCCCGTCGTGGTCTGGGCGAAAGCGGCGGTCGGGATCAGCATGGCAGCTGCCATGATCGGAAGGACCTTACGCATTGTTCTCTCCTGCAAAAATTGCTTGACCCCAACGGGTTAGCCTGGAGAGTGTTCCGCCCTTCGCGGCCTCAACGGCCCGTCTGGCCCCGGTGAAGCAACGCTTGGTCCGCTAACACCAATGCCGTCATTGCCTCGACGACGGGCACGCCGCGGATGCCGACGCAGGGGTCGTGGCGGCCTTTCGTCGCGATTTGCGTCTCCTCGCCGGTGCGCGTGATCGTGTCGACGGGGGTCAGGATCGAACTGGTCGGCTTGAACGCGACGCGCAAGGTAATCGGCTGGCCGGTGGCGATCCCGCCCGCAATGCCGCCCGCGTGATTGGCGAGGAAGCGGGGGCCGGTCTTGCCGGCGCGCATCGGGTCGGCATTCTGTTCGCCGGTCAGCGCAGCGGCGGCGAAGCCGTCCCCGATCTCGAAGCCCTTCACCGCATTGATGCTCATACAAGCCGACGCGAGTTCGCTATCCAGCTTGGCATAGAGCGGCGCGCCCCAGCCGGCCGGCACGCCCGTCGCCTCGCACGCCACGACCGCGCCGACGGACGACCCGGACTTGCGCGCGGCATCGACGATCGCTTCCCAGCGGGCGGCAGCGGCAGCATCGGGGCAGAAGAAGGGGTTGGCGTCGATCTGCGCATCGTCGAATGCGGCGTAATCGATTCGGTCGCCGCCGATCGCCTCGACCCAGGCGCGGATTTTGACCTGCGGGATCACTGCGCGCGCCACCGCGCCCGCCGCGACCCGGCTGGCCGTCTCGCGCGCCGACGACCGCCCGCCGCCGCGGTAATCGCGAAAGCCATATTTGGCGTCATAGGCATAGTCGGCATGGCCGGGGCGATAGGCGAGCGCGACCTCGGAATAATCCTTCGAGCGCTGGTCGACATTCTCGATCATCAGGCTGATCGGCGTGCCGGTCGTCGTGCCCTCGAACACGCCGGACAGGATGCGCACCTGATCGGGCTCGCGCCGCTGCGTGGTGAAGCGGCTGGTGCCCGGGCGGCGCTTGTCGAGCCAGGGCTGGATGTCGGTCTCGCTCAAGGCGATCCCCGGCGGGCACCCATCGACGACCGCGCCGATCGCCGGCCCGTGACTCTCGCCCCAGGTGGTGAAGCGAAACAGATGGCCGAAGCTGTTGATGCTCATTGCGATGCCCCCAGTCGCGCAAAGGCGGGTGCATGTGCCGCCTCGCCCCGCACGCCGCACGGGATCAGTCCGCCTTGCAACGGCAGCGCCATGAAATAGTCTCCCGCATAGGGCGACGCGAACCCGCTCGCGACATCGGTGGCGAAGCCGAAGCGGGTGTAGAAGGCCGGTTCGCCGAGCGCGAAGCAGAGCACGATACCCGCCGCCTCCAGCTGCTCGACCCCGGCGGCGACCAACGCATCCGCCACGCCCTGCCGCCGCCATTCCGGCGCGACGGCGAGCGGCGCCAGCGCGACCGCAGCAACGGACTTGCCGCCGACGTCGACCCGCATCCGGCTGAACGCGACCAGGCCGGCGAGCGCACCGTCGATCTCGGCGACAAGGACGAGCACCATGTCGCCCTCCACGCACAGGTCGCGGACCAGCGTCGCCTCGTCGGGCGCCGGGAAACAGTCGCGCAGCAGCGCGTCGATCGCAGCGACGTCGTGGCCAGCGGCGGGGCGGATCGTCGGCATCACGCCAGCGCGATGTCGGGCGCGTCCTCTGCCTTCATGCCAATGACGTTATAGCCGGCATCGACATGGTGGATTTCGCCGGTGACGCCCGCCGACAGGTCGGACAGCATGTAGACACCCGCGCCGCCGACATCCTCGATCGTCACGGTGCGACGCAGCGGGCTGTTCAGCTCGTTCCACTTCAGGATGTAGTTGAAGTCGCCGATGCCGCGCGCCGCCAGCGTCTGGATCGGGCCGGCCGAGATGGCGTTGACGCGGATGTTTTCCGGGCCGAGGTCGACCGCGAGATACTTTACGCTCGTTTCCAGCGCGGCCTTGGCGACGCCCATGACGTTGTAATGCGGGATGACCTTTTCCGCGCCATAATACGTAAGCGTCAGGATCGACCCGCCCTGCGGCATCATCGCCCGTGCGCGCTGTGCGACGGCGACCAGCGAATAGGCCGAAATGTTCATGGTCATCAGGAAGTTGTCGAGCGTGGTGTCGTAGAACTTGCCGCGCAGCTGCGACTTGTCGGAAAAGCCGATCGCATGGACGACGAAGTCGATCGTCGGCCATTCCTGCGCCAGCGCCGCGAAGGTCGCATCCAGTGCCGTCATGTCCGACACGTCGCAATCGAACAGGCGGGCGACGCCGAGCTGTTCGGCGAGCGGACGCACGCGCTTTTCCATCGCGGCGCCCTGATAGGAAAAGGCAAGTTCCGCGCCCTGCTGCGACAATTGCTTGGCAATGCCCCAGGCCAGCGACTTGTCGTTGGCGAGGCCCATGATCAGCCCCCGCTTGCCTGTCATCAAACCCGTCACGCGCTCATTACCTTATTCTGTGGTCGCGGCCTCCTGTAGCGCCGGTTCGGGGGGTTCCGCCAGTGCTGCGTTGAGATGGGCGCCGAAGACGAGGCCCAGACCGATCAGATAGAAGAACAGCAGCATGACGACGACGCCCGCGAGGCTTCCGTAGGTGAGGTCGTAGCCGCCGAGCTGGCTGAGCACGAGCGGCAGCAGCGCGGTCATGCTGACCCACCAACCTGCGGTGAACAGCGCGCCCGGCCATTTCGGGCAGTCGCTGTGGCGATATTTGCCCGGCGTCACCGAGTAGAACAGCAGATAGAGCGCCCCGAACATGATGAGGCCGGGGATCAGTCGCGACAGGCCTACCCAGCCCGCGGCGTCGCGGGCGAAGGGCAGCAGGCGATAGATGAACTGTTCGGCCGCGGTCAGGATACCCTGCACCAGGAAGCTCATCAGCGCGATGATGACGGACAGGATGATGACGCCCGACGACGACAGGCGTGATCGCCAGAAGGGCACGCTGGCCTTCACGCCATAGGCGCGGTGGAAGATGTCGCGGATCGTCTCGACGAAGCTGCCGACGGTCCACAGGCCGACAAGGCCCCCGAGCCACAGCAGCGATCCCGTCCGCGCGACGAGTACGTCGGCAATCGGCTTGCGCAGGATATCGGCGACGTTGGGCGGCAGGACGTGGAGGAAGGAACTGACCGCACGCTGCGTTTCCGCGCTCTGCCCCAGCAACGACAGCACCGCCGCTGCGGTGATGAAGAACGGGAACACCGTCATCAGCGCGAGATAGGCGAGGTTGCCGGCATGGATGAACCCGTCGTTGAACACGCCGAGTCCGGCCCGCTTCACGACTTCGATTGCGGCGGGGCCGGGCTTCAGCTTGGCCAATTGATGACGGGCACCCTTGCGCAGATGCGCACGGGCTTCGGGGGTCAGGGCTGTCGTATCGGTCACTACCCTCGTCAGACGCCCATCGCGGCGCGCGGGTTCCGCGGGTCCTGCCATCCGTCGGCGAACTGTTGCAACGCTGCATCATCGGACGGAAGGTCGATCATCAGCGTGACCAATTGGTCGCCGCGGCTGCCGTCCTTCTTGTGGAAACCCTTGCCCTTGAGGCGCAGCGTCTTGCCCGAGCTGGTGCCCTTGGGGATCGTCAGCATCACCGCCTTGTCGACGGTCGGCACGCGCACCGCGCCACCCTTCACCGCCTCGGTCAGCGTGATCGGCAGGTCGAGCCGCACGTCGTCGCCGTCGCGTGTGAAGAAGCGATGGCCCTGCACCTCGATCGCGACGATCGCGTCGCCCGCGCCGCCGGGGCCGGGTTCGCCCTTGCCGGCGAGCTTCATCTGCGTGCCCGTCTCGACCCCGGCGGGCAGCTTCAGGTCGATCGCCTTGCCGTCGCCCAGCGTCACGCGCTGCGGCGCCAGCGTCGCGGCATCGACGAAGGGCACCTGCAACCGGTAGGTGATCGTCGCGCCCTTGGGCTGCGGGCGGCGGCCGAAGCCGCTGGCGAAGCCGCCACCACCGCCCCGCTGTGCGCCGCCGAACAATCCTTCGAAAATGTCGCTCATGTCGGCGTCGCCCGCGCCGAATTCGAAGCCGGCGCTGCTGAAGCCGCCGCCGGCATTGGTGCGCCCGCCGCCGGGCCGCGCGCCGCCGCCGAAGCCGAAGGGCGAGGCGGGGTTGCCATCGCCGTCAATCTCGCCGCGATCGAAGCGCGCGCGCTTGTCCTTGTCGGTCAACAGATCGTAGGCGCCGGTCACCTGGCTGAAGCGTTCGGCCGCCTTCGGATTATCCTTGTTGCGGTCGGGATGCAGCTCTTTGGCGAGCTTGCGATACGCCTTCTTGATGTCGGCCTCGGACGCGCCCCGCGCGACGCCCAAAGTCTGATATGGATCGGCCATTGGTTCCCCGTTGGTGTATTATGAACCTATGTGGGGGAGGCCGCGCCGCAACGCAATCGGTGGCTGCTTCGTTGGTGGGTCATCGAGGAGAGTGACGATGACCGACACACAGCCCACGCAGGCGATGAGCACGGATCGCGGTGGATCGAGCGACGGCGTTGAGGCGCCGGGCGGCAAATCCGCGAGTGAAAGCAACGGCGGCGCGTATCCGAACCCGCATACGGGCAAGGATACGAAAGACCGCGACGGGGTCGGCGGTGGCTTCCTGGGCCATGGCGGGCAAAGCGGAATGGATTATTCCGGCACCGGTGATAGGGATACGGACGAGGATGTCGGCAACGCGAATGCGGTGACGAAGTAGTCCCGGCTCCCTAACCTTCGTCATCCCGGCGAACGCCGGGATCCATGGTCGCGATGAGGTCGATGGCGCGCGTAACACCGGGGACGCCGTGTCCATGGATACCGGCTTTCGCCGGGATGACGACCTAGGGGTCAGGTGAGCGGCGCCACGTCCACGCTGACCGACATGCTTTGCGCCTGCGAGCCCAGCACCACACCATCGACCGGCGCGATCTCGGCATAGTCCCGGCCGACCGCCATGACGATATGGTCGCCCGCCATCCAGATGCCGTTGGTGGGATCGAGCCCGATCCAGCCGCGCACCGGGCCGCACCACAACAGCACCCAGGCATGCGTCGCATCGGCGCCGACCAGCCGGGGCTGCCCCTCCGGCGGGATCGTGCGGATGTAGCCGCTGGCATAGGCCGCGGGCAGGCCGGCGGCGCGCAGGCCGGTGATCATGATCTGCGCGAAGTCCTGGCACACGCCCTTGCGCTGCCGGAACGCCTCGCGCGGGGGGGTATCGACCAGCGTCGCGTGCGGATCGAAGGCGAAATCGCGCTGGATGCGGCGGGCGAGCGCGATCCCTGCCTCCAGGCTGCAGCGGTCGGGCGCAAGGTCTTCGGCGCAATAGGCCGCGATGTCGCGGTCGAGCGGGATGAGCGGCGAGGGGAACAGGTAATTCGCCGGTCCCGCCGCCGACAAATCGCGGCTGGCGAGGGCCAGCGCGGCGATCTCGCCCAGCGTCGGGTCGTCGGCGGCGGGCACCGGCACTAGTCGGTCGACCGTCAGGCGCGCGACGCTTTCGATCGTCAGGCTGCGCACCGGCGTATCGACCACCAGTCGCGTGACATGGGCGAGGCCCGCTTCGGCAAGGCCGGTGCTCGTCCGCCCGGCGGGCTCGACGGTCAGGCGGTAATCCTCCAGCACCTGCCCCGGCCAGTCGATCGGCTTCAGCCGCAGGTTGCAGCGCGCGAACTTGACGTTGCCGCCATAGTCGAACCGGGTGACGTGGCGGACGTCGTAGCGCATCGGGTGCGTGGTCATGCCCCCCACCTCATGCCAGGGTAAGCCCGACGGCGCGCAACGGCTCGGCCCCTTGCAGGAAGTAGCGGCGCGCGATCGCGTCGGACAATTGCGCAAGGCGCCGCTCGATATCGCCCAGCGCATCGGCGTCGATCGCTGCCGCATCGGTCATCGCCAGCGTCGCGGCGAGCGCGGCGGCGTGGCTTTGCTGCGGTTCGGGCATGCCGTCGTCGCTCAGGACCGGCAGATCGGCGAGCCGCTGGGTGATGCGCTCGGCCTGATAGGCGAGGCTGCGCGGATTGCCGGGATCGAGCGCGACGAGATCGACGACGGGGACGCGCGCGATGCCGGTCAGATACCGCTGGCGATAGCTGATCTGGCTGTCGGCGAGGTCGAGCAGGGTCGACAGATCGTCCGCGGTCGCGCCGGGCATGCCGAACAGGCGCAACGCGCGCGTCATCGCGATGGCGCGCTCGATGCGCCGGCCGATGTCGTGGAAGCGCCAGGCGGCGGTGCGCCCCATATGCTCCGCCGACAGGCCGAGGATCGCGGCATAGCGGCGCTGGAGCGAGCCCGCCCGGTCGAGCATGCCGCGATGGGTGGGGAAGGGCGCTTCGAGCAGCCGCATCATGTCGGCGGACAGGCGGTCGCGCGATCCTTCGCCGATGCCGCGGGCCAGGCGGTTGATCTTCGCGACCGAATGCCAGGCCTCGTCCTCCATCGCGGTGCGCGCGAAGGCGGTGAGGTCGCCGCGGCGCATCGAATCGGGGTGGGGGGCGGCGCTATTGCCCGCGATCAGGCCGACCAGCTTGGCGACGGTGGCGTCGGACAAGGCCGCGCCGCCGTCCGCCGCGATCGAATGGCCCAGCATCACGCGGATCGCCGCGAGCAGTGCCTCGCCGCGCTCCAGATAGCGGCCGAGCCAATAGACGTTGTCGGCGACGCGGCTCGGCAGCGTGCCGGGGTTGCGGCGGACGTTGTGCGAATCGGGGGCGGGAAGGAGCGAGACGGGCTCCACCGCCTCGGCGCCATGGACGCAGACGTCGGCGGACCACAGCCCTTCGCCCAGCACGCTGGCGCGAGGGTCGGTCGCCTCGCCGATGCGGGCGAAGCCGCCGGGCATGACCGTCCAGCCGCCGCTCGCGTCGCGCGCTGCGAAGACGCGCAGCGTGAAGGGGCGCGGCTCCAACGTATCGCCGATGACGACGGGCATGGTCGACAGGCGCACGATCTCCTGCCCGACATAATCCTGCGGGCGCCGGTCCATGTCGGCGAGGAGCATCGCCCTGGCGTCGTCGTCCAGCTCGCCGCCATGCACGGTGCGCCCCTGCGGCAATCCGAGCGGGGCGGGACCGAAGGCGGTGCCGATCAACATGCGATCGAGGTCTTCGGCGACGCGCGCACGCTCGGTCGGCTGGCCGCACCACCAGGTGGCGATATTGGGCAGATGCAGGCTCTCGCCCAGCAATCGCGTCGCGAGCTGCGGCAGGAAGGCGCCGAACGCCGGCGCCTCCAGCACGCCCGCGCCCGGCGCGTTCGATAATACGACATTGCCCGCGGCATAGGCGTCGATGAGGCCGGCGACGCCGATCTGCGAATGCGAATCGAACGCCAGCGGATCGAGCATGCGCGGATCGACCCGTCGCCAGAGCGCGTCGATCCGCTTGAGGCCGGCGATGGTGCGGACGTAAAGCTGATTTTCCAGTGCGGCGAGGTCCGCGCCCTCGACGAGCAGCAGGCCGAGATAGCGCGCGAGATGCGCTTGTTCGGGATAGCTGGGGTTGTACCGCCCCGGCGTCAGCAGGCCGATGCGTGGGTCGGCCCGGCGGCACATGGCGGCGATGCCGGCGCGGAAGGCGGCGAAGAAGGGCGCATGGCGCTGCACGTTGAGCCGCGCCTGAAGTCCGCCGAGCGTGCGGCTGACCGCCAGCCGGTTCTCGAGCGCATAGCCGGCGCCGGCGGGGGCGCGCAGGTGATCGGCGAGCACGCGCCATTCGCCCGTCGGCCCGCGGCCGAGGTCGATCGCGATGAAGTGCAGATGCTTGCCGCCGGGCGGATCCAGCCCCACCATCGGCCGCAGGAAATAGGGGCTGCCGGTGACGAGCGCCGCGGGGATCAACCCGCGCTCGACCAGGCGCTGCGGGCCGTAGAGATCGGCGATCACCGTCTCCATCAATTCGGCGCGCTGCGTGACGCCGCGGGCGATGCCGGCCCATTCGTCTGCCTCGATCAGCAGCGGCACCGGACTGACCGGCCAGGGGCGCTCGTCCGCCTCGCCGATGATGCGAAAGCCGGTGCCGATGTCGGCGGCGTGGCGACGCACGCGTTCACGGACATGGTCGAGGTCGTTGGAGGCGACGCTGGCGAGTTCGGCGAACATCGCGGCCCAGGCAGGATCGCCGCTGTCACACAGCACGTCGCCGCCGCGCGTGCGGGCGCAATAGTCGGCGATCCAGCGCCGGGCATGCGTCTCGGCATCGAATATGGGCGCCGCCCGCGTCGCCATCGCTGTCCGTTCGTCCCCCGCCTTTGGTGCGGCGCACCGTCTACACATGCTGGGGCGGATGCAACAGGGTTTGGGGAGGGGTGGGTACTATGCCGGCCGTGACCCCC
>OFQU01000228.1_pt1 | contig 12696 bp, 12 predicted proteins | sample 1542981 | NCBI WGS metagenome assembly OFQU01 (sample SAMN07774233, study PRJEB24372) | wastewater metagenome | isolation source: Exp Tend CN 90WW | collected 2016-02
TCCATCACTGGCGACTTCGCCATCGTCAAAGGCTGGAAAGCCGACCACTTCGGCAACGTCATCTACCGCCACACCGCCCAGAACTTCAACCCGCTGGCCGCCACCGCCGGCAAGATCACCGTGGTCGAAGTCGAGGAAATCGTCGAACCGGGCGAGCTGGACCCGGCGCAGATCCACACCCCTGGCATCTACGTCGACCGGATCATCTGCGGCACGTTCGAGAAGCGCATCGAACAGCGGACGGTGCGGCAACGTCCAGAACCCGTCGGAGCCGCCGGCTGATGACCAAGCTGAATATCATCGCCATCATCGCCGTCTGCTTGTGCGGCATAGCGGGTCTGACCCTCGCCGTCCTGTCCAGCATGAGCCTGGACAAGGTGGCTGTGGGGGTGGGCCTTTTCGGGCTGCTCCTGACCTATTCCGCTCGTCTCATCGCGAGGAAGAACTGATGCCCCGTACCCGCGAACAACTCGCCGAACGCGCCGCCCAGGAGCTTCAGGACGGCTTCTACGTCAACCTGGGCATCGGGATTCCCACCATGATTGCCGACAACATTCCCGCCGGAGCCAGTGTCGTGCTTCAATCTGAGAACGGGATGCTGGGCGTCGGGCCCTATCCGCTTGATGGCGACGAAGATCCCGACCTCCTCGCCCTGGTTCTTCTTCAGCACCGGACGGATGTTGATGCTGTTCTGGAGCGCTATGCTCGCCCCCTCGCTCGGCGTGCGCGTCGTGTTGTTGAAATTGTTGCTCCCGCCGGAGACGGACTGGCCGGCGATATAAGCGGCGTCGTCGACCAGCGAGAGCAGCAGTGCGCTACCGAAGCGCGCCCAGAAGAAGGTGTCCACGGATCCGGCGAGGCCTGCGCGGCCAAGGGCGTCCGACCCCGGCGAAGCCAGGTCGATGCGCACGCCCTGCGGCGTGACGGCGCGCGTCCACAGCACAAACAGGCGGTTCTGCCCTTGCTGGATGCCACCATGATATTCGCCGAGGACTTTGGTGCCCTTCTCCATCAGCACGACGCGGCCATTCTCCGAATAGACGTCGCGCGGGATCAGGCACGACGTGTAACCGGGCTGCGCCGAATTCATGGCGGTCTGAAGAATGCAGGGGATCAGCGTGCCGGCGGTGACGACCCGCACGATCGCGCGGTTGACCAGCGCCTTGCTGCCGCGGGCCTTGCGGGCGGCCTCGGGACTTTCGGTCTGTTCGGCGATGGCGACGCGGTGGCCCGCCTTGATCAGGCGCTGAAGGTAGGCGGTCGCGGCATGGACGGGCACGCCGCACATCGGCACCTTCTCGCCGTCATGCTCGCCGCGCGCGGTAAGGGCGATGTCGAGCACCTGGCTCGCCACCCGCGCATCGTCGAAGAACAATTCGAAGAAGTCGCCCATGCGGTAGAACAGCAGGCAATCCTCCGCCTCCGCCTTTAGACCGAGGTATTGCGCCATCATCGGGGTGGGGGGGGAAGTCATACGGTTCAGTCTATGTTGCGGGCGCCGTGGTGGACGGAGAGGATGGTCACGTCCTCGCCCTCGACGGCATAGGTGATGATGTGCGGCGGTGCCGTCGTCAGCTGGCGATGGCCATCCCCCTTAGGCCGTCCGCGATGCGGAAAGAAGATCAGACTGTCGCCGAGATCCGACAGGCGGGTTCGCGTTCGCAGGGCGGCGCCGGGATCGAACTGTTGAATGTAGGCGGTTATGGCATTCAGGTCGATCAGGGCCTGTCGGCTCCAGACGACCCTAGCCATTCTGGGCGGCAAGCCATTCCTCAAAGGGTAGGTGATCGGGTTCGCCCCATGTGCGAAGCCACTGGCGCACCACGATGTGATCGACGCCGTCGCCTGCCTGATAGCCTTGCTTGGCGCGGGCGAAGTCCGCGGCCGTCGGCAGGGGGATCGTCGGCGTAGAGAATCCAGCCTCGTGCTTCATGCCGCGATCATACCTGCTCCGCCTTTGGGTTGAAAGCCTGTGCCGGAACGGCCAAGAGCCGTAGCGTCCTTCCCCGGCAGCGAGGTCCCCATGTCCGACACAGCGTCCGTCCAGTTTTCCGAGCGCGAGGCGCTGCTGTTCCATTCGGAGGGGCGCCCGGGCAAGATCGAGATCATCGCGTCCAAGCCGATGGCGACGCAGCGCGACCTCGCGCTCGCCTATTCGCCCGGCGTCGCGGTGCCGGTGCAGGCGATCGCCGACGATCCCGCCACCGCTTACGACTATACCGCCAAGGGCAACCTCGTCGCGGTCATCTCGAACGGCACCGCGATCCTCGGCATGGGCAATCTGGGCGCGCTGGCGTCCAAGCCGGTGATGGAAGGCAAGGCCGTGCTCTTCAAGCGCTTCGCCGACGTCGACTCGATCGACATCGAGCTGAAGACCGAGGACGTCGACCGGATCATCGATGCGATCGAACTGATGGAGCCGAGCTTCGGCGGCATCAACCTGGAAGACATCAAGGCGCCCGAATGCTTCATCATCGAGCAGACGTTGCGCGAGCGGATGAACATCCCGGTCTTCCATGACGACCAGCACGGCACCGCGATCATCTGTGCGGCGGGGCTCATCAACGCCTGCCTGCTGACCGGGCGGCGGCTGGACGAGGTAAAGGTCGTCGTCAACGGCGCCGGCGCGGCGGCGATCGCCTGCACCGAGCTGATGAAGGCGATGGGCGTGCGCCACGACAACGTCATCATGTGCGATCGCGAAGGCGTGATCTACCAGGGCCGCGAGGACATCAACCAGTGGCAGTCGGCGCATGCCGCCGCCACCGACCGCCGCACGCTGACCGAGGCGCTGAACGGCGCCGACGTCTTCCTGGGCCTGTCCGCCGCGGGCGCGCTGAAGCCCGAGATGGTCAAGGACATGGCGAAGGCGCCGATCATCTTCGCCATGGCCAATCCCGAACCGGAAATCCGCCCCGAACTCGCCAAGGCGGCGCGCCCCGATGCGATCATCGCCACCGGCCGGTCGGATTATCCCAACCAGGTCAACAACGTCATCGGCTTCCCCTTCATCTTCCGCGGCGCGCTCGACGTGCGCGCGACCGGCATCAACGATGCGATGAAGATCGCCGCCGCCAATGCCATCGCCGAACTGGCACGCGAACGCGTGCCGGAAGAGGTGGCGATGGCCTATGGCGTGCAGCACAGCTTCGGCCCCGAATATATCATCCCCGCGCCCTTCGATCCGCGGCTGATGGAGCTGGTGCCCTCCGCCGTCGCCAAGGCGGCGATGGATTCGGGTGTCGCGACCAAGCCGATCCTCGACATGGAGGCGTACCGCCAGCAGCTGCGCGCGCGGCTCAACCCGACGACGTCGGTGCTCAGCCTCGCCTATGAAGGCGCGCGCGCGCGGCCGAAGCGCGTGCTGTTCGCCGAGGGCGAGGAGGAAGTGGTGCTGCGCGCTGCCATCGCCTTCAAGGAAGGCGGCTATGGCACGCCGGTGCTGGTCGGCCGCGACGATGTCTACGATCGCCTGAAGGCGCTCGGCGTCTCCAACCCGCAGGAATATGAGGTCCACAACAGCCGCCATTCGCCGCTGGTGCCGAAGATGGTCGACTTCGTGTACAACCGCCTGCAACGCCGCGGCTATCTGCGCCGCGACGTCGAGCGGATGATCAATCAGGATCGCAACGTCTTCGGTTCGGCCTTGCTCCAGCTGGGCGAAGCAGATGCGATGATCACGGGCATCACCCGCACCTGGGCGGAATCGATGCGTCAGGTGAAGCGCGTGATCGATCCGGAGGCGGGGCGCACCCCCTTCGGCATTCACGTGCTCGTCGGGCAGAGCCACACCGTCTTCATCGCGGACACGACGGTGAACGAAAGGCCGACCGGCGAACAGCTCGCCGACTTCGCCGAACAGACCGCGCAGGTCGCGCGCCGCATGGGCCACGAACCGCGCGTCGCGATGCTGAGCTATTCGACCTTCGGCAACCCCAAGGGCGCGTGGGTCGACAATATCCGCGACGCGGTGTCCGAACTCGACAAGCGCAATGTCGGCTTCGAATATGAAGGCGAGATGCCGCCCGACGTCGCGCTGAACCCCAAGCAGCTGGCGAACTATCCCTTCGCGCGCCTGTCGGGGCCCGCCAACATCCTGATCATGCCGGGCCTGCAATCGGCGCACATCGCCGCCAAGCTGTTGCGCGAACTGGGCGGTGACAGCGTGATCGGCCCGATGCTGATCGGCATGGAAAAGCCCGTGCAGATCGCGCCGATGACCTCGACGGCGAGCGAGCTGGTGACACTGGCAGTGCTGGCGGCGGGCGGCATCGCGCGCTGACCGGACAGGGGCCGGCGGCGGGCGATAGCGTCTTGCCGCCGGTCTCGGCCTGCGTATGATCCGCTTCGGAACCAGTTCCGGGGGGATGCATGAACAGGATGATGGTGGCCGCGAGCCTGCTCGCGGCGTGCGGCACGGCGCATATCGCTTACGCACAGGCGACGCTGCCGGTGATCTATGGCGGCACCAAACCGCCCGCCGTGGCGCAGACGCCGGCCGCCGATCCGCGCGATACGCCTGAAGAGATCGCCAAGGATGCGGCGCGCGACCTGAAGGACAGCCATTTCTACAACCGGCCGGGCGCGACGCGCGCGCAATATGACGCGGCCTGGCAGCGCTGTCGCCTGATCGCGCGCGGATCGCGGACGCCGTCGGGGTCGATTCCCTATTATTACAATCCGGCGCTGATGTCGCCGATCGCCGCGGGGATCGGCGGCGGGATTGGCGGCCTGATCGCCGGTGCGATCGCTGAGGGGCAGCAGCGCCGCGCCAATCGCCGCAATTGCCTGCTGATCGATGGCTGGCGGATGGTCGAGGTGTCGAAAGAGAATGCCGCGCGGGTCGGTGCGATGACCGACGCGGATCGTGACGCCTATTTCAACGGCATCGTCGGCGCGCAGACCGTCGACGGTACGATCACCGAACGCACGACCTTCGCGCAGCCCGACGATCTCGTCGCGCGCGTCGATGCGCCGCTCAGCGCGCCTGGTACGCTGTTCCTGGGCAAGAAGGTGGATGCCGCCGCGCCCTTCGTCCTGGCGCCCGGCGAGGCGGCGGTGGTCGTCGCCTTCCGCCGCCCGAACGCGGCGAGCGCGGGCCGCTCCGGCTTCGTGCAGCTGACGCGGTACGACACGAAGGGGCGGGACCTCGTCTATCGCCCCAAGGATTGGAAGAAGACGGGCGACAAGACCGTCTACGACCTCGCCGTCGGTAGCGCCGATCGCAAGGCACCCTATGAGGTGCAGGTGCTGCGCGTGACGCCGGGCGACTATGTCATCGCCTCGACCGCGGTCATCACCAAGATGGCGACGACGACCAACTGCTTCGGCGCTCCGACCTTCCATGTCGAGGCGGGCGAGGTGGCCTATCTCGGCGACTTCATTCCGGTCGTGGACAGCAAGTCGGCGCTCGGTGTCTCGACCTCCGGCATCGCCTATGTCCGCCATACCGAGGATGCGCAGAAGGCGCTGGCCGGATCGCAGCCGGCCCTCGCCGCGGCGCTGAAGCCAGCGGTCTTCCGCAACAAGGCGACCTATGCCTGTTCGGCGATCACCATGGATCGCTGGGACCTCCCCGGCGTCGAGGCGTTGCCCGATACGCCCGCACCCGCCGAGACGGCTGCCGTCAGCGCGGCGGGGTGAGGGGACGCGCTGGCCGGGACGGACATCGCCGTCCCGGCCGCTGGGCTCAGGCGTCGATGCTGGTGCCCAACGCGGCGTGGACCAGGCCGCCGTCGACCGTGATCGTCTCGCCGATCACGTAATCGCCCGCGCGGCTCGCGAGGTAGATAGCGGCCCCGGCCATATCCTCATCGGTGCCGATGCGGCCGGCGGGTATGCCTTGCGCGACGTCATCGCCATGGTCGCGGGCGGCCTTGTTCATGTCGCTGGCGAAGGCGCCCGGCGCGATCGAGGTGACGTTGACGTGGTCGCGCACCAGCCGCGCGGCCATGCGCTTCGTCAGATAGATCAGCGCCGACTTCGAGGCGTGGTAGCTGTACGTCTCCCACGGATTGAGGCGCTGGCCGTCGATCGAGGTGATATTGATGACCTTGGCGGGGCGGCCCGGCGTGCCGGCGGCCTTCAGCAGGCCGTGTAGCGCCTGCGTCAGGAAGAAGGGCGATTTGACGTTGAGGTCCATCACCTTGTCCCAGCCGCTTTCCGGAAACTCCTCGAACGGCACGCCCCAGGCGGCGCCCGCATTGTTGACGAGGATGTCGAGCTTGTCCTCATGCGCGGCGAGTTGCTCGGCCAGCGCCTTGCAGCCGGCGACGGTGCTGATGTCGCACGGCAAGGGGATGCAATTGGGCCCGAGTTCGGCGGCAGTGTCGTTGCAGGCCGGCGCCTTGCGGCTCGAGATATAGACCTTCGCGCCCTGGGCGATGAAGCCGGCGGCGATCATCTTGCCGATGCCGCGGCTGCCGCCGGTGACGAGCGCGATCTTGCCGTCGAGGCGGAAGAGGTTGGTGGTGTCCATGATGTTTCTCCTGGTTACGCGCCGCGGCAAAGCCGCGTCGTCAGTCGGGTTCGCGTGCCGCGTCCCGCTGGCCGCGGTAGGCCGCCGAGCCGCGGATCAGCGGGCTGATCCGCTGCGGCCTACCCCCCGCGTTTCATCGTTTCGCGCGCGATAATGACCTGCTGGATCTGGCTGGTGCCTTCGTAGATGCGGAACAGGCGGACGTCGCGGTACAGGCGTTCGATGCCGTAATCGGCGATATAGCCCGCGCCGCCATAGACCTGCACCGCCTTGTCGGCGACGCGGCCCACCATCTCGCTGGCGAAATATTTGGCCGCTGCGCTTTCCAGCACGACGTCCTCGCCGCGGTCCTTCTTCGCCGCCGTTTCCAGCACCATCGCACGGGCGACGAGCGCTTCGGTCTTCATGTCGGCGATCATGCCCTGGATCAGCTGGTGTTCGGCGATTGCCTTGCCGAATTGCTGGCGACCGGTGGCATAAGCGACGCTGTCGGCGATCAGCCGTTCGGCGACGCCGACGCAGACCGCGCTGATGTGCAGCCGGCCGCGGTCGAGCACGCGCATCGCGATCTTGAAGCCTTCACCCTCCGCGCCCAGGCGATTGGCGACCGGCACCGGCACGTCGTCGAAATGGACGTCGGCGACCTTCGCGCCCTTCTGTCCCATCTTCTTTTCGGGTTCGCCGATGGTGATGCCGGGCAGGTCCTTGGGCACCAGAAAGGCGGAGACGCCGCGCGCGCCCTTTTCGTCACCGGTGCGTGCCATCACGGTGAACAGCTGCGCCTTGTCGGCATTGGTGATGTAGCGCTTGGTGCCCGACAGGCGATAGACGTCGCCATCCCGAACGGCCCGCGTCTTCACGCTGCCGGAATCGCTGCCGACATCGGGTTCGGTCAGCGCAAAGCTGGTGACGATCTCGCCGCTGGCGATGCGCGGCAGCCATGCGGCCTTCTGTTCGGGCGTGCCGGCCATCACCAGCCCCTGGCTGCCGATGCCGACATTGGTGCCGAAGGTCGATCGGAAGGCCGGCGTCGTCCGGCCCATCTCGATCGCGACGCGGCATTCCTCGACCATGTCGAGGCCCAGACCGCCGTAGTCCTCGGCGATCGACAGGCCGAACAGGCCCATCTCTTTCATCTCCGCGACGACCGCGTCGGGGATGGCGTCGGCGGCCTCCACATCGGCTTCGAGGGGGCGCAGCCGTTCGCCGACGAAGCGACGGACGGTGTCGATCAGCGCGTCGAAGGTTTCGGGGTCGAGGGCCATGCCGTATCCACTGCGATGCCCTGATGCGGGCGAGTTGTGACCTGAATATCCTAGGATCTGCACCGTCGTGCTGCAAACCCGAAATTCGAAAGCGTGATTGACCGCCTTCGTCGCGCGACTATGATCGCCTGAGAAAACAGGAGCTTGCATGAGACGAGCGGGAGAGGATGCTGCCGCGGCGGTGCCGGCGGCGCGACGGATCGGCACCGGCGCGATGGGCAGCTATGCCTTCGGCGCGGTCGCCTATGGTGTGAAGGATGCGGGCTTCGGCACGTTCCTGCTGCTCTTCTACAATCAGGTCGTCGGCCTGCCCTCTGCCACCGTCGGCCTCGTCGTGATGGTCGCCTTGCTGATCGATGCCTTTGTCGACCCCGCCGTGGGCTTCCTGTCCGATCGCACGCGCACGCGCTGGGGACGGCGGCACCCGTGGATGTACGGCTCGGCGCTGCCGATCATGGTCGGTTGGGTTCTCCTGTGGAATCCGCCGAGCGGCTGGGGGCAGGGCGCGACGCTCGGTTGGCTGTTCGCCTGCGCCGTGCTCGTCCGCACCGCGGTGAGTGCCTATGAAGTCCCCTCGGTCGCGCTGACGCCCGAACTGTCGTCGGACTATGACGAGCGGACGCGGATCATGGCGTGGCGCTATCTGTTCGGCTGGGCGGGCGGGCTGACCATGCTGGTGTCCGCCTATCTCTACTTCCTCGCGCCGACGCCGGAGCATGCCAACGGGCTGCTCAACCGGCAGGGCTATATCGGCTATTCGATCCTCGGTGCCCTGCTGATGGGGGCGGCGATCCTGACTTCGGCAGCGGGGACGCATAAGGAAATCCCCAATCTGCCCAACCCGCCGATCGAGCGGCAGACGTTTCGCGAAAATCTGCGCGAACTGGCGGACACGGTGAAGAACCGCGCCTTCGCCATCCTGATGCTGGCGGGGCTGTGCGCCTATACGGTGCAAGGCATCAGCTATGCGATGTCGACCTATCTCTATACCTACGTCTGGGGCTTCCAGGGCGTCGTGTTCGTCTATGCGACGGTCGCGCTGTTCGGCGGCGTCCTGGTCGCCTTCGTCGCTGCGCCGCGCATCGGCAAACGGATGAGCAAGCCGCGCGCGGCGGCGGGCGCGGTGGCGATCGGCGCGACTCTCAACATCGCGCCGTACGCGCTGCGGTTGCTTCATGTGCTGCCGGATGTGGGGCAGCCCGCGCTGCTGCCGATCCTGCTCGTCTTCTTCGCCGCCGCGACCGCGTGCAATGTCAGCGCGTTCATCCTGGGCGCGTCGATGATGGCGGACGTCGTCGAGGATTCGGAGATGCGCACCGGTCGCCGCTCGGAAGGAGTGTTCTTCGCCGGCTCCTTCTTCGTCCAGAAATGCACGTCGGGGATCGGCATCTTCCTGGCGGGCGCCATCCTGGCGATCGCCGGCTTCCCCGAAAAGGCGGTGCCTGGCACCGTACCGGTCGACACGATCGACCGGCTGACGCTGACCTTCGGCGTCACCTATCTGCTGATCGCCGGCTGCGCGGCGTTCGTCTTCACCCGCTTTCCGTTCGGCCGTGCCGAGCATGAGGCGCGGCTGGCACGACTTGGGGCAGCAAAACTGGCTGATTCCTGAGCATTTCGCCGTTCAGCGTGGCGACAGGATCGCGATTCACCGCTCATCCCATCGCTTCGTCGGCGCGCAAACACCGTTGGGCGCTTATGGTTCCCGCGCCTGTTGGCGAAAGCCGACCTCCTGTGTAGCGACATCCTCGACGAACGGGTTTTGACCGGGGGGTCAGCAAATGACTTTGAAGGCGTTGGCAGCGCGTTTTGCGCTGGTGGTATCGTGCGGCCTGATGATGGCCACCCCGGCCATGGCGCAGTTCTGGCAGTGCGCGCCCTATGCCCGGGAAATCTCGGGCATCGACATCCACGGCAACGCCAACACCTGGTGGAGCCAGGCCGCCGGCCGGTACGACCGCGGCCATGCGCCGAAGGTCGGTGCAGTCCTCGCCTTCCAGTCCACCCGCCGCATGCGCGTCGGCCATGTCGCGATGGTGTCGCGGGTCGTCAGCGACCGCGAAGTGCTCCTCACCCACGCCAATTGGTCGCGCCCCGGCGCCATCGAGCGCAACGTTCGCGCGATCGACGTCTCGGCGGCCGGCGATTGGAGCGAAGTGAAGGTGTGGTACGGCCCGACCGGCGGCCTCGGCACCTCGATCTATCCCACCAACGGCTTCATCTATTCGGGCCATGCCCCGGCGATCGATGACGAGCCCGCCACGCCGACGGTCGACATGGACACCAGCATCATCGCCACCGCCGCTGCCGTGCCGGTGGTTCCGGTCGCGGCGAAGTAATCCACACCCACGGGCTTACCTCCAGCGCCGTTCGCCCTGAGCCTGTCGAAGGGCAGCTATCCGCGGATGTGACGCTTGGGGGCAGGGGGCGCTTCGGCAGGCTCAGCGCGAACGAAAGAGCGCGCCCTCACCCCGCCCGGAACGTCATCGCCACGCCATTCATGCAATAGCGCTTGCCAGTCGGCTTCGGCCCGTCGTCGAACACATGGCCCAGATGCCCGCCGCAGCGGCTGCAATGCACCTCGACCCGCTCCATCATCAGCGATCGATCACTGCGCGTGCCGACCGCGCCCTTCAGCGGCGCATAGAAACTGGGCCAGCCGGTGCCGCTTTCGAACTTGGTCTTCGACGAAAACAGCGGCTGCGCGCAGCCCTTGCACGCGAAGGTGCCGGTGCGATGCTCGCCGTTCAGCGGGCTGGAATAGGGTCGCTCGGTGCCCTCGTGCCGCAGCACGGTCCACGCCGCATCGCCCAGCTTCTTGCGCCAGGCCGCATCGCTCATCTCCACCGGATAGCGTTCCGCGGCTGCGGCGGGCGCGTTGCGGCACCCCCACAGAAAGGCGCCGACGGCACCGGTAGCGGCGAGGGAGAGAAGCGAGCGGCGGCTGGGCTGATCGGTCATGATCGTGATGTAGGACGGGATGGGGCCGGTTTCATCCCCATCCATGCTATTGATCTAACCGGGAACCTCGCTTCCCATTCGCGCGCTTGGCATGGCCGAGAGGTGATACCATGTCGTTCCAGCAGCTCGATCCGCCGCTTCCTGTCCACGTCCTCGACAAGGGGGCAGGCTATGCCTTCGCCGTCATCGATTACGGGCAGGAGCATAATCTCATCTGGGTCACCGCGATCAACGACACCGGCGAAATCTGGTGCGCGCCCAACCCGCGCGTGCGGATGCAGGCGAACTGGACGATGGGTCGCAAGAAGCCGGCTGCTGTTGCGAAGGCGGAAGCGGGCGATTGTTCGGGCGTGGCGCCGGTGAGCGTCGAGGTGGTGAAGCCGAACTGAGGGACGGTCCTCTGGCCGTCATTGCGAGCGTAGCATAGTTTCGCTCGCAACGACGGAAGGGACAGCCATCAATACCGGCTGATCTCCACTGGCAACTGCCGGTAACCATGCACGAAGCAGGCGGCGACGCGCGTCGGTTCCCCGACCACGTTCACCCGCATCCGCCGCTTCGCCATTTCCTCCATCAGGATGCCGATCTGCAACTCGGCCAGCCGCGCGCCCACGCAACGGTGGATGCCGTGGCCGAAGGCGAGGTGCCGGCGTGCATTGGGCCGGTCGACCACGATCCGGTCCGCATCTGGGCCGAACACGCTCTCATCCCGGTTGGCGGAGATATACCATAGCGCCAGCTTGTCGCCTTCGCGAATCGTCTGTCCCATCAGCTCGGTATCGCGCGTCGCGGTCCGGCGCATGTGTGCGAGCGGCGTCTGCCAGCGGATGATCTCCTGCGTCGTGTTGGGGATCAGCGACGGGTCCGCCTCCAGCTTCGCCCGCTCGTCGGGGAAGCGATCGAGACCATACGCGAGCGCGGTCATCGAGTTTCGCGTCGTGTCGTTGCCGCCGACGATCAGCAGGATCAGGTTTCCGATGAATTCGAAATGATCCATGTGGCTCATCGCATCCGAATGGATCATCATGCTGATGAGGTCGGGGGTCTGCGGCTGGCCGACCTTGGCGTTCCACAGATTCTGGAAGTACGCGCCGCATTCGTACATGTAGCCGAGGCGCTGCTTGCGCAGTTCCTCGTTCTTCACCAGCTCGATATCGCCCGCCCAGTCGGACCAGAAGGTGAGCTTGCGCCGGTCCTCCCACGGGAAGTCGAACAGGATCGCGAGCATCTGCGTCGTCAGTTCGATCGAGACCGTATCCACCCAGTCGAACCGCGTGTTCCACGGCAGGCTGTCGAGGATTTCCGCGGTACGGCGGCGGATGTCGTCGCTCATCCGCACCATTTCGGAAGGCGTGAACGCGGGCGCCACGGTGCGCCGCTGCCCGGTATGCACCGGCCGATCGCGCGCGATAAACATCGGCATGCGCACGTCGCTTTCGGGGATGAAGTCGGCGAGGGTGATCCCGCCGACCTCGGACGAATAGATATCGGGTAGCGATTCGACCTCGACGATCGGCTTGTAGGTCGAGACGGACCAATAGGGGCCGTAGTCGCTATGCTCGCAGCGATAGACGGGCGCCTCTGCTCGCAGTTGCGCGAAGGGCGCGTGCCAGGTGTCGTCGCGGTACAGTTCCGCGCGGCTGACGTCGAACGAATCGACCGCGGGTGCGGTCGCCTGCATGAGGGTCGCCATCATCACTCTCCTGTCTTTTGCCGACAGGAGATACCCGACTGACACTTATGTCAATTGGCTTTCGCGCGCTTCCAGAACGGCCGGGCGCTGCCCGATTGCAGCACGCCGCGCCGGAACAGCCGCGCGCCGAGCGTGATGAAGATCGACACCCACAACAGCTGCCAAGCGATCGCCGCAAGATGCGGCCAGATCGTCGGCGAGGTCGCGGCGCGGCCCGCCATCGCGAAGGGGGAGGACAGCGGGAACAGCTCCGCCACCGTCGCCACCCAACCGGTGGGGTTGGCGGTGCCGGCCAGCGC
>OFQU01000229.1_pt1 | contig 12664 bp, 14 predicted proteins | sample 1542981 | NCBI WGS metagenome assembly OFQU01 (sample SAMN07774233, study PRJEB24372) | wastewater metagenome | isolation source: Exp Tend CN 90WW | collected 2016-02
AGACGCGCGACCGGCCGAGTTCAGGGAGAGTCGAGCCGGCTGAAAGCCCGCGATGACCTGGATGCACAGGGGTGGCATCCGCGGGCGGCCCTGCGCCCGGCATTGATCCACCTCAAGTGAAAAGGACGTCATATGACCGACCGAAAGGTGGGGCCGAAGGCGCTCGCCCTCATGCACCATTTCGAGGACTGCGAGCTGGTGGCCTATGCGGATCCCGGCACCGGGGGCGATCCGTACACCATCGGCTGGGGCATGACCTATTACCCCGACGGCCGGAAGGTGAAGCGAGGGGACCGGATCACCGCGGCCCAAGCCGATGCCGACTTCGCGACGATCCTCGACCGCGACTTTGCGCGCATCGTTGACGCGGCGATCGGCAAGGCACCGACGACGCCGGCGCAGTTCGGCGCTATGGTCGCCCTCGCCTACAATATCGGCGTCGGGCCGCGCGTGTGGCTGCCCGGAATGAAGAAGGGATTCCGCCAGTCGCAGGTCCTGAAGATGCACCTCGCCGGCCGGTACGCCGAAGCGGCCAAGGCCTTCGGCAGTTGGACGACCGCGGGCGGCAAGGTGATGGCCGGCCTGGTCCGTCGGCGCGATGCCGAGGCGGCGCTGTATAGCGGCGACATGGCGGAGGTGTCCCGCCTCACCCACGGCGCGGTGCGCTAACGATCACCGGCGCCGATCGCGCCGCCATACCCGCGGGGCGCGGCGCAGGCGCTTCGGCCGGGCCTTCCGCGCCTCCGTCGGCGTGGCGGCTTGATCCGACGCTCGCCTGAAGCGGCGCCACATCGCCCGCACCCACTGCACCAGCCTGTCCATGACCGCGGCGATACGCCCGCAGGTCCTTCGTTCGGCTGAACCTTTCGATCACCCCTTGTTCACCATGGAGAAGACGATGAAGAGAATGCTGATCGCCGCGGCGTCGATGACGCTCGCCAGCTGCAAGAGCATGCCGACGGCCGCGCAGGTCGCGCCGCAAGTCGAGCGCGCCCAAACGGCTTACAACCGGATCGCGGCAGCGGCCGAGGTCATCCTGCCCTTCCTGCCGGCCGATCGCGCCGCACAGGTCCGCCTTGCCATGGCGCTTGCCGAGCGTGGCCTGATCGCAGCGCGCTATGCCGCGACCGTCGCCGAGCAGCTGGCCGCGCTAAAGCAGGCGGAGGCAGCGACGGCTTCGATTGAGAGCACTGCCGGCAGCTGATCGCCGTCAATCCATCATCAACGCCTGCCGTGCCGCCACGGCCATCTCGCGGAACGCGGCCTGCCAGGTCGCGCCCGCATCCTTCCAGGCCCATGGCCCCTCAAGCCGCTCGATACGGCTGTCCCACAGTTTCTCAGCGAGGTGCTCGATCACCGCCTCATCGTCGTTGCTGGTGCATAGTCGGCAGCGTGCCATGTCGAATCGCTTGCGATGTTGTTCCCTATCCGTTCCATAGCCGGATGCGCCCCGGCGAGCGAATCACGGTCGAGTTATCGGTCCACATCCTGCGCACCGCCATGTCGGCCGGAGAGCAGGTTCCGCCCGACTGCGCGCCCGTTCGCCTCGCGCTGCGGTGCCTCTGGCGACACTGCCCAGAGCGATGGCCGCTCTATTCGTTCTGGGAGGGTTGCCAGGGCGGGCACGAGATCGGCCGGCAGCAGACGATGACGTCGGCGTTCAACGGGATCATTCGCCAGCTGCGCCGCTCAGGCGCCTGGTCCGACAGGTCGGGCTAGTCGCGTTGGCGCGTCGCAAGCCGCAGGAACACGATCGCGCCGACCAGCGACGGGGCGAGCGCCACGAATATCACGAGCTGGCCATCCATCGCGGCCGGCTATCGAAACATAGCGCTCGCGGCAAAGCCCTGCGGAGTAAGCTGCCATCGGCCGTGCCGGTGGCGGGCTAGGCCGTCGGTCGCCAGTCGGTCGATGATCTCCCGGGGTGCGTAAGCAGGTAACGCCCAGCCCTCCCCGTCATGCACAGCGGCGTCGACGATCGCCTGCGCATCGGGCGCGAGGCTGCTCACCGTTGGGGAGGCGCATCCAACGCCATGCGGTGCATCTTCTCAGCACGGTCGAGGATGACGTGGAGATCGTCGCCGGTGAGCTTGCTATCCTGGTCGACGACGTCGGCCGGCGAGAAGCAGGCGGCGAACGCATGCAGCCTATCCAGTGCCGCGCCCAGACGCTGAGTCGCTTCGTCTTCGGTCATGGGGTGAGCCTATGCCGCCGGACCCGCGACGTCGAGCGGCGTCATCGCGCCTGGTCAGATGGTCGATACCAGCCAAGCCACCACGACGATCGCTACGACCACGGCAAGGATCGCCCACGCCTCAGCAGCGTGATCGAACATCGTCATTGGCGCACGGCGGCCCGACGTTTGATCGTCCTCTATCATGGAGTAAGCCTATGATGTGGCCTGCGGCATGCGCATCTCCAAACGATCTTGCAGGTCGATCAGAGGCTTAGCTGTCACCGCAAGGCACAAAAAAGCCCCCGAAACGGGGGCTCAATTGCTGAGAAACGAAAAGGTTATGCCGCTCGCTTGAAGCGATCTCGCAGAACGCTGCTGTTCGAACCGAAGAACGACGTTCGCTTGAAATTGGCCTCTCCTACCTGCCTGATGGCGGTGGCGAAAGCCGTCGCAAAGACGGTCTCGAGGGCATGCTGCATTACAATCTCCCCTCGGGCTGTACCTAAGCCCGGTTGAACGTCAGATAGAGCCACGAACCTCGTATGGCAACGGCGTCAAACAAATTCGTATCGGTGAACGCATCTAACGTCGCCTCAAAAAATTGCCTATCCGCAGGACTACGCAGATGAAACTTAACATGTTCCGAAGGGAGGTCGGATTTTGCGAGGTGCACCGTCCGCGCGAACATACGCGAAAGCACCTGGACGTACTGCTCGATCGGGTACTCGCCAAAATCGAAATGGGGTGAGAGCAGCATGTGCCGAACGCGCAGGACCTTCCCCTTGTATCCGGGCAGAAATGTTGCGTTCGCTTGGCAAACCGCATCAAACGTACCATCGTCACGCTTGAGTGCAAACACGCCAGCGTCTCTCGCAGGGTTGTCCGCTAGATCTCGAAGCACTGGCAGGGCGTCGAGGGCGTAACCGTCAAAGTCCTCCTCAAAGTCGGCGCATTGCTGACCCCATTGATCTGCCAGCTGATCCCACGAGCCATCAGCCCTGCTCACCTGTATTAGCTCGTGTTCCAAAATATTCCCTCGAATCAGTATCTAATCGTTGCGTAATGGTGTGGGCATGGTCAATCAAGCGTCCGCCAACGATCCGTCGATGCTGAATCATGCCGGCACCCCATCGTCTTCGCTGGGCAGGCCGTGCTCTTCCAAGGCATCCTTGCGCCCCTCCCGGTACATCTCGCTGCCGTGCTCGACGCGGGCCTCGCTGATTTCCTGAAGCATGGCCTCAACAGGGTAATAGGCTTTCGACATGCGGCCGTTCGTCGCCTGATCAAGCACCACCCCGAGCCGGTATTCCATGTCGGCGAGCACTCGGGCGTTGTGCTGAGCGAAGTAGAAGCGGGCCAGCCATTGCGCGCCTCGCGAGCGGCGGGCGCGATAGATTGCGACGAGAGCGGCGTTGCGCAGGCGGCGGATCATGCCGGCACCCCATCATGCTGGACGCCGCGGGCGAACGCCTCGAACGCCGCCTTGTCACCGTAGCAGCAGGACCATTCCGGCTTCGCATGCTTGAATGCCTGTCGTGGCCGCCAGCGATCCGGCGTGCGGCGGCGATACGTCAGCGACGCGGGGGCGATATCCATGCCTGGAAACTCAAAGCGCACGTCGACCTCTTGGATCGTCCAGCGCCTGCCCTCTTTCGAGGCATAAGCTCTCGCGCCTCCGCCAATGCCTTCGCCGGGCACGAGCTTCGCGTCGGGAAAGCGTCGACGGACAAGCTCGCGGAAGCGCCGGATCCAGCGCGCCTCATGATATGCCGCCTCGGCGCGATGTAGCAGCTGGCGCGCTTCGCACACGGCGTTGCAATATGCGGTGCTGTGCTGCGTACCGACAACGTCCTCGGTCCGCCATTCGCGCTCGGCGAGATAGTCACTGTCGATGCGAGAGCCGCAGCTGCCGCATTCGAAGTGCCAACCCGTCTCGATCATCTCGCCGATCGGTACATCACCATCGGGGGCGTAGCGATCAGCCCATCCAGCGCGGCGGCAGGTGACGCTGTGAAAGTCACCGTCACCGAACTGCGCCGATCCCTCCCGCCGCGCGGTTACCGCGTGCCGAGCAAACACGATGCCGCCCGTACCCTCGCACGTTTCAAGCACGGTGAAGGCCTTCAAAGGCAGCTTTTCAATGGCCGATGCTGCGTCGATTCGCTGGGGTGCAGCTGACATTTTCGTGGCTCCTTCTCTTTTCCGACAAGTTCCACCCCGCTCAGGGGGTGCTACGGGGAACAGAGAGGGGAATTGTCGGAAAGATAGGAGAGCGGGCCGCTGTCTCTTAATCAGCGGGTCCTTGGTTCGAGCCCAAGTGCGTCCACCACCTCCTTTCCTTCACAATGAATGACTTAAGCCCGCCTCGGCGGCGAGCCGGAGCCTGGGCGGTCTCTCGCTGTGACCATTTTTGTACGCTTGACCGGGTCGATGCCCGAGGGTCGGGCCGGAGCATTTGTGCCCTCGAAAATCAGCTGGTCTGCGTAGGGCTGCAAATGCTTCGTCGACATGTGCGCGTAGCGGCGCACCATCGCTTCCGATTTCCAGCCACCCAGCTCCTGAAGCACCCAGGTGGGCACGTCGTTCTGCCGTAGCCAGCTCGCCAAGGTATGGCGCAGGTCGTGCCAGCGGAAATCGGCGATGCCGGCCCGCTTCAAGGCCGCCCGCCAATGCCGCGTATTCACCTGCCCGATCGGACGCCCGGCATAAGTGAATACGTGCTCGCACTACTTGCCCATCTGCCGCTCGAGAACCGAGACCGCGAGATCGTTGAGTGGCACACCCAGCGCCTCGCCATTCTTGGTCTCCCCGTGCTCGATCGTGACGATGCGGCGGGTGAGATCGACCTGATCCCAGGTCAGCCTCTTGATATTACCCTGCCGCAGCCCGGTGGCGAGCGCGAACAGCATCAGGTCCTGCTGATGAGCCGGGAGTTCCCCGAGGAGACGATCGACCTGCGCATGAGTCAGCCAGCGCACCCGGACCTTGCCGTTCCTCGTGTAGGTCTTGAACGTTGATCGACAAGGGCTACGATGCGCCGTTATCTACGTGATGCCAGAGCCGTCCCGTAATTCCCGGACGGCGAAACCGCAAACGCACGATCCGATATGATAAAGACAGATACCGCGGCCGCCACTTGATCGAGAACGCCTTCTGCCGTCTCAAGGACTTCCGCCGTGTCGCTACCCGCTACGATAAGCTCGCCGTCAACTTCCTCTCAGGCGTCGCCATCGCAACCGCGCTCGCATTCTGGCTCTGATTGAGTCTCAGCCGTAGCATCCTCCATAAATCGACAATCCTATTAAGATGTCGGCCTAAAGTATTACGAGCCCAAGCAAGCTTGATTTCCCGATGCTTCACTGCCCGGCTGTCGCACAAGCAGGCTCAGGACGATGACACAGCCAGCCGCCGGTACCACAGTGGCGACGACCGGCAGCAGGTTGGGCCCCTCGACGACATTATTAGGCAACCCATGCGACACGGCAGCGATGATCACTGCAAGCAGCAGGTTGCCGACCGCTGCGGCTGCTTTCAAAACGGTCAGGAAGAGGCCGACGGGGGTCGCGTCCTGTCGAGTCCCCGTCGCCCATGACGCTTGCACGATGGCAGTCAGCAACGACCAGATGGCAAGGTTCATCCCGCCCAGTGCGACGCCCAGGGTCGCCATCAGGACCATGGCGACCGGCACCGACGTCGTCACGGTCAGGCCGATCAGGGATATCAAGGCGATGGCATGCGCGGCCACGGCGATCCCACGCGACGAATAGCGGCGCGATGCCGCGATCCAGCCTACCAACGCGCCGGATTGCGCGATCGTCACCGTCAACAGCGCCGAGCCAGCCCAGGCGGGGTCTCCGTGAACGGCGGCCCCGTAGAAGGGCAGCGCGCGCTGGAACAGCGGCACCAGCCCCGCCTGTGCGGCGATCACCAGCAGGAGCCAACGGAACTGCGCGTGGCGCCAATAGACCCATAGCGGCCGTAGCCTTCGCTCCTGACTTGCCACAGCCGGGCCTCCCGACAGGTTGCGCGTCGCCCATACGGCCAGAAAGAGGGTCGCGACGTAAAGCGCACCGGCGAGCATCGCCGAACTTGCGAAGGACGCATGCTGGGCCGACGCACCCGTCCGTGACAGGCTCGATCCCGCGGCGAGGGACAGCAGCGCGACACCCGCCGCACTGAACAACAGACGCAGCCCCGATACCCGACCGGCATCAGCCGATGACCGCGCCACCCGGATCAACAGCGTATTATGGCCGACATCGCAAAACGAATAGCCGATCCGGCACGCCATGATGGCGGCTGCCACCGCTGCAGGCGCTTCTGCCACAAAGATCATCCAGAAACTGATGCCGCACAGTGGCGCGCCGATCAGGACCAGCCTGACGAGGCCCGTCGCTCCCCCATGTGCGTCGGCCCAGCGCGCGACCGCCAGGTCGAATGCCGCATCCCAGAGCAGTGCGACCGCCAGCACCATTCCCGCCGAAAGGGGGGCGAAGCCGGCGATCGTGACCAGGTAGAACAGCATGACGCTTTCGAAACTGGTCCAGATCACGCTCTTGCCGAGATTGCCGGCGCTATACCCCAGCTGCACCGCCAGCGGATGTGATCGCGACGGGCACGGATCGGAGGGAATGGTCGTCATGACCGCGCCCCTATCCGCGCCGACTTTCATTTATTTGACATCGCGCAAATATATCGGTGCGCCATGGCCCGCCCGCATCGCCCCCTCATCGTGCTGAACGAGCCGCAACGCCGCGTCCTGATGCAGTTGCGCATCGAGGGTGCCGCGCCGCGGACGCGCTTGGCCCATCAGCTCGGCATGAACGGCGCGACGATGACGCGGCTGACGCAATCGCTGCTCGCGCTGGGCCTGATCGAGGAGCGCGAGACGGTGGACGCGCACACCCGCGGCCGGCCGATGGTGCCCCTGACCGTGTCGGGCCAGGGCGGATGGGCGATTGGCGCGGCGCCGCACCCCGGCTGGCTGGAACTGGTCATCGTCGATTTCCGCGGTCGTGCGCTGGCCCATGACGCGACGCCCTTCGACAGTCCCGATCCGCGCGTCTTCGCCCAGGTCGTCGAACGACGACTGGCCGCGCTCGCCGCCACGCATGGCTTCATGCGCGGCAAGTTTCTGGGCATGGGCGTCGCGGTGCCGGGCTATGCGATGCCCGGTGATCGCAACCGGCGCATCGTGGTCGACCGCGTGGCGGGCTGGAACGACGTGCCGCTTGCCGAGGTGATCGGCGATGCGCTGGGCATGCCGGTCTGGATCGAGAATGACGCGAGCGCCGCCGCCTTGGCCGAATATTATCAGGACGGCATCATCGGCCGCTACCGATCGGTGCTGACGCTCTTCCTGGGCCACGGCATCGGCGGCGGCCTGATCGCCGAGCGCGACCTGTTCCTGGGCGAACATGGCAATGCCGGCGAGGTCGGCCGCCTGTTCCCCGGCCATCACGAGCGCCCCTCCGGCATCGATCTGCTGCGCGTGCTGCGCGAGGCGGGCGTCGACATCGATTCGCTCGCCCAGATCGAAACGCTGCTCGACACGCAGGGCCCACTGATCGCGGCCTGGGCCGACCGGGTGACGGAGCAGCTGGATCAGGCGGTGATCAGCGGCACCGTGTGGCTCGATCCGGGCGCGGTGGTCGTCTCTGGCGCCCTGCCCTTGCCGCTGCTGCGGCGGATCGCAGACGGCCTGTCGGCGCGATGGCAGACGCGCGACGACAATTATCGGTCGAGCTTGCCCGCCATCCACGCCTCGCCGATCGGCAGTCGCGCGGTCGTGATCGGCGCGGCGATGATCCCGATTCATGCCGTCACGGCGCAATCGGCGATTTAATTACATGTAAGCAAATAAAACTGTCATCGACCGCCGCCATGGGCCCCGCATCCAGACCTTTGGGGGGCCATGATGAAGACCAGATTGCTGATGGGCGCCGCGCTGTGCGGCATGCCGTTCCTGCCGCAGATCGCCGGCGCGCAGACCACCGCTGCAACCGCCGCGGCGCCAACCGAGACCGAGACCGCGACCGCGACCGCAGCCGCGCAGGACGATCAACCGTCTGACATCATCGTCACCGGATCGGCGCGCCAACAGCGCCGCTTCGACGTCTCCTATGCCGTCAATTCGCTGTCGCAGGCCGATATCCAGAAGCTGGCGCCCAAGAGCACGACCGACCTGATCGGCACGCTGCCCGGCATCCATGTCGAGGCGACCGGCGGCGAAGTGCAGAACATTACCCGGGTGCGCGGCATCCCGACCGATCGCGGCTTCCTCTATTATCAGCAGGACGGCCTGCCGCTGTTCCAGGAACTGGACGGCTGGTTCTTCAACCAGGGCGACGGGATGAACCGGCTCGACCTGATGACCGACCGGATCGAGGTCGTGCGCGGCGGCCCGGCGCCGATCTACGCCAGCACCGCGGCGGCGATCGCCAACGTGATCGAGGTGACCGGCACCGACACCACGCGCGGCAAGGTGCAGGCGACGGTCGGCGACACGGGCTATTACCGGCTCGACGCCTATCAGGCGGGTCCGCTGGGTGGTGACACCTATTATGCGGTCGGCGGCTTCCTGCGCTATCACGACGGTTATCGCGACTCCGGCTTCCCCAGCGACAAGGGCGGCCAGATTCGCGCCAACATCAAACATGATCTGGCGAACGGGTTCATCAAGCTGTCGGCGCAATATACCGACGATCACAACCTGTTCTATCTGTCGATCCCGACCAACGACCCGCGCAATCCGTCGGTCAGCCTGAACAAATACCTCGATTATTTCGACGGAACGCTGAACACGCCGTCGCTCCGCAATGTGAACATCCGCTATCGCGACGCGACCGGCACGATCCAGGACCAGCGTGGCGACCTCGCCAACGGCCGCCACATCCGCTTCGGCAACTTTGCGGCGGATTACGAAGGCGACTACGGTCTCTGGCACGTCTCCGCCAAGGGCGGGATGACGCTGGGCACCATGCATTTCGACGCCTTCTATTCGACGTCGAACCCCGTCGATGCGACCAGCTTCGCCAATGGCTATCTTGCTCCGGCGACCACCGCCTTCGGGCCGAATGTCGCACGGATGGGCTACAGCTTTTCGGGCACCAACGGCCTTGGCGCCTATGACCCGTCGGCGGATTCGGGGCTGGTGATGCAGGCGCAGTATCGCGCAATCCAGACCGATTTCTATTCGACGCAGGGCGACCTGTCGGTCACGCGCAAGCTTGACACCGGCATCGGCACGCATGACGTGCGCATCGGCACCTATGGCTCGCTGTGGGGCCAGAAGATGTTCACCGCCTATCAGAACTATCTGGTGCAGGTGACATCGCAGCCGAAGACGCTCGATCTCGCCGCCTATTCCGCGAACGGCGCGGTGCAGGGCTATGTCACCGACAACGGCTCGCTCAACGATGCGGTATCGCTGAATGCGGGCAACGTCGATGGCCAGTTGATCGCGCTATACGGCACCGACACTTGGGACATTACCGACCGGCTGCGCCTCGACGCCGGCATCCGCCACGAATGGTACAGCTACAGCGGCTATGGCCGACTGACCGCATCGTACAATCTCGGCGATCCCACGACGTTCGCCGACAACAACACGCGCGGCTTCACCGGCGGCATCGGCACGCTGCGCCTGAAGCAGCAGGCAAGCAACTGGACGGTCGGCGCCAATTACGACCTCACCCACCATATCGGCATGTACCTGCGCGCGTCGCAACTCGAGGTGCCGCAGAACACGACGATCGCCTTCACCTATCCCACGCCCGCGGTAATCCCGACCAAGGCCAAGCTGTACGAAGCGGGTATCAAGCTCGCCGCCGGCGGTTCGTACCTCTACGTCACCGGCTTCTACACCAAGTTCGATCCGCTCAACGCCAGCTTTGCGGGCTTCAACTCGGCAACCGGCCGCGCCGACGTGACGACGACCTTCGTCGGCACCGCCGAAACGAAGGGCATGGAGGCCGATGGCCGCCTGCGCCTGCCCGGCCCCTTCTCGATCGCGGGGTCGGTGACCGTCCAAAACCCGCGCTACCTCAACTTCAGCAGCAATACGGGCCTCGATGGCAGCCGTGCCAACGGCAAGCAGATCATCCGCGAGCCCAAGCTGTTCCTGAACGTGCGCCCGACCGCCGACTTCACCGTCGGCGCGACCAACGTCAGCCTCTACGGCCGCTACGATTACGTCGGTCGCCGCTACACCGACTTCTTCAATTCCACCGCGCTGCCCGCATATGGTGCGTTCGGGCTCGGCGGGATCGTGTCGAACGGCGCGTGGCAGGTGCAGGTCGTCGGCGACAACATCACCAACGCGCACGGCTTCACCGAAGGCAATACCGCGGGCGACCGCTTCGGCCAGGGTGTGCCGACCGCGATCTTCGGCCGGCCGCTGTTCGGCCGCAACGCGCGCCTGATCGTCAGCCGCGCATGGTGAACCGCTGACCGCTCTGCTCCTCACAGCGGGTGGCCCGCCAACGGCCGGCCGCCCCACCTGCCGCCTTCCACGAAAGCCTCCCATGTATCGCCCGCTTCTCGCCATTGCCGCCACGTGTCTTGCCTGTTCCGCCGTTCAGGCGGCCCCCGGCGACGCGCTGCACCGTCTCGCCGATCCCAACGGCGGCCTGATCGTGGTCGCCCATCGCGGCTGTCACGAAGCCGCGCCGCTGCACGGGCTCGGGACCACGCCGGAGAATTCGCTGGGCGCGCTGCGCCAATGCGTCGCATTGGGCGCCGACGTGATGGAAACCGACGTCCGGCGCAGCCGTGACGGCCATCTCGTCATCATGCACGATGACCGCGTCGACCGGACGACCAACGGCACCGGCAAGGTCGCCGACCTCAGCCTCGCGCAGTTGAAGACTTTGCTGCTGAGGCAGGACGAAGGCGGCGCGGCAGCCCCTCTCTCCGACCAGCAGATTCCCACGCTCGACGAACTGCTCGCGCTGGCGAAGGGCCGCATCGTCCTCAACCTCGACGTGAAGGACATGATCTACGGCGAGGTCGTCGATGCCGTGCATCGCGCCGGCGCGCAGGACCGGGTGATCGTCAAGACCTTCGCGGGCGTCGCCTCCGTCCCGCTCGCCGCCATCCCGCCCTACGACCGCGTGCCGTTCATGGTGATCCCGATCACCGCCGATCCCGCAGCCGCCGACGTGCCGCAGATCATCGCCACGCAGATGCAGGGGCGGATCAAGCCGATCGCCTTCGAATTGCCGGTCCTGCCGCTAACGACGCTGCCCGCGGTCATGACCCGCGCGCGGGCGCTGGGCGTGCCGATCTGGATCAACACGCTGTTCACGGGCTTCGTGACCGGCATGGGCGGCGACCCGGAGGCCCGCCACGATCCGGCCGCGGTCTGGGGGCGTTTGACCGATATGGGCGTGCGCCTGATCCAGACCGACGCCGTAGAAGCGCTCCTGCGGTATCGTGAGCAACGTCGAAATGCGCCAAGGCGGGCAGGAGAAAACACACGATGACCCAATATCGGTCGTTCGAGCACGTTTGCACGAGATCCGAAACCGGCCGTCCATTCATCGCCACCAGGCCTGTTGATCGACACCGGTTTCTGGCTTGAGTAGCAGCTGTGGGCAGGGCAGCGGACATTCGCGCGATCGCGTAATCTGGGTCCGCTAGGGTTAGAAGCGAACCCATGTCGGACGGATCAGGCGGGAAAATGAATTCCGCATAGTTTGTTGCCGTCAGGGTCGCGAAAATAGGCAAGTTCGACTGTCCCCAGCGATGCCGTATTGCGCGGGCCGGGCGGGGCTTCGATCGAGGTGCCACCGTTGGCAACCGCGGTATCATGAAGCTGCTTCACTTGTTCGGGCGAGTTGCACGAAAAGGCAACGGTGCTCCCGTTCGCGACGCTCGCTGGTTCGTCGTTGATCGGCTGGCTGACAATGAAGTTAGTTCCGCCGCCGTTATTGTAGATCAGACGTATATGGCCGCTGTCGGCTACGTTTCTCGTCCCTTCACCTGCACCCAAGGTGCCGAGCACCATATCGTAGAAGCGCTTGGAACGCTCAATGTCGTTCGATCCGACCATGGTGTGGAAAAGCATGCATACCCTCCTTGAGGCTGATCGACTTCCGATCGCCACTAGCCTTCTCACCTAACCTGCCCATAGGCCACGGTCACCCCGGGTCGTCGGGATATCCGCAATTGGGCACGAGCAGACGAGCTGTTATTCGCCGGTCAGACCCAATAGCCGTCATTCGAAGCTGCCAGACCGCTTCCCGGTTTCTGCCATTCGTTCATCACGCGAGACCGAGGCTTTGACCCAAATGCTGGGCTGACTGTGTGTCGCCTATTGGGGGTGACGAGCGTGTCGGAAAACGGCTCGGCAACCAGATAGTCGGCGGGCTGGATGGTGCCGTTGCGCGCGAAGGCGTTGCCCAGTACCTGCTTGAACTGGCTGTCCTAGCCGCTCTTCAATGGCGTGAACGATGCCCCATTATCCCCGGCAGCGAGCATCGCCTC
>OFQU01000230.1_pt1 | contig 12653 bp, 13 predicted proteins | sample 1542981 | NCBI WGS metagenome assembly OFQU01 (sample SAMN07774233, study PRJEB24372) | wastewater metagenome | isolation source: Exp Tend CN 90WW | collected 2016-02
TTTTCTGCGCGGTAGTGATAGGCCATCGCCGTCCAGTTGGAATGGCAGTCCACCAGCATGGCGATCAGCCCACCGTAGACCAGATCCGGCCAGCCGCAGTACTTGGCATCCGGCAGATGCTCGGCGATGACGTGTACTGCGTCTTCATGCCAATGGCTCTTGATGTGCAGGCCGTGGGGGTTGCTGCCGCCGCAGCCGTAGCAAACGCCTTCGGGGGCGGCGCTGTCTTGCAGTGGGGTATCGAGGTTGGACATGGGTGTGGTCATCCTGAAGTAGTGAGCCCGGTCAGGCGAGTGCGGTTACGGCCGCCGCGCTTGAATGTACGGTCATTCTTCGGACGTGAGCCACGTGTCGACAACTCGTCGATCCAGCTCTTCCCAATACGCCATGCCCAACACCCGCGTGGTGTTCAGCCCGCGCAGGTAGCCGCGCAACTGATTGGCGGTGTCCCGAATGAGCTGCTGGTCAGCGTCATCCTTGCTCAGCAGGACACTTTCGTACTGGACCAGGTATTCAGCCACGCGCTCGCGATATTCGGATAGGACGGCGTCGCGGATCAGGTCAAATGTTCTCAAGGAGAATTCCTCATTCATCTTGTTCTAGTTGTGATCGAGTGTGTAATCAGTCTGCACATTGCGCAACTATCGCTAGAAGTAATAGTGACCATCACCAAACGCAAGTTCTGCTTTGTCGCCGATGGGCGGAAAATCGCTCCATCGAACACGCAGCTCAAGGAATTTGCGCGATGAACATTCTGACTCGATTGGCTCTGGCGGCCCTGCTGATGGGCGCTGTCGCTGCGCCGACCTACGCCGACAATGCCCGGTCGTGTCATTTTCAATCCATCACCGGCAGCAGCGCCACGTTGCAGCATTCGCAGACTGTTGGCGTGCTGTACAGCGAAAACACCCTGGACAACCTGCAGTACCTTGAGCGTTACCACGACATGGCCATCAACGGCGCGAAAGATGCGCTCGACTCGCGGATTCGCGACGCTTTCGTCGCCAGTTCCGACCCGGAACTGGCCATCGACTGGTTGATGAGTTCGTTACAACAGCAGTTCTTGTCAGTGACTGTCTACGGCAGCCTCGACGAGCTGGTGCAGGCCCATCCCGATGTGGTGGTGAAACTCGACACGTTCAATCGTCTGCTGACCCAACGCAACAATCTGGTCGAAGCGCGTTTTACCGCGCGGTTCTACGACGCCGACCTGCAATACATCGGCAAGGCGGAAGGCGCGGTGGAAAAGCAGATGCCGTCGGTCTGGGTGCATAACCAGGCGCCGCCGCAAATCGCTGCGCAGATCGACAAGCAACGTGACTTGCAACTCAACGCATTGAAGCAGTTCGACAGCTCGCTCAAGGCGTTGGTCTCGGCAAGCTGACATCGCAAATACCAGCGGCAATGGCGGCAGCGTGAAGCCGAACCGTTGCCGGTTGAACCGAAACTCTATTTTCAGGATTACACCGATGCGTCCTTTATTCGTTTCTGCCTTGGTTGTCGCTTCCTTGCTGCTTGCCGGCTGCGCCTCTGCACCGAACGACCCGACCCTGACCTTGCAGACCAGCAAGACGCCAGCGCAATACGCCGATTGCGTCGTGCCCAAGTTGCAGGACATTGCGCTTAACCCGACCGTCTCGCAGACCCAGCGCAGTTACCGGATCGTGGTGCCGAGCAAGGTCTCGGCGGACAACGTGCTGGAAGCCTACAAGGCCGGCAGCGGCGGCAAGGTGTTCCTTTACGAGCGCCACCTGCTGGCCTCGAACTTCCTGCCATCAAGTTTTGAACGGGTAGCCCAGGAGTGCATCTGATTTCGCCCGTTAACCGTATCTCACAGAGCTCCTTTGGTTGGCCGCAACCAACCAATTTTTTGCCCCGCCCCTTAATTGGGTTGCGGGGTTTTTTTTGCCTGGATTTTGCTTGGCCCGCCAATTACTGTGCGGTGAGGTACCTGACTTACGGCCCGACAATCTGCTTATACATTTCGGCACTGGCAGCCGACACATCAAGGAGGAGTTTTCATCATGAATACAAGGAAGTCGCTCAGGATCGCCATTACCGGCGTCAGCCGCGGTTTAGGCCAAGCCCTGAGTCATGCGCTGGCAGAGCACGGGGATACAAGGTCTATGGCTGCCAGTTCGCGGTCGAAGCCGACGAACCAGGGCAAGATCTCCGGTAGCTGCACCGTTGCGCATCCTGGGCTGTAACAGTCTGCTTATTGAAAGGTACGTTGATCATGCTTAAAAACAAACGTGTTGTTGTCACCGGAGGAGGGCGCGATTTCGGCCAGGCGGTGTCGGTCTGGCTGGCCCGCGAAGGCGCCCACGTCGACTTGTGCGCGCGACAGTTGACCGGTGCGCAGGCCACTTGCGAGATTATTCAGCGCGAGGGCGGTACCGCCCGTGCCTATCAATGCGACATCGCCAGTGCGGCGTCTGTGCGTGCTTTCGCCGAACGCCTGCTGGAGGATGATCGCCCGGTCGACATCCTCGTGCTCAGTGCGGCGCAGTGGCTTGAAGGGCCGCTGGCAGAGGACGATAGCGACGAGGAAATCTGCTCGACCATTGACTCCGGTCTGACGGGGTCGATTGTCCTTACCCGGGCATTGCTGCCAAGCCTGCGCCGCTCAGGTGCAGCTGACATCGTCGCAATGGTATCGGTGTGCGGGGTGGCGAATTTCACCAACTCCGTCGCCCATCCAGCGTTTTTTGCCGCCAAGCACGGCATGAGTGGTTTCTGCCAGAACATGGCTGATCGGCTGGCCGGCGAGCAGATTCGGGTCACCGGTTTTTATCCGCCGGATTTTGAAATCACCGGTCTGGATGAAAGGGTCGATCCCCAGAGCAAACTGCTCAATGGGCGGTCCATCTGGGAGACCATGCGATTCGTGCTGACCCAGCCGCGCAGCTGCCACATCAACGAGGTGCATTTTCGCGGTCCAACCCGCGAGAGCCTGCAATGATGAGTGCGACCCTAGTGCGGCAACCGGCTCAGGCCAGCTATTGCATGTCCAGTGCCGACGAAGCGTTGCGCCAGGTCATGCCGGCCAACATTGCCCCAGGCTTCTTTACGGCGCAGTGTGGCATTCTCGCTGACCTGTGACCCGTCACGTCAGGCATGTTCGGGCGGCACGTGCTCAGACCCATTTGAACTGCGCCGGGAATCTCGCCACGAAACAGGTTCCCGATTCGCTGTCTGAGGTGACGCTCAGACTGCCGTTATGCGCCGTCGCAATCTGCGAAGCGATGTAAAGGCCCAGCCCCAGTCCTTCGCAGCGCTGCCCGGCTTCGGAGCGGGAGAAGGGCTCAAACAACAGCGGAATCAAATGGGGGGCGATCGGTGTGCCCTGGTTGGTCAGCGAGATCACAAATTCGTCGTTCTCAGCCCAGGCGTTGAGGACAATCGGTTCACTGATTGAACCGTGGGTGACCGCATTGCCCAGCAGATTGGAGAGCAATTGGCTGATGCGCAACGCGTCGCAATAGACACCTGTCGGCACGTCCAGCGTATGAATGAACGTTGCCTGCGGGTGGGACACCTGAACCTCTTCAAGCGTCATCCGCAGCGTGCGCTGCAAATCGTCGACCAGTTTTCGCTGCACTGGAATGCCGCCGCCGAGGCGTCCGCGGGCAAAGTCGAGGATGTTTTCGATCAACACACCCATGCGCACAGAACTGTTGCGGATCGCCGCGATAAAATTGAGCGAACGCTTGTCTTCGACTTTGGTTTCGAGCAAATCGGCACTCATGCGAATGGCGCTCAGCGGCGTGCGCAAGTCATGCCCCAACACCGCGATGAACTGCTCGCGCAACCGGCCCAGCTCATTGGCAGTGTCCAGTTCGACTTTGGCGGCGTGCAGACGCGTCTGGGTGTCGAGGCTCATGGCGATCAGTTGCGCGAATAGCGTAAGCGTCTTGGCGATGGCGGGTTCGTCGAGCTTGGCCGGTACGGAGTCGATCGCACACAGCGTGCCAAAAAATTCGCCATCGGCTTTGACGATAGGAATGGAAATGTAGCTCTCCAGTCCATAGGTTCTCGGCGTGTGATGCAATGAAAAGATCGGATGCAGGCTGGCATGGCCGAAGATGACAGGCTGTTTATGCTGGCGGATCTCGTGGCAAATGGTCGATTCGAGTACCAGTTCGTCGCCGGGTTTGAGGCCGAAATCGATCGAGTCGTCGACCGCGCAGGCTACCCAGTTATTTTCGGTAACCCGGGCCACCGCCGCGAAACGCATGCCGGTGATGTGCTTGACCATGCTCAGGATGACAGGCACCGCATCAATGCTGCGGATGGCTTCAATGTCTGATGTGAACTGAGGATCGGTCATGGCGGCGCTTCGAAATAATGTCGTCGAAAGACTATCTCTTATTGCCAGTCTTGGCTAATTGGCCCGTCCGAAAAAAGGGCGCCATGGCTTGTCCAGGCGCCCTTGCGTGTGCCGAGGTGAGGGTTACACGACTCAGAACTTGTATTTGGCTGTCAGCATGTAGCTGCGCGGAGTGCCGTAGTTGTCGTTGGAACCCCAGGTGACGTTACTGCCGATGGCGGAGTAGTAAACGCGGTCGAAGATGTTGTTCGCGTTGACCTGCAGGTCGAGGTGTTTGCTGACTTCGTAACCGGCCATCAGGTCGGCGGTCGCGTAGCTGCCCTGCTCAAGACGATAGCTGTTGCCATTGGCGAGTGCGATGTCGTTATACATGCGGCTCTGCCAGTAAACGCTGCCACCGACGCGGAGTTTTTCCAGTGAGCCTTGCAGGCGATACATCGTTGAGACCTTGAACAAGTGCTCGGGCGTGTCGCTGTCGAATTTCTGATTATTGTTGGCCGGGTTTTCGTCCTTGATGTAATGCGCGCGGGTGTAAGTGTAGCCAGCGCCGAGCTGCCAGTTTTCGGTCAGCGCGCCTTGCAGTTCCATGTCGATGCCTTGGCTGCGGACTTTGCCGGACGCGTTGTAGCAGGTCATCACCGGGCAACCCAACTGGTTGTCCGCCGTGGTAGAGCGGCCGGTCTGGTCCATCTGAAACACGGCCAGGCTGGCGTTGAGCGCGCCGTTGAAATATTCACCCTTGATGCCAACCTCGTAGTTTTCGCCGACGATGGGCTCCAGCACTTTGCCGGAAAGGTCTTTGCTGGTTTGTGGGGTGAAGATGTCGGTGTAGCTGGCATAAACGGAGTGGTGGTCGTCAAACTTGTAGATCAGACCCGCATAACGCGTCAGGTTGCGGGTGATTTTATAGTCGCCGTCGGTGGTGCGGTCATCGTAGTCATACCAGTCGAGGCGGCTGCCGAGGATCAGCGTCAGCGGATCGGCCAGGCTCAAACGGGTGGTCAGGTAAACCGCATCCTGAGTGGTGACGCTGCGCGTCTTGCCATCACGCACGAAGTTGGGCTTGGGTGCACCGATCGGCCAGGCCGTGGTGTAGGGATCATATTCCTTGGTAGTTGCATCGTAGACGCGATTGCTGGCGCCGACGACCAGCTCGTGGGTGCGGCCGAAGGCTTCGAACGGGCCACTGGCAAAACCGTCGAAAGCGTGCTGCTTATCGGTGTTGTGCGACTGATAGGCGGTGGTTTCCAGCGGGCCGGCGTAACGCGACAGGTACGAACCAGAGAATTCGCCGTTCAGCGTTGAGGAGGAGCCGGCTACGTGCAGTTTCCAGTCGTTGTCGAAGCGATGCTCGATGTCACCGAAAACGGTGTCGATCTGCAGTTTCTTGTTTTCCCAATCCGTGCCCGGGTAGGTGGAGCGGGGCAGGTCGAGATGGTGGCCGTTGGTGCCGATCGGCAAACCGCCCCAGAAATAGTTGGTTTGCTCATTTTGACGGGAGAAACCCAAGGTTGCCGTAGTGGCGTCGCTGAGGTCGTATTCACCGATGGCATAGAACAGGCCGTGATCGTTTTCTTCCTTGTCGCGGAAGCTGTCGGCGCCCTGATAGGAACCCACTACGCGGCCACGTAAGGTACCGCTGTCATTCAATGCGCCGGAGGCGTCAATCTCCCCGCGATAATCATCCCAACTGCCGGCTGCACCGGTGAGCGTCACTTGCGGGGTGGCTGTCGGGCGTTTGCGCACCATGTTGATCGCTGCCGAAGGGTTGCCGGCACCGGTGACCAGGCCGGTCGCTCCACGCACGATCTCAACCCGGTCGAACATCGCCAGATTCGGCTGCACTGCCATCGAGTACGGCTGGTAAGAGCTCGGCAGGCCGTCGTACATGATGTTGTCGATGTCGAAACCGCGGGCGCTGTAATTTTGCCGACCCGGGCCGCTGGATTGATTGAGGAACAACCCCGGCGTGCCCCTTACCACATCGTTGATGCTGGTCATGCCCTGATCATCCATGCGCTGACGGGTGATGACGGTCACCGCCTGCGGCGTTTCGCGCATGGTCAGCGACAGTTTGGTCGCGGTCTGCATCGGGCCTGTGGTGTAGGACTCTGAACCTTCCGTTGTGCTGCTCATCTGCGTGGCGCCAATTTCGGTCGCACCCAGCTCCAGCGTGGCGGGCGCCGCGGTGTTTTCTGGCGTGGCTGGTGTTGCTTCATCGGCCAGCGCTGGCGCGACGCCGGCCATGCAAATGGCCATTGCCAATAAGTTAGGCGAAAGGTTCGAACGGCGAAAACCGGTATGAAACGACATCAATCTGCTTCCCCAAGAATACTAAAGACGAATCTGATGCACATGCGTGTAGGAATTATTCGCATTAGTCTGTCAGATTGATCCGCTCGGAGAAAGCCGTACGAGTCAGTTAGTTAACAAATTTTTCACATCTGGCTTACGACTGAACGGTCACCGCCGGTGATTGGATGAAGGTTGGGATTGAAAAAAAAGGCCGATCAATTTGATTTTGATCGGCCGTTTTTAAACCAAGGGAGCGTTGCGAGAATATCAGCTCAAATCTTCAGCCTGATGCCGCTCGGGTACCTGGCTCGCCTCATCGCCCCACGTGCGGTTGACGCGCTGTCCACGGATGACGGCAGGCCGTTTGGCGATCTCCTCTGCCCAGCGCTGCACGTGAGTGTATTCATGGGCCGCGAGAAACTCAGCCGCCGAATAAACGTTGTTGCGCACCAGTTGGCCGTACCACGGCCAGACCGCGATGTCGGCGATGGTGTAGCTGTCGCCGGCCAGATACGGGCTCTCGGCCAGGCGCCGATCGAGCACATCCAGTTGTCGCTTGGCTTCCATGGTGAAGCGATTGATCGGGTACTCCAGTTTCTCCGGCGCATAGGCATAGAAGTGCCCGAACCCGCCGCCCAAATAAGGCGCCGAGCCCATCTGCCAGAACAGCCAGTTCAGGGTTTCGGTGCGCCCAGCCGGATCTTCAGGCAGGAAGGCGCCGAACTTTTCCGCGAGATACAGCAGGATCGAGCCCGACTCGAATACGCGAATCGGTGGCTCGACACTGCGGTCGAGCAGGGCTGGGATTTTCGAGTTCGGATTGATCTCGACAAAACCGCTGGAGAACTGATCGCCCTCGCCAATGCGGATCAGCCACGCATCGTATTCGGCGGCGCTGTGCCCCAGTGCCAGCAACTCTTCGAGCAGGATGGTCACCTTCACCCCGTTGGGCGTGGCCAACGAGTAAAGCTGCAACGGATGCTTGCCAACCGGCAGCGTTTTCTCGTGCGTCGGCCCGGCAGTCGGACGGTTGATGCTGGCAAACTGGCCGCCGGACGCTGCTTCGTTTTTCCAGACCTTGGGCGGAACGTAGGGCGCATTGCTCATGAAAAAGACCTCATCGTTGCTGGCTGAGAATAGAGGGACACCGTAGGGAAAAATCTCGTTCCATTCAATGTGTCAGGATTGGCACTGTGGCCAGTGATCCTGAATGTCATACCAGGATGCTTTGGACATTACCTCGACATGCAGCCATGGCATCTCCCCTTTACGCTTGTGGTCCTCTCATGGTGTTAGGGCCGATCGTGCATGGTTATGAGGGAAATGCCCTGTGTGGAGTGTTTCCCTGATCGTGATACGAGCAACCCTGCGCACATTCATCTGGCGCGCAGATAGCGGACCCATTCAAGTGCTTTGCTGATAGCCCAGACTGCCAGAATTGAAAAGGCGATGGCGGTGACCGCCATCCCGATCAAACTCAAATCTGTTGTCAGCTGGACGTAGGCTGCAAGGGATAACGCGAGTGCCGCGTAGCCAGCCGTGATGTTGTGCCGTGCGATCAATATCAGCGGGATCATCAAGACGAAGAACGCGTGCAATGTGATGGTAATGAGTATTTCAGCGATTAACTCAACCGGGATACTGCCCAATGTCGCCTGAGCGATGATTATTTCGCTGTCGTACATAAACAGTTGCAGCGCGGCCACAGCAGCGGCAGCGATGGCTACCGCAGGTAATGCGGCTTTTTTCGAAATGTTCATCGGCATGAGGTTCCCGAAAGAGAGAGCGGTATGTTTCTGGTCAGGTTACTTCAATGACCTGCAGGCTGACCCAGAAACTCGCTGATCAGCGTAATAACCTGTTGTTGGATCACCTCACGCGTACGTCCCCCCTCGCCATCGGTGCAGATGATGCCATCACCGGGCACGTCCTCTTCGAGCATGGCTATCGCGCCCGGTTTGCACAGCGACAGAAAGCTGAAATGGCTGGCATCGCCAATTTCAACGTACTGGCTCGACGGTTTGGGTAGACGCTTGGCCAGGTCGGCGGACTCCAACTCGGCCGGCAGATCTTCAGACGGCACGCCCGCTGCGATCACCAATACCGGCACCGGCAGCGCTGCAAGGCTGGCATCCGTGAAGCCGCGGGACAAACCCAGGTCCAATGCCACCACGGCAGTGACGCGCTTGTCGCGTAAATCGGCGGCGAGTCGGGCCTTTGATGCCGGGTTGCTCGCGGGATTCATGGTTTGGTAAACGCCGCAACTGGCTAACTTCTGATGAACGCTGCAGTCGCGGGCAAACAGGTCCGTGTCGAAACGCGCGCCGGCGATTTCCATTGCTGTCCAGCCGCCAAGTGAATGACCGATAACGGCAATACGCCGCGTCGCGACTGCACCAAATTTTGCCGGCTGAGCCGTCACCGCATCAATGGCCCGGCCAATGTCTGCGGGACGCTGCCATAGCTGCGCGGCTGCTTGTGGGCTACGGTCATGCGTGGTGCTACCGGGATGATTGACCGCCGCAACGATGTAACCCTGATGCGCCAGCGCGCTGGCCAGCCATGCCTGGTTAGTCCAATTGCCGCGATACCCGTGGGAAAGCACCACTAATGGGTGTTCGCCTTCAGCCGGTGCTGCGTTTTCGACAGACAGGACACCGACAAATGCCGGATTGTCGGCGATCAACTTGGGGGCACTGGTGGTTGCACGGGAAGGGTACCAAACGACCATTTCCAACGGACGGATGTTGTCCGTGTCGGGCAGTGTTGAACGCTGGAAACCGATAGGCGTGTCATCAGCGAATGCGTGGGTGGTCAGGCAGAGCAGAAGCAGGGCGCGCAAAGCCTTTTTCATTGTTTTTATCTTCCATGATGAGCCTCGATTGGCGATGTGGACTTTGCCTTAATCCACATGTTTCAGCGAGTATCTTTTAGCGCCCCGATGACAGCTGTTCCATCGGCCAGCGCAGCGCCAAGTGTTCGATTAAATAGTCCATGAACGCTTTGACCTTCGGCGTCATTGCCGCGCGCTCCTGCACGCAGGCGTAAATCTCCATGGGTTCGACAACGGCGTGTTGTGCGCCGTGACGGGTTTCGAACAGCGGCAGCAGTTGACCGCTGGCGATGTAAGGCGCTGCTACAAACTCCGCCAGACGCGTGATGCCGGCGCCGCTGATTGCCATCTGCGCCAGTGCGTCGATGTCGTCGCTGATCGCTGTGGCGTTGATATTGGCCTCGTAACGCTGGCCTTCGCGCAGAAAACTCCAGCGCAGAAATCGCCCATCAAGAGGATAACGAAACGCCAGGCATGCATGGTTTTGCAGGTCGTGCGGTGATTGCGGCACGCCTGCGCGTTCGAGATAGGCGGGGGCGGCGCACAGGATGAAGGGCATCGACACGATCTTGCGCGCGACAATACCTTCTTCCAGTTGCGGCTTGATCCGCAGGCTCAGATCAATGCCATCCTGAATGTGGTTGATCTTGCCGTCGGTGGTCGACAGCTCAAGCAGCAGGCGCGGATGCTGTGCGGCGAAACCGGCGATCAGCGGTGCGAGCACATGCCGGCCGAATGCAGACGTCGAGGCAATGCTCAGTCGCCCCTGCAGTTCGGTTTCTTCATTGCTGATTGAGCTTTGCGCCGACTCCAGATCCGCCGCGATGCGCTTGACCTTTTCGTAGTACACCGCGCCGTTTTCAGTCAGCGCCATGCTCCGCGTCGTGCGTTGCAGCAAGCGCACGCCGAGATGCGCCTCCAGACGATTGATCGTCTGGCTCACCGCCGCTGCACTGACGCCCAGGGTTTTGGCTGCACCGACAATGGAGCCCGATTCGACCACTTTGATAAAACTGGCAATCGCCGCTAACAGATTCATCCATGGCCTGCCGGGAAGAGGATTCGTAAGTAATGCTTTATAAAGTACCTGTGATTGGCCGTCTAGTTGGGGGCAAAGGGCTTTGCTAAGGTGCCCGCTCCCTGTCAATGGATGCAAAAGCCATATGAATCAAAGAACGAGCTCCGATGCCCAGTATGTCAGTCGTCGCAAGCTGTCAGCGCGTGCCACACCCTATGTGTTTGCGTTGTACATGGCGACGATCATGGCGTTTCTGATGTCTCTGGTGATCACCGCCGCCAATTCCGGCATTGATAACGACTACCTGAGTAATGCGCTCCACGCTTACAAACTGGCGATGCCGGTGGCATTCCTGTGCATCCTCTTCGTTCGACCCATCGTGATCAAACTGGTGGCGTGGACGGTGCATCCGCATCGGTGAGGTTCATTCGTCCCTGTTCGGCGCGTCCCGACAGATGTCGGCGCGTTTCCCAGGCGGATAGGCACCGACCACCAGAAAGTCGAAACTTCGCCACCAACCCGACTGTCCAGACCCTTACAACTTCCGGCGGATGCGCTGCCGGAAAGCTCCATGCACCGGTGAAAGGCGAGGCACACGATGACGATGACAGTAGGAGATTTTCTGGTTGAGCGGCTCAGCCAATGGGGCGTCACGCGGATCTTTGGTTATCCGGGCGACGGCATCAATGGCGTATTTGGCGCGCTCGACCGAGCCAACGGAAAGATCGAATTCATACAGGCACGCCATGAAGAAATGGCCGCGTTCATGGCATCGGCGCATGCCAAGTTCACCGGTGAGTTGGGGGTTTGTATCGCCACTTCGGGTCCCGGCGCTTCGCACCTGATCACCGGCCTCTACGATGCGCGGATGGATCACATGCCGGTGCTGGCGATTGTCGGTCAGCAGGCGCGCACCGCGTTGGGCAGTCACTATCAGCAGGAACTGGATCTGGTCTCGATGTTCAAGGACGTCGCTGGCGCGTTTGTGCAGCAGGCATCGGCGCCCTCGCAGGTCCGCCATCTGCTTGACCGCGCGGTGCGCACGGCGATTGGCGAACGTCGCGTCACCGCGATCATCCTGCCCAATGATTTGCAGGATCTGGCCTATGAGGCACCGGCCCGTGCGCATGGCACCGCGCATTCCGGTGTCGGCTACAGCAAGCCGAAAATCATGCCTTACGAGGCAGATTTGCAGCGTGCGGCAGACGTGCTGAATGCCGGGGAAAAGGTCGCGATCCTGGTCGGCGCCGGTGCGCTGGAAGCAACTGACGAAGTCATCGCCGTGGCCGAAAAACTCGGCGCCGGTGTCGCCAAAGCACTGCTCGGCAAAGCCGTGCTGCCCGACGATTTGCCGTGGGTCACGGGCAGCATCGGCCTGCTCGGCACCGAACCCAGCTACAAGTTGATGGCCGAGTGCGACACCTTGCTGATGATCGGCTCGGGTTTCCCGTATTCAGAATTCCTCCCTAAGGAAGGCCAGGCGCGCGGCGTGCAGATCGATTTGCAGCCCGATATGCTCAGCCTGCGCTATCCGATGGAGGTCAATCTGCAAGGCGACGCAGCGGAAACACTCGCCGCGTTGCTGCCGCTGCTCGAACAGAAAAGCTCGGGCAAATGGCGCAAGAAAGTCGAAGGGTGGCGCGGCACTTGGGAGAAAACCCTGGAAAAGCGTGCCATGGTCAAAGCCAAACCGATTAATCCGCAACGGGTGGTGTACGAGTTGTCGCCGCGCCTGCCGGATCAGGCAATCATCACCAGCGACTCGGGTTCATGTGCGAACTGGTACGCCCGCGATTTGAAGATTCGTCGGGGCATGAAGTGCTCTCTGTCTGGCGGCCTGGCCTCAATGGGCGCCGCCGTGCCTTACGCCATCGCGGCCAAATTCGCTTATCCCGAGCGCTCGGTCATCGCGCTGGTGGGCGACGGTGCGATGCAGATGAACAATATGGCCGAACTGATCACCGTCGCCAAATACTGGCGCCAATGGGCGAGCCCGAAATGGATCTGCGCGGTGTTCAACAACGAAGACCTCAATCAGGTCACCTGGGAACAGCGGGTGATGGAGGGCGATCCGAAATTCGAAGCGTCGCAGAGCATCCCCGATGTGCCTTATCACTTGTTCGCCATTTCCATCGGTCTGAAAGGTATTTTCGTCGACCGCGAAGAAGACGTGGCGG
>OFQU01000231.1_pt1 | contig 12634 bp, 11 predicted proteins | sample 1542981 | NCBI WGS metagenome assembly OFQU01 (sample SAMN07774233, study PRJEB24372) | wastewater metagenome | isolation source: Exp Tend CN 90WW | collected 2016-02
CGAACAACACCTCGGTTACGCCCTGACCTGGTACGGACTGGCGCTGGCCCTGGTCGGTTTCTACATCGCCGTGCTCTTCCGACGCAGAAAGCCCATCCCCTGACCGCAACCCTGCACACCCTGTCCAACGGCGTCCGCGTCATCTGCGACCCCATGCCCGGCCTGAAGACCCTGGCCGTCGTCGTCACCGTCAAGGGCGGGGCCCGGTGGGAGCCGGAGGATCGCTCCGGCTGGTCGCACCTGCTGGAACATCTGGTGTTCAAGGGCGCCGGCGACATGGCCGCGCGCGAGATCGTCGAGCGGATCGATCCGCATGTCGGCCTGCTCCACCGCGGCACCGAAAAGCTGATCGAATACAAGACCTACGCGCAGGCGCTGCCGTATTTCGACCGGCTCGATTACTGTTCGCCGATGTGCATGGAGCACAGCTTCGTGCTCGCGGTCGAGAAGCTGCTCGATATCGAGGTGCCGCTGCGCGCCCAATATCTGCGCGTCTTCTTCGCCGAACTGACCCGCATCTCGAACCACATGCTCAACCTCGGCAGCCACGTCATGGACGTCGGCGCGATGACGCCGAACCTGTGGCTGTTCGAGATTCGCGAAGACTGCCTCAACTTCTTCGAGCGTGCCTCGGGCGCGCGCATGCACCACAATTACATGCGCCCCGGCGGCGTCCATCAGGACGTGCCGCTCAAGCTGCTGACCGATATCGCCGACTGGCTCGACACGCGCCTGCCGCGCCTGTTCGAGGACGCGATTTCGCTGGTCGCCGACAACCGCATCTTCAAGCAGCGCAACGTCGATATCGCGACGGTCAGCCGCGAGGATGCGATCGCCTGGGGCTTCTCCGGCCCGATGATCCGCGCCGCGGGCATTCCGTGGGACCTGCGCAAGTCGCAGCCCTATGACGCCTATGCGCGCATGGACTTCGACATTCCGGTCGGTACGCGTGGCGACTGCTACGACCGCTTCATGGTGCGCGTCGAAGAGGTCCGCCAGTCGGCGCGGATCATGAAACAGTGCCTCGCCGAGATGCCGGAAGGGCCGATCGCATCGACCGACCGCAAGGTCGTGCCGCCCAAGCGCGCCGAGATGAAGAGCTCGATGGAAGCGCTGATCCATCACTTCAAGCTCTACACCGAGGGCTATCACGTTCCGGCCGGCGAAGTGTATGTCGCGACCGAAAGCCCCAAGGGCGAATTCGGCGTGTTCTTGGTCGCCGACGGATCGAACAAGCCCTATCGCTGCAAGATCCGCCCGACCGCGTTCAGCCACCTGCAGGCCATGGACTTCATGTCGAAGGGCCACATGCTGGCGGATACGACAGCGATCCTGGGCGCGATGGACATCGTGTTCGGCGAGTGCGACCGGTGAGCATCGATCGGCCCGGCATCGCGCACGCCATGATCGCGCGCTACAATGCGCAGGACGCCGACGCCTATGTCGCGTTCATGACCGACGATGCCTGCGAGGCGGGCTATCGCGGCGCCGTGTTGCGCGAGGGTCGGGAGGGCGTGCGGTCGGGCCTCAAGGCGATGTTCGCGCAATATCCGCAAAATCGTGCGGACATTCTCGCGACGTTCGAGCTGGGGGAGACGGTCGTCCTGCATGAGGCGGTCGAGCGTGCGCCCGGTGGCGAGACGTTCGAAGTCATGTCCGTCTATTCGTTTGAAGGCGACAAGGTGTCGCGCGTGGAGTTCATCCGCTGATGGCTGAAGCAGCCCAGATCCCCGACGAAGCCGAAACCCGCGCACGCTGGGGCGGTTTCGCGTGGACCGAAGAGAACCAGAAGAAGGCGAACGAGATTCTCGCGCGCTATCCCGCCGGCCGTGAGCAGTCGGCCTCGATTCCGTTCCTCGATTTGGCGCAACGTCAGGTCGGTGCGGAAACGCAGACGCAGGGCTGGCTGCCGGTTCCGGTGATCGAGTTCGTCGCGCGTCAGATCGGCGTGCCCTACATGCGCTTGTTCGAGGTCGCGACCTTCTACACGATGTTTAACCTCGCGCCGGTCGGCCGCTATCACGTGCAGGTCTGCGGCACGACGCCGTGCATGCTGCGTGGGTCGGACGACGTGCTGGCGGCGTGCAAGAACAAGGGGCTGATCAAGGGGAAGACGACGCCCGACGGCCTGTTCACGCTGACCGAGGTCGAGTGCCTCGGCACCTGCGCCAACGCGCCGATGGTCCAGATCAACGACGACAATTACGAGGATCTCGACTACGACCGCACCATCGCGGTGCTGGAGGCGCTGGCCAAGGGTGAACAGCCGAAGACCGGCTCGACCATCGGCCGCCAGACGAGCTGCCCGGAGGGTGGCCCGACGACGCTGACCGCGATGACGCAAGAGAACCACGATTACCGGAGCGAGTGGGCCTGATGCTTGCCGACAAGGATCGCATCTTCACCAACGTCTACGGGTTCCAGCCCTGGAACCTGCAGGCGGCGTTGAAGCGTGGCGACTGGGACAATACCAAGGCGCTGATGGCGCTCGGCCAGGACGCGATCATCGACGTCATCAAGGCGTCGGGGCTTCGCGGGCGTGGCGGCGCGGGCTTCCCCACGGGCACCAAATGGTCGTTCATGCCGAAAGAGCCGAAGCCCGATCGGCCGAACTTCCTCGTCATCAACGCCGACGAATCCGAACCCGGTTCGTGCAAGGACCGCGAAATCATCCGCCACGATCCGCACAAGCTGATCGAGGGCGCGCTGATCGCCGGCTTCGCGATGCGCGCGCGCGCCGCCTACATCTACATTCGCGGCGAATATATCCGCGAGGCGGAGACGCTGTTTGCGGCCGTCGCCGAGGCGTATGACGCCGGGCTGATCGGTAAGAATGCCTGCGGATCGGGTTACGACTTCGACGTCTTCGTCCATCGTGGCGCTGGTGCGTACATCTGCGGCGAAGAGACCGCGATGCTCGAAAGCCTCGAAGGCAAGAAGGGGCAGCCGCGCCTCAAGCCGCCGTTCCCGGCGGGCGCAGGCCTGTATGGTTGCCCGACAACGGTCAACAACGTCGAATCGATCGCGGTCGGCCCGACGATCCTGCGGCGCGGCGCCGAATGGTTCTCCAGCTTCGGTCGCGAGAACAACAAGGGCACTAAGCTCTTCCAGATCAGCGGCCATGTGAACAAGCCCTGCGTCGTCGAAGATGCGATGGGCCTCACCTTCCGCGAGCTGATCGAAACGCATTGCGGCGGTATCCGCGGCGGCTGGGACAATCTGCTGGCGGTTATTCCCGGCGGTTCGTCGGTGCCGCTGGTGCCCGCCAAGGACATCATCGATGCGCCGATGGACTTCGATGGTCTGAAGGCGGTCGGCTCGGGCCTCGGCACCGCGGCGGTGATCGTCATGGACAAGTCGACCGACATCGTCCGCGCGATCAGCCGGATCAGCTACTTCTACAAGCATGAGAGCTGCGGCCAGTGTACGCCGTGCCGCGAAGGCACCGGCTGGATGTGGCGCGTGATGGAGCGGCTGCGCACCGGCGATGCCGACATCGCCGAGATCGATACGCTGCAGCAGGTGACCAAGCAGGTGGAAGGCCACACGATCTGCGCCCTCGGCGATGCCGCCGCCTGGCCGATCCAGGGCCTCATCCGCCACTTCCGCCCGGAACTGGAACGTCGCATCAACTCGCGCAACGGTGGCGATCTCGCCCCGATGCAGGAAGCTGCCGAATAATGCCGAAGCTTAAAGTAGACGGGATCGAGGTCGAGGTGCCGCAGGGAGCCACCGTGCTCCAGGCGTGCGAGGCGGCGGGCAAGGAAATCCCGCGCTTCTGCTACCACGAACGGCTGTCGATCGCCGGCAATTGCCGCATGTGCCTCGTCGAGGTGAAGCCGGGGCCGCCCAAGCCCCAGGCGTCGTGTGCGCTGCCCGCTGCGGACAATCAGGAAGTGTTCACCACCACGCCGATGGTGAAGAACGCGCGCGAAGGCGTGATGGAATTCCTGCTGATCAACCATCCGCTCGACTGCCCGATCTGCGATCAGGGCGGCGAGTGCGACCTGCAGGACCAGTCCGTCGCCTACGGCAAGGGCCACAGCCGCTACACCGAGAACAAGCGGGCGGTGACCGAGAAGTATATGGGTCCGATCGTCAAGACGATCATGACCCGCTGCATCCAGTGCACGCGCTGCGTCCGCTTCGCGGAAGAGGTTGCGGGCGTGGAGGAAATCGGCGCGATCTATCGCGGCGAGGATATGCAGATCACCAGCTACCTCGAACAGGCGGTGACCAGCGAGCTGAGCGGCAACGTCGTCGATCTGTGCCCGGTTGGTGCGCTGACGTCGAAGCCCTACGCCTATGAAGCGCGGCCGTGGGAGCTCAAGAAGACGCTGACGATCGACGTCCAGGACGCGGTCGGCACCAACATCCGCCTCGACAGTCGCGGCCGTCAGGTGCTGCGCTGCGTCCCGCGCATCAACGAGGACGTCAACGAGGAATGGGCGCACGACAAGACGCGCCACCACGTCGATGGCCTAGTGCGCCGTCGCCTCGATCGCCCGTACGTGCGCCGTGACGGCAAGCTCGTTGCGGTCAGCTGGGACGAGGCGTTTGGCGTGATCAAGGATCGCGTCGCCGCAGCCGGATCGAACGTCGCCGCGGTCGCTGGCGATCTTGTCGATTGCGAGACGATGTATGCCGCCAAGGCGTTGCTCGCGACGCTCGGCTCGACCAAGCTCGAAGGCCGCCAGACCGGCATGGACTATGATACGTCCAGCCTCGCCGCGGTGAACTTCAACACCACGATCGCGGGCGTCGAACAGGCGGACGCCATTTTGCTGGTCGGCACCAACCTGCGCTGGGAAGCGCCGCTGATCAACACGCGCATCCGCAAGGCGATCAAAAAGGGCGCGAAGGTATTCGCGATCGGGCCGGAGACGGAGCTGACCTACAAGGTCGAATGGCTCGGCGCTGATCTGTCGCTGCTCGGTAATCTGCCGGAGGCGGCTGCCAAGATCTTCACCGACGCCAAGGCGCCGATGGTGATCGTCGGTGGTGGTGCGCTGAAGGGTGGCCATGGCGCCGCGCTCGCTTTCGCCAAGCAGTTCAACCTGGTGCGTGACGGCTGGAACGGCTTCAACGTCGTCCATATGGCGGCGAGCCGCATGGGCGGACTGATGCTCGGCTATGCGCAGAGGGGCGGTATCGCCGATCTGCGCGACGCGGGCGTCACCTTCTTCCTGGGCGCGGACGAGGTGGATTTCGCCGCGTTCGGCGGCTTCAAGGTCTATGTCGGCCATCACGGCGATCAGGGCGCGCATCATGCCGATGTGATCCTGCCGGGTGCGACCTATGCCGAAAAGTCGGGCACCTGGGTCAACACCGAAGGCCGTGTCCAGCGTGGCGAGCGCGCGGTGTTCGCACCGGGCGACGCGCGCGAGGATTGGACGATCTTCCGTGCGCTGTCGGAAGTGCTCGGCCACACGCTGCCGTTTGACACGCTCGCCGGCTTGCGCGAAGCGATGGCGACCGAGGTGCCCGCGCTCCGCCATGTCGGTCAGCTGGCCGGTTACGCATGGAATCCGCCGGCGCTGGATGGCGCGGGGCAGGGGAGCCTTTCCAGCTATCCGATCAAGGACTTTTATCTGACCAACGCCATCTGCCGCGCGTCCCCGACGATGCAGCGCTGCTCGGCCGAACTGGTCCATGGCGAGACGTTCGCGGAGGCGGCGGAGTGACCGATTTCTTCAACACCACGGTCGGGCTGCCCTATGGCTGGGCGTGGTTCGTCTCGACCATCATCGGCATCCTGGTCATCGCGCTGCCGCTGATGCTCGCGGTCGCGATGATCATTTACGCCGATCGCAAGATCTGGGCGGCGATGGCGCTCCGCCGCGGTCCGAACGTCGTCGGCCCGCTCGGCCTGCTGCAGTCGTTCGCCGACGGCCTCAAGGTCTTCCTGCAGGAAACGATCGTGCCGGCCGCGGCCAATCGCACGCTGTTCCTGCTGGCGCCGATCATCACCTTCACGGTGGCGCTGATCGTGTGGGCGGTGGTGCCGTTCGGCGCGGGCGTCGTGCTGTCCGACATCAACGTCGGCCTGCTCTACGTGCTCGCGGCCTCGTCGCTCGGCGTCTACGGCATCATCCTGTCGGGCTGGGCGTCGAACTCCAAATATCCCTTCTATTCGGCGCTGCGTGCGGCGGCACAGATGGTGAGCTACGAAGTCGCAATCGGCTTCGTCCTCGTCACGGTCGTGCTGTGGGCGGGCAGCTTCAACCTGTCGGCGATCGTGCTGGCGCAGCAGAATCTGTACGGTCTGCCGATCAACGGCTTCGTGCTCAACCCGCTGCTCTTCCCGATGTCGGTGGTGTTCCTCATCTCGTCGATGGCGGAAACGCAGCGCGCGCCGTTCGACCTGACCGAGGCGGAGAGCGAGCTCGTCGCCGGGTATCAGACCGAATACAGCTCGATGAGCTTCGCGCTCTTCTGGCTCGGCGAATATGCCAACGTACTCCTGATGTGCGCGCTCAACGCGACGCTGTTCTGGGGTGGCTGGCTGCCGTTCTTCAACTTCGCGCCCTTCACCTGGGTGCCGGGGATCATCAACCTCTTCATCAAGATGCTGATCTTCTTCTTCATCTTCAGCTGGGTAAAAGCGACCGTCCCGCGCTACAGCTACGACCAACTGATGCGTCTGGGGTGGAAGGTGTTCCTGCCGCTGTCGCTGCTCTGGGTGTTCCTGGTGTCGGGCGTGCTGATGTGGATGCGGGTGCCGCTGTGAGTAGCGTCTTCACCAGCAACCTGTGGCGCCGTGCTCTTGGCGGCGTGATTATCGGATTGACGGTCGTCGCCATCGACCGGGTTATGGGGTTCGGATCGTGACCGTAGGTCAACTCGTCAAATCGTTCACGCTCTGGGAGTTCGTGAAGGCGCACGCCCTCACGCTGAAGTATTTCTTCAAGCCCAAGGCGACGATCAACTATCCCTACGAGCGCAACCCGATCTCGCCCCGCTTCCGTGGTGAGCATGCGCTGCGTCGCTATCCGAATGGCGAGGAACGCTGCATCGCGTGCAAGCTGTGCGAGGCGGTGTGCCCGGCGCAGGCAATCACGATCGAGGCCGAACCGCGCGACGACGGCAGCCGCCGTACGACACGCTACGACATCGACATGACCAAGTGCATCTATTGCGGCCTGTGTCAGGAAGCGTGCCCGGTCGATGCGATCGTCGAAGGGCCGAACTACGAATTTTCGACCGAAACGCGCGAAGAGCTGATCTACGACAAGGCCAAGCTCCTCGACAACGGTGACCGCTGGGAACGGGCGATCGCGGCGAACCTTGCCGCCGATGCGCCGTACCGTTAATGCGCGCCGCACTTGATTCCGGGCTGAGGGGGCCGACCAACTCGTGATCCAGGCCATAGCCTTTTATCTCTTCGCGATCGTCGTGATCGGGTCGGGTGCGATGACGATCTCGTCGCGCAACCCGGTGCATTCGGTCATGTGGCTGATCCTCGCCTTCTTCAACGCGGCGGGACTGATGGTGCTCGTCGGCGCCGAATTCATCGCGATGCTGCTCGTCATCGTCTATGTCGGCGCGGTCGCGGTGCTGTTCCTGTTCGTCGTCATGATGCTGGACATCGAGGTCGCGCAGCTGCGCGCCGGGTTCGCGCGCTATGCGGCGCTGGGCCTGGCACTGGCGGTGGCGCTCGCTGCCGAGATCCTGATCGGCCTCGGCGCGTGGAGCGCCGGCGGCCTGAAGATCAGCCAGCGCATCGCGCCGATCGACGGCACCGTGCCGAACATCCAGGCAATGGGGCAGCTGCTCTACACGCGCTATCTGTTCGTGTTCGAGGCGGCGGGCTTCGTCCTGCTGGTCGCGATGATCGGTGCGATCGTGCTGACGCATCGCCAGCGTGGCGGCGTGCGCGGGCAGAATATCGCCCGCCAGAATGCGCGCCGTCCTCAGGATGCGACGCGCAACACGCAGCCGACGGTCGGCCAGGGGGTCCCGCTGTGATTGGTCTGACGCATTATCTGGTCGTCGCGGCGATCCTGTTCACCATGGGGGTGCTCGGCATCTTCATGAACCGCAAGAATCTGATCGTCATCCTGATGGCGATCGAGCTGATCCTGCTCGCCGTGAACATCAACCTCGTCGCCTTCTCTGCCTTCCTCCACGATCTGGTCGGCCAGATCTTCGCGATGTTCGTGCTGACCGTCGCGGCGGGCGAGGCGGCGATCGGGCTGGCGATCCTGGTGATCTATTTCCGTGGCCGCGGCACGATCGCGGTCGATGACGTCAACCGGATGAAGGGCTGATTTCGGTGCACGCCATCTTATTCATCGTATTCCTGCCGCTGCTCGCGGCCGCGGTCGCGGGGCTGGGCAATAAGGCGATCGGCTTCGTGCCGGCCAAGGTCATCACGACCGGCGCGCTATTCGTATCGTGCCTGCTGTCGTGGCCGATCTTCCTCGGCTTCCTCGCCGGCACCAGCACGGCGCAGGTCGTGCCGGTACTCACCTGGATCGTCAGCGGCGACATGGCGGTCGATTGGTCGCTGCGCGTCGACCAGCTGACCGCGATCATGCTGGTGGTCATCACCAGCGTGTCGGCGCTCGTCCACCTGTATAGCTGGGGCTATATGAGCGAGGATCCGGACCAGCCGCGCTTCTTCGCCTATCTGTCGCTGTTCACCTTCGCGATGCTGATGCTGGTGACCGCGGACACGCTGGTCCAGATGTTCTTCGGTTGGGAGGGCGTGGGCCTCGCCTCGTACCTGCTGATCGGTTTCTGGTTCCGCAAGCCGTCGGCCAATGCGGCCGCGATCAAGGCGTTCGTCGTCAACCGCGTCGGCGATCTGGGCTTCATGCTCGGCATCTTCGGCACCTTCCTGGTGTTCGGCACCGTCTCGATCCCGGCGATCCTTGCCGCCGCGCCGAACATGGCGGGCTCGACGATCGGCTTCCTGTGGTTCCGTGCGGATACGATGACCGTGCTCTGTCTGCTGCTGTTCGTCGGCGCGATGGGCAAGTCGGCGCAGCTTGGCCTGCACACGTGGTTGCCGGACGCGATGGAGGGCCCGACCCCGGTGTCGGCGCTGATCCACGCGGCGACGATGGTCACCGCGGGCGTCTTCATGGTGTGCCGCCTGTCGCCGATGTTCGAGATGTCGCCGACCGCGCTGCACTTCGTCACCTTCATCGGTGCCGCGACCTGCCTGTTCGCCGCGACCGTCGGCATGGTGCAGACCGACATCAAGCGCGTCATCGCCTATTCGACCTGTTCGCAGCTCGGCTACATGTTCTTCGCCGCGGGCGTCGGCGCCTATGGCGCGGCGATGTTCCACCTGTTCACCCACGCCTTCTTCAAGGCGCTGCTGTTCCTGGGTGCGGGTTCGGTTATCCACGCGATGCACCACGAGCAGGACATGCGCTATTACGGCGGCCTGCGGAAAAGCATCCCGCTGACCTTCTGGGGCATGATGATGGGCACGCTGGCGATCACCGGCGTCGGCCTGCCCGCGGTGTTCGGCAACCCGCTGGGCATCGGTTTCGCAGGCTTCCATTCGAAGGATGCGATCATCGAGGCAAGCTGGGCCGCCGGCGAGCCGGGTGTGTGGTTCGTCGGTGTGCTCGTAGCGCTGATCACCAGCTTCTACTCTTGGCGCCTGATGTTCCTGACCTTCTGGGGCAAGCCGCGTTGGGCCGCATCGGAGCATATCCAGCATGCGCTCCACGATGCCCATGGCCACGGCCATGACGATCACGCTCACGGTCATGACGCCCATGCGCATGACGCGCATCACGCCGACGATCATGGTCACGGGGCGCACGGCAACCCGGCGCAGGCCGAGGATGCTGGCGACCATCCCTCGACGCACGGTCCTGCACAGCACGATCTGCCGGCGGGGACGGGTGGCTATCATCCGCACGAGAGCCCGCTGCCGATGCTGATCCCGCTGATCGTCCTGTCGATCGGCGCGATCGCAGCCGGCTTCGTCTTCCACGGCTATTTCATCGAGCCGAGTGCGGGGGAGAGCTTCTGGAAGGGCGACATCGCGTTCCGCGAGCATCTGATGCATGCGATGCATGAGGTGCCGACGTGGGTGAAGCTGTCGGCGACGGTGGCGATGCTGACCGGGCTGTTCACCGCATGGTACGCCTATATCAAGGCGCCGACCTTCCCCGCCGCGGTGGCGGAACAGTTCCGCGTCCTGTACCGCTTCCTCACCCACAAATATTATTTCGACGAGCTGTATAACCTGCTCTTCGTCCGCCCCGCCTTCGCAATCGGCCGCTTCCTGTGGCATCGCGGTGACGAAAAGACGATCGATCGCTTCGGGCCGAACGGCTCGGCGTGGATCGTCGAGCGGTCCAGCCGCATCGCCGGCCGGCTCCAGAACGGATATGTCTATACCTATGCTTTCGTCATGCTGATCGGTCTGACCGCCGTCGTCACCTGGGCGATCGCACAATGAGCGGCTTCCCCATCCTGACGATCATGCTGTTGATCCCCGCGCTCGCGGCGATCGCCTGCCTGTTCGTCCCGGCCGCGACCGCGCGGATGGTCGCACTGGGCGCGACTTTCGTCGACTTTGCGCTGGGCATCCTGCTCTGGGCGAACTTCGACATCGGCGGAGCGCAGTGGCAGTTCGTCGAGCACGGCCCGCGCCTCGGCTTCTTCGCCTGGGACCTCGGCATCGACGGCTTCGCGCTGATGCTGATCATGCTCAGCGTCTTCCTGATGCCGATCTGCATCGGGGCGAGCTGGCGGTCGGTGACGAACCGCGTGCCGGAATATATGGCCGCGTTCCTGCTCACCGAAACGCTGATGATCGGCACGTTCGCGGCGCAGGATTTGTTCCTGTTCTACCTGTTCTTCGAAGCCGGCCTGATCCCGATGTATTTGATCATCGGCATCTGGGGCGGCGTGAACCGCATCTACGCGTCGTATAAGTTCTTCCTCTATACGCTGCTCGGCTCGCTACTGATGCTGATCGCGATGCTGTACATGGTGCAGACCGCGGGCACGTCCAGCATCCCGGCGCTGCAGACCTTTGACTTCCCGGGGCATGTGCAGACGTGGCTGTGGCTGGCGTTCTTCGCCTCGTTCGCTGTGAAGATGCCGATGTGGCCGGTCCACACCTGGCTGCCCGACGCGCACGTGCAGGCGCCGACCGCGGGGTCGGTGATCCTGGCGGGCGTGCTGCTGAAGCTCGGCGGTTACGGCTTCCTGCGCTTCAGCCTGCCGATGTTCCCCGAGGCGTCGGGCCAGCTCACCTGGCTGATCTTCGGCCTGTCGGCGGTCGCGGTGATCTACACCAGCCTCGTCGCGCTGGTGCAGTCCGACATGAAGAAACTGATCGCCTATTCATCGGTCGCGCACATGGCGATCGTGACCATCGGCCTGTTCGCCTTCAACCGGCAGGGCATCGAAGGCGCGATGATCATGATGCTGAGCCACGGCCTGGTGTCGGGTGCGCTGTTCCTGTGCGTTGGCGTCATTTATGATCGCCTGCACACGCGTGAGATCAGCCGCTACGGCGGTCTGGCGATCAACATGCCGCGCTACGCCCTGTTCTTCCTGTTCTTCACCATGGCGTCGATCGGTCTGCCGGGGACGAGCGGCTTCGTCGCCGAATTCCTGTCGCTGATGGGCACGTATCAGGTGTCGACCTGGATTGCGCTACTCTGCACGACCAGCATCATCCTCGGCGCGGCGTACATGCTCTATCTCTACCGGCGCATCGCCTTCGGCGAGATCAAGTCGGACGAGGTTCGCGCGATGGAAGACCTGTCGCATCGCGAGCTTTGGCTGATGGCTCCGATCGCCGCGGTCGCGCTGTGGATGGGCGTCTATCCGGAAAGCTTCATGGCGCCGATGCGCAAGGACGTCGCCGTCCTGCTGACCCGCGTCGATCGGGCAGCGCCGCCGTCCGATTCCAAGCCGACCGCCGGCAAGCCCGCCGCGACCACTCCTGCCGCGGCGCACGCCGCCGCTGCCCACGGAACCACGCACTGATGGATTACGCCGCCAATCTCGCCATGACGCTGCCCGAGGTGATCCTCGGCGTCGGCGCCATCGTCCTGATGCTGGTCGCCGCTTGGGGTGGGCCTTCGTCGACCCGCGCGGTGTCCTGGGCTGCGGTCGCGATCCTGGCCGGAGCGTGCGTCGCGCTGATGGGGCCTGCGGGCTCGGGCGGTAGTGCGTTCGACGGGCTGTACCGCGCCGACGCATTTGCCGCGTTCGCCAAGGTGCTGATCTTCGTCGCCGCCGCCGTCGGTATCCTGATGGCGCCGGACTTCTTCCAGCGCACCAGCGGCGACGATCTGCGTCCCGAATATCCGGTGCTCATCCTGCTGTCTGCGGCCGGCATGGGCATGATGGTATCGGCGAGCGACCTGCTGACGCTGTACGTCGGCCTCGAGCTGCAGAGCCTGTCGGCCTATGTGCTGGCGAGCTTCATGCGCCGCGACACGCGTTCGGCGGAAGCGGGCCTCAAATATTTCATCCTCGGCGCGCTGGCGAGCGGCATCCTGCTCTACGGCATCAGCCTGGTGTACGGCTTCTCGGGCACGACGCTGTTCGGCGGGATCGCGGCGGCCTATGCCGGCACGAAGTCGCTGGGCCTGCTGTTCGGGCTGGTCTTCGTCTTTGCCGGTATCGCCTTCAAGATTTCGGC
>OFQU01000233.1_pt1 | contig 12617 bp, 9 predicted proteins | sample 1542981 | NCBI WGS metagenome assembly OFQU01 (sample SAMN07774233, study PRJEB24372) | wastewater metagenome | isolation source: Exp Tend CN 90WW | collected 2016-02
AGCCGACGTCGGCAGCGATCCCGACAGCTATCTCGACGCGCAGTCGAGCCTTGCCGCGCTGCTCCACAGGTTGCGGCACGAAGGCTATGACACCGGCACCGCGCCGCTGCCCGATGCCGCCGGACTCGGTCGGATGATGGCGGCGCAGACCAACGTCGCGCGCGGCGACGACGCGGCGCTGCGCCGGCGGATCGCCGACGGCGCGATCACGATACCGGAAGGCGAATATCTCAGCTGGTATGCCGGCCTGCCCGCCGCCGTGCGCGCCGCGACCGAGCGTCAATGGGGGCGGCCGCCAGGCGGGCTGATGACCACCACGATCGAGGGCCGGCGCGTCATCGTCGTGCCGGCGTTCCGCATCGGCAAGGTCACGATCGCCGCGCATCCGCTGTGGGGGCCGCAGGATGCGGATGCGGTCGGCACGCTCGGCGCACTGCCGCCGCATCACCAGTATCTCGCCTTCTACCTGTGGATGCAGCGGTGGGAGCGCGCCGATGCCTTCCTGCCGATCTTCACCCAGCTGTCGCTGATGCCGGGTAAGCAGGAAGGTCCGGCGGCGGACGACCCGGTCGGCGTGCTGATCGGCGCACTGCCGCACATCTCGCCGCTGCCGCTCCAGGCCAACGGCGGGGTCGGCAACAAACGGCGCGCGCAGGCGGTCACGATCGGCTTTATGCCGGGGTTCGTGCGCGCCGGCCTGTCGCCTGATCTCGCCGCGATCGAGCGGCTGCTCGCCGCCGCACCGGTCGACCAGGCCGCGGTGCGCGGTGCGGCGGTGCGGGCCGGGCTTACCGGCGCGTTGGGGAGCGATCCGGCGCGCGCGCCATGGTCGACGCTGAAGCCGGCGTTGCGGCGCTACCTTGCGGAGACGGCGGCGGCGCCAATGCCCGATGGCGGTCATGTGCTTGGTCGAGCACCTGATGCCGCAACGACAGCGCGGCTGGTGCAGGCGATGCTGGCCGGTGACGGCAATGCCGCTCCGCCGCTCGACGCCATCGCCCGGGCGATCGCCGGCGAGGATGCGCTTCCCGCCGACTTGGCCACGCGTGCGCGCGACTACGCCACACGGCTGGCGAACGCCCCGCGCGAGATCGACGCGATCGTGACGGCGCTGGCTGGCGGCTATGTCGAACCCGGGCCGATGCAGGACGCGATCCGCAACCCCGACGCGCTGCCCGCCGGTCGTAATCCCTACACGCTCGACGTCCGCGCTGTGCCGACACGCGAAGCCTGGGTGACCGGTAAGCGTCTCGCCGACGAGATGCTCGCAGCCTATCGCGCGAAGCACAACGGCGCCCCGCGCAAGGTCGCCTTCATCCTGTGGTCCGGCGAGACGGCTCAGAACGGCGGGACCGCCGAGGCGCAGATACTCCACCTGCTCGGGCTGGAGCCGGTGTGGAACGCGCGCGGGCAGGTCACTGACGTGACGCTGGTGCCGCGCGCGACACTCGGCCGCCCGCGCGTCGACGTGCTCGTCACCACCTCGGGCACCTATCGCGATCATTTCGGCGAGAAGCTGGCGTTGATCGCCCGTGCGGTTCTACTTGCCTCGCAGGCGGACGAGCCCGACAATGCGGTGCGCATCGACACCCGCGCCCGCGTGGACGCGGCAATCCGCGCTGGCGTCGCGCCGGACCTGGCGGAGAAACGCGCGCTGCGCCGAATCTTCTCGACCGCGCCGGGCGCCTATTCTCCCTCGACCCAGTTCGCGATCAAGCAGGGCTGGAACGCCGAACGGCTCGACCGACTGTATCGCGACCGGCTGGGCCACGCCTACGGCGACGATGGTGCCAACGGCGAGCCCGACGCCGCTGCCTTCGCCGCCAATCTGGACCGGGTGGACGCCGCCGTGTTTGGCCGTACCTCCAACGCATATGGCGTGCTCGATACGCCGTTGCCCGCTGCCTACCTCGGCGGGCTGATCGGCGCGGTGCGCGGCCAGACCGGCCGGTCGATCGACGCCTATGTCGCTAACGGTCAGGTAAGCGGGTCGGCACGGATCGAGAGCCTCGACCGCTTCTATGCCCGCGAGCGCGACAGCCGCTATCTCAACCCGGCGTGGATCAAGGCGATGATGGCGGGCGGCTACGACGGCGCCCGCCATATGGCCGATCTGGTCGAAGCGATGCAGCTATGGGAGGCGACAAAGCCTGATCTGGTGTCCGACCGCGACTGGCGGGCGGTGCGCGAGGTCTATGTCGACGACCGCTACAAGCTCGGCCTCCGCGAATGGTTCGCGCGCAACAACCCGGCAGCGGGAGCGAAACTGATCGAAGCGGTACAGGGGTTCGCCGGCACCGCGTCCGCTCGCGTGGGACTGTCGCCGGCCCCGTCGAGCGGCATCCCGGCCACCGCTGCGACACCCGCGACGATCGCGCGCCCGCCACGTGCGGGCGCGCCTGCCGTCCCGCAGGTCTCTGGCTTCGAGTTGAAGGAGGTTGCCGACAGCGCGATCGCCGCAGCCGACGGACGATCGTCGCTCGGTCCCCTCATGCTCGTGCCGCTACTCCTGCTGCTGGGTATCGGCGCCGCCAGACGACCCCGCTGGTAGCGGGGCGATCGTCGGCATCGCGTCGACGTCCAGGTGCGCCTCGATCGCGGGCGCGATCTCCTCAAGCGCGGCGTCGACGTCGGCGGTGTGATCCGGCCCTTTCGCGTCCCTGCCGATCCGCGACGGCGAGCGCGACCTGGAGGCTATCCTGCGCCTGCGTCCCTGACAGCCGCCCCGTCGCGTCAGGCGACCTCTGCCGCAGCCTGCTCGTCGGCCTCGAGGTTCGCGATCAGGCGGTGGAGCAGGGCGACGAGGATATCGGTTTCCAGGGCGCTGAACCCACGCAGCGCGCGCGCATTCTTGCCCAGCAGCACCTCGCGCCCGATCGCGGCAATCGCCTGTCCGCGCTCGGTCAGTGCGATCATCGCCGATCGACGGTCGCTTTCGTGCGGCGTGCGGGCAATCAGGTCCATCGTCTCGAGCCGCCCCAGCAGCGCGACCATCGCCGGTTGCTTCACCGCAGACGCACATACCAGATCGCGCTGCGCCATCGGCCCCTTCCACGACAGCAGCATGATCGGCCCGATCAGCGCCAACGTCACCCCGTGCGGGCGCAACGCCGCGTCGACCACCCGGTTGAACACCGTTGCGGCATGGTTGGCGAGATAGCCCGGCGCGGCGATCGCCTCGGGATGCATGTCGGTCCGGTCGGTCATGGCACACCGTAGGTTTGGGACGGCACCGGGATCAATAATGCATGATGGAACATCATAAGTGATATAAATGTTAAGCCAACAATCCCGTTGGAGGTTGGCAGACATGGAAGGCAGGGTTTTGGTGACTGGCGCGAGCGTCGCCGGGATTACTGCGGCATGGTGGATCGCGCGACAGGGCATCGGAGTCGATCTGGTCGAGCAAGCCGCGTCGTTCCGCAATGGCGGACAAAATGTCGACGTCCGCGGCGCAGGCCGTGCGGTGTTGCGCCGCATGGCATTGGAACAGGCGGCGCTCGATCTCAGCACCGGCGAATACGGCACCGACCTGGTCGACAGCGATGACCAAGTGATCGCCCGCTTCGGCGTGGACGAGGATGGCGACCGGGGTCCCACCGCGGAGCTGGAAATTCGTCGCGGCGACATCGCGCGGCTGATCTACGACGATCTGGGTGACGGCGTCGAGACGCGGTTCGGCGACCATGTCGCGGGCATCGCGCAGGACGATGCCGGCGTCGACGTCACCTTCGCCAGTGGCCGCACCGGGCGCTATGCGACGGTAATCGTCGCCGAGGGGGTCGGGTCGTCGACGCGCGAGCTCGTCTTTCCCGGCGAGAACGATCCGCGCTGGATGGACATGACCGTCGCCTACTTCTCGGTCCCGCGCCGCGATCATGACGGCGACTATGCCCGCCTCTACAACACGACCGAGGGGCGGGGCGCGATTCTGAAGCCCGATCGCGAGGCGACGACGCTGGGCGCGTATATCGGCATGCAGGGCAGGGCCGACGGCACGCAGAATTGGGAGAGCGACCGCCAGAAGCGCCATGTCCGTGAACGCTTCGCCGACGTCGGATGGGAAATGCCGCGACTGCTCGACGCGATACAGACAACCGACGACTTTTATTACGACGCGATGCGGCAGGTGCGGATGGACCGCTGGTCGAGCGGCCGCGTGTTCCTGACCGGGGATGCGGCATGGTGCCCGACCGGTCTGTCGGGGATCGGGACGACGCTCGCGATCGTCGGCAGCTATGTACTGGTAGGCGAACTCTGCCGGCATGCCGATCTGACGGTAGCCGCGCGCGGCTATGACGCGGTGATGCGGCCCTATGTCGAGGAGGGGCAAAGCCTCCCCAAGATTGTGCCCCGGCTGATGTGGCCGCATACTCGCTTCGGCGTTGGTGCGCTGCGCACCGCCGCCCGGATCATCAGCGCTGCGCCGCTGCAAAAGCTGGTGACAGCGAACTTCGCGCGTGATGCCGAAAAGGTCGACCTGCCCGACTATCCGCTGGCGACTGGGCGAGCCGCCGAACCAGTCGCGTGATGAGGGCCGGTCCCGGTAGCGCCGGAACCGGCCGCTCGATCAGGCGGCGGTCTGGTACAGCTCGATCAACATGCCTTCATTGTCGCGAATGAAGACCCAGCGGTCGCCGCTGCCATCGGGCACATCGCTGACCGGATACGCCTGCTCGACGCCGTTCGCCAGCAGCTCGGCCAGCGTCGCGTCGATATCGTCGACGAGGATCGCGAAATGGTTGATCCCGCCGATACGCAGGTTGCTGAGCGCCTCCTTTCGCTCCGGCGCCATCGGGGCGGCGCCGTCGATCTGAAACAGCTCCAGCTTCACCGCGCCGCGCCCGATGAACGCGACCCGCGCACCGGGAAACCCGAAGGTCGACAGGACCGCAAAGCCCAGATGGCGTTCATACCACGCGATCGTGGCATCGAGATCCTGTACGATGACGCCGATATGATGAAGCGATTGCAGGCGCGCCGACATGGCCGATGTTTCCTAGTGTTGAGAGCTTGGTAATTGAAGCATCTATATCACTCTCGATATAAGGCGATGCAAGGTTCTGGCGGCGGACCAGGCCGCACGTCACTTCGCCGATCCGAATGCTACGTCGGACGGTAAGAGAGGCGGAGCGTGCGACGGGAGCGCGGACGAGCTGCGAGCCGCCATCTGAAGGCATCGAACGATCGATTGCTCGGGGGCCGCTGCGGGCAGAGGTGAAAGCGCGAGGCGGATGCCACACTACGTTTGCCCGGCTTATCGGCGGTGCGCGGCCCTGGTCGTCATCAGACGACATGCGGCCTTCGAACTACAAAAGTCCCTACAGCATCCGCGGCAAGACGTCGGTATCCTTCCCGGCGTCGACGAACCGATGCTTTAGCACACCGGCGATATGCAGGACGATCAGGCCGAGCAGCGTATAGGCGAGCGTCTTGTGCAGCCATTGGAAGACGGCGAAGGCGCGATCATTCTTCGCCAGCAGTTCGGGCAGTTCGATGCCGAAGAATGGCACGCCGTCGCTCTGGGTGAAGCTGCTCGACATCGCATAACCCATCAGCGGCACGATGATCGCGAGTGTCAGCATCGCATATTGCACGACGGTCGAGAGCCGTGCTTCCCACGGCGCAAGCCCCGGCGGGTGGCCGGGCAGGATCGAGCGCGTCCGCATCACGATCGCCACCGCGCCTATCAGGAAGGCAAGTACCCCGAACTCCTTGTGAACCGGATAGAACCAGTCGAAGCGGGCGGCCATCGTCTCCGGTAGCGTCGTCATGATCCAGCCCAGCCCTATCAGGCCCAGGATCAGCCCGGCGCGGATCCAGTGAAGTAGCCGGTTCGGTAGCGGGTAACGGGTCGGAATGGTGTGATCGTGTGTCATGCGGGCCTGCCGGATATGCTAAGACAAGGGTGAAAGCGCTGGATCTCGAACCCGCCACTCCCTGCTCAACATGGCATATTGGAACGTATTTTCGAAGATGGGATGCCCTTTGGCATCGTTGATGAAGGACACGAAGTCGAGGAACAGTCCTTCACGCCGCATACCCAGCCGTTCGCACAGGCGCTGTGAGCGGACATTGCTGTCCTCCACATAGGCATAAATGCGACGCACGCCGTGGCTCCCGAACAGTCCGTCAAACAATGCCCCGGCCGCCTCGAAGGCATAGCCTGCACCCGCATGGACGGGATTGAAGTGCCAACCCACCGACACCGTATCACCGTCGCGGACGGCAAACAGGTCGCCGATCAGCTCATCAGTGTCGGTTTGGCAGACCGCTACATACTCGTCGCCCTCGGCACGCTTCCGTGCCTCGGCTTCAGCGGCCGCCTCATCGGCGACGGCCATCGAAGCGAAGCAGGAGGCTTTGGGCCGGTGCAAATAGGCGAAGAGCGCAGGCGCATCGCTGTCGGCGAAACGACGAAGGGTCAGACGATCGGTGACCGCTGAAATCATCGTGCTGTTGCCCTTTCCTGGGCGACCAGGTTGCGAGGTGTCATCCACGACAGGAGATGGTCGAACCACTGGTCGCTCGTTGTGCCTTGGCGGTGCAGGTCGAACCCATGCCCGCCGCGCTCATACAGGTGCAGCTCCGCCGCTACGCCCGCCTTCCGCCATGCCGTGTAGAGCAGTACCGGATCGTTCGTCTGATACTCGTCATCGGCCGCTCCGGCGATGAATGCGGGCGCTTTGGCGGCGTCGGAGGTTACGGACGAGGCGTCCTGCGCCTGTGCGCCAGCCGGCATCGCCAGCAGCAGGCAGGGCGCAGCGGCACTCGCCAGAAGGGGTATTCGGGACATGAAAAATACCTTTGACCGGCCCGACGCCTAAGGGCGCGGGCAACCTCGATGCGAGCGAATTCGGCCGAGCCTTCCGCGACCGCAATGGGTTGATCCCCTATGTCCGGAGTACACTGCTAAGTATGGTTCGTGCCACAGCCATGCTGACGACCAGTCAAACAGCCTCGACGATCGCGATGGCGCTGGGCTACGCCAATGCCGGGAAGTTCACAGCAGCGTTCCGACGGTCCACGGAACATGGCCGTCAGCCTGGCTTGCCCGACGCCTCTGCGTCCTTACGCCTGCGCGCACGAAACAGACTGGGGTTGCAGCCATAGCATTCGCGGAAGATGCGCGCGAAGTGGCTCATATTCGTGTAGCCCACTGCCATCGCTGCCTCCGTCGCGGTGGCTCCCTGCATCAGCAGCCCCTCGGCGGCGAGCAGTCGTGCCCGGCGCAGGAAGGCATGCGGCGGCATCCCGACCAATTGCCGGAAGCCGGTCTTCAGCTTTTGCTGGTTCAGCCCGACCGTCTTCGACAGCAGTGGAATGGTCCAGTCGTCTGCATGGTGCTGGCTCAGCAGGTGTCGCGCATGGGCGATCCGCCGCCGATCGCCGGTATTGAAACCGGGCACATCGCCCCCCGGGTCCATCGTCACGATCCCGGCAAGGTGCGCCAGTATTTCGATCCCATGCGCCATGCTCAGCAATCGCCGCTCGACTAACGGGCGGGTCGACAGTGCGAAGATCGCTTCAGCCAACGCGAGCATCGGCGGCGATGCGCGGAGCGCGACGAGGAGCGTATCGCCCTCACGGCGGCATTGTTCGCCGTCCAGTTTCGCCAGTGTCGGTTGCAGGTCGCCAAGCCCCAGTCGGCGGAGTCGATCGTGCGAAAGGCGCATGTCCAGACAGCGCAACCGGCTGCCGGCATGGTAATGGTTTTCCCCCGCGACCGGCTGATCGCCGTGGAAGAGCAGCACGTCACCCGCCGAGAAGGCCAGCGGTGGCGTACCGTCGATGCGGAATGTGCCGCTTCCCTCTAGGAATAAGCTCATCGAGAAGGCTGGCCTGCCGCGGGCGCGAAACGTTCGCGTGGCGGCCATCGGCATGTCGATCATATATAACGCAAAGTCGTCTTCAGGATGCTCGCGCCGCACGAGCTCAGCGATGCCTTGTCGCGCGATATGGTCGTCGATGAACCGGCCAGGAACCACAGAAATACCCTTGGACGCTAATGCAAGTCGTTATTAGTTCCGATTCCGTCCGGAATCTACCCGGATCGGGCGGCGGGGCCTCCGAATGGCTGCGAGGGATGGTGCACACGCACACGGTTATCGAGCCTACCCGACATGTCGATCACGCTTTCCTTGTTCCTCGCCGCGGTCACGGGCGCAGACGCCACCGTGCCCGAACCGGATAAAGAGATCGTGGTCACCGCCACCAAACGCGCGCGCGATGTCGGGATGCTGGACGCGCCCGTGTCGGTGGCAACGGCGGAGAAGCTGACCGATCAGGGCATCGTCAGCACGCAGGACATCCAGCGAGCGTTTCCTGGACTGATCGTGAATATGCGCGGCAACCGCGCTTACTCCAACTTCACCGTCCGCGGCATCTCGTCACCCGATTATTTCAACCCTTCGGTGCAGGTCTATGTCGATGGGGTGGCGCAGACCGCCTCGGCGTTCAGCCAGCGGCTGCTGGATATCGACCGGGTGGAGTTTCTACGCGGACCGCAAGGCACGCTGTATGGGGCGAACGCGCTGGGCGGCGTGCTGGTGATCACCAGTCGCCAGCGGACCGCGAACGGCGGCTATGTTCAGGCGACGGGCGGCGACCTTGATCTTGGGGGTGAGGCGGCGGGTACGCTGGTTCTGTCGCCGCAAGCCCTGTTCCTCGACATGGCGGGTTCGGCGATGTGGACGCGCGGGCGCATCGACGATGCCGGAACCGGTGACAGGAATATCGATTCCTCGCGCGAGTTCGTCGGCCGGGCAACGCTGCGCTATGCCCCCGCTGGCAGCCGGCTGTCGGCCAGCCTGACCGGATTGCGCGGGCGGCTGGTATCGCATGAGGAGCTGTACCTGCTGCCCGACGATGTCGATGCGCTGGTCTATCGCAGCGACGTCTATGGCCCACGCCCCTATCTGCGCCGTGAGATGACCAGCGTGGCGGGCAAGGTCGACCTGCGAACGGGGCCGGTGACGCTGTCCAGCGTGACGACGTTCCAGCGTACCGAACTGGTGCGCGACTTTCCCGGTGGCCGCCCTGGCCCGCTGCTGTCATGGCCGCAGGACGAGAAACTCTGGACGCAGGAATTGCGCGCCGCGACCAACCGTGCCGGCCCGATCGAGGGTGTCGCCGGGCTGTGGTTTCAGCGCAACGATTTCACCGGCGACAAAAGCGGTTTTGCCGGGTTCTTTGGCGCGTCGACAAACACTGTCGTGGCAACGAGCTTGGCGGCGTTCGCTGAGGCGACCGTGCGGCTGGGGAGCCGCATCTCGGTGACACTCGGCGGACGCTACAGCCATGACCGCTCCCGCATCCGCGCCAGCCGTCCCGACACGTTCGGCAACGGCATGGGTTTCTCCTTCGGCGGCACGAAGCGCTTCGACGCGGTACAGCCCAAAGCATCGATCGCCTATGCCTTGGCACCCGACGTGCGGGCCTATGCCACCGTGTCGCGCGGCTATAAGCCCGGCGGCTATAACCGCAGCATTTCCTCGCCGATCGACGGCGTCGGCTACCGCCCGGAATCCGGCACCAACTGGGAAGCCGGCCTGCGCGCCGCGCGATTGGCGAACGATACGCTCAGCCTGTCGCTTGCGGCGTACCGCATCGATTCGCGCGACCAGCAAATCTACGTCGGCCAGCTGGGGCAGCAGACCATCCGCAACGCTGCCCGCGCGCGCAGCCAGGGAATCGAGGCAGAGGCGGCATGGCGGCCGGATACCGGAACCAGCATCACCGCCAACGTGGCCGCAGGCCGATCGCGCTTTCGGCGGTTCGTGGATCCGTTCACCGCCATGTCGTACAGCGGCAATACGCTGCCCTATGCGCCCGACGTGATCGCGCGCGGCACCGCCGAACGCCGCGTGACGCGGATGTACGCGCCGGTGTCGGTGTCGCTGTGGGGCGGCGTCGCCTATGCTGGCCGAATGTTCTTCGACGAGGCGAACACGGCAACGCAACCTGCGGTCGCCACGGTTGATCTGGGGGTGAATGCCGGGTTTGGCGATGGCTTTACCATGCGGCTGCTGGTGCGCAACGTCGGCGACCGGATCGTCCGCACCTCCGGCTACGTCGTCGGGCCAACGCAATTCTCGACGGTTGATGTCGGTCGGCGGATCAGCCTGACGCTGCGGCGCGACTTCTGATGCCGGGCGTTGCGGCCCCCTCATCGATCATTCGCGTGGCGAGCGTCGTCGGTGCGCTGGCCATCGCCCAGTCGATCGTAAGCGGCACTGCGTTTCAGGCGCTGCCAGCCTTGTTGCGTACGCATGGCGCCGCGCCGGAAACGCTGGCGTTGACCAGCCTCGTCATGTGTCCCTGGGCGGCCAAATTCGCTTGGGCGCCCCTGGTCGAGCGCTGGCGACGGCCCGGTGACGGCCGCTGGCGCGATCGTTCGATCATGCTGGCCGGCCAGGCGACGGTCGTTGCCGCGATCGTCGCCATCGGCGTCGTCGGGCCGGGCTCGGTGGTATGGCTGGTCGCCATTCTCGTAACGGCTGCAACCGCCTCCGCGACTGCCGATATCGCGGTCGACGCTTATGCTGTCGAACAGACGCCGACCGGTCGCAGGGGCATCGCCACAGCGGCGCAGGTCGGCGGCAGCTATACTGGCTTCGTGGCGGGCGGCGGCGTGTTGATCGTGTTGGTTGGCATCGCGGGCTGGGCCAAGGGATTTCTATTGCTCGCTACCCTTATGGTGCTTTTGAGCGGGTCGGCGTTGCTGGTCCGGCGTCCGGTACGTCGGGGATTGCCCCCCGCGCGGCCCAGCCTTGCGACTGCCTGGCGCAATACGGCGGTGCGGCAGGGCATTGCGCTCACGCTGGTGGTACAGGCGGGCACCCGGCTCGCGCAGGCGCTGATGCCGGCGATGCTCGTCGATGCTGGGATCGGCCTTCCGGGGATCGGCAGCCTGCTCGCCGTGGGCGCTGTTGCGGGTGGCGTGGCGGCGGTCGCCGGCGGATGGGCCGTCGTTCGGTTCGGTTCCACGGCCGTCATCCACTTTGCATTGTCGCTCCAGGTTCTATCGATCGGCGTGATCGCATCCGCGACGATGTGGGATGATATGGCACTGCGCGTCGCCGTGATCGTGCAGTCGGTCGCTACCGCGCTGGGAACGGTGGGTCTGTATGCCGATCTGATGGGACGGGCCGCCGGGGATCAGCCTGGCGTCGATTTCACCATCTTTCAATGCGCCGATGCGGCAGGCGCGGTGTTGCTCGGTGGCGCGGCGCTGATGATGGCGTCACGGATCGGCTTCGACACGACCTGCATGGTCGCCGCCACGGTCCCGCTCGCAGCCCTGCTGCCGGTGACCATCTTGTCCCACATCCCCAGGGGAGATCCTGCATGACCCGTCCGCTCGCACTGATCGTCGGGGCCTGCGTTGCCGGCCTGACCGCAGCATGGTGGCTCGATCGCGCCGGCTGGCGCAGCATCATCGTCGAACGCGCGCCCGACCTGCACGACGGCGGCTACATGATGGGGCTATCGGGTCAGGGCTATGCGACTGCCTGCCGGATGGGCTTGGAATCCGCGCTGCTGGCGACGCAGGCGGCGATCGACGAGAATGTCTATCGCGACCGCCGCGGCCGCGATATCGTCCGTCTACGCTATCGTGATTTCCTGCAAGATACGCCCTATGTCGCGATCATGCGGACCGATCTGGTCCGCCTGTTGCGCGACGCCCTGCCGGCGTCGACCGAGATCCGCTTCGGCACGACCCTGACCGCGATCGAGAATGGCGAAGCTGGCGTATGGGCCCGCCTCTCGGACAATACGGATGTGTCCGCTGACCTGTTGATCGCGGCGGACGGCGTGCGCTCGGCCACACGGCGGCTGGCCTTCGGGGATGGCCATGGTCGGCTGGAACCGCTCGGCTATCGTTTTGCGGTGTATGATCTGACGTCCGATGACGCGCTGGACGCAGATTTCGTCTCCTTCGTCGAACCCGGCCACATGGCGGAATATTACCGCATCGGCGATCACCGGCTGGCGGCGCTGCATGTGTGGCGGGACGACGGTGCCGAGCGCGCGACGGACGCGGCGGCATGGGACGAATTGGGCGCGGTGACGACCCGCTCCCACAGTCGAGTCCGCGACACGCTCGCATCCGCCCGTACGAGCGGGGTGCCGGTGCTGGCGGACGGATTGCTGATGGCGGACATGCCGGCGTGGTCGCGCGACCGCGTCGTGCTGCTGGGCGACGCCGCGCATTGCCTCACGCTGGTGTCCGGGCAGGGCGGTGGGCTGTCGATGGCGTCCGCCGAACGTCTCGGTCGCGCGTTGGACGGGGGGGACGTGGCCGGGGCGCTGGCAACGCACGAGGCCCTGTTGCGTCCAGCGGTATCTCGCCTTCAACATCGCGCGCGAGGCAGCGCGCGCATGTTCGTTCCGGCGACGCCCGCCGGCTTCGCCGTCCGTAACTGGCAGTTTACGCTGGTGGTCACGCTGCTGTTTGCGGCGCTGGGCTATAACGCTTTCACCTCGATTCCGCGCACCGAAGATCCGAGTTTCGATGCACCTTTCTTCACCGTCATCACGATTGCGCCGGGCATGGAGGCCGCCGAGGCTGAGAAGCTGATCACCGACAAGATCGAGGACGCGTTCAATGAGCT
>OFQU01000234.1_pt1 | contig 12594 bp, 18 predicted proteins | sample 1542981 | NCBI WGS metagenome assembly OFQU01 (sample SAMN07774233, study PRJEB24372) | wastewater metagenome | isolation source: Exp Tend CN 90WW | collected 2016-02
AACGGCTGCGACGATGCTGATCGCCGAGCCAATCCCGTTTGATACGACGCAGATCACCAGCAAGGCGAACGGCAGCAATCCGCAACCAGGCGACCCATGCCACCCGCTCGCGCGCGGCGCCCATGCTCCGGCGATTGCCGCGAGCCTGACGCGCGGCGCGGAGAGCTCCGGCAAGGGGGGCTATGCCGGACGGCGGCAGGAGGACGACGTCAACCTCGTGGCTCACTCGCTGCGGGCCGAGGGCTTCGATGCCAGCGAAGACGGGACTGGGAGGGGCACACCGCTAGTGCCCGTCTACGCCATCCAGGAACGCGCAGCCTCAGATAATCCTCACGCAGGACCGCAAGGCAGTGGGGTGCGCGGTGACGGAGCGGCATACACCTTGGAGGCCCGTCATCACGTGCAGGCCGTGGCCTTCGCCCAGAATAGCCGCGACGAGGTTCGCCTATTCGGCGACGACGGTCAGACGGTAGGTGCCCTGGCCGCCGAGCCGGGCATGAAGCAGACCTGCTACGTCGCCCAGCCAATCCCAATCGATATGCGGCAAGCGTCTCGCGGCGCCACGATGACCAACAATCGCCAGCCGGGTTCGTCGGGCGGCGCGCCGGGGACCGGTATCGGCGAACCCGGCGCCCCCAGCCCTAGCCTCTCTACATCGCACGCCCCTGCCGTAGCTGGAGAGCAAACCGGTTGGGCGGTGCGCCGCCTAACTCCGACCGAATGCGAGCGCCTGATGGGCGTGCCGGACGGCTTCACCGCGATCACCTATCGCGGGAAGCCGGCGGCGGACGGGCCGCGCTACAAGGCGCTGGGGAACAGCCAGGCGGTCAATGTGATGCGGTGGATCGCGCACGGCTTGGCCGATGTTATCGCGGCGCAGGATGGCACGGAGGCGCGTGCAGCGTGAAAGCGCCTAAGCTCGCCGAGCGCCCCATCCAGCGCGCGAACGTTCACCTCCTCACGATGATGGGCTGTCACGTTGTTCACACGCCGAACGGATCGCACCTCGCTGGCGATGAGCTGGCACGCGCCAAACAGACGGCGGCGCTGAAGGCCGACGGCGTGCGACCGGGCTTCCCCGACCTCACCGTGATCGACCAGCGCGCGCTGCGCGTCGGGTTCATGGAGGTGAAGCGGGAAGGAAAGTCGACGCTCGATCCGGACCAGATCTGGTGGCGCGATGAACTTCAGCGCCTCGGCTTTCCCTGGGCGCTCATCAATACGCCGGACGGCGGCGCCGCGGCGCTGCGCGCGTGGGGGTGGCGATGACGCCGCTCCGTTCCGTCACCGACGCGGAGGTTCCGGAGCTCTCATGCTGACCGGCTTTGACCTTTGCCGTGCCGCGGTGGCGGTGACGGGCATCAGCGCGCCGGAGCAGAGCGTGCTGATGGTGCTCGCCATCATGGCGAACGATCAGGCGCAATGCTGGCCGGCGATCAACGGCGCGACCGGGCTGGTCGGCAAAACGAAGCTATCGGAGCGCGCGGTACAGAACGCCACGAAGGCGCTGGAGATCGCCGGACATATCACCCGCGCGGAACGCCCGGGTCGCGGGATGCTGTATACCGTCCACCCCCGCACGGGATGCACCCCCGCACAGAATGCACCCCCGCAGGAGGTGTGCCCCGCAGGAGGTGCGCCCACCCCCGCAGGAGGTGCACCCAAACAGCCAAGAACCACCACTCCTTCGAAGGCTTCGCCTTCTTCGGAGCGCAGGCATGTGCCCGCCACCACCCGCCTGCTGATCGCTCACCTCGCTGTATCGGTGCTGATCGCCGGGCTCACCGGCAAGCCCACCCGGTCGGCGGCGGCGAAAGCACGCTGGCCGAAGGACATGCCGCCGCCGCCCGCCGTCACCGACGACCAGTGGGCCGGGTACATCGATCATCGCCGCGCCAAACGCGAAGCGCTCACCCCTCGAGCCTACGAGCTGCTCTGCGGCCGGCTGGCCAAGGTGACCCTGCCCGGTTGGCCGCCTGGGCGGATCGTCGACACCATCGTGGAGCGGGGTTGGCTCACTTTCGAAGAAGCATGGATCGTCAGAATTGCGGAGCAGGGACATGGGGCAGGAAATCACAACGATGGGCGGCGCGGCGGCGGTCAACGGCAGCGGGGAGGTTTCCGCGACCCGCTTCTCGCCCACTATGCTGGCGGCGCAGATCCCGGCTTGGGTTGATCACCACGCGCTGGATGCCAGCTTCCCGCATGGGTACGGCATGCCGATCCCCGCCGGTGCTGGCGAGGGCCTGCGCGCCGCTGCGATGATGCACGCCGAGGCTCTCGCGCCCAGCACTACCGCCGAGCGCCATGCCGTGCTGTTCGGTATGCGCAGCAGCACGATCATCCGCGATGAGGATGCGAAGGAAGCGGACGCGACCCTGAAGCTGCTGCGCGCCCATCTGGACGACGTGCCACTCGACATTCTGCAGGCGGCGTGCCGCGCATATTGCAATGTGCCTGGCCGGCGGTTCTTCCCGAAGTCGGCCGGCGAGCTGCGGACCTTCATCAACCCCATGCTCTATGAACGCCGCGCGCGCGCCATGCGCCTCTCGCGCCTTGCCGATGAGGCGGAGCGCGCGGACGCCCGCGCCGCCGAGCTCGCCGCCGATCCGCTGACCCCAGAGGCGATGCGCGAGATCATCGCGGCGGCGAAGCTGAAGGTGTCGAGCTCGGCGCGCATCATGCCGGGCCAGCAGGTGGCCGCATGATCCCCGACGCAGCCGCGCTGGTCGCCATGCTTCGCCGCACGCGCATGCGGGTGGGCACCGAGGCGGCGCTCCAGCTGTCGATCGGCGACGCGCTGACCGGCGCCGGCTTCGACCATCAGCGCGAGGTCCGCCTCAGCGCCGCCGACCGCATCGACTTCATGGTCGGGACGATCGGGATCGAGGCGAAGGTGCGATACGCCAAGCGCGCGATCTACCGGCAGCTGGAGCGATACGGGGCGCATGACGGGATCTCGGCTCTCGTCCTCATCACCGGCACGGCCATGGGCCTGCCGCCATCCATCGGCGGGAAGCCGGTCTTCTACGTATCCCTGGGGAGGGCATCGCTGTGAAAACCTATGGACAGTTGCGCCAGGACGTCGACGGCCGCGGGCGATGGATCGTCACCGATCTCGAGCCGCACGTCGCGATCGCGTTCAAGCGGTTCTTCCCGCGCGTGTCGGCGGCGGCGACCGAGCTGCACCTTAGCGATACCGACGACGTGCGGGCGGACTTGCACTGGTTCATGCAGCGGTATCCGCTTGCCCACGACGCCGCCGCCGCGCTGGATGAAGGCGTGGAGCGTAAGGCGGGGCGGCTCGCCGAGCGCGATCGCATCCTCATGCCGACGTGGACGCCGGGCGAGGTGCGCGGCTTTCGCGAGGGGTTGGCGCCGTACCTCTACCAGACGCAGGCCGCGCATATCGCGCTGAGCCAGCGCAGCCTGCTGCTCGGCGACGATGTCGGCCTCGGCAAGACGATCTCGGCGGCGGCGGTGTTCGCCATGGGCGCCCCTATGCCGGCGGCGGTAGTCGTGCAGCCGCACCTCGCGCCGCAATGGGCCGCGCAGATCGAGAAGTTCACGACGCTGCGCGTCCACGTCATTAAAGGGACCAAGCCCTACGACCTGCCGGCGGCGGACGTGTACGTGTTCCGCTATTCGAACGTCGCTGGCTGGATCGACGTGCTGAAGACGGGCCTGTTCAAGACGGTCGCGTATGACGAGGTGCAGGAGCTGCGCCACGGGCCCAGCACATCGAAGGGGCAGGCGTGTCGTATCGCAAGCCAGGGCGCCGAGATGCGGATCGGACTGACGGCGACGCCGGTCTACAATTACGGCGACGAGATCTACAACGTCATGAACTTCATCCAGCCTGACCTGCTCGGCAGGGGCGATGAGTTTATGCGCGAGTGGTGCAACGGCACGCGCCAGGTGAAGGACCCCGACGCACTGGGATCGTACCTTCGCGACACCGGCTATTTCCTGCGGCGCACCGAGACGGACGCGACCGTGTCCGCGTCCATGCCGCCGGCGAACGTCATCGACTATGAGGTCGGCTGGGATGACGATGCCACCGAGGCAGAGGAGGCGTTGACGCGATCCCTCGCGATGACGGTGCTGAGCGGCAGCTTCGTCGAGGCCGGGCGCGCGGCGCGCGATCTCGACCTCAAGATGCGGATGCTGACCGGTATCGCAAAGGCGCGATCGGCGGCGGCGTACGTTCGGCTGCTGCTCGAGGACAGCCCGCGGGTGCTGCTCGCCGGCTGGCACCGCGACGTCTACGCGAGGTGGATGGAGGATCTCGCGCCGTTCCATCCTGTCCTCTACACCGGATCCGAAAGCGGCGCGGGGAAGGCGCGCAGTGTCGAGGCCTTCACCAACGGCGACAGCCGCGTGATGATCATCTCGCTGCGATCGGGGGCGGGGCTCGACGGCCTGCAATTCCATTGCCGCGACGTCGTGTTCGGCGAACTCGATTGGTCGCCGCAGGTGCATTACCAAGTGGTCGGTCGCCTGCGCCGGCCGGGCCAGGCCGATCAGGTGACGGCCCACTATCTACACACTTCAGGCGGGAGCGATCCCGTGCTGCTCGAGACGTTGGGCGTGAAGACGGATCAGGCGCGCGGTATCGTCGATCCGGGTGTCGCGCCAGCGGCGCGGTTCACTGATGACAGCCGCATCCGTCGCCTCGCTCAACACGTCCTCGGCATGGCCAGCACCAGCGACCGGGAGGCCGCGTGAACGAGCAGCCGTTTCCGCGCGCTGTTCGGATCGACGTCAAGATCGTGTCGTTCGTGCGCGCCTTCCGCCTGACATACGACCGCGGCCCCAGCCTTCGGGAGATCATGCTCGAGGTGGGGGCGGGGTCGAAGACGGCCGCAAGCCGCGCGGTGGCGCGCCTCGTCACAGCCGGGCGTTTGGTGCGGCATGCCGATGGGCTGGCGGTGCCGGGGGACGTCGAGGCGGCCGTCGCGCTGCTTCAGCGACGGGGCTGGCAGGTCGTTGCACCGTTGGCCGCATAGCGGAACGGAATGGCAACTATTCCGCCGCCGTGGCCCGCGTCACATAGGCGACGCGATAGCCGTCCCCGCGGTAATCGCATGCGGGGAATAGCGGATGATGCACCAGAGGATTGAGGCGGCGGGCGCCGCGCGTGATGTGGATCGATGGATTGTGCTGCGCACCGCTGCGCCGCGGACGTTGATCCTTGCCGAGGCGTTGCGCGCAGCGAGCTATGATGTTTGGACGCCCACGCGGATGCAGAAACGTCGCGCGCTGCGGGGCAAGACGAAGACCACCGAGGTCGAGGTCGCGCTTATGCCGACGTTCGTTTTCGCTCGCGCCAATCGGCTCGATGATCTCCAAATCGTCCTACGTCTGCCGGTCTCACCTTATCCCGCGTTCTCGATCTTCCACCACTTGGGGAGGGTGGTCCGGGTATGGAATTCGGAGGTCGAGCGTCTCCGCACCGAGGAGCTGCGTGGAAAGGCGCGGCGATCGACCGGCGCAGGGGCGCCGCTCTTCGCCGCGGGGCAGCAGGTGCGGGTCGAGAGCAATCACTTTCGCGGCCTTACCGGGGAAGTGGTGCAGTCCGATGGCGCATGGACGGTCGTGACTTTCGGCGGTCCGTTCGACTTCAAGATCGCCTCTATGCATTTGCGAACGGATCAGGTACAGGAACGCCAGCCCAGCTGATGGGCACCACTGCCGTAAGCAGTCTCGCGGGTTTGAAGGCTGGCCAATGAGCCAATCGCGCCCGCCACCTCATTCCCCGGCTCGCGCCGGCGGAAGTCCGAAGGCTACCGAAGTTTCGGAAGTTGGGAGGCGCTGATGCCCCAGCCTGTCGCTACCACTGCGATGATCCTCGAGCGCTTGGCCGGCGAGCTGCACAGCGCCGCGTTCGACTTCGAGGCTGATGTCGAAAGCCACGGCCGCGCCGAGGATCGGATCGCGAACGTCGAGCGGATCGCCGCCGAGGCGCGCGCCGCGGTGCGAGGTCGCATTCGGGCCTGATGTCGGTCGGGATCAGCATTAAGGCCGACCTCAAACCACTGCATCGGGCGATGATCGCGCTTGGCGCGCATCAGGTGCCTTTCGCGATGTCGCTCGCGCTGAACGACCTTGCTCGCGGCGTCGCCGCTGGCGAGCAGGACGCGATCAACGACAAGTTCGACACGCCGACACCCTTCACCCAAAAGGCAACCCGCATCGAGGTTGCGACGAAATCTCGGCCGGTGGCTACCGTCGCGTTCAAAGACATTCAGGCTAGCTACCTCGAGCCATACGTCGTGGGCGGCAATCGTTCGCTCGGCACCAAGCGCGGGATGCTCGCCCCTCGTGCCGTTGGCCTCAACCAGTACGGCAACCTGTCGAAGGGCAAGCTGGCCTCGCTGAAAGCAAAGCCCGGCGTGTTCATTGGGCCGGTGACGCTGAAGAACGGGCGTACGATCAACGGGGTATGGCAGCGCGGTAAGACGAAGCGAGGCGAGCGCTACAAGGGCGGTGGCGAGTACGGCACTCGAGGGAAGCTGAACAAGGTTGGTGGCGCTCGCACGACGCTCAAGCTGCTGATCCAGTTCGAGGACACGACGCCAGTCCGCAAGCGCCTGCCTTTTGAGAGGGTCGCGCGGAGGTACATCGAGCGGCACGCCGCCGCCGCCTTTGACCAGGCGTTGCGCCGCGCCCTCGCCACCAAGCGGCGCTAGACGACTCCGAATGGGTCCCTCCTGCCCCCTTCTGCAACGAGGGTAATTGCGCACCCCGATGCTCGCCCAGCTACGGGGTCGAAAAGTTTGTTGCGGGGGGTCGCTTGTTGCGGGGGAGGGGGCGCCGATGACGCTGCTGTCGATAACGGCCTATGCGGAAACGCACGGCATGAAGCGGCAGGCAGTGCAGAACTGGGTAAGGCGCGGTTTTATCACGCTTTCCGGCAAGCTGGTCGACGTGCGCGCCTCCGACGAAGCGCTGCGCAAAGCTGGGCTCGGACGGTTCAAATCGGCGGCCGCAACGGCTACTCCCGCACCCGCAACAAGCCCCCGCAACAGCGGGCGCAACAAGAAACGCAACAAGTCTCCTGTTGCGCCTGAGGTTGTTGCGGTCATTGACGAGGTCGTTGCCGACTTCAAAGCGGCCGCGGAAGACGACGAGATCGACGAGGCGATCGCTACCGGCTTCATCGAAGAGCTGCTCGCAGGGCAGTTTCGATCCAAGGTCGAAGCGGTCGCGATCAAAGAGAATGCTCTCGCGCTGAAGCACCTGCTCGCCGCGCAGAAGGAGGCCAGCAAGCTCGTTGAGATCGAGGTTGCCGAGGCGGTGATTTTCGATGACCGGCGCGCCGCGCGCGACGCGTGGATGGCGTTCCCTTCGCGGTTCGCGCCCCTGCTCGCCGCCGATCTCGATATCGATGGCGCCACGCTGGCGGAGGCGCTGAAGCCGTATGTCCACCAGCAGCTTGATGAGCTCGGCGAGCCGGATCTCGACTTCACCGCCGTCGAAAGCTGATCGTCTCCGCCGAGCTAGTCGACGAGGGTGGACGCCGCCGCCGCGTATCAGCCTACCTGAATGGGCAGATCGATATCGCGTTCTCGCCAAGGAGGCGGGGAGCACCTCGGGCAAATATCGCACCGGTCGCGTGGAAATTGCCCGCGGGCCAATGCTCGCAGCGACGGAGCCAGGCTGCCGCAAGATCTCGGCGATGGTCGCGACGCAGCTGCTCAAAACGACGCTGATCGAGAACATCACCGGGTATCACGCCCACCTCGACCCCTGTCCGATTATTATCCTTATGCCTTTGGGGGTCAAAAAACCGCAGAGATCTGCCGTTTTTTGGCCCCTCTCTCGTGCCCGCGCCAAGTATGGTCGCGGATGAGCGAAGCCGCAGAAAACTGCGGGAAAATGGCCGCAGAGGGCGGCGCTATAACGCATGGAGTGACGCATGGCAGACGCACAGGAAAGTGCCGCGCCCGACCTGTTGTATGGCTTGGATGCCATTGCCACACACGTCGGGCTTACTGTTCCCCAGGTGAAATGGCAGATCGCGAAAAGCGGTTGGCCGACGTTCAAGCAAGGGGCGATCGTATGCGCCCGGCGATCGACACTGGCGAAGCATTTCGCAGCGCAGGAAGCCGCCGCGCGGGTGCCCGCCGGGGATGCGAAATGAGGGGCGGGCGGAGTGATCGTATCCGGCCGGGCGCGGGCAGCAGCCGCCGACGCTTCGAAGGCGAGGGGGCAGTCGGCGCGGCGCTGTCGGCGCATAGTCGCGAGGTGCTTCGCGGCATTCGCGATATGGTCGATGACAATGGCGTGTTCGCCGGCACCGATGAGGATGCCGCCGCCGCGGCTGGGGTTTCGGTCGACATCGCTCGGGGCGCGCTGCGCGAACTGTCCGGCCGCCGCATGATCCAACTCCGCCGCGCGTCCGCGCCGCGCGTCCGCGCCGCGCAACCGCTGACGGGATCTTGCTCATGAGTGGCATGGACGATCTTTGCCCCGCCGCCACGGTCAACGTGAAGCGGGGCAACAGGCTGGGCAAACCCTTCGCGGTGTATGCCAGCAACGCGGATGGCACGCAGCTCGTCCGGGTGGACTATGCGACGCTGGCGGCGGCGCGTGCCAGCGCACGCGCCCTGTCGAAGCGCATGGGATGGGCGTCGCGAGAGGCGAAGGGGTTGGATGCATACGCACGGGACACCCGCAAGCGTGGCGCCCCCGTGCTTGCATCGACCGCCGCGTTGCTGAAGCCGTTCGCCGGCCTGCTGCCCCCGGCTCGCAAGCCCTGACGACTTTCCGAGAAGCGAAGCGCGGATAGCACCGGGCGGGGGACCGCGCTGGCCGATCGCCTTTCTCATCCCCCGTCCGGCACGCCATCGGCTGGCGTGACCCAAGCCGGCGGCTCCGGGCCGCCGGCAGCCGCCCATCATAGCGAGGAACCACCATGACGCCCTTCACCGACAAGGCGGAGCGCCAGCGCGTTGCCGCGCTCGACGCCGACGTTCGCAAACTCGATACCGCGCTCGCCGCGCTGACGGATCGCTTGGACGCGACGACAGCGCGGCGGGATGCCCTTGTTGCCCGCCTGGCGGCTGACTTGGCGGCGGTGCCCGCCCCTGACGAGGCGACGGACGCGCTGGCGGCGCGGCTTGCGGCGGAACCGGATGCTGCGATCGATGACGAGACGGCGGCGCACCTTCGCGAGAGCCGCACGGCGGCGGCGGTAAAGGCGCACGGCGACGCTGGCGTCGAGGCGGCGTTGCGACAGGCCCTAACCACCGTCGAGGCGGATATTGTCGCGCTGGACGCGGCTATCGCGGCCGGGAGGATCGATCGCGCCCATGCGTGGGTCGCGTTCGTCCGCGGCGCGCATGAGGCGCTCATGGGCGAGTTTCGCCAGCGCTGGGAGGTGCTGGCGCGCGATGTGGTGATCCCGTTGCAGGAACTGGCCCTGTTGCAGGGTGACGACACGCCGGGCCGGATCATCGGCGGGATGCAGCAGCACATCGCACCGGAGAGCGGACTGTCGATTCGCGGGCCGGGGAATGAGCGGGTCTATCTGCTCGTTGCGCAGGAGGGCGGCGGCGGCGTCCGGGAGCGCCATCCCGAAGCCGTGGCGGCGCTGCGCGCGCACCTCGCGGCCTGATCGATCATCGAACCGGAGACGATCCATGTCCTATCTCGACATCCTCGTGGGCCGCGCCGTGACCATGAAAGCGGACCTCGCCGCCGCCGCCGCCGCCGATCGTGACCGCACCCTTGGCCTGACGACCTTGCGTCCGTTCATTGACCAATTGGAGGGCCAGGTGGCGCCGGAGTTGAACCGCGCCGCCGCAGACCTCTCCGCCGCCGGCATCGTCCTGACTGTCCAGCCTCAATATGCCGACGATATGCAGGGCCGCCGCGCCGCGATCGGCCTGTTTGCGCAGCCGGCTCCCGGCTGGCCGCAAGGCGCAGATCACGCAAAGGGGGATTGGGTCGAAATCCAATGCGGGCATGGCGGCATAACGATCGCCGTGCGCCCGCTCGCCGACAGGGGCAGCGTCGCCGATCCGATACCCTTCCATGGCGATCCGGCGGCGGCGGCGATCGAGCATGCCGTGACGACGCTGCTCGACCGCATGGAGGCCGCCCCGCGCATGACGGGCACGACGCTTCGCATCGCCCGCGGCGGGTGATCGCCAGCCATCCCGATACCAATCCCGGCGGCTCGGACCGCGCGAACTACGAAGGACAGCACATGACGCTCCAACATTCCTCGGGATCGGCCACCGCCGCGCCTGTGATCTTCCTCAACCCGAACATTCTGGCCGGCACGTTCCGCGTCGGGATGGTGAGGGATGCCGACCGGGCTGTGGGGTTCGCTTCCGGCGGCGTCCGCGATGAACCGGTCGAGGCGCTGGCACTGCTGGCGTCGAGGCTCAACGCAACGATCGTCGGTACGGCGTCGCCCGCATCCGGCACCGATGCGCGTGACATGCTCCTGTCGCGGGGCGTGCGGGCACCATGGGCGCCCGACTGGTTCGCTCATGCGACGCTCGATGATCGATATCAGGGCATCGCCGCATGGCTGGCAAAGCACGGTGCCCGGACGGCGATCATCATCGACCGGCCGCCCACGCCCGGCGCGATCCCGCCGCGCGGCCCTACCGGCGCGATCGTGATGACGATCCCCGATACCGCCAGCCTGACCCAGGATGCATGCGCTCGGGTCATCGCCATCGTCACAAGCCGCACCGCCAGCGCCGCCCGCTGATCGCACCTCGACCAAAAGGGAAACCCATGACGTTCCTCATCACGAATTCCGAAACCCTCGACAATCTGGCGGCCCTCAGTGGGGCGATCGACACGGCGAAGGCCACCGCCGCCGCCGTCGCGGAGAATGTTGCAGAGGCATCGCAGCGTGCGGCATCGCTGCGGCGCTCGATCGCCGAGCATCAGGTCGCGCAGCCGGCCGCAGACCCGAACATGGCGAACGATCTTAGCGCGATGATCGCCGCCGATCCCGGTGCGGCGACATCCGCTGACTGGACGGGCAAGCTTCGCGAAGCGCAGGATGCGCATGAGGCCGCTCTGACCGCTTGGAAGGGCAAGCTGTCGATCCTCGAACAGGCGCTGGCGCGCGTCGCGGCAGAGGTGGCCGAACGCTCCGCGGCGAGCGAGCCGGCGGCGGCGGCTGTGAACGCTGCTGTCCGCGCGTTCAACGTGGAGGCGAGCAAAGCCGTCATGGGCGAGATGCTGGCGCGGTGGGAAGCTTTCGCGGCGGACACTTTGGACGTCGCGGTCGCATTCGAGCGCGTCGTCGGGTTCCAACAGACCTGCCACATCAATTTCAGCGAGCATGGGGTAGCACTGACCGGGCATGGTGGCGCTGTCGTCCAATGGCTCTACAGGACGAACGCCATAGACAATCACACCGCCGCCGCCGTGGTGGACGGGTTCCGGGGTGCGCTGATGCAGCGCGCCGCAGAAACCGCGCCCGCCTCTTCGCCGCCGCCGCGTCGCGCGGGCCGCGGCTAGGCTTCCCGGCTTCAAGGCAGCGCGGATACGGCGGGTTATTGGGACCGCGCGGGGTTGGTTACCCAGGCACCCCCGATCCGTACCCCAACACAATCGCGAGGCGTCGATGCATGGACAGTGCCAGCCCCACCTTGGCGTTCGCCCTGACGGATCAGCACGCCGCGCACCCATTCCGGCGGCGCGCCCCTGTTCGGATCGGCGGCGCGCATCGCACGGCGGCGGCTGGATGAGCCGGCGTGCCACCGACTGGGCGGCAAAGGTTATCGTCCCGAAGGTCGCCGATAAGGCGGTGCTGTGGGCGCTGGCGGATGCGTGCAATGCGGCGGGGTGGGAGGCATTCCCGTCCGTCGCTGCGATCGGCCACTTCGCCAGCCTCAACCGCAAGCAGGTGATCGCCAGCCTCAACCGGCTTCAGGCGGCAGGGCTGATCGCCGACAGCGGGCGCCGCGTCGGTGCAACACGGCAGATCAAGGTCTATCGGTTGGCAGGCGAAGCATCCCCGATCGGGGACGCTTGCCCGCGCAGAAGCGTCCCCGAATAGGAACTGTTCGCCGCCCGGTAACAGTCCCCGATCGAGGACACGGAACCTATCCTATAGGGATAAGGGCAGTTTCGTATCTCGACATCAGCCTCATCCCCCCGTCGCCGAGCAGCCGCGCCGTAGCGAAGCGGTAGGCGCGGAATTGGAGCGCGTGACGATTGCCGCACGGACCGTCTCTGCGAGGCACCCGCGCGAGCCGCGGCACCGGTCCAGCAGGTTGACCGGTCCAGCAGGTTGACCGGTCAACGAAGTTGACCCCCGCATCTCATGCGGGGCGCAGGTGGTGCGGGGGTGCATGTGGTGCGGGGGTTATGGCCTTGCTGACGCCTGTCCCTCGGGACCGCGATGGCTGTCCCTCGGGACGGGGCTGGCTGTCCCTCGGGACGCGGCCGATCGTCCGGGGGGACGCAGCCGGGACCGCGCCACCGCCGCCGCCGGGGAGCAGACCCCCCCCGGGGTCATTTGGGTCCTTCCGGCCCCCTTCTGCAACGGGGGTAATTGCGCACCCCGATGTTCCTCCAGCTACGAAATCAAAAAGTTGGTTGCGGGGGCAACCT
>OFQU01000235.1_pt1 | contig 12577 bp, 6 predicted proteins | sample 1542981 | NCBI WGS metagenome assembly OFQU01 (sample SAMN07774233, study PRJEB24372) | wastewater metagenome | isolation source: Exp Tend CN 90WW | collected 2016-02
AATCTGCGTGAATGGATCAATCGACTATGGGCGCTTTGTGGCAAACCGATTCGAGTAAAGCCGTGGTTCCGACTGAAAGTGTGGATGAAGCGCCTGTCCCTGGAAAACCACGCCGCAACCGGCATGGCTGGAAGGCTTTCTGGTTGTTGCTGGTGATTATCGCGATAGTCGTGGGCCTGGCTGCATCCAAAGAGATGCGCACCTCGCGGTTCCAGGCCCGGGAGCTCAGCCAGTATGCCGCCGGGCTGACCTACACCCTGGAGCCGGGGCCCAGCGAAGCCATTCGTTATCCGGGCAACGGTCCGTTCGACCTGCGTCTGGGCTACAGCGCCCTCGATGAATTCCTGCCGCGCCTGCTCAAGCGCAACTACGTCATCACCGAGCAGGCACGCTTTTCTCCGGCGCTGCTCAGCTATACCGACAAAGGCCTGTTCGTGCCCTATTCCGAAAAGATCCAGGCCGGGCTGTCGATTACCGATTGCCGGGCCGCGCCGCTGTACAGGTACAACTATCCGCAACAACTTTATGCAAGCTTCGAGTCCATCCCGCCGGTGGTGGTCAACAGCCTGTTGTTCATCGAAAACCGCTTTCTGCTCGACCCCAAACAGCCACTGGCGAACCCGGCGGTGGACTGGCCGCGCTTCGGCATGGCGGCGTGGTCGCAGGTGGCGAAATTGCTGCACTTGCCCGGGCAATCGGCGGGCGGCAGTACCCTGGCCACGCAACTGGAGAAGTACCGTCACTCGCCCGACGGCTTGACGGTGTCCGGTGCGGAAAAGATCCGCCAGATGATTTCCGCCAGCGTGCGCGCCTATCAATCCGGCCCTGAAACCCTTGCAGCCCGTCAGAACATCGTGCGCGATTACCTCAACAGCGTGCCGTTGTCGGCGGTGCCCGGGCACGGTGAAGTGCATGGCATGGCCGAAGGCCTGCGAGTCTGGTACGGCAGTGATTTCAACCAGGCCAACGAACAGTTGAGCAGCCCGGCCACCGATCCGAAAACCATGGCCGACAAAGGCCTGGCCCTGCGCGAGATGCTGTCGCTGATGATCGCCCAGCGCCGCCCGTCGCGTTACCTGAACAAGGGTCGCGAAGAGCTGGCCGACCTCACCGACAGCCACTTGCGCCTGCTTAAGCAGAACGGCGTGATCGACAGTGCCCTGGCCGATGCCGCGCTTGCCAGCAAGGTCAGCTATCGCGACTGGCAGACCCAGCCGACGATCCAGCCCATCGAAACCAACAAAGGCATCAGCGTCGCTCGCAGCCGTCTGGCGAGCATGCTCAATCGTCCGCTGTACGACCTCGACCGCCTCGACCTGTCGGCCACCAGCACCTTGCAGGGCGATCTGCAAACCCAGGCCACCGCCTACCTGAAGAAGCTCGCCGACCCGACTTACGCCGGCGAAATCGGTCTGCTCGGTGAGCGCCTGCTGACACCGACCAGCACCACTCAGGTGCGCTACAGCTTCACCCTGTTCGAACTGACCCCCGACGGCTCGCGCGTGCGTGTGCAAACCGACAGCACCGATCAGCCCTTCGACATCAACGAAGGCAGCAAACTCGAACTGGGCTCGACGGCGAAAATGCGCGTGCTCACCACTTACCTGCAAATCATCGCCGAACTGCACGACAAGTACGGCGCCATGAGCGTGCCGGAACTGAAGAAAGTCGACGTCCCCGACCAGGATCGCCTGAGCCAGTGGGTTATCGAGTACCTGATCCAGAACAAGGACCACGACCTGTCGAAGATGCTCGGCGCAGCCCTTGATCGCAAATACTCGGCCAGCCCCGGCGAGGCGTTTTTCACTGGCGGCGGCCTGCATGTGTTCCACAACTTTCGCAAGGAAGACAACGGCCGCATGCCGACCCTGCGCGATGCCCTGCGCGAATCGATCAACCTGCCATTCATTCGCCTGATGCGCGATGTGGTGCGCTATGTCACTTATTCGGGGCCCAACAGCAGTGCCGAATTGCTCAAGGATGATCGTGACCCGCGCCGGCAGGAATACCTGGCGAATTTCGCCGATCGCGAAGGCACGGCGTTCCTGCTCAAGTTCTGGAAAAAATACAAAAACAAAGACACTCAGGCGCGCCTCGACACCTTCCTCGACAGCATGCGCCCGACGCCGATCCGCATGGCCGCCGTGCATCGCTACCTGCTGCCCGATGCCAGCCAGGAAGATTTCAACACATTCGTACGCTCGCACCTCAAAGGCGCCAAGCTCACTGAAAAACTCACTGACGATCGCCTGATCCGCCTCTACGATGCCTACGGTCCCGGCAGTTTCGATTTGCCCGATCAAGGCTTCATCGCCAAGGTCCATCCACTGGACCTGTGGATGATGGGCTACCTGTTGAAGCACCCGGATGCGACCTTCAGCGAGATCGTCAAGGCCAGTCATTTCGAACGCCAGGAAGTCTACAGCTGGCTGTTCAAGAGCAAGCACAAGGGTGCCCGCGACAGCCGTATTCGCACCATGCTCGAGATCGAAGCGTTCCTTGAGATTCATCAGCGCTGGCAGAAGGTCGGCTACCCGTTCGATCATCTGGTGCCATCGCTGGCCACCGCCATCGGCAGCTCAGGTGACCGCCCGGCGGCACTGGCCGAGTTGATCGGCACCATCCTCAATGACGGCGTGCGCATGCCGACCCTGCGCATCGACAGCCTGCATTTCGCCGCCGGCACGCCCTACGAAACACAACTGGTCAATGACCCGCATGTGGGCAAGCGGGTGATGCCATCCGAGGTCGCCAACGCCATGCGCGAGGCGCTGTCGCAAGTGGTGGACGCCGGTACGGCAAAACGTGTTTCCGGCAGTTTCAAACTGCCTGATGGCAGCCCACTGGCCATGGGTGGCAAAACGGGTACCGGTGACAACCGCATCGAAGCCATTGGTTCGGGCGGACGCATCCTCAGTTCGAAGTCGATCAACCGTACGGCGACGTTCGTTTTCTACATCGGCGAGCACCATTTCGGCACCCTCACCGCGTTCGTTCCGGGGCGCTCGGCGGAGAACTTCAAGTTCACCTCGGCCCTGCCAGTGCAGGTGCTCAAGGGCATGGCGCCGATTCTGACGCCGTATCTGCAACCAGGCAGCGACTCACAATGCAAACCGACGCAGACCGCCAGCGTGGCGATGCTCGAGGCGCCGCACCCTACGGCGAGGTAACAAATCATGTCGGCCTTTTCTGCATCAGGGTGACGAATTTTCGTTCCGGCGGGTGGTATCTATGTATTTTTCAGATTCGAATTTTTGTCGGGTTGGTGACCCGCAACGCGGTTTGCCTCCCGATCTTTGAACTTTTGTTTTGCCCTGCCCTGAGTAGGCTGATCACTCCTCAACAATCAAGGATGATTGGCCATGTCTCTCTCTGCCCTGCCTGCGGAAAACGCGGACAAAGGACGGCACTACGAATTCATCAAGTCCGCCGTCAACAACACCTTCAAAATCGCCACCGCCAACCGGGTTCTCGCGCTGGCAGCCACGCCGCTGAAAGTTGAATCCTGGTACACCGATGCGCCTTCGGCGTATCTGAGCAAACTCGATGCGGCCAACCTCAAGGCCTGGGATTCACAGAATCAGGTTGACCACCTGCTGGCGAAAACCGATCTCTATGCCTTTGCCGAGCCTCTGCTCAAGGCCAGAATCAAGGAGCGGCACGGCATCGAGCCGGACGTCAAAAACACCTTTCTGCGCCTGTACCTGCCCAAGGAACAGCCGTGGTACGCCATTGATACTTCCGGCGGCATCGTGACCCACACCGTCTCACTGCTGGATGCCGCCCTGCACAACTTTGCCAGCAGTGAAACGGTCGGTCATGGCTCTGACTACATCAGCCGGCCCGATGAACGTGGTCTGTTCGATATCGTGCCGATCAAAAGCGCCATGCCCATCAGCCAGTTTCAGACGCTGTGCCGCGATCTGGATATCGGTGCACAGTTCAAAAAACACCTGGAAAGCTACCTGCTGCCCGGCGAACCGCTGGCCGAGAGCGTGCTGCAATACAAGGTGAACGAGAGTCAGAAGGACGCCCTCGCCGTCGCCGCGCATGTGGCGCTGATCAAGGAAGATATCCAGTACGACGCCTACAAAATGCTCTTGAGCCTGGCCGGCGACAAACCGCAACTGCTGCTCAATGGCCGATCGATGCAGTGCTCTGACCTGTCGCTGCTCGGCACCCGGCTGACCGGGGTCCTGGTGCTGACACACACAGTATCGGACAGCCGCGGGATTCGACGCCTGATCGTCTACATTCCCCACGACCCGGATCACCCGCTCAAGGAGTACAGCTCTCTGAAAGCCTTCCGCGATGAATTGGTGCGCCAGTTTCGCGAGGACCGATACAGCGAGTCGACCCAACTGACCTACCGCCAGTTCTTCAGTCAGTTCGTCGACCACCAGCAGCGCGGGCTCTTCCTTGCCGAGCTTGAGCAACGCCTGTTCATTGTCAGGTATCACCCGCGTCAGGATCCGACCGACCAGCGGCCGGCGTGGCGCAAGGACCCGCGGGACAACCCCAACCTGCAGTTCGGCAGGGTGAAATTGCAGGGCGATTACTGGCGCCACGCCTACCAGCAAAAGCTCAACAAAATCCTCAACGACGGCCGGGAAATCGCCGTCTCCACCGCCGATACCGACAGCAACGCACGCTGGGCCTGGTGGGACAACTTCAAGAAAATCGTGTCCGACATCTTCAATGTTGCGCTGATGATCGCTACCCCGTTCGTCCCCGGGCTGGGTGAATTGATGATGGCCTACACGGCCTATCAGCTCACCACCGAAGTCGTCGAAGGCCTGGTGGATCTGGCCGAAGGCCTCTGGCAGGAAGTGGCCGAGCATGTGATCGGCGTGGTGACCGACCTGATTCAACTGGCGGCATTCAGCGCCGGGGCGCAGATCGGTGAGGTCTTCAAGATCAAACTGTCGCCGCTGGTAGAAGGCATGAAACCGGTGCGGTTGCCTGACGGCAAACCGGCGCTGTGGCATCCGGACCTGGCGCCTTATGAACAGAAAAGACTCAACCTGCCGGCCACTGCGCAACCCGACAACCATGGCCTGCATCAACAAGGCAGCGACAGCCTCCTGCCGCTGGAGGGCAAGCTCTACCGCATCGAAAAAGCCTCGCCGCACCCGGAGTCGCGCACCCACCGGATCAAACATCCCGATCGCGTCAACGCCTATCGACCGACCCTGGAACATAACGAACACGGCGCATGGCTGCACGAAGCCGAGCATCCGAGCGAATGGTCGGACATCCGTCTGATGCAGCGCATGGGTTATAAGGTCGAGCGTTTTTCGCCTGCGCAACTGGAACAGATCCGCATCAGCAGTGGCACCGAACACCAGGAACTGCGCCGGATGCACAGCGACCACAGCCCGCCGCCGCCCCTGTTGGCCGATGCGATCAATCGCTTCACCGCGTATGACGACACGCAGATCGCCATCGAGCGTATTCGCGCCGGCCAGCCCATTGATCCGCAATCCGCCTGGTTTGAAACCATCGCCACCGCGATACCCGGCTGGCCGCCGGAGCGGGCCATTCAAGTCGAACATGATCCGCTGCAATGGAACGGCCCCACGCACAAGTACGGCAACCCCGGTGCAACCGACGCCGATACCCTGACCATCAGCCACCACGACCTCGTTGCCGGCCGGTTGCCCGAACGCCTCGTGACCTTTCTCGATGACACCGAAATGCATAAACTCCTCGGTCGTGACGTGCCCGCCGCCGACCGTCCCCAAGCGTTGCGCAACGTGCTGGCCGATGCCGTCCGGCAGCGTCAGGGCGAAGTGTCCGAGTACCTGTATCGCTTCGGTGAACGCTCCAAGAAAGTCGACGTCCGCGTGCTGCGACGGCGCTTTCCTGATTTGCCGCTGCCGCTGGCCGAAAAGCTCCTGAGCCAGGCCAGGGCCACCGACCTGCGGCGTATTGCCGACGAATCGCATCTACCCCTGGGCCTCAAGGCACGAGCCCGGGAACTGGATTTCGAAGCCGCCACCGCCCGCGCCTACGACGGCTTTTACCACGACGAAAAGATGCTGCCGGACACCGAGCGGCTGGCGTTGAATACCCTCAGATTTTACAGCGACACGTTTTCCGAGCTGCGCATCGAAGTGCGCGACGGCACCCGTGACGGACCGTTGCGCTGCAGTGCCGGGCCACAGGATGCCGTCATGGTGCGACAACTGATCAGGCATCAGTTCGGTCAGTACGAAGTGCTGGACGGTAACGGCCGCTCCCTGCATGACCCGGGTGATTTTTTTCGCGCCCTGCTCAACGCCCTGCCCGATCAACAACGCACGGCACTGGGCTACACCCGTAATCAAGGCCGGTTGTTGAAAGACTGGATCATGGAAAAATCCGCCCCCCCCGCCGAACGGCGCACCTTGCTTGCGCAGCCACCGATTCGTCCGGTGGTGCCCCTGGAAACCCAGATCCTGCTGCGTGGCTGGCCGCGCTTCTGGAGAGAAAGTACCCCTGAAGAGCGGCTCCAGAAGCTGTACCCGAAAATGAACGAGCGAGAGCTGAAAGCCTTTCTCAATGCCTTGCAAAACAAAGGTGATCCCGGCGCAGCCATCACACGACTGGAAAGCGACCTTGAGCATTTGCGCAAGACCCTGCAAAGCTGGCGAGACAGCTATCCACCCGAGCTGGACAACTCCGGAGAACCCATCCCAGGCGTATCAACGGACTACTTGCGCAACGGCGGGAAGAAAATCGAGGACGCGTTGATGGACTGCTTCAAGCGCGAAGGCAAGATTTTCGGTGAGCGCAGCAGCCACCCTGACCAGGGCTACACACTGGACCTGTCCTCTGATTTTCCCGGTCCGAATCTGGATCGCCACTGGCAGAAACTGCGCCAGCGTCCCGGAATCGACCTGCACCTTGCCCGGATCCGTGCGTTGAAACTCGACAACGCGCGTTTTTCCGCCGGTGCCGACGGCTTGCTGGACAGCTTCCCGCACCTGCACCAACTCAGCGCCCGCCAGTGCGCACTGACAGACATGCCACCCGCCATCGGCCGGATGCGAGAACTGCGCGACCTGGATCTGGCCGACAACAATATTGCCTCTCCCGAGAGCATCAGCGAACTGACCCGACTGGAAACCCTCAATCTGAACGGCAATCCCTTGCGTCGTGCGCCCGATGTCGGGCAGATGAATCGGTTGCACGAATTGAGTCTGGCCAACACTCGGCTCGAAGACTGGCCCGAGGGGTTGTTCAAGGTCGGTGCGCAGGACAAACCCCGCCCACGGCGATTCCTGCTGGACATGCGCGACACCCCGATCAGGCATCTGCCCGAAGTCACCCCGGGATCCGTGCAGGCCTTCATTCTCAGCCGGGCACGCTTCGATCGGTCCAGATTGGCCGCCGATGACGTCGCCCGACTGGAAGGCTACCGCCAATCCACGGGTTTCGCGCGCCAGCAAGTTTTCGAGCCGGCCGCCGCTGACGAGCTCCGCTATTGGCAACAATTTCCCGACGATCGCCAGGCTTTCGGCCCGTCGCAAGCATTCCAGAAGTACCGCGAGGAGTCTTGGCATGACCTGAGGGCGGAACCCGAATCTGAAGGTTTTTTCAGTGTCATCCGCCATCAACGCCTGAGCAAGGATTACCGCGACGAGCGCTCCCGGCGCCGTCTGACCAAGCGGGTCTGGGACATGATCGAAGCCGCAGCACTTGATACGCCACTGCGCGAAAAGTTGTTCAAACAGATTGTGTCACCGGACGATTGCGGGGATCTCGGTGCCCAGCTGTTCAACTCCCTGGGCATGAAAGTGCTGGTGTCCAAAGCCTACGAAGAGTCGCACACGCCAGAGGAGCTGGACACCCGCCTGGTGCGCCTGGCCCGCAGTGCTGCCCGGCTGCAGCACGTCAGCGAGGCCGCCAGAGAAGAAGTCAGACTACAGACGCAGCAGAATCTGACTAACCCGAACTATCTCGCGCCGGACGAAGTGGAAGTTCATCTGGCGTACGAGACCGGACTGGCCCAGCGCCTTGATTTGCCCTGGCAATCCGACGGCATGCTGTATCAGCCTCGCTCGGGGGTGAATCAGCAGAAAATCAATGCCGCCCATGACACGATCATCAAGCGTGAGGAAGGCGACGGGCTGGTCAACGCCATGATCGAACTGGACAGCGATCCGTTCTGGGAGCGCCATTTGCGCACGACCCATCCGGATCGCTATACCGCCAGCGACCAACTGGCAGTGGACAAGCTGTCATGGCTCGATGAGCTACGTGATGCGCAAGCGCAATGGGCGAAAGAAACCGATGTGGCGCGACTGAACCCACTGGCGAAAAGGATGACGACACTGGCGAATGATCTGGGGCTCGACCAGAAGGGCATCTTCAGTGGCGAAGCCATGAGTCAGGCAAGTTACGATGCCTGTTTGAGCGACATCGCCTACTCCCGCAACGACCTGTCCCGCCAGTTGACCCGCGAAGCCCTGGCCCGGGCCGGCCTCTGAACCACACCGTGAACCGGCCCGCTACAGGGGCCGGTGACCTTCAACCCACCTCGGAATCCCAGATGACCGTGACATTGCCCGAGTACTGTCGGGCGGTGCCGGGCTGGATCATTTCGTCCACCGCGTCCCGTGCGACCTCGAAATGCAACGTACCGACCTTGCGATCCAAATACACACCGGGCTGGAAGATATCGGAGCCGCTGACATCACGCAGCAGACGATGGCGATTGACCGGTTGGCCTGAGCTGTCGGTCAGGCCGTTGGGCAACGAAACACTGACCTCCAGCGGCGCTGCGTGCCCTGCCGTCGGCTCCCATAACGCGCAGTTAGTGCCCATGACGTACTGACATCGCAGGTTCATCCTGAAGCGACTGGACGCCGAGATATGGAACGTCTGGTCGCGAAACAGCCGCGTCGGCTTGCGCCCCTGACTCAGCCAGGTTTGCCAGCCGCCTGCGGGTTCCAGCACCACATGTTGACCTCCGGGGGGAAGGTCGACTTTCAAAGTATGCTCGACGGTCAGGGTGAAGTTCAGGCTGATCAGGCTGTCATCAGGCAACATGACATCGCCCATGTCGAAATCCCCGTGCGGCCCGACGCTATAGTTCAGCGTTCCGCGATAGACGCCGGAGGTCATTTTCAGCGGGTTGGGCGTCATCAACTGATACGAGAATCCGGTGTCCACATACGCAAAATCATAGTCCTCGTCGATCGTCACTTTCGCCTGTTTGGCGCACGTACCCGCGTCCGCCGGCACTCGCCAGAAAAAGGCGTAATAGTAGGGATTGCCATAGCCGACGCCACCGTATTGGCAGGGCGCGGGTGCATACACCCAGCCCGTATCCCAGACGCCCTCCGGCAAAGGCTTGCTGATGCTATAAGCCGCACCAATACCATTGACACGCATTCTGACCGTTTCGCTTTCCCCCGTCTCTTCATGGATCACCGTGATGTCGCGCCATGACGATGGCACCCTGAACATCGGCCCCTTGCGTTCGTCATGCAGGGCTGCAATGGGCCCCGTCGACTTGAAGCGAATGGGCAATCCGACACTGAAGACGCCGTTTTCGCAATAGGAAGGATGGTCTCCGCAATAGCCTCCCGGTGGCGTGGTGTTCACGAACTCATTGCGCGCGGGGTTGGAAGGGTCCGGGCGGAAATTCGCCGTGATGTCCAGAGTGACCGCATTCGCCTGGGTCGCGAGCAAACTCGTCAACGCAAGCGCACACGTGGCCTTGATCATCGTATTCATCGTATTCATCTTGGGCCCCCTCATGCGCCCGGCGTCCTGGCGTTGAACAGCAACAGCACATTGCCGCTGTAATCCCCTGGGCGATAGCCGCCCGGCGGCTGGACCGGTTCGATTTCCAGCGGCACGCGCTTGCCCGTTGCCGCTTCTTCCTGCGAGACCACCTGGCGCGGCGTCATGTCTGCGCTGAGTTCTACGCCATTGAAACTGACCCGCAGCGCGATATCCTCGCCCGCCCGGCCATTGGACAAGTAGGCCGAGCTTTCCAGGCGCGCTTCGATGGCGCTGGTGTCGTGCCGCACATCGAAGTTTTTGTGCAAGCCGCCCAGGCTCGACTTGGCGTGATTCCATTCAAGCCGCTGAGGCCGGTGGATCCAGTCCGACTCTGCCGGAATGATGTAAAACGGCCGGCTGGGGACAATCAGGGACACCTCGAAGGTGTGCTCCTCACGGGCCGCCCAGACGGCGTCGGCGGTCAGACCGGCCATGGCCATCAGCGCGACGGCGGTGCATTGCTTGATCATGTTGGTTACCCGTTGCGTCAATGGAAAGCAGGCCTAGCGGCTGACGACCTTCAGGGCTTTTTTATCGGCGCCCTCGATCAGGAAGAAACGGTATTCACGGCCTTTTTCCTTATCGAAGGCGAAAGCCTTGCCGGCCAGCACGTGATGTTTGGTGGTCGCCCCGCACTCGGTTTCGTTGCTCAGCGAACAGCTCTTGAATTCGTCAATGATCACCACCGTGTTGCCGTCATTACGCAGTTCATAGCGGCTGGCGGTCTCATTGACGGACGTGGCAAAACGCGCGTCCTTGGGGCGCACGAAAAACACCGTGCCGAAGCCGGTCATCACGTTGACGCCGGCGGTGAGGGTCTTTTTATACGCATCACGTTCCTCGCCGCTGACGGCGAATTCATCTTCCTTCTCCGGCACCACCGGCACGAACCGCACACGGAAGTAGCGCTCGCGGTCACGCTCGCCCATGTACAACAAACGCGTACCCTGCATGCCCTGAGCCGGCACGATCAACCGCGCAGGACTGGCCATCAAGCCATTGCGCGAGGCGCCGTCGGCGGCGTTTTCCACGGCGACTTCCTGCGGTGTGCCGTCAGCGCCATAGATGATTTCCAGCACATTGACCTTGACGAATGCCGTGGCATCACCGCTGTTGAAGACCCGCTTCAGGTAGGTGCTCTGGCCGGCTTCCAGGTAGTCGTAAACGGTGCCGACGTTAATCTGCGGACCGGCCTGCGCCGGCAGGCAAAACACGCTGAGCAGGCCCAGCAAAAACAAGCGATTCATTATTTTCAGCTCCATGAAAGACAAAGGGTCACCGCGGACATTCAAACTTCCGAGTCCCAAATGATGGTGATACTGCCGCTGAGCGTGTCGCTCATGCCGGGGCGCAGGAGAAAGTCGATGGCGTCCTTGGGCATCTCGAAGCGCAGTGAGCCGGCCTTGCGCTCCAGATAGAGGTCGGGCTGGAAAGGCCCGGCCCAGGTGTCGAATCGCAAACGGTGCAGTTTCACCTCGCCGCCGCCCGGCCCGGTGATGCCCGGCGGCAGACTGAGAAGGGTTTCAACCTCGGTGGTATTGCCCTGCGGACTGTTCAGCCGGCAGCGTGTGCCGCCAAGCGAGTTGCACAGCATCATGACTTTGAAACGCGAGGACGCTGACAGGTAGAACAGCTGATCACGATAAATCCTCGCGGGTTTGCGCCCGCTGTCGATCCAGCGTTGCCAGCCGCCTTCGGGCTCGAGCAGCACTTTGTTGCCACCCGGCGGCAGATCGACCTTGAGGGTGTGCTGCACATCCAGCACGAAGTCCAGGGTCAGGCTGCCATCGTCCGGAGTGAACAGTGGCCCGAAACTGAAATCACCGGTCGGGCCAATGCTGTACGACATCGAACCGGTATAGAGCCCCGAAGACATGCCCAACGGATTGGGGGTACGCAGTTCGTACGCAAAATCGACGGTATCGAAATACATCGACGGGATGGTGTACGCCGCGACCTTGGTGCACGTCGCTTCCACCGGGGCCTTCCAGAAAAACCCATAGCTTTGCGGCGTATAAGTACCCACGCCGCTGTAAAGGCAGGGCGCCGGTGCGTAAACCCAACTGTTGCTGGTCCACAATTTCCGATGGCCTTCGAGAGCGTTCTCGACCCCCACCAGGTTCGCGGCAGTGTCACTGAGGGTGAATCTGGAACCAATGCCGATGATCCGCACTTCCACCGTTTCGAATTCCTGGGTTTCTGCATTGATCACTGTCAGTGGCCGCCAGTTGGCCGGAACCTGCAACGCGATGCCCACGCCTGGCAGCAGCGCTCGCGTGGAGTCCAGCCGGATCGGCAACCGGATACTGAACATATTGTTCGACGCGCACTCCCCCGGGAGGGTGGCACAGTAGCCGCTGTTGGGCGTCTGGTTGACGAACACGTTCTTGTTCGGTTGCGCCCGGTCCGGAGTAAACAACGCCCGGATCTCCTGATTGGCCGCCTCTGCCGCCGACACGCCCAGAACCAGCCAGAGCCCCAGACCGCCTATGGTCTTTTTCATTGCTCAACCCGCCTTCTGATCGGTGAAGCCGACATCGGCCAGCGTGTCCGGTGTGCAGCGCAGATCCCCGATCATCAACACGTTGTTTTCGCTGCGATGCTGATCCGCCTCCAGGCGGAACTGGCACAGCAGGCGGTTATCCTGGCGCACCTCGAGGGTCGGTGAGCCGGCGTTCATTTCCATCGAGAAGAACCCGTCGACCTCGGTCACCCCGCGACTCGCGTGGTTGATCACGTGATGCCCCTTGAGCGGCTGGCCCTGTTCGTTGACCAGCCGACCGAGCACGGTCAGGGTTTT
>OFQU01000237.1_pt1 | contig 12556 bp, 13 predicted proteins | sample 1542981 | NCBI WGS metagenome assembly OFQU01 (sample SAMN07774233, study PRJEB24372) | wastewater metagenome | isolation source: Exp Tend CN 90WW | collected 2016-02
GCGGTGTGGCGGTAGATGACGTTGCCGAAGTGGTCGGCTTTCCAGCCTTTGACGATGGCGAAGTCGCCAGTGATGGATTCTTCCATCAGGTACTTGCGACCGTTGAATTCGCGGACTTCCTTGCCATCGGCCACCGGAGTGCCAACACCAGTAGCCGTGAAGAAGGCTGGAATGCCAGCCCCGCCTGCACGCATTTTTTCGGCGAGGCTGCCTTGCGGGGTCAGGATGACTTCGATTTCGCCTTTGAGCAGTTGCTCTTCGAACAGCTTGTTTTCGCCGACATAGGAGGCGATGACTTTGCTGATCTGACGGTCGGTGAGCAGCACGCCGAGGCCGAAACCGTCGACGCCGCAGTTGTTGGAGACGACGGTGAGGTCGCGGGTGCCTTTGCGCTTGATCTCGGCGATCAGGTTTTCCGGAATGCCGCACAGACCGAAGCCGCCGGCGATGACGGTCATGCCGTCCTCAAGCCCGGCCAGGGCTTCCTCGTAGGAACTCACGCGCTTGTCGAAACCTGCCATATGCACCTCTTTTATTATTTGCGGGCGGCTGGCTAGCCGAATGGTTGGAGTGTCTCGCTGAAGGATATATTTGTTAAGTTGATTTTTAAGGTTGATTGATAGATAAAACTCAATAATTCGTCGCGTTATAGCTTGCAGCTTGACGCCTGGAGCTTACAGCTGGAGGGAAGCGACATGACCATCAAGCAGATCCGTGCCTTTCTCGCCGTGGCCCAGAGCCTGAGTTTTGCGGTGGCCTGCGAGCGCCTGCACCTGTCGCAATCGGCGTTGAGCCTGACCATCAAGGCGCTGGAGGAGGGCCTCGGCGGGCGCCTGTTCAGCCGCAATACGCGCAACGTGGCGCTGACGGCGGAAGGTGAATCCCTGTTGCCGCTGGCCCGGCGGCTGATTGCCGACTGGGACAACGCCGAAGACGAAATGCGTCAGCGCTTCAGCTTGCAACGCGGACGGGTGACGCTGGCGGCGATGCCGTCGTTCGCCGGCAACCTGCTGCCGCCGATCCTCAAGACGTTTCGTGCGCGCTATCCGAACGTCAACGTGACGGTCAACGACGTGATCAACGAGCAGGTGCTGGAGATGGTCCGCGATCGGCAAGTGGAGCTGGGCGTGGCGTTCGAGCCGATGCAAAGCACCTCGATGACCTTCACGCCGTTGTACAGGGATCGCTTCGTGGCCGTGGTGGCGCAGGATTCGCCATTGGCGGCGCGCACCGCTATCGACTGGCAAACCTTGCTGCAGCAGCCGTTCATCACCTTGCAGCGGCCATCGACAGTACGAGTGATGCTCGAAGAACACTTGCAGGCGCGCGGCCTGAAATTGCCGGTGGAGTTCGAAAGCCATCAGTTGGCGACGGTCGGGCGCATGGTCGCCAGTGGCCTTGGTGTCAGTGCCGTACCGGCGTTGTGTGCCGAGCAGATGCAGGAACTGGGCGCCCGTTGCCTGACCCTGGATGACTCGGTGGAGCGGGCGATCGGCGTGTTGACCGAACCCGGAAATGAACTGTCGGCGGCGGCACAGGCGCTGTTCGATATCCTCAAGGCTGAGCACTGAAGCCGCGGGATTTTGTGTGTCAGGTGAGCAGGCGTTGTGTCAGCAGGGGCAGGAGTTGTTCGCATGAGGCTTGGATTTTCAATGACAGCAGGTCATCTGCGCGAGTCTTGCCCAGGTTGATCGCAATCAGCGGCTTGCCCCGATCGGCAATCACCCGACACAGGCGAAAGGCCGAATAGGCCATCAACGACGAGCCCACCACCAACATCCCGGCCGCGCATTCCGCCGCCGTCAGCGCCCGCGCGGCGGTTTGCTGCGCGACGTTCTCGCCAAAAAACACCACATCCGGCTTCATCCGCTCGCCCGCGCAATGTGGACAGTGCGGCACCTGAAACCGGGCTTCGAATGCGGGGTCGAGCAGGGTATCGCCGTCCGGCGCCTGCACGGCATCGACGCCGGCCAGATACGGGTTGTGCATCTCCATCAAGCGCTGAATGGCATCGCGCTCACTGCGCTGGCCGCAATCCAGGCACAGCACCCGGTGCAGGCTGCCGTGCAGTTCGATCACGTCCTGACTGCCGGCCTGATCGTGCAGGGTGTCGACGTTCTGCGTGATCAACCCGCCGATCCGCCCATGCGTCTGCAATCGGGCCAGCGCCTCGTGCGCTGCATTCGGCCGCGCCTGCCGCACCCGTGGCCAGCCGAGCATGGCCCGCGCCCAATAGCGCCGGCGTGATTCCGGGGCGGCGAGGAATTCCTGATACATCATCGGCTGGCGCCCCCGGCGCACGCCGTCGCTGTCGCGGTAATCCGGAATCCCCGACGGCGTGCTGATGCCGGCGCCGGTCAGCACCAGAAAGTCGCCGTCGGCCATCGCCTGTTGCAAGGTGTCGAGGTGGTCGCGGATCGGGCTGTCGAGCATGGTCAGCACTCCGGGCAGATGAATGCCTTGCAGGTTAGCACTGACCTTCCATAGCGAGGGAGTCTGGCTGGGGGGAGCGGTTTTCCATGGCGCGGGGGCTTGCTCCCGCTGGCGCGCGCAGCGGCCCCAAAACCGCCAACGGCTTCGCCGCCGAGCGCAAGCAAGCGCCCTCGCCACAGATTTCTCCCACACGGTCAATAGCTTGTCTCCGGGCTATTTGCGCGCCTCCAGAATCAGATTGAACGGTGTCTGCGTGGCCCGCCGGAACTGCTTGAAGCCGGCTTCGGCAAACACTTTGCGCAGGCGCATTTCCCCGGCTTGTGCGCCGAGCCCGAGGCCGACCTCTTGCGACAGGGAATTCGGTGTGCAGATAAAGGTAGACGCCGCGTAGAACAGTCGGCCGACCGGGTTGATGTTGTCATCCAGCGTATCGTTGGCGAAAGGTTCGACCAGCAGCACCGTGCCGTCGTCCTTCAGCGAGTCGTAGGCATGGCGTGCGGCGCCGACCGGGTCGCCCATGTCATGCAGACAGTCGAAATAGCAGATCAGGTCATAGTCGTCGCCGGGGTAATTTTTTGCCGTGCCCTGGAAGAACTTCGCCCGGCTGCTGACACCGCCTTCTTCGGCGCGCTGGGTGGCCACGGTGATCGAGGGCGTGTGGTTGTCGAAACCGACGAAGCGCGAGTTGGGAAACGCCTGAGCCATGATCACTGTCGAGGCGCCGTGGCCGCAGCCGACGTCAGCGACCTTGGCGCCTGCCTCAAGCCTGGCCACCACACCGTCCAGTGCCGGCAGCCATTCGGCGATCAAATGCCCCTTGTAACCGGGGCGAAAGAACCGTTCGGTGCCGGTGAACATGCACGGATGGTGATCGCCCCAGGGCAAGGCGCCGTTGCCGCGCATGGCTTTCACCAGTTTATCCTTGTCATGGAAAAACGACGCCACCACGCCCAGACCGCCGGCGACGTACACCGGTGAGTCTTCCAGGGCCAACGCCAGGGCATGCTCTTCCGGCAGGCGGAACTGCCCGTCGTGATGCTCCATGTAGCCTGAAGCGGCATGGGCGCTGAGCCATTCGCGGACCAGACGCGGGTTACAGGTGGTTTTCGCAGCGAGTGCTTCGGGGCTGATCGGCTGACTGTCGGCCATCGCCCGGTACAACCCGAGTTCTTCGCCGACGATGACATTAGCCAGCATCGCCGCGCCGCCCATGTCGTTGATCAGTTTTCCCATGAATTCGTTGAGTCGGGCCTCGTCCATCACGTGTGCTCCTGAAACAGGATCACAGTCCGGCGGCGTCAAGGATCGAGGGTCGAGGCGTGCGCCATCGGGCAGTGGTCGTCTTGGGTTTGAGCGATGAACCACTGCTGGATTCATCGCCCAGATTTTACTCTTGCGGGCTATGCAACAAGTCTAGCCCTCCAATGCCATGAAGCGATCGTTTTTCAGGCTTTTGTACGCTTCTTGGATGCAGGCGTCTGGCTCAACACGCCATTGGATAGCTTGGCCACTCTTTCAGGAAGCGAGAGCGTTTTTCCGGTGAACTCCAGCGTGGCTTCGATTCGCTCCACGGATGGATCTTCCTTAAGCTCCAGTGTCCCTTCGACCGCCAGGTAAGCGCTCCCCAGCAAATCCAGATAGGCCGCTCGAATGTTTGGATCACCTGTTTCAAACGTGTACTTACCTTTCTTTAGCCCTGCTGCAATGAACAGCGTTACGCGGTGCGGTTTTGGCGGGTCTAATTCCCAGACTCTCTGATTGGCGACCACTGCAAATGTTTGCGTGTTTTCTTGAAAAGAGATTTCAACCTCGTCGGACTTGAACTCATGATAAATACCTCCTTCAAGTTCAGCAGAAAACTCGTGCTGCTGAAGCTGTTCTGCCGTCGAAGTGCGGGTAATGTCCTGCAGATCGAACTTGCCCTCGCTCAGGATATATTCCTTGCCTCCAAAATTGCCCTTGAAGTTAAACGTACCGACCATTCGCTGCTCGGATTCGAAGTATTGAATGGACAATAATCCTTCGGTCGATACCACTAAGATGTCTCGGGAAAAGTAATGAGCGTGCGCCAGATTTTTATCGCTGCCAGAAACAAGCGAATAATTCATGGGGACGCCATTGCCTCCGAGGTTCAGAGGGATAACAAAAGTCATGTAGCGATAGCTGTTGCCGCTGATATGAGTGGCGCTTATTTCCCAATGGGTTGGCAGTTTTTCAATTGAAAGTCCGCTATTGGCCTGGAAATCCGCCTCTTCGGCGCTTTTGGCGGTAAGCGTGCCCGTGGCGGCAACTGTTCCTTGCGTGATGGACATTTTGCTATTCATGCTCTGGATTCCTTTCTCGAGGGAGTTACGAAAGAATGAGGCGCCAGTGTAGTGGCGGTGCCTGCTACGCATAACTGTCAAAGTTGACAGGTATAAAAAATAAATTTTTATTCTGTTTTGTTAATTTTGACGCGGGATTGCCTTCGATAAACCGATGATCTGTATCTCAATCAATACAGCGCGATCACAGATACATAACCTGTGCATTCGACTTCGTCGTCGAAACAACCGCGATACATACACTGTTTAGGTTGACCTTTTGATCGCCATCACGCTGATGCGCCAACAGAGGGACAGCCCCATGCATATTGCTCATCCATCTGCACTTGCCCGAGTCGGACTCGGCCTGCGACGAGGCTTGCTGAAAGACCTGCAAGCTGCCCATAGCGGTGTTTTCGACTTTCTCGAAGTCGCCCCGGAAAACTGGATCGGCGTTGGCGGTGCCCACGGCGCGGCGTTGCACGAACTGGCCGAGCGTTATCCATTGGCTTGCCACGGCTTATCGTTGTCGCTTGGCGGATCGGCGCCGCTCGACGTCGGTTTTCTCGAAGAAGTCCGGGCGTTTCTTGACCACCACCACGTGCCGTTGTACAGCGAACACCTGAGCTACTGCAGCGACGACGGTCATCTCTACGATCTGCTGCCGTTGCCATTCACCGAAGAGGCGGTGCATCACGTCGCCGCGCGGATCCGCCAGTCTCAGGACATTCTGGGGCGGCGTCTGGCGGTGGAAAATGTCTCTTACTATGCCGCGCCACGTCAGGACATGGACGAGGTGACGTTCACCAACGCGGTGCTGCGCGAGGCCGATTGCGACCTGCTGCTGGACGTGAATAACGTCTACGTCAATTCGATCAACCACGGCTTCGACCCATACCGGTTTCTCGCCGGGGTCGAGCCGGGCAGGGTGGTCGGCATGCACGTGGCCGGGCATTTCGATGAGTCGGACACGTTGAAAATCGACACCCATGGTGCCTCGGTGAAACCGGTGGTCTGGGCGTTGCTGGCCGACGCCTATGCTCGGTTCGGTGTCCAGCCAACGTTGCTTGAGCGGGATTTCAGTTTCCCGGTGTTTTCCGAACTGGTGGCCGAGTTGCAGACTATTCGCCACTTGCAGGATCGGGAGATTCGTCATGGATAACCTGATGCAGCAACAGCAGGCGCTCACCGCGTACTTACGTGACCCCGACCATCAGCCGTTGCCGGCCAACATGAACCCGGCGCGGGTCACGGTGTACCGGAATCTGGTGTTCAACAACGTCTCGGCGCTGCTGAGCCCGACGTTTCCGGTGCTGATCCGGATCATTGGCGAAACCCGCTGGCGGGCACTGGTGCGCGGCTTTCTGCGCGAGTGCCGCGCGCAAACGCCGAAGTTTGCTGAGATCGCCGAGGCGTTTGTCGGGTTTCTCGCGGCCGAGCCCGAGGTCACGAGTGAAGGTGAGTGGCCACCCTTTTTGCTGGAACTGGCGCATTACGAATGGGTAGAGATGGTACTGCAGCAATCCGACGCCGAGCCGTTACCACCAACAGACCAAGGCTTGCTGCTGGAACGTCCACTACGGGTATCGGCGCTGGCCTGGCCGTTGGCGTATGTGTGGCCGGTGCAACGGCTGTCGCCGGACCTTCAACCCGCCGTGGCCCCGGCCCAACCGACCCTGTTGCTGGTACGCCGCACTGCGGATTTCAGCGTCAGGTTTGCTGAGTTGAGCCCCTTGGCCTGGCGGTTGTTGCAGCGGATCGGTGAGTACCCTGTTTTGACCGGGCGCGAGCAGTTGCACGGTCTGGCGCAAGAGGCCGGCGAGTTGGGCAATGCGTCATTCATGGACAGTGGTTTGGCATTGTTGCAGCAGTTGCACGAAGACCGCGTAGTTGGGGCCGACATCGTGATTCCAGAGACTCCGTAAGCCCTGTGGGAGCGGGCTTGCCTGCTCCCACATGTCAGAGCGGCAGCTTCAGTTCCGCGCACAGCCCGCCGCCCTCGCGGTTGCTCAGGCTCAGCGAGCCACCCAGTGCCATCGCCAGTTGGTGCGCGATCGCCAGCCCCAGCCCGGTGCCGCCGGTTTCGCGGTTGCGCGAGTTTTCCACGCGGTAGAACGGTTCCATCACCTGCTGCAGTTCGGCCTCGGCAATGCCCGGGCCGCGATCCATGACGGTCAGCCTCAGGCTGCCGTTGTTTGCTTCGACCCACACCTCAGCCGCGCCAGCGAACTTCAGGGCGTTGTCGGTCAGGTTCACCAATACCCGGCGCAACGCATGTGGGCGGGTGTCGAAGACCACTTCACTCTTGCCGATCAGTTGCACGTCCTTGCCCATGTCCTGATAGTCGAACACCAGGCTTTCGAGAAACGAATCCATGTTGGTGCGGCGGCTTTCTTCGGTTGAGCCATGGATGCTGCGCGCATACGCCACGCCTTCGCGCACCAGGTGTTCCATCTCGCCAAGGTCGTTCCACAGCTTGTCCTTTTCCGCCGAGTCGTCCATGAACTCGGCGCGCAGCTTCATCCGGGTGATCGGCGTTTGCAGGTCGTGGGAAATGGCGGCAAGCAATTGCATGCGCTCTCTCAGGTAGGCGGCGATACGGGCTTGCATCGTGTTGAAGGCGCGGGCCGCGTAGACCACTTCGGTAGGGCCTTGCTCGTCGAGGTTGATCGGATGGGCATTGGGGTCGAGGGTTTCCACGGCGTTGGCGAGGCGGGTGAGGGGGCTTATTGCAATCCGCACTGCCAGCCAGGTGCAGGCGATCATCAGCGCCAGTTGGCCGAGCAACACCGCCGGCAGCCACGGCGACAGCGGCACCATCGACGGCCGCACATCTATGGTTACCGAGCTGCCATCGCTCAGACGCAGATGCCCCTGAAAGTGTTTTTTCGGCCCGGGAATGTCGGTGAAGGTCAATGGATAGTGTTCGCCGATGGCGTCGGTGATCGAGGTGACGGCAATCGGCACGTCGCCGGCCTTGATCGGCACGCCCGCTTCACCTGCATTGAGCAGATAGGCGTAATTGGTCCGGGCCAGACGCGACAGCCACGCCGGGCGTTCCTCGGCGGGCAAGCGGTCGAGGATCGCAATCGAGGTTGACACGTCGGTCTGCAGATTGCCGAGCATGGTGTTCCTGGCCATCTGGTAGCGCTCGTAATACTGCGCGCCGAATGACAACGCCTGGGCCAGGATCATGCCGATCAGAAAAATCAGCCACACTCGCGAAGTCAGCGTGCGCGGCCAATGCAGGTTGAGGCTCATGCCGGCGCCCCGAGGATTTCGACCGGCAGCGAGAATACATAACCTTCGCTGCGCACGGTCTTGATGTACGCCGGTTCGCGCGCGTCATCCAGCAGCCGTTGACGCAAACGGCTGACCAGCAAGTCGATGGAACGGTCGAACAGGTCGGCGTCACGGCCCTGGGTCAGGTTGAGCAGTTGATCTCGGCTGAGTACCCGTTGCGGGTGATCGAGAAATACCCGCAGCAAGCGGTATTCGGCGCCGCTGAGGGCGACCATGGTGCCGTCCTTGTCCAGCAGGTGCCGCGCCGACGTGTCCAGTTGCCAGCGCCCGAAGGCCAGCAGGCGGCCGGCCTCGGTCACCACCAGGTTGGGCGGCAGCATCCGTGTGCGCCGCAGCACGGCGTTGATCCGCGCGAGCAGCTCACGGGCGGCGAAGGGTTTGGTCAGGTAATCGTCCGCGCCCATTTCCAGGCCGATGATGCGGTCGGTTTCATCATTGCGCGCGGTCAGCATCAGCACCGGCGTGGCCTTGTGTTTGCCCACCCGCAGTTCGCGGCACAACTGCAGGCCATCGTCGCCGGGCATCATGATGTCGAGCACGATCAGGTCGACCGTGTTCGTTTCGAGAAAGCTGCGCATCTGCCGGCCATCGGCGACCACGGTGGTGCGCAGACCGTTTTTTTTCAGGTAGTTGCCCACCAGTTCGCGGATCTCGCGGTCGTCGTCGACGATGAGAATGTGATCGACATGGTCCATCGGTTCAAACCTCCAGCAAAGGGGAATGCCGTGCAGTTTATAGCGTCATCGACGACCCGCCTGCAGGCCTTTGTATTGCAGTGTATCCAGCGTGAGCACGGATACACGGCGAGGCAAAAACGGCCGCCTCCCCGGGTTTTGTATCGTTGTGTATCCCCGACCGGCAGAGATACGTAACGATTTATCCGCGCGGTTTTCCGACACATCCGCGATACCTCGCGAGCCTCAAATAGGCTCCATCGAGGCACACACAGATGGCCTCGGCTCAAACCCATTGACGCCTTGAGGAAACTCCCATGATCAGTAAAACCGCGATGGCCGCCGGCCTGTTTGCCGCCCTCAACATCTGCACCTTTGCAGCCCGTGCCGAAGCCGATGTTACCCCGCGAACCTACACCTACGGCACGCCTCTGGACATCCGCCAGGTGATCTCAATGACCCAGGACGACTCGGTGACCTGCGGCATCGTCGATGCGCGCATGACGTATCTCGACTCGACCGGCGCCACGCAGGTGCTGGATTACCGCAAGTTCGCCGACGGCTGCAACAACGACAACTGAGTCATTTCAATTCTCTGGAGAATCACCATGCACAACGTCTCGCGTTTTTTCACCGCCATCGCCTTTTCCCTCAGCGGCTTCGCTGCCCATGCCGATGCGTCGGTTGAACAGAATAGCTGCCACGGCGGCAGTTGCTTGCAGCTGACGCCGATGGCCAGACAGAGCATTGATAGCTCGCTCGCAGCCGACGGTGCCAGCCGCACGCCGCAGGGCCAGATGTTTGCCGAGAACGGCGCAAGCCGCACACCGCAGGGCCAGTGGCTGCAAAGCCAGAGCGCCTGAGCCCTCCACAAGGGCGCACATTTACACAGGGTGATCATCATGTATCTCATTGCATTCCTCGGCGGTCTGCTGACCGTCCTCAGCCCTTGTATTTTGCCGGTGGTGCCGTTCCTGTTCGCCGGCGCCAACCGCCGGCGCTCGTCGATCCTGCTGACTCTCGGTGGCATGGCCCTGACTTTTGCGCTGATCTCCAGCCTGGCGGTGGTCAGCAGCGAATGGGTGATTCAGGCCAGTAACACCGGGCGGCAGGTGGCGTTGCTCGTGATGATCGCGTTCGCCCTGGCGCTGATCTCGGCACGCATCGGTGACTGGCTGACCCGGCCGTTGGTCCTGCTCGGCAATCGCCTTGATGCCGACAACCGCAAGACGGCCGGGTCGACGGGCTCGATCCTGCTCGGTGTTGCCACCGGACTGCTGTGGGCGCCGTGCGCCGGCCCGATCCTTGGCGTGATCCTCACCGGGGCGATGCTGCAAGGCGCCAACGCTCACACCAGCCTGTTGTTGCTGGCGTATGGCGCAGGCAGTGCGTTGGCGCTGGGCACTTTGATTTTCGCCGGGCGCGGGCTGGTCAACCGGCTGAAACCGTCGATCCCGTTCACGGGCTGGTTTCGTCGCGGGGCAGGTGTTGCCGTGTTGGCTGCGGCGGCGGTGATTGCCACCGGGGCAGACAAGACGTTACTGGCCGGGACGTCTTCCGAAGGTGTCGCCAGCGTCGAAAACAGCGTGCTGGAAAACGTGCCGAAAGTGGTCGATTACCTGGTCAGCAAAGTCCGCGCCGACTCGATGCAGAACGACAGCAAGGGCGCGATGCCGTCGTTGTCCGGCGCCGTGCAATGGCTCAACTCCTCGGAGCCGAGCGCCGAATCCCTGCGCGGCAAAGTGGTGCTGGTGGATTTCTGGACCTACGACTGCATCAACTGTCAGCACACCTTGCCTTACGTCAAAGACTGGGCGCAGAAGTACCAGAAGGACGGCCTGGTGGTGATCGGTGTGCACACCCCGGAATACGGCTATGAGCGCATCATCGACAACGTCAAGGCACAGGTGCGCAAGCTCGGCATCACCTACCCGGTGGCAATCGACAATGACTACGCGATCTGGCGTCACTTCGATAATCAGTACTGGCCGGCGCACTACCTGATCGATGCCAAGGGGCAGGTGCGTTACAGCCATTTCGGCGAAGGCCGCTACGAGGCGCAGGAGCAGATGATCCGCCAGTTGCTGGAAGAGGCCAAAGCCCCCGCAGCCTGAGGCAGGAGCTGTTACAACGGCTTAACAGATTCACGCCACTCATCGGCAAAGCCGGGTTAATTCCGCTTCGCCGGACGACCGGCAGGGACGCCGGCGGGACTCGGCGCGATAGTGATTGAGCAGGGCTACTGCCGGTCCTGTCACATAACAAGAACGCGAGGTTGCCATGCCGAAATTCGTGATTGAACGCGAGATTCCAGGAGCCGGAAAGCTGTCGGAAGAAGAACTCAAGGCCGTGTCGCAAACATCTTGCCAGGCGTTACGTGAACTCGGGCCGCAAGTGCAGTGGCTGCAGAGCTACGTCACCGCCGACAAAGTCTATTGCGTGTACATCGCTCCCGATGAAGCGCAAGTGCGCGAGCATGCCCGGCTGGGTGGTTTCCCGGCCAACAGCGTGGCGCGGGTGATGACGGTCATCGATCCGACGACCGCCGAATGATGTCGGCTTCAACCTGCCGTGGAGCTCGACGCCATGAGTACCCCGATTGATCTGACAGCCCTGAAAGAACGCCAGAAAGTCGCCTGGGCCAGCGGCGATTACGCCGTGATCGGTACCACCTTGCAAATCGTCGGCGAAAACCTCGCCGAGGCCTGCGACCTGCGTTGCGACGAGGAGGTGCTGGACGTTGCCGCCGGTAACGGCAACGCCACACTGGCGGCGGCGCGGCGCGGCTGTCTGGTGACCTCGACCGATTATGTCGCGGCCTTGCTCGAACGCGGCCAGGATCGCGCCCGGGCCGAACATCTGGACGTGACCTTTCAGGTGGCCGATGCCGAAGCCTTGCCGTTTGCCGACGACAGTTTTGCCGCAGTGCTGTCGACCTTCGGCGTGATGTTCGCACCCGATCAGGCCCAGGCCGCCGCCGAACTGGCGCGGGTCTGTCGTCGGGGCGGACGGATCGGTCTGGCCAACTGGACGCCAGAAGGTTTTGTCGGCCAGATGTTCAAGACCCTCAGCCGCCATCTGCCTCCGCCGCCGGTAGCCCAGCCGCCGGCAAACTGGGGCACCGAAGCCTGGCTGCACACGCATTTCAACGATCACGATTTTGTCGTGCAAGTGATCCGGCGCACCTTCAATTTCCGTTATCGCTCAGCGCTGCATTTCATCGACATCTTTCGTCATTGGTACGGGCCGGTGCACAAGGCCTTCGCGGCGCTGCCGCCAGAGAGCGGTCAGGCACTGGAGAGTGATCTGGCGGATTTGCTCAACCGCTCGAATCGAGCGGGGGAGGCATCGCTGGTGGTGCCGAGCGAGTATCTGGAGGTGGTGATCACCAAACGCTGATCACGCAAAAGCGAACGTCCTCTGCAGGCGCGAGCCTGCAGAGGTGATGTGTTGCGGCGGATGGCCTATTTCAACTGGGCCCGATCAAACCACTCCAGCGCCGTGCGCCAGATGCAGATGCCCAGGAAGTACGCCGACATCAGCAACCACAACCCCATCACCAGCGGGTTGATCAGCGGATGGTTGAGCACCAGCGACAGGCTGCACAGCAGCCAGATCGCCGTCACCGCAATGTTGATCGGCATGAACCGGCGCACGCGGAACGGGTGCAGGAACTTCATTCGCGTCACCGTCAACAGCGCCAGGCCGATCACGGTGAGGAACGTGATCCACGGCCCCGGGCCGATGATGTACAGACACAGCGCCACCACGTTCCACGCTGCGGGGAAACCGACGAAATAGTTGTCCTTGCTCTTCATGTTGACGTTGCAGAAACAGAACAGT
>OFQU01000239.1_pt1 | contig 12507 bp, 10 predicted proteins | sample 1542981 | NCBI WGS metagenome assembly OFQU01 (sample SAMN07774233, study PRJEB24372) | wastewater metagenome | isolation source: Exp Tend CN 90WW | collected 2016-02
TAGAGGATCGCCGGGGCGTTGGCTTTTTCCGCCGGCCACCACCAGGCATGAATGTTTTCCCCGGCCTTGAAGCTCTTCGGTTGCAGGTCGAGTTCCTGCACGCTGCCGGGCAAGCCGTGATACCAGCCGGCCGTGCCCGGTTCGATGCGAAACAGCAGTTTGCGTTCGGTGTGTTCGAGCACGGCACAACTGGTCGGCACGCCGATAATCAGCGCGGCCATGCAGGCGAACGCCAAACGGCGGCGGCGCAGACGCGTCATGAAGGACAGGAACATTAAACGTTTCACCAAAGCGCAGACAAAGAACGCTTTTTACCAGATGCCTGGGCCTGCGCGTGAGTTTTTCGACCACCGCCCCGGCGCAACGATTACCAAATGCTGCAAAGACTCACACGACCTGCAGAACGATCTTGCCGATATGGTCGCCAGCCTCCATGTGCGCGTGAGCCTGAGCGGCGTCGGCGAGAGGGTAGACCTTGTCGATCATCGGTAGACAGCGCCCGGCAGACAGTGCCGGCCATACGTGCTCACGCAGTTGATCGGCAATCGCGGCTTTTTCGGCAGCGGTGCGGGCGCGCAGGAGAGATCCGGTGATGACCGCGCGTTTGGCCATCATTGCCAGCAGATCAAAATCGTTGGCCCGCGCGCCGCCGAGGAAACCGAGCATGACCAGACGGCCATCCATCGCGAGGGCGCTGACGTTATCGTTGAGGTACGAGCCGCCCATGATGTCGAGAATCACATTCACGCCCTGGCCAGCGGTTTTCTCGGCGATCACCGCAGCGAAATCCTCTTCGCGGTAGTTGATCGGTTGGCCGCCGAACTTGCTGATCGCCGCGCATTTTGCCGGGCTACCGGCCGTGGCGAAGGCTTCGATGGCGAATTCGCGACAAAGCATCAGCGCCGTGGTGCCGATGCCGCTGGTACCGCCATGGATGAGCGCGCGTTGCCCTCGGCTGGCGCCGCCGAGACCGAACAGGTTGGCCCACACGGTAAAGAAGGTTTCCGGAATCGCGGCGGCCTGCACCCAGTCGAGTCCGTCGGGAATGGGCAGGGTCTGGCCGGCCGGAACGCAGCAATATTCGGCGTAGCCGCCACCATTAGTCAGCGCACACACGCGGTCGCCGAGGGCAAACTGGTTGACACCAGCGCCGAGTGCCACGACTTCGCCGGCCACTTCCAGGCCTGGGATCGGGTTCATCCCGGGCTTCATCGGGTACTCCCCGGCGCGCTGCAAGGCATCCGGTCGGTTAATGCCGGCAGCGTGCACGCGGATCAGCACCTCGCCTTCGGCAGCCACCGGCAACGGCACGCGCTTGGGTTGCAGAACTTCAGGGCCACCGGGTTGAGTAATTTCGATTCGGGTCATTTCATTGGGTAACGTCATGTCGACTCCTGTGATTAAAGGTTCTGTAGATGGGAGCGTGGTTTAAGGGCAATGATTCCCTTCAGTGAGTGCAAACACGCGATTCAATGGAAGAGGGCAGCCACCTCATTGCCTGCTCCAGCAACAACGCCACTGCAATCGCGCCTGCGGCAATCGCGAACAACAACGTGTGATGTCCACCCGAGGCATTGAACATCGCCGAATAGGCAAACCCGGCCAGTGCCTGGAACGTGGCAAACGATACGGTGGCCCGGCTCCAGGCGATTTGCTGGCGATGATGTTCAGGAATCAATTCGTGCAAGCGGGCCAGAGCCAGTGGCACGATGCCGGGCGGGAATGAACCGAGAATCACCGCCAGCGCTGCCAAGGCTATTAATGAGTGGGAAGTCGCCAGCAGCCCGAGCGTAATCGCCTGCACCACCAGGACCACACGAATGCTCGTCCGCGCCCCCAACTTGTCCGCCAGAAAACCATAAGTCACCGGTCCGACAATCGCGCCCAACCCGTACATCACCCAGATCAGCGCGCCGACGTGCGCTCCGGCTCCGAGCCCGCGCGCCACGTAATCCACCAGAAACACCATGGCTGGCACCAGACCTGCGGCCATGAAGGCGTATTGCGCGAACAGCAAATACACGCCCGGTGGGGTTGGCTTAACCGCCGCGCGCTCTTGGGTCGCAACCGGATGCGGCAAGTCAGCAGGCCAGCCGAACCAGCTCACCACGGTCAACAGCAACGACAATGCGCCGAGCCCTAGCCAGGTTGATTGAAGGCCCAGGCTCAACAGTGGCGGGACAATCGTCCCGGAGCCGGCAATCCCCAGGCCGATGCCAAGGAAGATCGCGCCGCTGGCCAGTCCTTTTCGGGCTGCCGGTACATGCGGCAACACCGTCGCTGCCACCAACACCATGATCGCGCCACCGGTAATTCCCGATAGCAACCGCCAACCAAAAAACCAACTCACCGACAACGGAAACGCACAGGCGAAAAATGCAGCGGTGACCAACAGCATCATCAGCCGTAACGCATTTTTATTGCCGAGGTAGCGTGCGATTGGCCGCCCGAGCAGGGCGCCGATCAGGTAGCCGACCAGATTGGCCGCGCCGAGGTAAACCACATCGTTGGCGGAAAACCACTGCGCCTGAATCAGCGCGGGAATCAGCGGAGTGTAAGCAAAGCGTGCCAGACCGATGCTGACCAGACTGGCGCAGAGTCCGGCGAAGATTGCCGATGCTGAGGATGACGTACGCATGAGCGCGATCTCAAGAAGGTTTATGGCGCCCAGCATATCGGCTATGTTTGCTGCATTCGCGCAGCGAATTGGCTGCGCAGCGATGCAAATCTGCATCACAAGGGGGCAGGATGAATTGGGACGATGCACGGGTATTTCTCGCGGTTTGTCGTGAATCGACATTGCGTGGCGCGGCGCGGGTTCTGGGCGTGGATCAGGCCACCGTCGGGCGGCGAATCACGGCGCTGGAAAAGTCCCTCAGCGCGACGCTGTTCTTGCGTACTTCTGAGGGTTACGCGCTGACGGCTGTCGGCGAGGCAGCGCTCAAGAACGTAGAGAAAATGGAGCACTCGGCGCTGGAGCTGGAGCGGCAGATTCAGGGGCTGGATGATCGCCTGACCGGTAACGTGCGGGTCAGCACCACCGACTCGCTGGCCATCGACTTTCTGATCCCGGCCATCGCCCGTCTGCACCAGCAGCATCCGGACGTACGCGTGCAACTTGATGCCTCGACGCAGATCCTCAGCCTGGCCAAGCGCGAGGCGGACATCGCCGTGCGTAATACCCGACCTGACAATCCGGACCTGATCGCACGGCGGATTGCCCGATGGCCGGTGGGGTTGTTCGCTTCACAGGCCTATATCGACACTCATGGCGTTCCTGTTCCGGGCGCGGCTTTCGAGGGGCATGACCTGGTGGTTTACCAGCCGTATCTGCAGAGCAACAAGGACATGACGCTGGTTGCCGAGCCGCTGCATCGCGGGCGTATCGTCGCCAGTCTCAGTTCCAGCCTGTTGGTGCGCCGCTCGATTGCGGCGGGTCTGGGTGTAGGAGAAATCCCGGTGTACATGGGCGAACACGATGGTTTGGTCAGGCTCTGGCCAGAGCGTAATCGTCCGCAGCCGTATGAAGTATGGCTGGTGACCCATGCGGATTTGCGCCACACCGCACGGGTTCGGGCGGTGATCGAGCAGATTGTCGAAGGGTTTGCGCTGGAGAATGGGTGAGTGGCTGGCGTGTTTTGGAGAAGCTACGTTGCTCGACGAAACGGCCTACAACTTAGGCAGAATCCGCTGGCTTGCGGGCTTGGTTGATGGGCTCTATTGTTGCTGCAACTCGTAGCGATAGAAATCACGCTTGTGAGTGATCAACCAGGGACGGGTATCGGTAACCAAGGAAGCGGATCGGATTGAAAGCCAGTGAGTTACATCAATATCCAGTCAGTGAGACATCGAGCAAAGGTCGGAATACTCAAGTCATGAGCACGGTAAGCCGCGAAGAATTCAATGCGAGGATCGAGACCATTGAAAGCAGAATGGACGCTCGAATCGATGGTGTACGCGCAGAAATTCGCGAGTTCCTTGCGATTCAGAGCGAGCGGGACAAGACGCGAGATCAGACTCAATTTGAACGAGACAAGACTCAAGTTGAAAGAGACAAGCGTTACGACCTGATTTCGCAGGATATGCGAAAAATTTCCCGGGGAGCTGAGGAAGCCGCGAGGCAAGGGGCTACCGTCAAGGCTAATGTCTGGGCAGCCACTGTCGTCCAGTTGCTTGGAATCGTTGCCATCGTCGCAGGTGCCTATTACGCGAACCAAGCCAACATGTATGTCGCGATACAAACCACACTGGCAGCGGTTCAAGCGGGCAAGGATATCCACGCACCGTCACCGCTGGCATTACCCTCACTTACACCACCGCCATAAAAACGGCCTTCATGAGAAGGCCGTTTTTTGTGGTGGTCAAGCAACCTCATGGCATCCGCGGCAACTCGTGCGGCCGCAAGTCAAACACCAGCACCTCGGCATCCACGCCATTGCTCAATGTCAGCGCCTGTTCTTCGCGAACCCGCACGCCGTCACCTTCCTGCAATCGCTGGCCGTTCAGTTCAACACTGCCGCGCGCCACATGCACGTAGGCGTAACGATTGGCGGGCAGTTCCAGGGTAGCGCTCTCTTTGCCATCGAATAGTCCGGCAAACACTCGCGCATCCTGGCGTACTTTCAGCGAACCGTTGCTGCCGTCAGGCGAAATGATCAATTGCAGCCGACCGCGTTTTTTCTGGGTGCTGAAGTGCTCCTGCTGATAGCGCGGTTTGGCGCCGCTGACTTCCGGCACGATCCAGATTTGCAGGAAGTGCACAGGTTTGGTTGCCGAATGGTTGAACTCACTGTGCGCCACGCCACTGCCAGCGCTCATCAGTTGCACGTCGCCGGGGCGGATCACGGAACCGGTGCCCAGAGTGTCTTTATGTTCCAGTGCGCCTTCGAGCACGTAGGAGAAGATCTCCATGTCGCGATGCGGATGCTGGCCGAAACCTTTACCGGCGGCAACGCGGTCATCGTTGATTACCAGCAGGTCGGAAAAGCCCTGTTCACGCGGATCGCGATAGCTGGCAAAGGAAAAGGTGTGGAACGACTTCAACCAGCCATGATTGGCGAGGCCACGATCGGAGGCTTTGCGAAGAGTCAGCATAATGAAATCTCCTGGCGGGACGTGAATTCGTCCGAGTGAGGAGAAGCTTACTGTTAACCGTTTGAAGCAATAAGTAGATGAAAATTGAAAGACTGTCGCGATCAGGTTGACAGTTCTGCTCGCCAGTTCACGCATTCTTTTCCAACGTTCAGAGCGCGCTTGGCCATAATGCTCACCCTGACTTTCGCGTTTATTCTTTTTCGATCAGTGATGTAAAACCATGAAAACCGTGGCAATGGTGTTGTTCCCCGACTTTCTGCTGCTCGATATGGCCGGCCCGATGGAAGTGTTTTCGGTTGCCAATCGTTTTCTGGAAGCAGAATCACACTATCAACTGATTACACTTGGGACAGAACGCGGCCCGCTGCGCGCCTCCAATGGCGTTTGCGTGCACGCTGACCTGCTTATCGGTGAAAGCGACGAGCGCTATGACTTGCTGCTGGTGCCGGGTGGCCCGGGGGCCTATAACGAAAAATTCCCGACGCTGTTCGCCTGGTTACCCGGGGCCGTGCAGCGGGCCGAGCGTTTTGGCTCGATCTGCACCGGCGCTTTCGTGCTGGGCCATGCCGGATTGCTCGACGGTTATCGCGTGACCACGCACTGGAACTATACCGAACGCCTGATCAAGGGATTCCCGAAAGCCAATGTGACGACCGATCAGATTTACGTCGAAGACCGCAATCTGATTACCTCGGGCGGCGTCACTGCGGGTATCGATCTGGCGTTGGCCGTGGTCGCCCGGGATCATGGCAAGAAAATCGCTCAGGATGTGGCCAAAGTGTTGCTGGTGGTGATGAAGCGCCAGGGCGGTCAAGCCCAGTTCAGCCCGTTGATGGCTGCTGTGGCTCCGCAGGAAACCCCCGTCACCCGGGTGCAGCACTATGTGCTGGAACACCTCGACGAGGCGTTTACCGTCGAGCGCATGGCGGGGCTGGCGAACATGAGCGCGCGGCATTTCGCCAGGGTGTTCGCCCGTGACGTCAACATGACGCCGATGGAGTTTCTGCAAAGTGCGCGCATCGACTGTGCACGTCATTTGCTCGAAACCAGCGATCTGCCGCTGAAAACCGTGGCCTATAAAAGCGGTTTCGGCAGCGTGCGGCACATGCGTTCGCTATTCGCTGAAAAGCTCGGCCTGACGCCTGCGCAGTACCGCGAACAGTTCAGCTAGAGCGGTTCTGTCCGTCCAGGGCACCCGGATGTCCGTGCGACGTCCTGTGTGGCGGTTGTGCCGTCATCTGAGGCTGCCAAGATAGTTGGCATGGACAATTTCAACGATGTGAACACGGCGGCAGTGCTGCGTTTCGGCCCTTACGCGTTTCATTTGCGCCAGCGGCTGATCCTCGACGGGGATCGGCAATTGCGCATGGGCGGTCGCGCGCTGGACATTCTTCAGTTGCTGGTCGAGCGGGCGGGGCAGGTGGTCAGCAAGGAGCAATTGATTGCTCGGATCTGGCCAACATCGGTGGTCGAAGAGATCAACTTACGCGTGCACATTGCTGCACTGCGGCGGGCGTTGGGCGATGGTCAGGATGGTCAGCGTTATATCGTCACTGTGCCGCAGCGCGGGTACAGCTTTATCGCCCCGGTGCATTACGACAGCGTGCCGCAAGCAGTCTTCGAAGGGCTGCAATCACCGCAGCACAACTTGCCCGCGCGGCTGACCCCGGTCACCGGCCGCGATGCTCTGGTTGGCGGCATGTTGCGGCGTCTGCCGCTGTGTCGACTGATGACTGTCACCGGGCCTGCCGGTGTCGGCAAGACCACCGTGGCGCTACGCGTGGCGGAGTTACTGCTGCAACATTTTCGTGATGGCGTGTGGTTGGTCGATCTGGCGCAGATCGATGTCGAAATCCCCTTGCTGGAACACCTGTTACGCACCCTCGATTGCGATTTCGCCACGCTGTGCGTGCGTCATGCATTGCTGGTGCTGGACAATTGCGAACACCGGCGCGAGGTCTGCAAGGCAATGGTCGAGACGCTGCTGGACGCCGCGCCGCAACTGACGATTCTCGCGACCAGTCGTGAAGTCTTGCAGGCCAGTCTGGAAACCGTTCAACCGTTATTACCGCTGACTTTTCCTAACAGTTCGGCAGTCGATTGTGTTGCGCAGGCCAAGGGCTATCCGGCGGTGCAGCTATTTGTCAGCCGCGCCCGGGCTCGACAGCATGATTTCAGTTTGCGCGAACAGGATCTGCCCACCGTACGCGAGATCTGTCGTCAGCTCGATGGCCTGCCGTTGGCGATCGAACTGGCGGCTGCGCAGATCGGCGCACTGGCGTTGGTCGGATTGCACGCGCAGTTGGCCAACGGCCTGCAATTGCTCAACCATGGCCGGCGCACGGCAGTGCCTCGTCATCAATCCATGCAGGCCGCACTCGACTGGAGTTATCAACGCTTGAACGAGCAGGAACAGCGCGTGCTGCAACGCTTGTCGGTGTTCAAACGGGTCTTCACTTTAGAGGCCGCTCAGCGCGTGATCAGTTGCCCACTGCTGGCTGCGTCGCAGCTGGCGGCGATCATCGAACGGTTGGTGCATACGTCATTGTTGGCGGTGGAGCAGGACGCTGGCGCGGGTAGATACCGGATGCTCAATACCACCCGGCGTTATGCCCGCGAGCAACTTGAGCGCAGTGGTGAAGGCATTGAACTGGAGCGTCGACATGCACGCTTTATCAGTCGTGTGCGTCATGCGTCAGGCGAGTACGGGATCGCGCAATTCGTCGAGTAACTGGCGCACTTTCCGCAGGTCCGGCGTGGCATAGCCTTCGGTGAAACGTTGATAGATCGGCGTCAGCAGATCCAGCGCTTCGCGATGACGGGATTGACGTTGCCAGAGCTGGGCGAGCGAGGTGGCGCTGCGCAATTCCCAGGCCAGGGCACCTTGGGTGCGGGCGATGGACAGGGCTTGATGCAGGATGGCTTCTGCCTCCTGAACATTTGCGGTGACTGAGCTGGCCTCTTCGCGAGCAGGCTCGCTCCCACAGGGATTTGGGGGGTACGCAGAATTTGCGTTTAACACGAAACCATTGTGGGAGCGAGCCTGCTCGCGAAGCCGTCCGCTCGGACGCCCTGAGTCATCAACCATTAACGCATTCGCCCGAGCCCGCAAGATCTCCGCCGTACTCCAACCCGCATCACCGGCCAGCGCCCGTGTCAGCAAATCATCATCAACAAATCGCTCATCCAGCGTCACCATGATTTCCCGCACCAGCCCGCTGCCATCCGTCGGCACCGGCATAGTCGTTTCAGCGTCGATCACCTGTGCGTAGTGCAGCGCCCAGCGATAAAACAACAGCACCGAATGCTTCTGCGATTGCTCAAGCAACAGATGCAACAGTGCCCGGGCGTTCTGCTTGTCACCGTTGTAATGGGCGATCAGGCAACTGGCCAGTGCCAGGGTGTAGCAAATCGAGGTGCCGTGATTGATCTGCACGGCAATGTCCAATGCCTGTCGCGCCGTGCGCCACGCTTGCTCGGGAAATCCTTGCAGCCACAGCACCCGGGCGAGCACGGTCAGTGAGGCAACACTCTGGTCGTATTGCACGCCAAAACCGTGGGTAAAGCGGTTGAGGTGGCCGCTGTGCGCCATGCGTTCGAGCACTTGCTCGGCATGAATGCGCGCCTGTGGCTGGTCGCCGGCGTAATGCAGGGCCAGCACCCGCAAGCGGTGCGTGCTGAGCGACAGCAACGGGTCGCCCTGCGGGCCTAGGCGGTCGAATTGTTCGCTCTGCTCCAGCGCCATCCGGTAGCGCCCACAACTGAGGTTGACCGCCAGATGCCCGGATATCGCGCGCAGTTGGCCGGAGATATCAGCGTGTGTGTGGGCCAGTTGGCGGGCGTCGACAAAAGCGCCGATAGTCTCCGGGGTGGCGCCCCAGGTGTGATAACAGGCACTGCCCAAGGCCAGTTTCAGGGCGATTTTCAGATGCGGGCAGAGGGCGCCAATTTCATCCAGCAGGCGCAACGCCCGCCGCACGTAATCGCCGTACTCCTTGAGTAGCGACAATTCTTGCCACAACGGCGCCGAGGCTGCGGTCAGCTCAATGGCCAGATTATCCGGCCCGGCTCTGTTCAGGCTCCACTCCAGCGCTGCGCGCAAATCCTCCAGACCTCGGGCATAGCGCTCGATCCACAACGCCGTGGGGGTGTTTTGCCAGTGCGATTGCGCCTGATGCATCAGGGCCAGGCAGCGTTCGGCGTGGCGCTGACGAGTCTCATCGAGTTCAGCCGCGACATCGAGTTTTTCCAGGGCATAGCGGCGTGTCGTATCGAGCAGGCGATAGAACACCTCTTCATCACCCACCTCGACACTGAGCAAGGATTTGGCCACCAATTGCGTGATCGAGGCGAACACCGCAGCGGGGTCGATCTGCTGCCCGACGATGACGGCCGCCGCCGACTCCAGAGTAAACCCGCCGCGAAACACACCGAGTCGACGCAAGCAGGTTTGCTCGCAGCGATCGAGCAGGTTGAAACTCCAGTCCAGCGTGGCACGCAACGTCAGGTGGCGCTCGGCGCTACTCTGGTCACCCGCCGTCAAGGGTGGCAAACGGCCCTGCAAGTGCGTCAGCAAGCCGTCCAGCCCCAGTTCGGCGACTTGTGCCGCCGCCAGTTCCAGCGCCAGTGGAATACCGTCCAGTCGGTGGCAAATCTCGATGGCTTGCGGCAACTGGGCATCGCTCAATTCAAAGCTTTCCTGCGCCTCGGTCGCCCGTTCGACAAACAGCTGCAACGCGGAAAAACCCAGCGCCTGGGCCCGGTCCAGTTCGACAGGCAATGGTGGGTAATCGAGGGTTTCCAGACGTTGCACAAATTCGCCTTCCGCTCGCAGGCTTTCGCGACTGGTGGCAAGAATATGCACCTGCGCCGCGCCGCGCAGAATGCTTTCACTGAGCGCTGCAACGGCGTCGATCAGGTGCTCGCAGTTGTCGAGTACCAGCAGCATCTGGCGCTGGCGCAAACCATTGACCAGACACGCCAGCGGATCGCCGTCGAGCAGCGACAGCTCGAGCAGGGCCGCCAAGTGCGAGCAAATCAGTTGTGGGTCGTTGAGCGGCGCCAGATCCACCAGTCGAATGCCGTCGCGGTAATGCCCGATCAACTGTTCAGCCACGCGCAAAGCCACAGTGGTTTTACCGATGCCGCCGGGGCCGACCAGGGTAATGCAGCGCCGGCGTAGCAGCTGCGTCATCAACCGGTCGACCAGCGGCTGACGGCCAATCATCCGCGTGCGCCGCAGGGGCAGATTGTGCCGACTGTCGGCATCGCCCGCCGGTCGCTGTTCGATAGTCTCGTGCAGGATCGGCGCAACAAAACTGTAACCGCGTTGCGCCACGGTGACGATATAGCGCTGGCCAGCCTGACCGTCGCCCAAAGCCTTGCGCAGCGCTGCCATGTGCACCCGTAGGTTGATGTCTTCGACGACGCTGTCCGGCCAGACTGCGGCCATCAATTGCTGCTTGCTCACCACCTCGCCGGCGTGGCCCAGCAGAGTCAGGAGAATGTCCATCGCTCGCCGACCCAGTCGCAACGGCTGATCGCCCTCAAGCACCAGCCGTTGCCCGGGATGAATCCGATAGGGACCGAAACCGAGGGCCTGATTCGGGGGAAGACTCAACAGCTCACTCCTGGGATGCTGCGGCGGACAGAGCGAAACAGCGCTGGGCGCAAGCGCAGGCCGTCTATTCTGAGGTGTCCGGGCATAATCCTCAGGTTTTGCGATCAGTGCAACGGGTGACGCAGGAGCAACGGTCAAAACACGGCGCAGGGTGAGCGTTGTCTTTTGGGTTCACCCATGATCTGGCAGCGCCAGGCGAACGGGTTGATGCCTTCGCTGCGGGTGAACATGTGGCAGAAATGCGCCTGATCGCAGAAACCGCATTCCAGGCTGATTTGCGTCAGGCTCAGGTCGGTGTGCTGGATCAGCAGTTTGGCGCGAGCGATGCGTTGGGTGCGGATCCAGTCTTGCGGCGAGAGCCCGGTGCTGCACTTGAATGCCCGGGAGAAGTGGCTGCGTGACAGTGAACAGGCGTGGGCCAGTTCGGTGACTTCCAGGCTTTCACCGAGGCGTTCGAGGATGAGTTGTTTGACGCGTCGTTCGCGTTGCGGGCTGAGTCCGCCGATCCCGCTTTTGCGCGGTTCGCAGGCAGGGGCGAGGGCGACGGTGGGGTGTAATTGAGCCATGGCCAATATCCGTGTCGGTGGGGAAGGCACGGTCAGCGCTCTCCCTCAATCAAAAAAACAACGCTGCGCAGAGGCATTCATTGTTGAATGCGGTGCTGTGGCTGACGAGTTAATCGTTGTTAATTTCGCGCTGGCACGGCGTTTACAGCGTCATTGATCGGCTAAAGTGCGTAGCACGTGCGTGTGGCTGGCCATAGAAGGAAACCGAGCCGATGAACCGTAATGATCTGCGTCGCGTCGACATGAACCTGTTGGTGATTTTCGAAGCGCTGATGTTCGAAAAGAACCTGACCCGCGTCGCCGAGAAACTGTTCATGGGCCAACCGGCGGTGAGTGCAGCGCTCGGGCGTCTGCGTGACCTGTTCGATGATCCGTTGCTGCTGCGCAACGGTCGCGGCATGGAACCGACCGCCCGCGCCCTGGCGATCCTCAAGGAGTTGCAACCGGCGATGGACGTCATTTCCGGGGCCGTCAGTCGCGCCAAGGAGTTTGAACCGGCGAGCAGTTGCGATGTGTTTCGTATCGGCCTGTCGGACGATGCCGAGTTCGGTCTGTTTCCAACGCTGTTGCGCCATTTGCAGCAAGAGGCGCCGGGCATTGTCGTGGTGGTGCGCCGTGCCAACTACTTGCTGATGCCGGCATTGCTGGCCTCCGGGGAAATCTCCGTCGGCGTCAGCTACACCACGGATCTGCCTGCCAATGCCAAACGCAAGAAACTGCGCGACATTCCCTGCAAAGTCCTGCGCGGCGATGATCGCCCGGGGCCGCTGACACTCGACGAATACTGCGAGCGTCCGCACGCAATGGTGTCGTTCTCGGGCGACTTGAGCGGCAACATCGACCTCGACCTGGCCAAGCTTGGCCGCTCGCGCCGCGTAGTTCTTGGCGTGCCGCAGTTCAGTGGCTTGCGCGCCTTGCTCGCCGGCACCGAAATGATCGCCACCGTGCCGGATTACGCCGCGTGTGCGCTGGTTGAAGGATGTGGCCTGCGCGCCGAAGACCCGCCGTTCCCGATTGATGCCGCGCAATTGTCGATGGCCTGGAGCGGTGTGCATGACAATGATCCGGCCGAGAGATGGCTCAGAGCGCAGATCAGCCAGTTCATGTCGGCAGCGCTGGATATCCCCCCGGTCTGACGAAACGACCGTGAGAACTGTGGGAGCGAGCCTGCTCACGAAAGCGGTGTGCCAAGCGGCATATTGACCGACTGACGCACCGCTTTCGCGA
>OFQU01000244.1_pt1 | contig 12445 bp, 13 predicted proteins | sample 1542981 | NCBI WGS metagenome assembly OFQU01 (sample SAMN07774233, study PRJEB24372) | wastewater metagenome | isolation source: Exp Tend CN 90WW | collected 2016-02
CGGGCATTCAGATCCTCGCCCCTGCCGCCGTGACGCAGGGACTGACCGTCAATCGTATCGCCGGTTCGATGGAGGTGGAAACCGCCCTCCGTCAGCTTTTGTCGGGTACCGATTTGACACCGGTTACCGTCGGCCGGTCGATCGTTCTGAAGCGTCAGCAGCTCGCCGCGGCACCCTCGTTGCAACGCATCGCCCAGACGAGCGCCCCCGCGCAGGATCAGCCGGGCGGTGCCATCCCGCCCCAGACCAATCCGACGGACGTTGCTCCGCTGGCTGCCGGCTCGCAGGTGGATGGCGAGGGTCAGCCGGACATCATCGTGCGTGGCTTTCGTAGCAGCCTTGGGCGTGCGCTGAACGAGAAGCGTCAGGCGAACGGCGTCGTCGACATCATCAAGGCGGAGGATATCGCCGACTTCCCCGACAATAATTTGGCGGAATCGATCCAGCGCGTACCTGGCGTCTCGATCGCACGCGATGCCGGCGAAGGGCGGCAGATCACCGTCCGCGGCCTCGGCCCGCAATTCACCCGCGTCCGCGTCAACGGTGTGGAGGGGCAGAGCACCGCCGGCGGCACCGACAGTTCGGGCGGGAACAACCGCAATCGTGCCTTTGACTTCAATGTCTTCGCATCGGAGCTGTTTAACTCGATCGCGGTGCGCAAGACCGCGTCGGCGGAAACCGAAGAGGGGTCGCTGGGCGCGACCGTCGATCTCACGACCGCGCGGCCGTTCGACTATAACAAGTTCACCTTCGTGGCGTCGGCACAGGCCGGCTACAACGACCTGTCGCAGAAGGTCGATCCGAAACTGAGTGCGGTGATCAGCGACACCTTTGCCGGTGGGACGCTGGGCGCGCTCGTGTCCGCCTCCTACACCAAGCGACGCATTTTCGAGGAAGGCCATGGTTCGGGGGGCTGGCTGGATGGCACCAACGTCGGCGGCTATAATCCGGCATCGCCCTTCGCCGCGGCCAATTCGATCAACACCTACAGCCCCCGCTTCCCGCGCTACGGTCGGTTGACGCACGATCAGGAGCGGCTGGGAATCACCGGTTCGTTGCAGTGGCAGCCGACGAGCGACACGCTGATCAGCGGCGACGTTCTATACTCGAAATTCTCCGCAACCCGGACGGAAAACTGGCTCGAAAACCTGTCCTTCGCTCGCCCGCTGTCGCAGGGCGGGCGCCCGGAAGCAGTGGTCCTGAACGGCGAGATCAACGGTAAGGGCGACATGGTCTACGGCGTCTTCAACGACGTCGACATCCAGAGCGAGACCCGCCGGGACGAGCTGAGCACCGAATACACGCAATACACCCTGACCGGGGAACAGAAGTTCGGCGATTCGCTGAAACTGACGACGTTGATCGGCTATTCACGATCGTTCTTCGACAACCCGGTCCAGACGACGGTGATCATCAACCGCGAAAATACCGACGGCTACAGCTATGATTATCGTCCGAACCGTAACCTGCCGATCATCAATTACGGGTTCGACGTCAACGATCCGGCGAGTTTCGGCTTTGGCATTCCGCGATCCGAAATCCGGTTGCGGCCCAATTCGGTCGATAACACGATCCTGACCACGCAGGCCAACCTCGCCTACACGGTCAACGACGGGCTGACGCTGAAGGTCGGCGGCAACGTCAAGCGGTATCGGTTCAATTCGGATGCCAAGGCGCGCGTGAACGAAGGCATCGTGCCGCAGCTGCCGGCCGGCACGACGCTCGCCTCCCTGACGACCCTACTGACCGGCTTCGGTCGCCATCTGGGCGATCCCGCCGGCAATGTCTCGTCGTGGATCACACCCGACATCGACGCATTCGCGAAGCTGTTCGATATCTACAGCAATTCCGGCCTGTTCACGCTCAGCGGCGCAAGCAACGCCAACGCGCGGGGCAATATTCGCGGCGTGCAGGAAACGGACACGGCTGGCTATGTCCAGGCAGACTTCAAGGCGGATATCGGCATTCCGATCCGCGGGGATATCGGCGTCCGATACGTGCATACACGCCAGGAATCACGCGGCTATCAGCTGGTCGCGGGATCGGCCCAACAGGTCAGCGTCACGCGATCCTATGACGATTGGCTTCCCGCGCTCAATCTGACCGCAGAGGTGACGCCCGATGTCCTCATCCGGCTGGCCGCTGCGAAGGTGATGACGCGGCCCAATCTGGGTTCGGTGACGCCGGGGGGCAGCCTTAGCACGGTCGGTGTCTTCTCGGTGAGCTCAGGCAACCCGCAGCTCGAGCCGATCCGCGCCAACACGCTCGACCTGTCGGCCGAATGGTATTTCGCGCCGCGCGCCTTCCTGGGCATCGGCCTGTTCTACAAGGACATCAAGTCGTTCATCCAGACGGCGCGGGTTACCCAGCCGTTCAGCGCTTCGGGCCTGCCGACGTCCCTTCTGACCGGCCTAGGCGTTTCGGCGAATGACCAGTTCACCTTCAGCCAGCCGGTCAACACGCCGGGCGGATCGCTGAAGGGGTTGGAGATCAACTACCAGCAGCCATTCAGCTTCTTGCCCGGCGCGCTCGCCAATTTCGGCACCCTGCTGAACTACACGTTCGTGGATTCGAAGATCCGCTATCTGTCGACGCTGGCGTCGAGCGGCTTCATCGAGGCCGACCTGACAGGACTGTCCAAGAACGCCTTCAATGCGACCCTTTATTACGAGGACAAAGCGTTCAGCGCCCGCGTCTCTGCCGCCTATCGCGACAATTACCTGACGGCGGTGCCCAGCGGGACCAGCTTCAACGACGCAGATGGCGTACGGTCGACCCTGACCTTCGATACGTCGATTTCCTATGCGCTCAACAGCCATATCAAGCTGACGCTGGAAGGGTTGAACCTGACCGACCAGTTCAATCAGCAGTTCACCGATACCAACCGGGATAGCATCCTCGTGAACAGTCACACAGGGCGGCAGTTCTATCTGGGTGTCCGCTACGCTTTCTGACCGACTTGGCGCGGCCTCTTCACGCCTCCCCGGCCGCGCCTTTTTTCTATTACGAGGACAAATGCATGATCGATCGCCGGCATATGATCATCGGCGGTGTCGCGGCGGGGCTGGTCGGCGATCCTGCACCTGCGAGGGATCGCTACGATGCGGTCGTCGCCCCCAATGCCCGGCGCGACGTTCCCGCCGGGCGCCGCTTCGCCGATCTTGGCACCGCGCTGGCGGCGGTGCCAAGGTCGGGTGGACACCGCATCTGGCTGGCGGATGGCGAATGGCGTGGCCAGCATGTGATCGACACGCCCGATGTGGTGCTCATCGGTGAAGACCGGAAGCGGACGCGGATCGCTTTTACCGCAGCATCCGGAATGATCGCGCCCGACGGCAAACATTACGGCACGTATCGCACCGCGACGCTGACCGTCTCCGCGCCCGGCTTCGCCGCCCGTAACCTGACCATCGCCAATGATTTCGATGGCATCGCGGAGATGCGCAAGACCGGTCCGCGCCTGCTGTCGGACGATCCCGACGGGCCGCAGGCGGTCGCCCTGCGTCTGGCCGAAGGAAGCGACCGCGCAAGGCTCGACGCGGTCGACATCCATAGCCATCAGGATACGTTTTTCCCCGACGCCGGCCGCGTCGTCCTACGCGACTGCACGATCAGCGGCAGTTATGACTTCATCTTCGGCGCTGGCGCAGCGTTGTTTGAACGATGCGAGATCCACTCGAGGCCTCGTCCCGATCCGCGTCAGGTGACGGGCTATATCGCAGCGCCTAGCACGCTGATGACGCAGCCGTTCGGCCTGGTGTTCGACCATTGTCGCCTGACCCGTGATCCGGATGTCGCCAACGGCAGCGTCTTTCTCGGCAGGCCTTGGCGTCCGTCGAAACGCTTTGCCGATGGCCAATACGGCAATCCGGAAGCAGTGGGCATGGCCGCCTATTTGAATTGCTGGATGGACGCGCACATCGCCACCGCTGGGTGGACGGAGATGTGGTATACCGGTCGCGACGGTAATCCCCGCCACATGCTGCAGCCCGAAGAGGCGCGGTTCAGCGAGTTCGGTAGCCGCGGCCCCGGCGCCTCGCGGGGGCGACGCTTGCCAACCCTCAGTGCTGCGCAGGCCGCGGAAATAAAGAGCCTCGCAACAAGTCAAGCGGCCAGACGCCATCTTAGATGAGTAACGGCGGCCGGCTAGACCCAAATGCGGACATTGACGCTGGCTCAGCAGCGCCCCAGATGCGGACGCTGGTTCAGGTGCATCATGCTTAGGCCACGCACCGGTGGTTCTGTAACGTCGCAACGGTGAAGCTCCGTCGATGGTGCACCGAAGTGCGTGGACCGTTGAGCCATCGCCGAATTAATGTTTCGCCGTCTGGGCAACGGCGGTGATTTTCTTGAGACCCGCACCGCACCTGCCGGATGGCACTGCGGTGGGAAGGACATAAGCGCAGCACTATGCGATCGCTATGGAATTGGCTGGAATCGATCTCGAAATGCTATGCCGGGGGCGATAACTGAATTGCCGCATCAAGGGTTGTGGCATGGTAGCGTGGCATCGGTCGCGGCGCGACGACATCGTTCTGCGCGCCACGGGACTTCTTCTTTGCTGGGTGAGTTACAGCGCGATCTCGCGGCTTGTCGCCATGCACCTTCCGCCACAGAACGCTGGCGTTCTTGCCTATGGGATCGCCGCGGTCGGCTTCATGGCCGCGAGTGTCGGCAGCGCACTGATGCTCCTGGGCCATCATCTCTTCGATGAAATCGAGGTGAGCGCCCGCTGGCGGAGTCGCTCCAACCGAAACGTTTTCCCTCCGTCAGAAGGTAGCATCGCGATGCACATCCCGGAACCGGCCATGCTGGTCGTAGGCTGTGACTTTGATGGTGACTGGACTGTCCGTGAGAGCGCTGGAATGCTCCTGGGACGCTTCTCATCCGCGCAGGCAGCGCAGCGTTTCGCCGAAGCGGAGCGGCGTGGACGAACATCGATTTCAGTTGCGACGTCAGCCGGGGTACCGCACTGGATTGAGGGACGGCTGAGCCTCGTCAGCGATCGGACGCTGAAAAGCGGGGTGGTTCGTGGGTAAGCTCCCACAACGGTTGCTTGGTGTCGTGTTGCTTGGATGTTCCGGCGGATCAACGTTGGTCCATCGCGGTGTGTACGAGGCGGCGCGGCATGGTCCTGCGCAGGCCGCCGAGTTCGGCCTTGCCTTGCTGACGTTCATCCTCGCCAGCACCGGCATGCTGCTCCTGGTCTATGGCGCCAAGCTGTTCAACCCGGCGCCTGATCGCCTCCGCCGTGGTGAGCCGGGTACCCGAGACGAGTTCCGTGCACGCCTGCAAGCGCCGATCGCACCTCAGGGCCGCGCGTTCGATACGCGCCATGGCGCGTCGATGATGCAGGCGCAGCACCGAGTCGGCCTGTCGCGGCGTGCTCGATTGATCACCAAGCCCCATGTCGGCAAGCTCGAAGGGACCTCGATCGACTGCACATCAGCTCATCGGCGCTGATGAGGACACTCCATGCCTGTCATCGCCGCCTATCTGTACCGCCATGGCCGCCGCGTTCGCGAAATTGCGATCGACGAACGAGTCGATTGCCCGTCCGACCGATCGGAGTTCGTCTGGATCGGGCTGACCGACCCGTGTGCCGATGAGACCGACACGCTACAGCGTCTCTACGACCTCCACCCGCTGGCGGTCGAAGACGCGCTGAAGGACGGGCAGCTGCCGAAGGTCGACGTCTACGGCGATCAGTTGTTCGTCATCGGCCGAACTGCCCATCTATCCGACGGGCATATCGTCTATGGGCAGACGGCAGCCTTCCTCGGCCACAGCCATATCATCACTGTACGGCAGGGCTCGACAAGGTCCTACAAGCCGCTACGCGAGCATCTGGAGGCCGCACCCGACCTGCTGGGCAAGGGCGGCGACTATGTCCTCCACGCCATCCTCGACTTCATTGTCGACGGCTATCTGCCGCTGATGACCGCCCTTGAGGAGGAGGTCGCGAGCATGGAACAGCGGATGCTCGACACCTTTCTCGATCGCGTCGAGATTGCCCGCATCTTTTCGCTGAGGCGTGAGCTGATGCGCTTCGATCGCATTCTGGTGCCGATGGAGGAGGTTGCCCGCAAGTTGTCCAAGAACGGGCTGCCGTGCGTCGATGCCGAGGCTCGGCTGTACTTCCGGGACGTGCTGGATCACGTCCGCAGGGTGGAGACAATGGCGAGCGGCTTGCGCGATCTGCTGTCATCGGTGTTCGAGTTCAGCAACCTTATCGAGCAGCAGCGCACCGGCGCAATCACACGCCAGCTTGCAGCCTGGGCAGCAATCCTGGCCGTGCCGACTGCCATCGCCGGCATCTACGGCATGAACTTCGAGCATATGCCCGAGCTTCGGAGCCCCTACGGTTATCCCATAACCATCGGCGTGATCCTGACGATCTGTTCGGCGCTGTACTGGCGCTTTCGCAAGGCGCGTTGGTTGTAGAGCACGCGTTCGCCGTCCCGAATGCGACGAGCCGTTGGCAGGCTTATGCGCTCTATATGCTCTTTCCCGGAATCGATATCGAAATGCTATGCGGGGGTTCGTACCTGAGAAAAGCGGGCGCTGGACGCTCGATTATCGAAGGTTTGAAAGGCGATATGTCGTCCGAACCCAATCCGGAGCCCGACGAACGCGGGACGATCATCTACGTCGGTCAGGACAAGGCGGGCCACTGGCTCGTGCAGGATAGCGGCCGAAAGATGGAGGGCCGATTCGTCTCACGCGGCGCAGCGCTCAGCTTCGCCGAAGCGGAGCGGCAGATCTACCACGCGAGCCTTGAGATCGTCTCGGCACCGCTGGTTCCGCTCATTTCCTTCGAGCCTGTAATTCCGGCCGAGCACGCGCTGCGCCGCGCCGCCTAAGGATTTCCCATGACATCGAAATTCAAGCCGTTCGTCACGGCTGTTCGTCCGTCGTCCACCTCGACGGTTACCCCGTCCATGATCCTCGGCAGCCGTGCCGCACACAATGATGCGCGCTGGACTGAGATCTGCGCCGCGCTTGTTGCTTTGCGCGCGCAGCGGCGCCATTCCGTGCGTATAGTCGACTCCGACTGCGCCTGCGGCACCTTGCTGATCGAGGCAGTGCGTCACGCCAGGGCGCTCGGCTTCACGGCGATCGAAGGCCGCGGCATTGATGGCTCGCCCGCGATGATCGGGCGGGCGCGTGTAGCAGCTGCCCGTCTGCATGAACCGGCGATCGGGCTCACCTTTGAGGTCGCGGACATGATCGAAGCGCTGGCCGACGAAGCCGACGTACCGGCAGACATCGTGCTGTGGCATGGCAGCCGCGCAGACGATAATCGACCGGGTTTGCGCGAAAGCCTCGCAAAGGCTGGAGACATCGTCATCGGCGATCGTGATCTCCCGCGTGACCGGGCACGGGCGGCATGACCCGTCGCGATCTGCAATGGAAAGCCGGCGGCTTTGCGCTGCTGGCGTCCTCCTGTGGGATGTGCTTCGCCCTCGACGGCTCCCCGGCGATGATCGTCTTCTTTCCGCTCGCGCTGCTCGGCTTGCCGCTGATGATCCACGGCAAGCGGGTCGGTCAGTTGCTCCGCGCCGAGCGGCGCGGGCACAGCCACACCGCCGACGTCGTCCATGCTGCCCGCGTGCGTCGCCGCGGGCAGACCGACGACGGCTTTGGACACTGACACGCAAGGTCCCCTGTCATGCGCTGCTTCGACTATCGTAACGGCGTCCTGTGCGCCGAGGGCGTCCCCCTGCCCGCTATCGCCGACGCAGTCGGCACCCCCGTCCACGTCTATTCGGCAAGCGCGCTCCGGCATGCCGCGGAGGCGTTTACCTCTGCCCTGCAAGGTCTACCGACCGCCCGGTTCGCCTTTGCGGTGAAGGCCAACCCCAACGGCGCCGTCCTTCGGCTGCTCGCTGACTGCGGCTACGGGGCCGACATCGTATCGGGCGGCGAGCTGCGCCGGGCCCTGGATGCCGGCATCGCGCCAGCGGACGTGGTCTTCTCTGGCGTCGGGAAGACCGATCCAGAACTGATCGACGCACTGAAGGCCGACATCGGTCAGTTCAACCTGGAGCTGGAGGAAGAGGGTCGCGTTCTGGCGCAGTTGGCGCGGCAACGCGGCATGCGTGCGCCGGCGGTGTTGCGCGTGAACCCCGATGTCGACGGCGGAACGCACGCGAAGATCACGACCGGCAGGCGGACGAGCAAATTCGGCGTCGATATCGCCGGTGCGCTGGACATGTACGACCGGCTAGCGCGACTCGATGGCCTCGATCTGCAAGGGATCGCGCTGCATATCGGCAGTCAGATCAGTCACCTGGATCCGCTGGAGGCCGCTTACCGCCGGATCGGCGCGCTGATTCTCGAACTGCGCGCACGCGGGCATAGGATCACGCGGGTCGATCTGGGGGGTGGGCTCGGCATCGCTTATCGACCCGAGGATGTGATGCCGTCGCTTGCCGATTACGCGTCGATGATTTCGCGGGTGACGCGCGACTGGAACGTCAGCCTCACGTTCGAACCCGGTCGCATCATCACCGGTCTAGCCGGCGTGCTGTTGACGCGGGTGATTTGGGTTAAACCGAGCCCGAGCCGCCCATTCGTCATCGTCGATGCCGCGATGAACGATCTGGCGCGTCCCGCGCTCTACGACGCATATCACCGCTTCGCGGCGGTCCGTCCGGATGGGCGGACGATGGTTGCCAACATCGCTGGGCCCATCTGCGAGACCGGTGACATGTTCGGCATCGACCGGACGATCGATCACGTTGGGCGGGGGGATCTGGCCGTCTTCCATGCAACCGGCGCGTACGGAGCAGCTATGGCCTCAAACTATAATTCGCGCCCGGTCAGCCCCCAGGTAATGGTGGATGAAGACAGTTTCGAGCTGGTCGGTGATCGCACCTTTCCTTCTGATCTGCCGACGCAATTGCAGCATCAACAACAAATAGCCCGCAGTCTCGACGGGGCGATTACACCAGCAGCGTAGCGCAGGCGTTCAGTCTAAAGTTGGAGAATAGAGGAAAAGATGCCGCAGCCTCACTCCTCCGTAGCCCCTGAGATATGTTAATACCGACAACGCAAGGGTGGTCTGCCGAGCCATCGACCACGGAGCAATCATTCGGGAATTCGACGACGCCAATGCGGTTGGGTCGACCCACAATCGGTCGTTGAGCGCCGACAGTACCCTTCTCGGAAGCGGTCATTCATTCAGGAATACCTGGTGCCACCCGGCGGTCCCGAGTGGCACAATAAAAAAGTGATTATGCAGCCGCCCCCCTCGCAACTTGAGCTGCACTGATGCCTTCGAGCGCAAGCCCGAAGGCAGTGCCTTCCTCAACCAGGCGACGCAGCCGCTGGGTGAGCGCCATGCGGGTGTAGCGGCCGGTCAGTGGCGGCAAGGCGGCAATGCCGTCGGCGATCTCGTGAGCGCGGGCCAGCAGACCGTCGGGCGGGACGATCTCGTTGACCGCACCGTATTCCTTGGCGGTCTGCGCATCCAGGATCTGCCGGGTCAACAGGAAGTAGCGACCACGCACCGAACCGATCACATGCGGCCACAGGATGTGTACGCCGTCGCCGGGCACGATGCCGAAGTCAAAATGCGGCTTGTCCTGAAATTACGGTGTCGGGTGTGGCCAGAACGACGTCGGCGAGCAAAGCGTATTCGCTGTGCAGCAGCACCGGACCGTTCAGCGCTGCGATCACCGGCACCTCGATGTCGAGGATGTTCGACAGCACCTTGCGACCCTCGCGCAGGATCTTGTCGTACCCCTGCGGCGTGAAGAAGTCGAAGCCGTCCGGGTCGATCGCATCCATAAAGGCGTCGCCGGATCCGGTCAGGATCACCGCGCGGGTATCGCGGTCCTCACCGATCTGGTGGAACAGCTCCACAAACTGCTCATGGGTGTGCCCGCTGAAGACAAGCTTGCCGCCATCGGTGTGCAGCGCAACTTCCAGCACACCATTGTCCTTCCGGGTCAGGTGGGCATTGGGGAAGGCATCGCGATAGGTGTCGAACTTGGCCATGGTGCTGATCCTTGATCCTGGCGCGACCGGTTGGTCGCCATGACGATCAGCTAAGCCGTCGAGCGCGGAAGCGGACGACGGCGTGTGGCGATAAGGCTTATGCCGGCTGAGAATAGACCTCGTCGAGTGCGGCTTCGACGAAGCTTGCGAATGCGCGGGCTTTCGCGCTCGCCATGCGCCCCGCCGGGAATACCGCCCAGAGATCGATCTGCGGCAGCGACCAGTCGGTCAGCACACGCACGATCCGGCCGTCGGCCAGTTCGGGACCGAACATCCAGTCCGAGCCGATCGTCAGCCCCATGTCGGCGAGCACCGCCGCGCGCAGGCCCTCCGCCGCATTGACGCGAATCCGGCCGTGCACGGTCACCGACGCCTCGGTACCGTCCCGCGTGAAGGACCAGACGTCGGTCAGCTGGCTGTAGATGATGATCTCGTGGGCGGCGAGATCGGCTGGGCTCTCCGGCTCGCCAGCTCGCGCCAGATAGTTGGGCGTTGCGAACACCGACCGCCCGCCGGTCGCCAGCTTGCGTGCGACGGCCGCAGAGTCCGGTAAATTGCCCATCCGCAATGAGACATCGACACCTTCCGCGACTAGGTCGATCACCCGATCGTCTAGGATGACATCAATCTCGAGGTCGGGATGATGGTCGAGAAATCGCGGCAGCAGCGGCAAGATGTAGAGCCGGGCGAAGGTCGTCGCAGCCGACACCCGCAGGCAACCGGATAGCCCTGCCCCAGCACCGCGGGCAGCGAGCTCCGCCTCGTCCGCCTCGCGCAAGGCCGCCTTGGCGCGTTCGTAGAATCGCAGCCCCGCCTCCGTCGGCGTCAACCCGTGGGTGGAGCGGATCAGAAGGCTGACTTGCAGACGCCCCTCCAGCTGCGCGATCGTCTTGGATACGGCGGGTTGGCCGACATTGAGCAGGCGTGCCGCGGCGGAAAAGGAGCCGGTTTCCACGACCCGCACGAGCGTCGCCATCGCTTGGTATCGATCCACGTCATTCCTCCTTGGAATGAGCGTTATCGCTCATGGCCTGCTGCCATGTCCAGCGGGAAGACAGCATCTGTTCCTCACACCGCCGAGGAGCCCGCCATGATCGACCTCTACGCCTTCGCTACCCCTAACAGCATCAAGGTACTGATTGCTTTGGAGGAACTGCGGCTCGACTACACTCTGCACGGCGTCAACGTTCGTAAGGGCGAGCAAAAGGATGCTGCGTTCGTCGCGCTCAATCCCAATGCCAAGGTGCCGGTGCTGGTCGACACGGCGGCCGATGGCGAACGCTTCGTGCTCACCGAGTCCGCTGCGATCCTCGTCTACCTCGCCGAGAAGACCGGCCACCTGCTGCCCAAAAGCGGCGAGGACCGGGCGCGTGTCTTCGAGCAGCTCTTCTTCCATGCTTCCGCGCTTAGCCCCGCCTTCGGCCAAGCCGGCTTCTTTCAGCGTCTGGCCGCCGTGCCGCAGCCGATCGCGATCGACCGCTTCGCCAAGGAAGCTCGTCGGATCGTGACGATCCTCAATGGCCTGCTGTCCGAGCGCCGCTTCGTCGCCGGTAGCGAATTCAGCATCGCCGACATCGCTCACTACGGCTGGCTGTGGCGGCGTGAGTTCGCCGGGATCGACCTCGACGATGCGCCGCATGTCGCCCGCTGGTTCGCCGAGATCGACGCCCGCCCCGCCGTCCAGCGTGCGGTCACCCGCTCCAACGGCCTCGCCCCCTGTGCCTGACCTTCTAATCCAAGGAGAAGACCCATGACCCTGCAAGCCAAGCTCGACGCCTTCAAGACCGACTTCGAAGCCGGCAAACCGCCTTATAACGTCCCACCATCGGTCATCGAGACGATGCACCGCGCCACGGCCGAACTGATTGCCAGTGGCGCAGCGGGGCGCGCGTTGAAGGCGGGCGACCGGGCACCGGCCTTCACGCTCCATGATCCCGATGGCAAGCCCGTCTCCTCGGCGGAGCTGCTTGCCCAGGGGCCGCTCGTCGTCAGCTTCTATCGCGGCGTGTGGTGCCCCTATTGCAACATGGAACTGCAGGCCTTGCAGGCCGCATTGCCGGACTTTGAAGCATCGGGCGCAAAGCTCGTGGCCATCTCGCCCCAGACCGCCGTCAACAGCCGCAAGTCGGTACGGCAGAACGCGCTCGGCTTTCCGATCCTCTCGGACACGCACAACGATGTCGCGGCCAGCTTCGGGCTGCGCTTCGAACTGCCGGACTATCTGGTCGAGCTTTACAAGGCGCTGAAGAACGATCTGCCCTCGTTCAACGGCGATCCGAGCTGGACGCTGCCGATGCCGGGCCGCTTCGTGATCGGGCAGGATGGCATCATCCTCTATGCCGAGGTGAACCCCGACTATACGCGCCGCCCAGAGCCCGAAGACATGCTGCCGGCACTTCGCCGCGCCGCCAGTGTCGCCGCCTGACCGATCGGCCCGGTC
>OFQU01000245.1_pt1 | contig 12407 bp, 6 predicted proteins | sample 1542981 | NCBI WGS metagenome assembly OFQU01 (sample SAMN07774233, study PRJEB24372) | wastewater metagenome | isolation source: Exp Tend CN 90WW | collected 2016-02
TTGAACGTGCGATGAAACGACCTCGGTTCGGTAAACCCCAGATACTGCGCAATGTCCTGAATCGGCAAGGTGCTGTTCAACAGATAATGCTCAGCCAGCTCCTGGCGCAAATCATCGAGAATCTGCTGATACGACGTCCCCGCCTGATGCAACTGGCGCTGTAATGTGCGCACCGACACCGCCAGTTGTTCGGCCACTTGCTCCTTGCGCGGCAAGCCTTCCTTGAGCAACTGGCGCAGGATGCTTTTCACCTGCTGTTCCAGCGACGCATCCTCAAGCGTCGCCATCAACCCCATCGCATGTTCTTCCAGCGTGCGCAGCAATTGCGCATCGGCCTGGCGCAACGGCAACTGCAAGTACGCTAACGGCACGATCAGCGCCGAATAGGGCTGATCGAACAACACCGGACAATCGAAGAACTGCTCATATTGCGCCAGCGTCACTTCGTCCGGGCGCGCATGCTCCAGCCACACAGCGGCCGGCGACATCTGCGTATCGGCAATCCAGCGAGCATATTGCAGCCACGAGCCGAGCACGTTTTCCACCAGATGCCGACGAATGCGCGGGCGCTGATAGCGGCAGGTCCAGATCAGGTGCACATGGCCGTCCTGCACCTCGGCGCGGCTGACGCCCATGTCGCCCACCAGTTTCTCGAACGGCATGATCCGGCTCATGGCATCGCCCAGCGTCGCGCAGTTCATGGTGATGTAACCGAGCACGCTCCAGGAGTTGGGCAGGACAAAATTCGCTGCGTTAAGCCCGAACAGCGGGTCGCCCGAGTGTTCGCAGAAATAATCGAGCAGTTTTTCATGAGCCTCACCCGGCAAGCGCAGGGTGTTGTCGCTCAGTTGCTGCGCCTGCAACCCGGCCGCCGTCAATGCCGGCTCGATGGCCATGCCCAGTTGTTCGGCATGGCGCAGGTATTTGAGCAGGGGCGGCACTGAGGTGAAGCCGAGCGATTGCATGATCCCGATCCTTTGATCAACGGCGGCATGGGCAGACGAATAGCCTGAAAGGTAAGTGCAAACCGCGACTAAAGTAAATGCCTGACGCTTGCGCGACGTTTGACTCAATTGGCTACATGAACTGGCCGGATACGACCGTGACACCGGGCGGCCGCTGGCTAGTATGGAGGCCTGAAACATCCATGATCCGACGGCAAAGAAGGACACACGCATGCGACGCTGGAACGGCTGGGGAGAGGCAGGCACGGTGGTCGAACTGCCGGCCCAGGGCGCGAGTTTTCTCAACGAACGGCTGGGGGGCGGGCGCGCGCTGCCGGATGCCTCACTGGAGTCGGCACTGGCGCGGGTGCCGGCCTCGCGGCTGGCGCAGCACGCGTTGTACAGCGTCGATGCCCATGATCGCCTGCTGCATGCCCGCGGCCAGAGCCTGCCGGACTGGCTGGCGCTGCGCGAAGGCGCGCTGGGCAACTATCCCGACGCCGTGGCGTTCCCCGAAACCGCCGAGCAGATCCGCCAATTGCTGACGCTCGCCCATGAACAGGACCTGTGCCTGATTCCCTACGGCGGCGGCACCTCGGTGGCCGGGCACATCAATCCGCCGGATTCGACGCGGCCGGTGGTGACGGTGTCGCTGGCGCGGATGAATCGCCTGAGCGACCTCGACGAGGCCAGCCAACTGGCGACGTTCGGCCCCGGCGCCAGCGGCCCGCAGGTGGAAAGTCAGCTACGCGCTCGCGGCTACACGTTGGGGCATTTTCCGCAGTCGTGGGAGTTGTCGACGCTGGGCGGTTGGGTCGCCAGTCGCTCCAGCGGCCAGCAGTCGTTGCGCTACGGGCGCATCGAGCAATTGTTCGCTGGCGGCACCCTGGAAACCTTTGCCGGACCTCTGGACATCCCGACCTTCCCGGCCTCCGCCGCAGGGCCTGATCTGCGCGAAGTGGTGCTCGGCAGCGAGGGCCGTTTCGGGATCATTTCCGAGGTCAAAGTGCGGGTCAGTCCGTTGCCCGCCGATGAGCGCTTTTATGGCGTTTTCCTGCCCAGTTGGAGCAAGGCGCTGCAAGCGATCCGCCAATTGGCCCAGGCGCGGGTGCCGCTGTCGATGCTGCGTCTGTCCAACGCCGTGGAAACCGAAACCCAACTGGCGCTGGCCGGGCATCCACAGCAAATCGCCTGGCTGGAGAAGTATCTGAACCTGCGCGGCGCCGGTGAGGGCAAGTGCCTGCTGACCTTCGGCGTGACCGGCAATCGTCGGCAGAACGCGCTGTCATTGACCCAGGCCCGGCAGCATCTGAAAGCCTTTGGCGGGGTGTTCACCGGCACCCTGCTCGGCAAGAAGTGGGCGCAGAACCGTTTCCGTTTTCCCTACCTGCGCGAGAACCTGTGGAACGCCGGTTACGTGGTCGACACCCTGGAAACGGCCACCGACTGGAGCAACGTCGACCACTTGCTCAACCTGATCGAAAACAGCCTGCGCGATGCCCTGGCAGCGGAGGGCGAGCGGGTGCATGTGTTCACCCACTTGTCCCACGTCTACGGCGAAGGTTCGAGCATCTACACCACCTATGTGTTTCGCCCGGCGGCGGATTACCCGGCGACGCTGGCGCGCTGGCAGGCACTCAAACACGCGGCCAGCCAGACCATCGTCGACAACCACGGCACCATCAGTCACCAGCATGGTGTCGGCAAGGATCATGCACCGTACCTGCTGCGCGAAAAAGGCGCGCTGGCGATGGACACCTTGCAGGCGCTGAGCAAGCACTTCGATCCGGCCGGGCGCCTCAATCCCGGCACGTTGTTGCCGGAGTGACGACCATGAATCAGGACTGGAACGCCGCGTGGCGCCAGCAGATTCTGCCGACGCTGGCAGCCGAAACCTGGGATCTGATCGTCATCGGCGGCGGTATCAGCGGTGCCGGCATTCTGCGCGAAGCGGCGCGGCGTGGCTGGCGTTGCCTGCTGCTGGAACAACGGGATTTCGCCTGGGGCACGTCCAGCCGATCGTCGAAAATGGTCCACGGTGGTTTGCGTTACATCGCCAAGGGCCAGTGGCGCCTGACCCGCGATTCGGTGCGTGAACGTCAGCGCTTGCTCGACGAAGCGCCGGGGTTGGTGGAGCCGATGAGTTTCATGATGCCGCACTATCGCGGCGGCTTTCCCGGGCCGCGTGTGCTCGGTGGTTTGCTGTCGGTTTACGACGCGTTGGCCGGACGGCGCAGCCATTGTTTTCATGACGCGCAGCAGTTGCGGTTTCTGGCGCCGGGGGTGAAGGAAAGCAAGCTGATTGGCGGCACCTGTTTTGTCGATGCGCTGACCGATGATGCGCGGCTGGTGATGCGCGTATTGAGCGAGGCGCGGGCCGATGGTGCGGTGGTGCTCAACGGTGTGCGCGTCGAACAGTTGCTGCGCGAAGACGGGCGGGTGTACGGAGTTCAGGTCGAAGATTGCGAGGCAGGTGGGCCGCTGCAATTACGCTGCGGCGTGTTGGCGGTGGCTACGGGGGCGTGGGCGGAGCGCTTGCGTTTGCCCGAGTCACCGCGACAACTGCGGCCACTGCGTGGCAGTCATCTGCTGCTGCCGGGCTGGCGTTTGCCGGTGGCGCAGGCGTTCACCTTTCTGCATGAGCGAGACCGTCGGCCAGTCTTTGTTTTCCCTTGGGAGGGCGCGACGGTGGTCGGCACCACCGATCTTGATCATCGCGAGGATCTGGACCAGAGCGCGAGCATCAGCGCCGAAGAACTCGACTATCTGCTGGCGGCCTGCACGCAACAGTTTCCCGCTGCCGAAGTCTCGGCCACCGATGTGCTGTCAACCTGGTCGGGCGTGCGCCCGGTGGTGGGCAGCGCAAGTGCGCATCAAGGCAAGCCGTCGAATGAAACCCGTGAACATGTGCTGTGGCAGGAGCCCGGTTGCGTGACCCTGGCCGGCGGCAAACTGACGACGTTTCGCCCGCAAGCCATTGAAGTGCTCAAGGCTTGCGCAGACATGCTCGGCCGTCATTTTGAAGATGATGCCGCTGCGGTGTTCGCCGCCGTACCAGCCCTGAGCATTCCCGGACTCAGCCCTCAACAGTGGCGACGCCTGGCCGGACGCCACGGCCGTGACCTGCCGAGGCTGGCGCAGCTGATCGCCGAGTCGGGCCCCGAAACGGTCGGCAACACCGACACCTTGTGGGCAGAGCTGGCCTTCGCCTGCGAAGCGGAAATGGTTCTGCACCTCGATGATCTATTGTTGCGCCGCACCCGACTGGGCTTGTTGCTGGCGCGCGGTGGCGAAGCGTATTTCCCTGCCATTCGCCAGCTCTGCCAGCCACGTCTGGGCTGGGACGATGCACACTGGCAGCAAGAGCAGCAGCGTTACCGGGTGTTGTGGCAACGCCATCACGGTTTGCCGGAGGCCACGCCTTGATGCCCCTTGAAGAGAGCGCCATGGATAACCACTCGAACAAGCGTTACCTGTTGGCGATCGACAACGGCACCCAGAGCGTGCGCGCATTGCTCTTCGATCTGCAGGGCAATCTGCTCGGCAAAGGCAAGGTCCAATTGCAGGCGTATTACTCGACGCAACCGGGTTGGGCCGAGCAGGACCCGGAATATTACTGGGCGAAACTCGGCGAGGCCTGCCAGCAGGTGTGGGCGCAAACCGGGATTGATCGTTCGCAGATCGCCGGTGTTTCGCTAACCACTCAACGCGGCACGGTGATCAACGTCGATGCCGCGGGCAAACCGCTGCGCCCGGCGATTCTGTGGCTCGATCAGCGCCAGAGCGAAGTCGAGGGCGGGATCAAGGGCCCGTGGGGCTGGCTGTTCAAACTGGTCGGCGCGCAGGCTACGGTGGATTATTTTCGCGCCCAGGCCGAGGCCAACTGGATCGCCAGGCATCAACCGGAAATCTGGGCGGCGACCGACAAGTTTTTGCTGCTCTCGGGGTTTCTCACCCATCGTCTGTGTGGGCGCTTCGTTGACTCTGTCGGCTGTTGCGTCGGCTACCTGCCGTTCGATTTCAAACGCCTGAAATGGGCCGCGCCCAGCGACTGGAAATGGCAGGCGCTGGCGGTGCGTCCCGAGCAGTTGCCGACCTTGCACAAACCTGGGGAAATCCTCGGCCACATCAGCGCTGAAGCCAGCCGCCACACCGGGATTCCCGAGGGCTTGCCGCTGATTGCCGCCGGTGCCGACAAGGCCTGTGAAGTGGTCGGTTCCGGCGTGGTCGATGCCGATACGGTGTGCCTGTCCTACGGCACCACGGCGACGATCACCAGCACCCGCGCGCGCTACCGGGAAATCGTTCCGTTGATTCCGCCGTACCCCTCGGCGGTGCCGGATCAGTACAACTGCGAGGTGATGATTTATCGCGGTTACTGGATGGTCAGCTGGTTCAAGAATGAGTTCGGCCTGCGCGAGATGCAGCAGGCGCAAGCGCAGGGCATCGAGCCGGAGCAGTTGTTCGATGCACTGGTCAACGCGGTGCCGCCGGGGTCGATGGGGCTGATGCTGCAACCCTACTGGTCACCGGGTATTCGCGAGCCCGGCGTGGAGGCCAAAGGCGCGATGATCGGCTTCGGCGATGTGCACACCCGCGCGCACATTTACCGGGCGATTCTGGAAGGGCTGGCGTATGCGTTGCGCCAGGGCATGGAAAAAATCGAGCAGCGTTCGAAGGTCTCGATCAAGCGCTTGCGGGTAGCCGGTGGCGGCTCGCAGAGCGACGCGGCGATGCAACTGACGGCGAATATTTTCGGCCTGCCGGCGGAGCGTCCGCATGTGTACGAAGCGTCCGGTTTGGGCGCGGCGATCTGTTGTGCGGTGGGGTTGGGGTTGTATGCGGACTTTCCGAGTGCGATCGCGGCAATGACGCGGGTTGGCGCGGTATTCACGCCGCAACCCGAGGCGCAGCAGGTCTATGAGCGTTTGTACAAAGAGGTGTACCTGCGCATGTATCGCCAGCTCAAACCGTTGTATCAGAGCATCCGCAAAATCACCGGTTACCCGGCCTGAAGAAACACCGCCAATTCCCTTGCAGGCTCACTCCTGCAGGGAGGCATGGCGATTCTCATGTGGCGCTATCGGAGACTTTTTCTGGTGAGATTGGACAGTGTCAGCGCCGGGGGCGGTTGTTAGGCTCAACCCCCACAGCACCTCCAATAAGAATTAAAAGCAATGAAGCTGACATTTCTCCTGTTGCTGCTTTGTGCAATGGCCCCGACGGCGTGGGGCTGGTCGAACCACACGGTGGGCAGCTATCTGGCGTTGCAGGAATTGCCGGCGCTGCGTGATGCGCCACCGGTGGAGGTCGAGCCGCTGGAGCGCTTTCTCGCCGAGCAATATCCGGCCGTGGTTGCGCTGCTGGAGCAACAGGAAAGCTTCGCCCGGGAACACTTCACCCAGTACCCGCCGCGCCCCGACAATCTGAAGCTGCCCGCCGTGCCGGGTGACAATCTGCGCCACGACTTTCTCACTGCGTTGCGGCTCAATCTGCGGATTCATCTGGCGATGGTCATTCAGCCATTGCCGGGTCAAGACATACCCGAGCGCGAACATCTCAGTGCCGATCAGGTGATGGTCGAGCAGACGCGTTCGCCATGGAATCGTCAGCGTTTCATTCGCGTGGCGGACGGCGAAAAAGTCGCGGCGCTGGCGGTCCTGGCGAGCGCCGCCGATGAGCCCGATTACGGTCACGACATCAACCTGTTCAGCGACAACCCCGGCGCAGTTGCCGCGTTGTACGGCTTCGGCCCGCAGCCGTTTGGCGATGCGCGTTTCCAGTACAGCTCTCAGGCGCCATTCCACATGGGCTTCTTCCATGAAAGCGCGGTGGTGTATGCCGCGGCCGGATTTCTTCAGCGCAGCTGGCCGGACTGGCGCGCCTATCAGTACCTGGGGCTGGCGCGACTGGCGTTCGCCAGTGGCCATCCTTACTGGGGCTATCGGTTCCTTGGTTGGGGCGTGCACCACGTGCAGGACTTGACCCAGCCGTATCACGCCAAGCCATTGCCCGGGGTCGAACTGCCCAGTCTGTTGCTGCTGGAGGGCAAGGCGTTGGCCGGTTTTGCCGATGATAAAAAAGCCTCGATCGAGCGCGTCGCCACCCGCCACATGGAAGTCGAGAAGTACCAGTCGACCTGGCTGCGGCGCCTGCTGCGCGCCGGTCAGCAGCATCCGATGCTCGCTGCCTACGCTGATGTGGCCCAAGACAAACAGTATCCGCCGTACTCGGTGGATTACTTGCGCGAAGTGGTCAGCGCCGAGTCGGTCGAGGACTCGGCAGCGTTCGATGAAGCCATCGGCCAGTGGCTGGAGACGGCCCCGTTGACCAGCGATTTCAGCAGCGGCAATCAGTTGCAGCGCGAGCGTTTCGAGCATCCGGCACTCAATCAGCAGCTGTTCAAACTGCTCGGCCATTTTGGCGCGCACAGCCGGATTTATGTCCGTGCGGGCCTGGCACCGTAGCCATCGCGGCCACGCAAAAAACAATAAGAACAAGGAGGGAGAAACCCATGATCAACACTCGATTGCGCCTGACCGGCGTGGCACTTCCCGGTGTCGGCCTGGCAGGGCTGCTGCAACTCTGTGCGGTGGATGCTGTGCAGGCTGCCGAGTTCAGCGTGCTGGACAATCAAGTCACCGGCTCGATCGACACGACCCTGTCCTATGGTCGTTTGTGGCGGGTGCAAGGGCGCGACAAGAACAACGATGACGTCAACACCAACGACGGCAATCGCAACTTCGATACCGGGCTGGTTTCCGAGGTGTACAAGATCACCTCCGAGCTTGAGGCCAACTATCAGAACTACGGTTTGTTCGTGCGCGGCACGGCGTTCTACGACACCCAGTTGATGGACAAGCGCAACGATTACTACCGCAACAACAACCCGTCGCAACCGAGCCAGAGCTACCCGCAGGACGACCGTTTCACCAGTCAGACCCGCGACATCGCCGGCAGCCGGATCGAGATGCTCGACGCCTATGTCCACGGCAGTTGGGACGTCGCGCAGATGCCGGTGACCGCGCGGGTCGGCCGCCAGGTATTCAACTGGGGCGAGGGAATTTTCTATCGCGGCGGGATCAACACCACCAACCCGGTGGACGCTGCCAAGTACCGCTTGCCCGGCGCCGAAGTGAAGGAAGTGCTGGTACCGGTGGAGGCGCTGAGCTTCAACATCGGTCTGACCGACAGCCTGACCCTGGAGAGTTTCTACCAGACCAACTGGAAGGAAACCCGCATCGACCCGGTCGGCACGTTCTACTCGCAGACCGACCTGTTCGCCGACGGTGGCAACACCGGCTACAACAACTTCAGCGGTACCGCGCTCGACACGCCGGTGCCGGGGTTTGGCAACGTCATCGGGCTTTACAGTGCCTTGGGCAACAACCCGTTGCTGAGCCAGGCCCTGCAAACCACCGGCCTGTACGCCAACGGCGTGACGCCGGCCTACGGCAATACGCTCAAGGTCGCGTCCATCGGCAAGGACTATAACGCGCGCAACGACGGTCAGTTCGGTTTCGCCTTTCGCTACATTGCCGAGCAACTCAATAGCACCGAGTTCGGTTTGTACCTGGTCAATTACCACGCCAAGGAACCGACCATCGCTGCGGATCTTGGCGGTTACAAGGGCATCGACATGAATGCCCTGACCAATCTGCTGGCGGGTGTCGCGGGCAGTCAGGCCGGCGCACTGGCCAACGGTTTGGCCACCGCGGATGTGATGGGCAACATCCAGGCGCATCGGCGCTATGCCGAAGACATCCGTATGTACGGGTTCAGCTTCAACACCACGTTGGGTGAGGCCTCGGTGTTCGGCGAGTTGGCCTATCGGCCCAACCTGCCTATCGGCGTCGCCGCGACCAACGATCTGATTGGCGACTTGGCCAACGGTGCGGCTGCGGCAGTGACCGGCAAAGCGATCAACGTCGGTGGGCAGATGGTCACCCTCGACAGCCAGATCAACAACGCCGAACGCGTGGAAGCGTTCAATACTTCGCTGGGCACTATCTATAACTTCGGCCCGACGGCGTCGTTCGACTCACTGTTCGGCATCTTCGAACTGGCCTCCGAGCACCTGCGCGGCAGCAGCCTGCAATACACCGCTTATGACGGCAGTCGTCGTTACTACGCCGGCACCGGTAACTATTCCTATGTGTCGGGCGGCGATCGTGACGATCAGGTCAATCGCGATTCCTACAGCTACACGGCCATGCTCAACGGCACCTGGAACGACGTGTACGCCGGGGTCAACGTCTCGCCTTACGTCGTCTACAAGGACGATTTCAAAGGCAACAGCTATCAGGCCGGCAACACCATCGACGGGCGCAAGGCCTACACCCTGGGGATCAAGGCCAACTACCAGAACAAGCTCGAAGCCGAGGTGCAATACACCAACTTCTGGGGCGGCGGGCAGAACAACGGGATTCGCGACCGCGACAACGTCGGGTTCAACCTCAAGTATTTCTTGTGAATTCCAACTCATCCCCCTGTGGGAGCGAGCTTGCTCGCGAAGAGGCCAGCAGATTCAACACAGATTGTTGCCTGACACACCGTTTTCGCGAGCAAGCTCGCTCCCACAGGTTTTGTACTTTGGAGAAGATCATGTTTCACACTTCAAGGATGTCCCGGATCTCATTGGCGCTTGTTCTGGGCCTGAGCGCCGGCAGTGCACTCGCCGCCATCACCCCGCAACAAGCCGAACAACTGAAAACCACCCTCACGCCCATGGGCGCCGAGCGTGCGGGCAACGCCGCCGGCACCATCCCGGCCTGGACCGGTGGCATCACCCAGGCGCCGGCCGGCTACAAACCGGGTCAGCATCACCCGGACCCATACGCCGCCGACAAACCGCTGTTCACCATCACCAAGGCCAATCTCGACCAGTACAAGGCCCACCTGAGTCCCGGGCAGATAGCGTTGTTCAACAGCTACCCCGACACGTTCCAGATGCCGGTCTATCCGTCGCGTCGTTCGGGTTCCGCGCCGCAGTGGCTGTATGACAACACCTTGAAGAACGCGACCTCGGCCAAGCTGCTCGAGGGCGGCAGTGGATTCGCCGATGCCTACGGCGGCGTGCCGTTCCCGGTGCCCAAGGACGGTATCGAAGTGCTGTGGAATCACATCACCCGTTATCGCGGGATCTACGTGGTGCGCCGCGCATCCGAGGCCCCGGTGCAGCGCAACGGCAGCTTTGCGTTGGTCACTTCGCAGCAGGAAGCGCTGTTCAACTTCTACCGTCCGGGCGGTCAGTACGCCGACCTGAAAAACATCCTGTTCTACTACCTCGCCTTCGTGAAAAGTCCGGCACGGCTGGCCGGCGGTGCAGCGCTGGTGCATGAGATGCTCGATCAGCTCAAGGACCCGCGCCAGGCCTGGGTCTACGACGCCGGCCAACGCCGCGTGCGCCGCGCGCCGAACCTGGCGTACGACACGCCGATCGCCTCATCCGATGGCCTGCGCACCGCCGACGACACCGACCTGTTCAACGGCTCGCCGGATCGCTACGACTGGAAGCTCAAGGGCAAGCAGGAAATCTACATCCCCTACAACAACTACAAGGTCGGCAGCCCGGACGTGAAGTACGCACAACTGCTCACCCCGGGCCACCTCAACCCGCAATTCACCCGCTATGAGCTGCACCGCGTATGGGTGGTCGAAGGCAACCTGAAACCGGGGGCGCGGCATATCTATTCCAGGCGCGTGCTGTTTCTTGACGAGGACAGCTGGGGCGCGGCGCTGGTCGATCAATACGATGGGCGAGGGGAGTTGTGGCGGGTGTCGATGGCCTACCTGAAAAACTTCTACGACCTGCCGACCACCTGGAGCGCACTGGACGTGTTCCACGACTTACAAGCCCGTCGTTACTACGTGCAGAACCTCGACAACGAAGAAGCCTCCACCGTGGACTTCTCACAACCGGTGCCGGAAGACGCGTATTTCATGCCGTCGGCGTTGCGTCAGCGCGGCACTCGCTGACGGACTGGACTGGTGATCGAACGCAATCCCTGCTGCAGATCCTGCACAAGGCGGGTTGTCTGTGACATTGGGGGACGGGGCTGACGCAATCGCGGGCAAGCCCGCTCCCACAGTTTTTTGAGTCGTTCACAATTGTGTGTTCGACTCGTTACCTGTGGGAGCGGGCTTGCCCGCGATTGGATTTACGCTTTGGCGCTGATTGAAGGTCAGACGCGGAAGTGGCTGACCATCTGCTGCAACTGGCCACCCAGGCGCGCCAGCTCAACGCTGGACGCTGCGGTCTCATCGCTGGCGGCGGCGGTTTGTTCCGACACGTCGCGCACGTTGATGATGCTGCGGCTGATCTCTTCGGCCACGGCGCTTTGCTGCTCGGCAGCCGCCGCGATCTGCTGGTTCATCGACTGGATGTTCGACACCGTGCGGGTGATGTTTTCCAGTGAGTCGCCAGCCTTGCGGGTCAGGGCCACGCTGCTGTCAGTCAGGGCGCGGCTGTTGTTCATCACGGCAGCGACTTGCTGGGTGCCGTTCTGCAGACCGGCGACCAGGCCTTCGATTTCTTCGGTGGATTTCTGCGTGCGCTGAGCCAGGCCACGGACTTCGTCGGCGACCACGGCAAACCCACGGCCGGCTTCACCGGCGCGGGCTGCTTCAATCGCAGCGTTGAGCGCCAGCAGGTTGGTCTGTTCGGCCACAGCCTTGATCACGTCCATGACGCTGCCGATCTTGTCGCTTTCCTGTTGCAGCACGCTCATGGCTTCGGTCGAACGCACCACTTCGCTGGCCAGACGTTCGATCTGCGCGATGGCTTCGTTGACCACTTTGTCGCCTTCACGGGCTTCGCCGTCAGCGGCGGCAGCGGCTTGCGAGGCTTCTTCGGCGTTGCGCGCAACTTCCTGCACGGTGGCGGTCATTTCGTGCATGGCGGTGGCGACCTGATCGGTCTCGATCTTCTGGCTGTTCACGCCGGCGCTGGTCTGCTCGGTGACGGCCGACAGTTCTTCGGCAGCGCTGGCGATCTGAGTCACGCCGTCGCGAATACCGCTGATCAATTCACGCAAGGTGGTGCCCATGCGCTGGATGCCTTGTTGCAGCACGCCCAGTTCATCCCGGCGAGTGACCTGGATGTTGTGGCTCAAGTCGCCGGAGGCAATGCGTTCCACCACCGCCAGGGTTTCCTGGATCGGGCGGGTGATCTGACGGGTGATGACCAGTGCGGCGATCACGCCAACCAGCAAGGCCAGCAAGGTGCTGATCAATTGTAGGCTGCGAGCCTGGGCGCTTTCTGCGTCGCGGCGAGTGAGCTGGATTTCGTACAGTTTGTCGCTGATTGTGACGATATCAGCGCCTTGGGTGGTCATTTCGGCACGGGCGCTGACGATGTTGGCGTTGGCGGCCTTGTAGCTTTGTACCGCGGTGCGGTAGGCGCCGAGAGCGGTCTCCAGCGAGGCCAGTGCGGTTTGTTGGTCGGCGCCAAAGACAGCGCTG
>OFQU01000246.1_pt1 | contig 12386 bp, 7 predicted proteins | sample 1542981 | NCBI WGS metagenome assembly OFQU01 (sample SAMN07774233, study PRJEB24372) | wastewater metagenome | isolation source: Exp Tend CN 90WW | collected 2016-02
CTGCACCAGATCGTTCCAAGCTACGGCACTCAGCTGAACAGCGATCCAGCCAAAGTGGCTGCAGAGTGGGCTTACACCGCTAAAATCCTCGAGCTGCCGACGCCTCCAGTGATCGGTCAGGTTGCTGCTCCCGCGGCGCCTGCAGCTGAAAAAGCTGAAGCACCAAAGGAAAACGCTGCACGTGACATGGCTCTGTAACTAGACCCCTGACACACAAAGCCCACTGAACCGGCGACGGTCAGTGGGCTTTTTTGTGCCTGCAGGGAATTGTGGTTGGTATCAGGCTTTGGCGGCAGCCAAGTAGGAACCGAGGCGTCGGCCCATTTCTTCGCCCAGCGCTTGCAGGCCGCTAAGTGGTCGCACCATCACCTCAAACTCGACGATCTTGCCGCGCTCATCGAAGCGAATCATGTCGATACCTTTGAGTTCCTTCGCGCCCACCTTGGCACTGAACTCCAGAATCACATTCAAACCGTCAGCCGTCGCCAGTTCGCGGTGATATTCAAAATCCTCGAATACCTCAAACACCGTGTTGAGAATCATCGCCACGACCTGCGCGCCAGGGTAAGGCGTGTGCGCCATCGGCGAGCGGAATACGGCGTTGGCATCAAGCAGCGCGGGCAGGGCGCTCAGGTCGCCGGTACGGATCATCTCGTGCCAGCGATTCAGGGATTCGGCGGCACCGGGTTGCAGGTTCAGATCAGTCATTTGCACCTCTGGATTTTTGTTGTTCTTGGACTCTAGATCAAAGCCTCGGCAGGGCAAGTTTAATGTCGCTGCCTGATATAGCTCTATGACATTCCCTGTAGGAGCTCTCGAGCGAAGCGAGGCAGCGATCTTTTGACCCTGTTTTCAAGATCAAAAGATCGCAGCGTGCAGCAGCTCCTACAGATCAGATCTCATCTGATACGCTTTTTTCGTTTCCATCTGCCTCTGTATTCGGTTCAGATGCAGGATCAAACTGCCCCCGCAGTTCGGTCACTCGCGACAGTCCTTCATCCCGAAGCGTCCAGTGCACCGCAAGCTCAGCATTAAGGAGAGCAACATGAACAAGATGGCGTATTTTCTGGGTGGGTTTTTGATTCTTACCGTTCTGATCGGCATGCTTGCGACGATTTCTCCTGTCTGAAGCGATGTGCTTCATATGACGGCCACAGGTGTGCGGCGCGAATCGTGTTTAAATGCCGCGCCTCACACCTGTAGATGGATTTACCCCCCATGGCCGAACCGCGTATCCGCGCCCTCGCACTCTGCGTTTTTCAGCACAACGGCAGAATTCTGGTTAACGAGTTTCGTGACCCCGTCAGTCAGCAAACCTGCTTTCGGCCCATCGGCGGCGGGATCGATTTCGGCGAGACCAGCGCCGAAGCGATCGTGCGCGAAGTGCAGGAAGAGTTGGGGCAGTCGATAACGGACCTGCGCCTGCTCGGCACGCTTGAAAGCCTGTTCATCTATAACGGCAAACCGGGGCACGAGATCGTTCAGGTCTACGACGCGTCGTTTGCCGACCCAAGCGTGTACACGCATGCGCAGATCAAAGGCCACGAAAGTGACGGCGCGCCCTTTACCGTGCGCTGGCATGACAGCTCAAGCTTCAGCGAGCAGGCGCCATTGGTGCCGAAGGGGTTGGGCGATTTGCTGAAAAACGCCGGTTTGCTGGATTGACCTAAGCCCTCAGCGCTGGCGACGTTCGGTGCCTTCAGGGTTGCCAGTGTCGAGCAATCTTCTTTCCACCAATACGTTCTCCAGCGCCTGACGCTCGACGGGCTTCATTTGGTGTTCGCGCTTTTTCAGCTCCAGCAGGATGGGACTGGACCAGGTGCGATAGGTCTGTTCGATGTTGCGGCGGGACATCATCAGTCTCTCCTTGATTAAGAGCCCGGTGTTACTGGCAGGGGCTCTGTCCGATGAGACATTGACCTTAGACGACAAACCGGAAAGCCGCTAATACCCTGGGTTCAGTGGGAGCTGGCTCGCTTCAGGTGGACTCTCCAAATAGTTGCGACTAAGCGCTAAATGAACAGATTTCCTGTTTGCTAGTGTGGTAGGCCTACAGACAAGACTTTAGGAGCGGACTTGTCTGTACCTATAAGCGAAAAAGCAGTTTCAAAATCTATCCATGTCGGTGAGTATGGCCCCTGTTTTTGTAAGCATTCCGAAGTCGTTTCGTCGAATTTTCAATGGAGAAAATGGTTCATGACCATCAAGATCGAGGGAGTGATTGCCAGCAAGGTTGGCTTTGCTTCTCACCAGAATGCTGTCCCGGTCCTCCGAGAACTGACCGTACACAACGATGGTGAAGCTGATTACAGCGATCTTGAGCTAGAGCTTGTCGCAGATCCTCCCTTCCTTGAGGGAAAAATTTGGCGTCTGGATAGATTAAATAAAGACTCGACGCTCCATATTTCAGAACGCAACTTGAAGCTGAATGCCGCTTTTCTCGCCGATCTGACGGAAAGTCTCAGCGCGACCCTTGTCCTGCGCCTTCGTTGCAACGATGAAGTCCTCAATAGTCAAATCTTCCCGGTTGAGCTTTTGGCAAGAAATGAGTGGGGGGGCGTTAACTCCATGCCAGAGTTGCTGCCTGCGTTTGCAATGCCAAATGACCCTGCGGTAGATCGGATACTCAAATCTGCTTCTGATGTTCTGCGTCGAGCTGGCAAAGCGGATGGAATCAACGGTTACGAAAGTAAGTCCAGAACCAGAACTTGGGAGCTCACTTCCGCAATATGGTCTGCAGTCTGCGGGCTTAAATTGAGCTATGCGCTACCGCCGGCAAGCTTTGAGGCTTTCGGCCAGAAAGTCAGAACTCCCAGCCTCATATTGGAAGGCGGTGTTGCAACTTGTTTGGACACGGCATTGCTTTTTGCTGCGGCGTTGGAGCAAGCCGGACTAAACGCACTTCTGTTGCTGACGAAAGGTCATGCTTTTGCAGGTGTTTGGTTACAGCCTCAGGAGTTTTCTCAACTGATTACAGATGAGGCTTCTGCAGTACGAAAGCGCATCGACCTGAAAGAGGTCCTCGTATTTGAAACCACTCTGGCAACGCAATTTCCTGCGCCAGGTTTCAGTCAGGCTATTAGTACAGCTGAAAGGCAGGTCAACGATGATGATTTCATTATGGCCATTGATATGCATCGAGCACGCATGCAGCGCATTCGTCCTTTGGCAACGTCAATTTCAACGCCGAAATCAGATGTGATTCAAGAGTCGGAGGTGCCACTCGATGCGTTGGAGCTCGCGCCACAATTACCGGGCTTTGACGTAGAGATACTTACCGAGTCAGAAACACCTGCCGGTAAGCTAACTTTGTGGCAACGCAAGCTTCTCGATCTGACGACTCGAAATCGACTACTACATCTACCTGATAGTGCTAAAGGCATTCGCTTGATTTGTCCTGAGCCTGCTGAGCTAGAAGATCAGCTAGCCAGCGGCAAACGCATTAGGATCGTGTCGATACCGGATCTGGAGGCTGGAGGTAGAGATGCGGCACTTTATGAGCAACAAAATCGAGAGTCGCTCAGAGATGAATACGCTCGCAGTGCATTGTCTCGTGGTGAGGTATTGGCCACCCTTGAGAAAAGTAAGCTCGAAGTAGCGCTAATCGACCTGTACCGGAAAGCTCGAAGTGATCTTGATGAAGGTGGAGCAAATACTCTCTTTCTTGCGCTCGGGTTCTTAAAATGGAAAAAATCAGCAGATGATCCAAAAACCTATTCCGCTCCTTTAATTTTGCTACCGGTAAAGCTGGATCGCAAAAGCGCATTGTCCGGTGTGACGATGACTTTGCTTGAGGATGAACCTCGCTTCAATTTGACTCTGCTCGAACTATTACGGCATGATTTTGAACTCGTAATTCCAGGGCTTGAAGGCGAACTTCCCTCCGATGAAAGTGGCATTGATGTCACTGGGATCTGGAATACAGTACGACGTGCCATCAGAGATGTGCCGGGTTTCGAGGTCACCACAGAACTCGTGTTGGGAACGTTCTCTTTCGCGAAATATTTGATGTGGCAGGATCTGGCTGCTCGCTCTGAACAGCTCTTGAAAAGCCCGATGGTCAAGCACTTGCTGGATAGAAGTGTCGGCGGTGAAGGCTTCGCTATGTCGGGAGATTTTCCGCAGCCACATGAGTTGGATAGAAAAGTCCGCCCGTCCGATCTGTTCACACCGTTGCCAGCGGACTCCTCCCAGTTGGCAGCAGTCGTTGCCTCAGCCAGTGGTTGTGATTTTGTCCTTGATGGGCCTCCCGGCACGGGTAAGTCTCAAACGATCGCCAACATGATCGCCCACAATCTCGCGTTGGGGCGCAGGGTTTTGTTCGTCGCGGAAAAAATGGCAGCTCTGGATGTTGTATATCGTCGGCTTGAAGAAAAGGGGCTAGGCGAATTCTGTCTTGAACTGCACTCCAGTAAAACCTCCAAGGTGGAGGTACTTAAGCAACTGGAGCGTGCTTGGGATGTTCGCGATGCGTTGACTGCTGAAGATTGGGCTTTAGAGACGGAAAAACTGCACAAGCTGCGAAACCGATTGAATGAAGTCGTGGAAACGTTGCATCGTCGGCAACCTAATGGATTAACGGTACATCAGGCTATAGGTCGTGTCGTACGAGATGGACACGCTGTGTTACCGCGTCTTGACTGGCCACACGGAACATCTCACGACGCGCAGGACTACGCGCGGTTGCGAGATCTTGCCAGGCGTCTTGACCTGAATAGTCAGGCTGCCCGCGATCTGTCAGCTGAATTCTCGCTCATCGCTCCGACAGAATGGTCAAACGGCTGGCAAGATTCGATCGCTGCTGTATCCAGGGAGCTGCCGGGAGTAATCGAACGGCTGAAGATTGCCTGTAACAACTTGTTGAGAGCCACCGATCTTCCTCTAGCAGTTACGAGCGGGGAGGACATTGAGCGTTTTTGCCAGTTTGTTGCACTGTTGGTAGATACGCACGGTATCGATCTCTCTTTTGCATTCACGTTGAATGCAAGTGCCAAGATTGTTGCAGCAAAGAAAGCTGTTCAGATCCTCACAAGTTACGAAGAGCTTGAGCAGTCTCTGTCGGTGCGTTACGCATCAGAGGCCTGTCGTACCATCAACCTCGAACAACTCAAAAACGACTGGGATATTGGCAAGACCAAATTTTGGTTTCTCGCTACATTGGCCAAGAAAAAGGTGGGTAAAAACCTCGCGAGTCAGGGCGGAGCGGCGGGACTTCCAAACGTTGAACTGGATCTCGCCAGACTCTTCGAAATGCGCGACTTGCTCATTTCGCTGGACAGCTTAGCTGCAGATATAAATGCTGTGCCTGGATGGAGCGGGGTATCTAGTGATCGATCCGCGATGGCGGTAGCTTGGGAGCTCGCGGAGCGCTTGCGGACGTTGATCAGCTCGAACGCAGAGTCCCCTGAAGATCTTATTGCACTGCGGGGGGCCACACAAAAGCTTGTCGTTGAAGCCAATGAGCTACTAGGCGGGGGTGGTTTTATCGCCGCAGCGCTTCATCAGTTAAAAGATGCATTGGTTGAGTTCAGTCATACCAGTAAACGCTTCAATGAACTGAGTAACCGCACTGTAGAGGGAAAACTAACAATTGAGTCATTGCTCGATGCGTCTTGTGCGATCTCTCGACAAGAGTCGAAGCTGAAAGCCTGGTGCGATTGGTGTCGGGTACGTGAAGAGGCGATAGCCGCGGGGCTTCAACCATTAAGTGATGCATTGGCAGTTAAAGGTTTGCCAGAGGGCGGGACTGTAGATACGTTCGAAACATCTTATGCGCGTTGGTTTGCAAGGGTGATGATCGACGCGGAACCGCTGCTGCGTAATTTCGTGCCAGCAGAGCACGCCAGCGATATTGAGGCTTTTGTACGTCTGGATGAGGAACTTTCCAAGCTAACAGTTCGATATATTCGAGCGAAGCTGTGTGGGTTGATTCCGTCGAAAAACGAAATCGGCAAGCAAGGCGGTTTCGGCATTTTGAAGCATGAGCTGCAAAAGTCTCGTCGTCACAAACCCTTGCGACAACTTGCGGTTGAGATGGGGGACGCCATGTCAAAACTCGCTCCTTGCATGCTGATGAGCCCTCTTTCTATTGCACAGTATCTTCCAACGGATCTCGCACTTTTCGACTTGGTGATATTCGATGAGGCTTCGCAAATTGCTCCATGGGATGCCATAGGTTCAATCGCCAGAGGTAAGCAGGTTGTCATCGCGGGCGATCCGCGTCAGATGCCACCAACCAACTTTTTCAATCGCGCCGCGTCTGCCGCAGAAGATGACACTGCGGAGGATATGGAGAGCATTTTGGATGAGTGTCTGGGAGCAGGTATCCCAAGCCATAGCCTCAGTTGGCACTACCGGAGTCGCCATGAGAGCTTGATCGCATTCTCAAACCACCGTTACTACGACAGCAATCTCATCACCTTTCCTGCAGCTGAAACTCGTGCAAGCGCCGTGGAGTGGCGACGAGTTGATGGCGTCTACGCAAAAGGCAGGGGCAGGCACAATCAGGTCGAGGCCGAGGCCATCGTTACCGAGACTGTGAAGCGTTTGATGGATCCTGCGTTTGTTTCGAGCGGTCATACCATTGGGATCATCACACTCAATAGCGACCAGCAAAGATTGATCAACGATCTGCTGGATAGGGCGCGGCAACAGTTTCCGCAAATCGAGCCATTCTTCCAGCATGATATTGCCGAACCCGTCGTCGTAAAAAACCTGGAGACAGTCCAAGGCGATGAGCGCGATTTGATCATGCTTGGCATCGGGTATGGCCCAACTGAGCCAGGCGCGCAGGTTATGTCGATGAACTTCGGGCCATTGAACAAAGAAGGCGGATGGCGTCGTTTGAACGTTGCTATAACGCGTGCACGCAGAGAAATGATGGTTTTCTCATCGTTTGATTCTTCAATGATTGATTTGAATCGCACCAACGCTCGAGCTGTTCGCGATCTGAAGCACTTCATTGAATTTGCTCAAAGAGGGCCAAGAGCTCTTGCCGAGGCTGTGCAGGGTTCAGTGGGCGGTTACGACTCGCCTTTTGAGGAAGCTGTTGCTCAAGAACTGAGACGAAAAGGCTGGCAAGTAGTACCGCAAATAGGGGTATCTCGTTTCCGAATTGATCTAGGCATTGTCCATCCAGACAGACCTGGCGATTATCTGGTTGGTGTTGAATGTGACGGTGCGACCTATCACAGTGCGGCTACTGCCCGAGATCGCGACAAAGTTCGTAGCGCAATCCTTCAAGGGCTGGGGTGGAAGCTGATTCGGCTCTGGTCTACAGAGTGGTGGATTGATAAGTCTGGCGCGCTGGATCGGTTGCATGCATCTCTTGAAGCTCTCTTGGAAGAATCCCGTGCATCTGCTCTTGTTAGCAAAACTGTTGATCAAGAGTCATCAATACCTCATTTGTCATTAGTCCACAGCGCGCCATTGGAAAATGACGTAGAGAAAGAGGAAATCTCTGCTGCATCTGAGGGTGGAGCTACTGACGAGCTACCTCCCGAACTCAAGATCGCGAAGTCGTTTGCACTGCAAGTCTTACCAGCAATCAAAGATGAATATCGCGTCACCGACTTTACAAGCGTGGGTCATAGAATCAATGCAGAAGCGTTTTACACGCCTGAATATGATGCAGTTCTTGCTGAAATGATTTCACATGTGTTGTTGCAGGAGGCTCCTATCCTCGATTCAGTGTTAGTACAGCGTGTAGCCCGGGCACATGGCTTTCAACGCTCTGGGCGCCTCATTCGAGAGCGAGTTCTTGATCTGACAGAACAAAACCATCATTTGAAAAGTGATCCAGTGGATGGTCAATTTGTTTGGCATTCTGAAAATGATATTGCCGGTTGGAACAAATATCGGATACCGGCGACCTTGGATGACGGCAGATCGGTTGAGGAGATCGCCGCTGAAGAGCTACTGATCGTTGCCTCTTTAATCTCTGCTGGCGACATGCCTTTGGAAATCGCCAAAACTTTCGGTGTGAAGCGTTTGACCAGTGCCGCACGTGAAAGGATAGAGCTAGCAATTAAGTCGATGTCTGATTTGTGATTTTTTGAAGCGGTGCAACGAAAAGGAGAGCGTGGCGGTTGCCAGTTCTCCTTTTTTTGCTCGTTATTGCTCGGTTGACTGACAGTCCGCCATCGCTGGCAAGCCAGCTCCCACAGGGTTCCCCGCTGCGCAGGAGATCAGTCGTCAACCTTCATCATCGCCTGCACCCCCTCCCATGCCTCGGCGCGCATGCGTTCAATATCCAGCCCCGGAATCACGCCGTTATCGACGACGATCCGCCCGCCCACCAGGCTGTATTTCACCGTGATCGGTTCACCCGCCACCACCGGTGCGACGGCGCTGTCGTGGAAGCCGTAGAAGCGTGGGTGGTCGAGGCCGTAGACCACCAGATCCGCCGCTTGGCCGACCTCCAGCGTACCGACGGCGCCAAGGCCCAGTACCTGCGCGCCGCCCGCCGTACCCCAGTGGATGACATCTTCTACAGTCGTCGCCGAGGCGCCTTGTTCGGCGCGGTGGATCAGCCATGCGGTGTTGGCTTCGCCGACCATGCTCCCGGATTCGTTCGAGGCGACGCCGTCGACGCCAAGGGAGATCGGCACGCCCGCCTCGTACATCTGCGGCACCGGGGCGACGCCACTGCCCAGTCGTGCATTGCTCACCGGGCAGTGGGAAATGCCGGTGCCGGTTTGCGCGAGCATGCGGATTTCGCCGGGTTGCAGGTGCACGGCGTGGGCAAACCAGACGTCAGGGCCGAGCCATTCGTGTTCGGCGACGAACTCCACGGGCAGGCAGTTGTATTTCTCCCGGCAGAAGTTCACGTAATTCTGCGTCTCCGACAGGTGCGTGTGCAGGCGCAGACCGAGGCCGCGCGCGGTGTGGGCCAGTTCGCGCAGCAGGGTGGGCGGCAGCGAGAAGGTCGGCGTGGTGGGCGCAACCACGACGCGACGCAAGGCGTCTGGCGTGTCCTGGTGATACAGCGATTTCAACCGCTCGATGTCGCCGACCATCTGGTCGAGGCTTTCCGGTTGCAACGCGGTTTTCGAGAAACCCGGATGGGCGCTGGCCGACTCCAGTGCGCCACCCCGACACAGGACGAAACGCAGGCCGAATTCATCAGCCAGGTCGAACAGCAAGTCGCCGGTCTCGGTGCTCCCGTTGGCGTGGTAGAGGTAATGGTGATCGGCGCACGTGGTGACGCCTGACAACATTAATTCGACCATCCCCAGGCGCGCGGCGATCCGCGCCAGTTGCGGGGTGAAACGGTTCAAACGCGGGTAGGGCACGCTGGCGAGCCAGCCTTGCAGGTCCTGATTCAAACCTTCGGGCACGGCTTTGAGCAAGTTCTGAAACAGATGATGGTGGGTGTTGATCCAGCCCGGATGAACCACGCAGTTGCGCGCATCGATCACCCGTTCGCCGGGTTGCGCCGCCAGATCGGTAGCCATCTCGGCGATACGACCATTGACCACGCGGATGTCCACGGCGCCCGCTCGGGCACGCGTGCCGCGCAGGCCGGTCATGACCGCGACCGGGTTCTTGATCAGAATGTTCTGAAGTTGAGTCATGGGCAGGCTCCAGTCAAAGGATGTGCGAGGCGGATTTGGCGGCGGTGGTTTGCGGCACGCTGACGCCATTCAGCGCGGCGTTGAGCAGCACCGACACCAGGCAGGCGATGACCACGCTGCTGTGCAGGAACGGCTGCGACCACTCGGGTAATTGTTTGAACAGGGTTGGCGCGAGCACCGGCACCAGCGCCGCGGCGAGGGTGAAACCAACGATCAGCACGTTGTAGCGATTGCGCTCGTAGTCGACCTTGGCCAGGGTCTGAATCCCCGCTGCCGCGACCACGCCGAACATGGCGATACCGGCACCGCCGAGTGCGGCAGTCGGCATCGACGCGATGATCGCCCCGGCCTTGGGCACCAAGGCAATCGAGCACATCAGCAAACCGCTGACCGCGACTACCCAGCGGCTGCGCACGCCGGTCAGGATCACCAGACCGACGTTTTCCATGAAGGCAATAAACGGGAACGCGGCGAACATCCCGGCGATGGTGCTGGCCAGACCGTTGGCGCGCAGGCCGTTGATGACCTGTTTGTCTTCGACCGGTTTTTCGACGATGTCGCCGATGGCCACGAACAGCCCCATTGACTCGACCATCTGCACGATCATCACCACTACCATGGTCGCTATGGGGATCAGGCTGAACGTGGGCAGACCGAAGTAGAACGGATAGGGCACGGTCAGCCACGGCGCTTCTTCGACGCTATGAAAACTGCCCATGCCCAAACCGTAGGCCAGACCGGCGCCCACCAGCATGCCCACCAGCACCGCCATGTTGCGCATCAGCGGGCTGCCATAGCGGTTGACCAGTAGAATCGTCAGCAATACCACCACCGCCACGCCGAGGAAGGCCGGCGCGCCAAAGTTGCTCGCATTGCGCCCGCCGCCGACCCATTCATAGGCGATCGGGAACAGCTGCAAACCGATTACCGTGACGATGCAGCCGGTTACCACCGGCGGGAAAAATCGCCGCAATCGACCCACGAAGGGCGCGATCAGCATGGTGAAAATCCCGGCACCGATCACCGCCCCGCAGACGCCGGCAAAGCCCACATCGGGGTTACTGCCGATGGCGATCACCGGGCCAACGCTGCTGAACGCGACGCCTTGCAGGATCGGCAAGCGCACACCGAATTTCCAGAAACCGACGGTTTGCAGCAGGGTCGCGATACCGGAACAGAACAGCGTGGTGCTGATCAGCGCCACTGTTTCGGCGTGGGACATTTTCAGGGCACTGGCGACAATCAACGGCACGGCGATGGCGCCGATGTACGAGACGGCCATGTGTTGCAGGCCGAGGGTGAGCATCTGTCGTACCGGCAAAATCCGGTCGACGGGGTGCACGGTGGATGCGGTTTTTGATGGGGATGTGGCTGACGACATGGGGAAACACCTCTGGCTGTTTTTATGCGGTAGAGAGGGGTATTCGTCTGATGCCGCTTGGCTCGAGAACACAGTGGAACCTGTGGGAGCTGGCTTGCCAGCGATGGCAGTTGATCAGTCACCCTCTTCATCAACTGACAGTCCGCTATCGCTGGCAAGCCAGCTCCCACAGGTTTTGTGTCATTCAAAAAACAGGCATCAGTCATTCGTGCTGCGAAGCCGCCATCCACCGGCTCCGATGCCTTGTTCAGCCTGCCAGGCAGGCGGCGAAGCCTTGGTTCAGCGCCGCACGATCCAGGTCGCGGCCGATGAACACGATCTTGCTTGAGCGGGGCTCAGTGCCCCACGCGGTCGACGCCCGGAATTCCACCAGGCTGTGCACGCCTTGCAGCACGTAGCGTTGGTCTTCATTGGCCACCGCCAGCACGCCTTTCATGCGGTACAGGTTGTCGGCCTGGGATGAGCGCAGCTCGCTGATCCAGCGGTGGAACGCCATCAGATCGACCGCGCCGTCGACGGCGATACCCACCGACGACACGCTCGGGTCATGTTGGTGATCCAGCTCTTCGATAGAGTGCTCATGGGCATGTTCGTGGTAATCATGCTGTTCAGCGCCGATTTCCATGAGTTTTTGCGTGCATTCGAAAGCGCCGATGCCGAGGATCTTCGTCAGGTCGATTTGCGCGTGGGTGGACGTCACCAGATCCGCCGTGGCATTCAAGCCACGGATCTTGCCGCGCAAGGCTTCGACGTCTTCAGCACTGACCAGGTCGACCTTGTTGATGACGATGCGGTCGGCACAGACAATCTGATCGACCGCCTGATTGTCGACGCCGTCCAGTTGCAGATCTTCCAGATGCTGGGCGATGTGCTTGGCGTCGACCATGGTCACGATCGCGTCGAGTTCGACTTCATCGGCAATCGGGTCGTTGATGAAAAAGCTCTGCGCCACCGGGTACGGATCGGCCAGACCGCTGGTCTCGATCAGGATATGGTCGAGCCGCACCGGGCGCGCCACCAACTCGCGGACGATGCGCACCAGGTCCTCTCGAACCTCGGCGGTGCAGCACACGCAGCCATTGACCATCTCGTAGATTTCTTCGGTTTCCGAGCTCAGCACCAGGTCGCCGTCGATACCGACTTCGCCAAACTCGTTTTCGATCACGGCAATCTTGCGGCCGTGGTTTTCCTTGAGGATGTAATTGAGCAGGGTGGTTTTACCGGCACCGAGGAACCCGGTGAGGATGGTCACGGGGATTTTGGTGTTCGGGGTTGGGGCGTTGAATGGAGTGTTCATTGAGAGCTCCTTGGTATTGATAGACCGGTGCACGATGAAATGAGTGATGACGCTTTCTGTGGGAGCTGGCTTGCCAGCGATGGCGGTGTGTCATTCACCAGTGATGCCGGCTGACCTATTGCTATCGCTGGCA
>OFQU01000247.1_pt1 | contig 12346 bp, 9 predicted proteins | sample 1542981 | NCBI WGS metagenome assembly OFQU01 (sample SAMN07774233, study PRJEB24372) | wastewater metagenome | isolation source: Exp Tend CN 90WW | collected 2016-02
CGCGGTAGGTGTCGACGTCGATACGAAGTCCTGCCTGCATTACTTCTTGTCCGCGATTTCGAGCATGGCTTCACGCAAGAAGAAGTCGAGCGTGTTGCCAATGGTCTCGCGCATTTCCACGGTCGGCGTCCAGTCGAGCAGACGCTTGGCGTTGGCGATGCTTGGCTTACGGTGTTCGACGTCCTGATAGCCAGCGCCATAGAACGCCTTGCTCTCGACGTCGCGGAAACCGGCGAACGGCGGGAAGTTATCGCGCAGCGGATGCGCTTCGAACTGACGCAGCAGCTCTTCACCCAATTGACGAATGCTGGCTTCGTTGTCCGGGTTGCCGATGTTGATGATCTGGCCGTTGCAGACGTCGTTGTCGTTATCGATGATCCGTGCCAGCGCCTCGACGCCATCAGCGATGTCGGTGAAGCAGCGTTTCTGCTCGCCGCCGTCGAACAGGCGGATTGGCGTGCCTTCGACCAGATTGAGGATCAATTGGGTGATGGCGCGCGAACTGCCGATGCGTGCCGAATCCAGACGATCAAGGCGCGGGCCCATCCAGTTGAAAGGACGGAACAGGGTGAAATTCAAGCCTTTGGCGCCGTACGCCCAGATCACCCGATCGAGCAGTTGTTTGGACACCGAGTAGATCCAGCGCTGCTTGTTGATCGGGCCGACCACCAGGTTCGAGGTGTCTTCGTCGAAGTGCTTGTCCTGGCACATGCCATAGACTTCCGAGGTCGACGGGAAGATCACGCGCTTGTTGTACTTGACGCAGTAGCGCACCAGTTTCAGGTTTTCTTCGAAGTCGAGTTCGAACACGCGCAGCGGGTTGCGGGTGTATTCGATCGGCGTGGCGATGGCCACCAGCGGCAGGACCACGTCGCACTTCTTGATGTGGTACTCGATCCACTCGGAGTGAATGCTGATGTCGCCTTCGACGTAGTGGAAATGCGGGTGGCTGCGCAGACGGTCGATGGCGTCGGAACCGATGTCCAGACCATAGACTTCGTAGCGATCATCACGCAGCAGGCGCTCGGACAAGTGATTGCCGATAAAGCCGTTGACGCCAAGGATCAGCACGCGGGTGCGACGTGGCGCACGACCGGATTCAGCCCCGCGCAGCAGCGAGCCGTCGACCAGACCCAGTTCACTGGCCAGTTGCGGGCCGCTGAGGAACAGGCCGATGTCGTTGCGTTGGCCGGAGAGGATCACCAGCGAGTCTTCGCCGCAGGCAATGCGCAGCGGATCGACACTGATCACCCGGCCCGGCGCCTGACCGTCGTTGCCCTTGGCAACTTCAGCGCTCCAGACGATGAGTTTGTGCTCACCGACCGCGCAGAAAGCACCCGGATACGGTTGAGTCACCGCACGCACGAGGTTGAACAGTTGCTCGGCCGGTTTCGCCCAGACCAGTTTGCCGTCCGCTGCGCTGCGACGACCGAATACCGTCGCTTTGGATTCGTCCTGCGGGGTTTCGGAAATCTTGCCTTGCAGCATGGCTGGCAAGGTGTCGCGCAGCAGATCCGTCGCGGCGATGCGCAATTTGCCGTGCAGGCTCAGCGCGGTGTCGCTGCGTTCGATGGCGACACGCTGTTGGGCAACGATGGCGCCGGCATCGGCACGCTTGACCATGCGGTGCAGGGTCACACCGGTTTCGGTCTCACCGTTGACCAGCACCCAGTTCGCCGGGGCACGGCCGCGGTAGCTCGGCAACAGCGAGCCGTGCAGGTTGAACGCGCCTTTTTTGGCCACGGCCAGCAACGACTCGCTCAGCAGGTTGCGATAGTAGAAGGAGAAAATGTACTCAGGCGCGAGTTTGGCAATTCGCTCGATCCACAATGGATGGTTGACGTCTTCCGGCGCGTGCACCGGGATGCCTTTGCTGGCGCACAGTTGCGCGACCGATCCGTAAAAAGCGTTTTCTTTCGGGTCATCGGCGTGAGTGAACACCGCCGCGATGTCGTAGCCGCTGTCGAGCAGGGCTTGAATGCCGGCGCAGCCGATATCGTGATAAGCGAAGACAACAGTTTTTGCGCTCATGAGAGAACCTGACCGGTAGTAGAAGTAGAAGAAAGACCATCAACCGTGATCGCAGGCGCCGGGTGGGAAGGGTGGCTGCGCAACACTTTTTCAATGAAGAAACGCGGGCGGGCGCGCACGTCGCTGTACATGCGCCCCAGGTATTCGCCGAGCAGGCCCATGCCGATGAACTGGCCACCGGTGAACACGAACAGCACGGCGAACAGCACGAACATGCCGTCACCGGCCCAGCCGGAACCGAAGGCCAGACGCATGACGATCAACGCAAAAGCAAACAGCAATCCAAGCCCGGCCATGGTGAAACCGACGATGCTCAGCAGGCGCAAAGGTGTGGTGGTCATGCAGGTGATCAGGTCGAACATCAGGTTGATCAGACGCATCGGGCTGTACTTCGAATCGCCGTGCTCACGTTCGGCGTGGGCCACGACGATTTCGGTGGTGTGGCGGGCGAAGCTGTTGGCCAGAATCGGGATGAACGTGCTGCGTTCACGGCAGGCGAGCATTGCGTCGATGATCGTCCGGCGGTAAGCGCGGAGCATGCAGCCGTAGTCGCTCATGGCGACGCCGGTGGAGCGTTGCACGGCGAGGTTGATCAGCTTCGACGGATAGCGGCGCAGGGCCGAATCCTGACGGTTGCCGCGCACGGTGCCGACGACGTCGTAACCTTTCTCGGCTTCGGCGACCAGGCGCGGGATTTCTTCCGGCGGGTTCTGCAGGTCGGCGTCGAGGGTGATGACGACATCGCCTTTGCATTGTTCGAAACCGGCCATGATTGCCGCGTGCTGGCCGTAGTTGCGGTTGAGGATGACCGCCACGAACGGGCTGTCTTCACGGCTCGCGGCTTCTTCCAGAAGGTTGGCGGATTCATCACGGCTGCCGTCGTCGACGAGGACGATTTCATAGTCGTGACGCAGCATCCGGCACGCCGCTTCGGTGCGGCGCAGCAGTTCCGGCAGGCTGTCCTGTTCGTTGTAGACCGGGATGACGATCGACACACAGCGGATCGGATAAGGTTTCACAGGCGTTTGTCCATAAGAGTGGCGATGGCACCGACCACGCGATCAAGGTCTTGATCGCTCATGTCGGGGAACAACGGAATCGAGCACAGCCGCGCCGAGTTCCATTCGGTGTTGGGCAGATACAGATCGGGGTCACGCTGGCGATACCAGGTGTGCAAGTGGGTGGCGATGAAATGGATACCGGTGCCGATGCCCTGGTCCTGCAAGCCTTTCATGAAGGCTTCGCGATCCATGCCGCAGCGCTCGCTGTCGATGCGCAGGATGAACAGGTGCCAGGCGTGTTGCTGGGCATAGCCGGGCAGAGCCAGCGGCTGTACCGGCAGGCCTTCGAATTTTTGCAGATAGGCGCTGGCCAGTTCGGTACGGCGGGCGTTGATTTCGTCCAGACGCTGCAATTGCACCAGGGCAATCGCGGCATTGATGTCGGCCAGGTTGTACTTGAAGCCCGGCTCCATCACTTGTGCCTGCGGCTTGCGGCCACCGGTCAGGCGATCATAGGCATCAACGCCCAGGCCGTGGAATTTGAGCATACGCACGCGGCTGGCCAGGGCTTCGTCGTCGGTGACGAACATTGCGCCTTCGGCGCAGGTCATGTTCTTGATCGCGTGGAAGGAGAAAATCGCCGTGCCTTGCGAACCGACGTGACGCCCCTTGTAGCGGGTGCCGGCGGCATGCGCAGCGTCTTCGATGACCGTGATGCCGTGCTTGTCGGCCAGGGCATACAGCGGATCCAGATCGAACGCGGCGCCGGCGTAATGCACCGGGATGATTGCCTTGGTCCGCGGGGTGATGGCCGCTTCGATGCGCGCAGCGTCGGTCATCAGCGTGTCGCGGTCGACATCGACGAACACCGGTTTGGCGCCGAGCAGGGAAATCATGTTGGCGGTCGAGACCCAGGTCTGCGACGGGGTGATGACTTCGTCGCCCGGACCAATGCCCAGGGCCAGCAGGGCAATGTGCATCCCGCCAGTTGCCGAAGACAGGGCCACCGCATGGCGGCAACCGACATACTGCGCAAATTGCTCTTCGAGTGCCTGGTTTTTCGGCCCTGTCGTGATCCAGCCCGAGCGCAACACCTGCTCTACAGCGGCTATTTCCTCATCGCCGATACTCGGGCGAGAGAAGGGGAGAAACGCCTGACTCATGGGCACCTCATTGATAACAAATAAAGGATGGATTCACAGATACATCGTGATCCAGCCTCGGCGTAGACACAGAAAACTGTTCCTGCATCAATGACTTGGCAAAAAAGCATGACGTCGGGGATAGATTGACTTTTCACCATTTGCCCGGCAGGTTGGGCAAGGCCGCCACTGAACCGATGGGAATTAAGGTTATGCCGGTTTTTGTGAAAGGAATATGAAAAACCGGTTGGCGAATTGTTTATCTGTCACTTATACAGCCGCTGTTCAGGCTTGTGCCGTCCATCGCAGTTTTTGTCCGGCAGTGCGGGCAAGTGCCTTCTTTACTTCAAGTACATTGCATTTGTTAGTTGTTGTTGTGTCGTACACTTTTTACTCAAGGTTTAACGTTTGATTGATTTAGTTGCTGCAACCCCGGTCGCTTCGAAACCCAACCCGATGAGCCTGTACCTCGCGCGTTTGGCGCCTTCCAGCCAACTCACCATGCGCTACGTACTACAAGACGCGGCTGATCGCCTGGGTTTTGAAGACATGAATGTCGAAGAGATTCCCTGGCACGCCCTGCAGCCCGAAGATGTTGTAGCGCTGGTGGCGGCATTGCGCGCAGACAACTACGCGCCGAACACTTCTTCGCTGTATGTCAATGCCGTGCGCGGGGTCATGAATGAGGCCTGGCGTATGAGTCTGATTAGTCAGGAACATCTTTTAAAGATGCGCTCGGTCAAGGGCATCGCCGGTACGCGACTGTCCCAGGGGCGTAATCTCAAGCGCACGCTGATTCACGAATTGATGGAAGTCTGTGCCGCCGACCCGCGCCCGCAAGGCCTGCGCGACGCTGCAATCATTGCGTTGCTGTACGGCACCGGCATGCGCAAATCGGAATCGGTGGATCTGGATCTGAATCAGGTCGACTTCGCTGAACGCAGCCTGACGGTCACCGGCAAGGGCAACAAACAACTGATCAAGTACGCCCCGGCGTGGGCGTTCGCCAAACTCGATGCGTGGCTCGAATTGCGCCGTTCACACCTCAAGGAGGGCGAGAGCGACGATGGCTTCCTGTTCAACCGCATTCGCCGTGGCAGCCACATCACCCGCGAGCGCATTACCAAGCACGCGATCTATTACATCGCCCGGCAGCGGGGCACCCAGGTCGGGGTGAAGATCATGCCCCACGATTTCCGTCGTTCATTCATCACCCGGGTGATCGAGGAACACGACCTGTCGATCGCACAGAAACTGGCGCATCACAGCAACATCCAGACCACCGCCAACTACGATGTGCGCGATGACAACGAGCGGCGGCGGGCGGTGGATCGCTTCGATCTCTGATCAGCCCAGGCCAAACACATGCGCCGCACCGAGCACTGACAGGTACACCGAACTGCCGGCGGACGGGGCGTGCATGCCGGTGCTGCGCACCAGGATCGAACGGGCCGATGCTTGCGTGGTAGAGGCGCTCAGCTCGACCGTCAAGGTACAGGTGTTGCCGGCAAAGTCGCGCTCAGTGACGGTCGCATGGCATCCCTGACGGTCACTCGCCACTTCGGCGATCTGCAATTGTTCGGGGCGAAGCATGATGTGCGCGGCGCCGGTAAAGCCGTTGCTGTTGACCGGCACCTGACCCAGATCGCAGTGCGCCCAACCGGCCTCGATTCGTGCGGGCAAGACCACGGCTTCACCGAGGAAGTGCGCAGTCTGTTCATCGTCCGGATAACGGTAAAGGTCCATCGGATGCCCGGATTGCACCAGCCGTCCGGCGCGCATGACCGCCAATTGACATTGCCATTCAAATTGTCGCGACCCGGCCCTTGTCGCTGTCTACGGCATCAATCAGGAACGGGGAATATAGGCCACGCTCTGGTCTGCGCGTCCATGAAATACCTGCTCGCCACGGGTGGGGGTGGTGATGATGACCTGGTGGTCCGTTTTCAGGTAGTCGAGCGGCATCGCATCACCGTTGCGGTACTGCGCAACGACAATCGTGCGTTGCGGATCCCAGTGTTCGCCACTGGTACGTTCAAGCCAGGTCATTAACGCAGCGGTATCGCCACTGCGCGGGAAGTCCTGGGTTTCTGCCACGTAATAGAACGGCGCGCCGCCGGTTTGCAGGTACATCGGAACTTTGTTGTCCACCTCGACCATGACCATGCGCCACTGATTCAGCGGTGCCTGTTCGCTGGCCTGCTGGCGAACCTGCTCACCGAAACGGATAACGCCACCGCCGCTGTTGGTCCACGGGTAGAGCACACCCAGTATTGCGACCAGCAGCGCCGTGGCAACAGCAAAGCCGATTTTCAGCCCACGGCCTTCACTGTTGCGTTCGGCCAGGCGCCGGGTGACCCACCAGGCGCCAAGCAGTTGCGCGAACGGCACCAGCGGCAAGACGTAATAACTGCGACGACTGCCGCTGGCGGTGAAAAACAGCATCAACAGCGCAAGCCCCTGGATCAGCCAGCGGGTATCCGGTTCGATGTGCTTCCAGTTTCGCGCGGCGACCCACAGTGCGATCAGCCAGCACGGAGCCCAGGGCAGGGTGTAGACCGGCAGGTAGATCAGGTAGGTGTAAATCGGCCCGAACTGGTCGAACGGCTGGAAAAACCGCACGACGTTCTCGCGCAACACCAGCCCCAGACCGCTTTGCTCGTAGGTGGGCGCGCCGTAGAAGTGCGACAGCACGAACGGCGTCATGTAAAACGCCCCGGCGATCACCAGCGCCGCGAGCAACCGCAGATTGAGGTGGCGTTTCCAGCGGTGCTCACTGAGCAGGTGCGGCAGCAGCACCAGGCCCGGCAGAATGAAGCCGATCAAGCCCTTGAACAGCGAGGTCAGCGACAGCAAGCCGAAGAACACCACGTAGCGCCAGAATCGGCTGTCATCCGGCCCGCGCCAGTACCACCAGACCGCGGCGAGCACACCGCACACCGTGAGAATGTCGGCGGTGGCGACCCGCGCCCAGAACACGAAGTAGAAGGTGGTCGCCAGCATCCAGCCAGCGATCAGCCCGGTGCCTTTGCGAAACAGTTGTTCACCGAGCAGGTACACCAGCCACACGCTGAACCACGCGGAAATGACCGAAGACAAGCGCAACGACCAGTGCCCCAGACCGCCGGTGAACCACGAGGTGGCGGTGATCAGCCAGTACGACAGTAGCGGCTTGTCGTAATACTGACTGCCCTTGAGGTACGGGTCGAAATAGTCGCCACTTTGCAGCATCTGCAGGGCGATGTTGGCCCAGCGGGTTTCAGCGCCCCAGAGTTCGCGACTGCCCAGGCCGAGCAGCAACAGCAGGGCAGTCGCCGCCAGCAGGAGCAGCAACGGTCCCCGTTCAGACTTGGTCTGGATCATGGCTGGCTCTGGTTGAAAATAAGGATTTCCAGTTGGCCACGACGGTAATGCTTGCCGTCGATGGGCAGCAGTTCGAGTTGCTGAGCGTCCGAAGTGCTGTTGACCCGCATCACCACGCCGACCGAGCCTTTTTTACGGGCGTCGGCCATCCACTGCGCAACACCGTCCAGACTGACCTTGCGCGAGGCCATGGCCGGATCATCGAGGCCGTACTTGAGCTCGCCAACGGTGTTGAACAGATCCACCTGCGGGCGTCCCAGGCGCCACGACAAGGCCGACGCAGCACCCAGATCGTTACTCAGCAACGAGGTGGTTGCGCTCAGTTCCTGCTGGTGTTCGGCAATGAACTGATCCGGCATCTTGCTGTTGACGACGGTCGCCGGCATGGCGGCCGACAACAGCGCGACGAGCAGGCCGATGCCCAGCGCCGGCATGGCCCACAGCGCCAGTGGCCGCAAGGTTTGCAGCGAGCCGGCAATCAGCCAGCCGAGCAGCACGATGTAAGCCAGCGACAGGCTGAACATTTCGGTGTGTTCGTATACTTCGCGGGTTGCTTGCAAATAGATCAGCGCAATCAGTGCAGCAACAGCTAGCACCACGTTGACCGCGCCGTTGATACGCAAGACGCGAGCGTCCTGGCGATCGAGCCAGCCCATCAGTGTGTGACCCATCAACAACGCCAATGGCAGCAGACACGGCATGATGTAGGTCGGCAGTTTGCCGCTGCTGGCGCTGAAAAATGCCAGCGGCAGCACGAACCACAAGGCCAGGAAGCCGATTTTCGGGTCGCGCTTTTCGCGCCAGGCGCGCAGCAGTGTCGACGGCAACAGCAGTGCCCACGGCAAGGTGGAGGCAAACAGCAGCGGCAGGTAGAACCACCATGGGCGTGCATGCTGGGCGTCTTCACCGGCGGCAAAGCGGCGGATGTGTTCGTGCCAGAAGAAGAACCGCCAGAAGTCCGGTTCACGGGCGTGCACGGCCAGTGCCCAGGGGACGCTGACCAGAGCGGCCACCACAACAGCGACCAGGCCATAACGCACCAACTCGCCGAAACGCCGTTGCCAGATCATGTAGGGCAGGGCGATCAGCACCGGCAGCATCAGGGCGAGGAAGCCTTTGGTCATCAAGCCCATGCCACAAGCCAATCCCAACAATGCCCAGCCGCCAAGGCGCGCGCGCGGAGTGTTGCTGTCGATGGCAAACCAGATCGCCACCAGACTGAGGTTGACCCACAAAGTGAACTGCGGATCGAGGTTGGCATAGCCGGCTTGCCCTGCGATCAGGCCAAAGCTCATATAAAGGAGGGCGCAGGCGGCGCTGAGACGCGGGTTGTTCCACAGGCGTCGGGCCAGCAGATAGGCCAGCCACACGCTCACGCCAGTGCTGAGCGCCGAGGCGATGCGCACGCCGAACAGGTTTTCACCGAAGATGGCTTGGCCGATGGCGATCATCCAGTAGCCGGCAATCGGTTTTTCAAAGTAGCGAATGCCCATGAAGTGCGGCGCCACCCAGTTGCCGCTCTGCAGCATTTCCTGGCTGATCTGGCCATAACGGGTTTCATCGGGAATCCACAAGCCGTGGGTCATCAATGGCAGCAGATAAAACACCACGAAGGCCAGCACCAGCCCGGGGATCGCAAAACGCTCGATCAGGGTGCTCTGGTGGAGGCGCGGCAAATTCAACGCTGCATGGTGCAGCGGCTTGTTAATAGACGTCATGACTGGACCTTGGTGCAGTACAAAGTGTGCGTTTCAGTGACGGCCTGGCGATGTCCGTTGCAGGTGCGGCACTGGGTTGAATGAATGCAGAGGCGAGCACGTCCGGTGGGCGTGTCCTGTATTCAGAGAACGGGTCTGCTTCCAGCTTTAAGTTCTCCTCGCGAAGACAAGCTCGAAAATGAAATATTTCGAGTTTTTTAAACTAACAAAAATTTCTTATTACAAATGAGCGAGTGCAAAAGCTCCAAATAGAGCCTTGCTTACGAAATACCGGAAAGTTACACAAAAAATGTCCGCTTATTATTTGTTCAATTGTGGCCAGCCGTCCGGGTTCATGATGCCAATGACGTTGAGTTGACCCTTGGGATCAATTCGCACCAGCACTGCGCTGCCATATTCCGCAGCGACGGCACGGGGATAGCCGGTCTGTTTTTCAAAGTCGCTGATGCAACCGCTGTGGGTCACCAGGATCATGTTCTGCCCGGGCGTCTTGTGCGCCACGACGTCATTGCGCAAGGTCGGGCCGCACACTTCCAGCCATTCCTGGGCCACGGCGTCGTGGTCGAACATGTAGTGGGCGGTCTGCAGGGTGCGCGTCAGCGGGCTGCTGAAGACCTGGGTATTCTGCAGCCCCAGTTGCGTGAAGGCACGGCCGATGCCGGTTGCAGCAGTGCTGCCGACCTGGGTGATACCGTCTGCCGGCCCTTGGCACGTATTGGTCGAACGGTCGCAACGTTCGGTATGGCGCACCAGCGCGACCACCTCGCCGGCCTGCCAGGTTTTCACCCATTCCTGAGTGGCCGAGGCGCTGGCATAACGCAGGTTGGCGGGCGAGCGTTGCATCCAGGCGAAGCCGCAAATCAGTGCACTCAGCAGCAAGCCGACAGCGATCACCGCCCAGGTGCGCGGGCGAGTCAGATCCCATCGTTTGGATGCTGATTGTATTTGTACTAATTCAACCACGACGTTGCCTCTTGTCATTCCCGAGTTCCATTCAGTTCACACGTAAAGTGCAACGTAAGCCCCAAGAGGAAGTTACTCTACGGCGATTTACTTGAATGGCTGCTGAACACTACGTCCACAGTCGTGGCGGAGCAGTGAAGAACATGTGAAAAATTTGCGAGGCCCACGGTGTTTTAACTAAAACGGCTATTTGATAAATAAACTCAAATACTCATTTTGTTTATCGGCGCTACTTAACAACAGCGACAGTGGAGGCGAAGCTGCGCCCTTTGAGCAACGGCATCGTGCGCAAGCTTGCGGGGTGATCTGATAGCGGTACTGGAGTCATTGAAGCGGATGGACCTCAAGCAAAGCCACGCCATCCGGATTGTGATCGTGTTCGCCTTGATGAGCGCTCTGGTTGCCGGTGGGCCGGTTGAGAGCCACCCTGAATCGGGAAAAGCTCTTCACCTGTGACGTAAGCCGTGAATTGCGCACGCCGTTGATGGTGCTGGCCAGCTCCTGCGAGCCTAATGGCTACCGCTTCACGGTCACGCTATCGCCGGCGCTTCACGAGACTGGCGGGCAGGCGCGGGAGTTGCCCGCCGCCTGACTGATCAAGGCCGCCAGGCGTCTGACATTGTTCTGCTGCGCGACCACCAGATCGTCAATCCCCGGACCTGACGGCGTTTGCAACGTGGAGCGACACGTCAGCAGGCTGTTGTCCGCCGCACCGCTGGGGCGCAGGCGCCATTTGACGTCGATCAGCCCGTACTGGCCAGGGATTGAATCGAACCGCTGCACGTCGATGCGCACCGAGACATTGCCTTGACTGCCGGTATTGCTCAGTTGATCGCTCAGCGCGCTGCGCAACTCATCCGCCAGACTCGCGCCCCACCATTGGGTTTCCAGAATCGCCAGGCCGCTGTTGCCTTGGCGGATGACGATTTGCGGCCGGTCGACCTGCGGCGGCACCGTGATTCCCTCGATGGGGATCTGCGCGCCGGCCCGGGTGTTGGGCAATTGCACCGGGGTCAGGGTGTGAAAACTGATGGGGTCGCTGCGACACGCGCCGAGTAACAGGCACGCGGCGAGCACGGTGATCTTCAACGGTGCAGCCATGGTCTGACTCCTGTGCTCAATTGCGCGGTGGCCCTTTCAGATCCGGCGGTGCGGCGTTGTCGGGACGGCCACGGATCAACGATTCCGGATGCCGGCCGAGATAGTCCGACAGCTCCCGCAGCGAGCGCGACATGCGCCCGAGTTCATCGAGGGTTTCGGTGAGTTTTTCACGCTGTGGCGAATCTTCGGCCAGGGTCGAACTGGCGGACTGCAAGGTTTTGCTCACGTCGGCCAGGGTGTTCTGCACGCCTGGCAGGGTTTTCGCGTTGAACTGCGTCAGGCTTTTGCGCAGCTCGACCAGATTGCTGTCGAGGTTACCGGCAATGCGTTCAACCGGCAGTTTGTTGAGCTTGTCGACCATCGCTTCGAGCTTTTCCTGCAGTTGTTCGAGACTTCCGGGAACGGTCGGCAAAACGACCGGGCGAGCGCTCGGATCGAACGCGACTTTCTCCGCTTTCGGGAAGAAGTCCAGCGCGATGTACAACTGGCCGGTCAGCAGGTTGCCACTGCGGGCCTGGGCGCGCAGGCCATTATCGACGAAGGTGCCCAGCAGACGGATGCCGGCGGCTTCGTCGTTGGGGTCATGCTTGAATTCGCTGAGCATCTTTTTATAGGCCTGACCGAGACGCTGCGGATAAATGACGATGCCGACGTTGAGGGGGAACGTGCGTTTTTTCGCATCGAAATCCAGGTTGATGCCCACGACCCGGCCGATTTCCATACCGAGGAACTCGACCGGCGCATCGACCTTGAGTCCGCGCAGTGACTGTTCGAAACGCAACACCATGTATTGCGCCTTGCCGTTCGGCGGGGCGAGGGCGCTCTGCTGGTCGGCGAACAGTTCGAAATCCTTGTCGTCGGCGGCGGCCACATCATTGGGGCTGTAATCCGGAGCACGGAACGCAATACCGCCCACCAGCATGGTCGACAGCGATTCGGTCTTCACGGCAAAGCCGTTGGCACCGACATTGATGTCGATGCCGCTGGCATTCCAGAAACGGGTGTTTTCGGTGACGAACGCGTCGTT
>OFQU01000248.1_pt1 | contig 12336 bp, 22 predicted proteins | sample 1542981 | NCBI WGS metagenome assembly OFQU01 (sample SAMN07774233, study PRJEB24372) | wastewater metagenome | isolation source: Exp Tend CN 90WW | collected 2016-02
CAGCAAAACAGCGCGTGTTTTCATTTTCATGGTGTCTTTTCTCCGTTAAAAATTCGGTTTAACTCAACGCTCGGCGCGGATGCTCCGCACCGGGCAGCTATGCGTTAGGCAGCACCAGCGGCCCCATCCACTCCAACGAGTCAAAAAACACATACCGCCCAGCGTGCGTGCCGTGGAACCCTTCAGCCATCAGTTCGACGTAGACGAATTTCTCAGCCTTGGCCGCGAAGCCGGGAACCCTCGCGCCGACATTCGATCGCGCCAGAATTGGCCGCGTGAATGGCTCCCCGCGCACGGCCCAAACCAATTCAGCGCCGGGTGGGTGGTCGGCAACTTGTGGCGCTACGTGCGTCCACTCGCCGGGCCAATCGTGTGGCTGGGTCATTGCGCCACCTGCTTGTTGTCGCCGCGCCGGATGACTTCGCGCATGGCCGTCACCATCTGGCCGGGGGTGCTCAGGCGAATGAGTTGTTCGTGGAGATCAATCCCCGCCTCAACCTCCATCAAAGCCGGGCCGTCAAAGCCCCATTTGCCCGTTTTTTCCCAGCGGTGCCATGTGCGCATGAGGGCATCACGCGCGGCAATGGCGGTGTGCTCACACATTGGGTCCACATCCTCGCTGCGCACCAAGGTGCAATTGATGGCCGCCGCAATGTCGTGAAAATCACTCTCTTGGCCCTTGCCGTTTTTCAGGGCTTCGAAGCTGATCCGAATGGGCAGCTCCAAGCGCATCAGTTCAGCCGGCGTGAAGGGCTCCAGCAGGCCAATGATGCGGCCAAACACGCTGAAATCTTTTTGCCAGCGGCGTTTGTGCTGGCTGGCGGTTCGGTGTTTTGTCTTCATGCCCACGATCTCACGTTGATTTCTATTTTTTCCAAAACTTCGCGTGTGTTTGGAAATTCTTTGAGCATCCAATCGCTGCGCACAAACAGATGTTCATCACAAACCACCACTGGCGTACCGTCAAAAACAGCGCACAGAAAAACCATCTTCTCGTTTCCAGCAATAACAGCCGGAACATAAATGTGTCCTTCGTCACTTATTGCGGCTGATCGCATCCATTCGGGTCTATTCCAGCTTTCAGGGTTCGGCACAGAAAACCACTTGATATTTTCAGAGTTCATTGGTGCTCTCCGGCGGCTTTGGCGATTGCGGCGCGGGCTTTGTCTGCTAAATGGCCGGTCAAGTCATAACAAGGGTGGCTGTTGTTTGTGATGTTGTGATTCTCAAAAACGCTGAGATAGCATTTTGCAAATTCCGCCAAATCCGGCGCGGCGGCTATCAGTTTGGCGTTGGCTTCAGCTTTTTCGTATGTCACAGGGCGCGTTTTGCTGCTTTCCATGCACGCAATCAGCCCATGCTGACTCTCAACCATTAATGTCCCTTTTGGGGAGGTGCGCGGCACAATCTTCCACGGCCCTGGTGTGTGTGTCGTCTTCATGCAGATCTCCTTTTCCGTGATTCGGCAATCAGCCCATACAAGTGGGTCAATGTCTTGATGCGTTTGGTTTTGCCGTCATAGCCTGCTTCCATGCCTTTGGTGCCCATTTCGCACTCGTCCCGATACCACTCCAGCCAGCCGCAGAAGTCGCCCACTTCCACTGCCAGCGTTCCGGTGTAGGCATCAAACAACCTCCACACGGTGTCAAACATTGGCCCGTTTGGATCAAGGCCAATGGTCTCGGTGATGCCGTCCATCAGCTTTTCGACGGCTGCATGGTGGCGTGCCCATTCGGTCAGCAGCGTCAGGGTGTTTTCGCGGTCGGGGTAGGCTCTCATCAAAACCCCCGTGATTTAAATTTCAGGTGATCATCCGCGCCAGCGCGTACCGACTGCACAGACTCTGGCTTGTACTTGGGCGCTTTGAGCAGGTTGTATGTGTTGGGCAGTGCCTCGTTGTTCTGGCGCACCTTGGGGGTGTACTTGGCAAACTTGGCCTTCATGCGATCGCTCATGGTGTCTGTGCTCATTGGCCAGCCCAGTGTGTTTTGACGGGGGCAGGAAACGGGTTGTGCGCAGTCGGCGCGCCAATGCGGTGTACGCCGGGTGCTTCATCCGGCTGGGCTAAAAATTGGCTGCTGTCTTGCCCGGTGATCTTCAAATAATCGTTTTCGACCTTCGCGGTGTCCACCAGCACGCCTGCCACCTGGGCCACGGCTTTGGCGCGCTCGATGTCCATGGGGGCCTCTCGGTTGCGCAGGTCTGCCAGCGTGTCCAGCAGGCTCTGGCGTACCTGGTTGATGTGGGGTTGTGTGGTTTGGCTCATGCTGCGTGGCTTTCGTGGGTGGTGGTGGTGTTGCTGTTGGTGTTGCTGTTGTTGATGCGGTTAACTTGGCGAGTAATCTGGCCTTTAAGCTGGTACAAGCGCCCCAGCTCAGGGCTGCGGGTGTAAGGGCTATTGCGGGCGGCGTTTTGGGCGCGGGTGAGTAGCTCCAGCTTGTCCAGCGTGATCTCTTCCAACACAATTGAGCGCTGGCCGGGTTTAAAAACGACAATGCTGCCCTTGGGCACCGGGCCGTGTGCGGCCTCCCATACCAGCCGGGTGACTGGCGTCCAGCGCTTGTGACTAGCCCCTGGCACCTGGCGAACCTTGCGCTCTAAAAACTTCAGCCCCGCCTTTGTGGTAATCACCCGGTAGGAGCCGACTGGCATGGTGGTGGGCGGTAGCGCCCCCGTGTGAAACTGGGTTTCTGCGCTGCGGCCCCCGGCCTGCCAGCCCTTGCGCCCTGTGTTCCACGGCTTTTGACCCGGCGCAAACTGCGTGGTTTGGCCCAGCTTGCCGCCTTTGAAAATTCGGCCAGACTTGTCCCGGGCAAAAAACTCGGGGTTTTTGCGGATGCGCAGCAAAGCCGCGCGGCGGTAAACCAGCTCCAGATCAATGCCCAGCAGCGCGGCAATGTCTGCCGTGCGCGTGGTGGGGTACAGCTCGCGCAAAGTGGCCAGCTCTTGCTTGGTCCAGATGTGGCGGGGTTTGTTGGATGGCTGTGTCATTGCGCAACCCTCCCCGCAATAGCCTGCGCTGCAGCGTGCAAGCGGGCGTTAAACCAGCGGCGAATGACGTAAGAGCGGGCGACCGACACAATGGTGTAGAGCACGCCGATAAACAGGTTTTGGCCGGGCGTGATGTGAAAGCCGATCAGCGGCAATATCAAAATATTGGCAAAGAAATTGATCGTGAACCCGATTAGCACGTTCATACACGCCTCAATCAGCGAGCCCATGCGGGTCTGTGTCATGGCTGCTTGCTCCATGTTTCCCGCATGCGCCGCTGTTGCTGTGCGGCCATGCGGTGGACAAAGTTTTTCAGGCGCTGGCGTGCCGCTTCGCACAGCTTTTCGAGTTGTTCGGCGCTCATTGGCCCGCCTCGTTTTTTTGCGCAGACTCGTTGAGCGCCATCACCCCGCGCGCCCACACAAAATGCTCTTTGAACACCCGCCCGGCCTCTGTGCCAAAAGGGTAGGGGCAGGCGTCATTGACGTTGGTGTACTGGCGCGCGGCCTTAAAGGCCTGCTCCTGTATGCGCTCAATGCTGATAATGGGTTCACTCATGTTTTTTTGCTATAAGGTTGATAGCTGCTTGCGCACGACTGGCGGGCGCAAGGGCTGGATTTAGGTGTTGGTTTGGTGGGTTAAAACAGCTTGGACGCAAGCGCCCACAAAAACGCCTCAATGGCCGCGCCGTGGGTGCCCCACAGATAGCCCAGCCAGCCACAAATGACGGTGTACGCCGCCACGATCAGGGTGACATTTACCACCGCGTCGTCACTGCCCTGTTGCTCGTCAGGCTCAGGGGTGCAAACCCCCGCGTTACGGGTGGCGCGCACCGGGCAATTGCGGCCTTGGTTGCAGCCTGCCCCGGTGCCGCTCTGCTCACAACAATTCATCGTTGCACCTGCGCAGTCTGGATGGCGTCTTGCACATCGGCCTGAACGTCTTCGATGGCGTCCAGCTCACTGGGGCCGTCCAGCAAGTGCCCGCTGGCCAGCACCAAGGCAAACAGAGCTGCGGTGATGTATTTGGCAATGGGGGTCATACTTGATTCACTCCAATCGTAAAAAAGCCGCATCTGGTGCGGCTGGTGTGGTGGTGACAGGTCAAACAAATCCGCATAAAGCAGCGTTTCTTTCAACAACGGAGGCTTCTCTTTCAGCGGCGCTAACCCGCTGACATCTGCCTGACCTGTCGTATTCATCAAGTAGGGCAGCTCGCCGGAATTGGCTTTACCTAGGAGCTTTTTCAGGTTGTGTTGAGAACTGCCCTGCTTGATGCCCCTGTTGCCAAGGGCTCCCGCATCGTGTGGCGGCGTTGACTGTTTCCAGTCCACTTGTACGTTTGCGCTCGATGGCGCTTGGGCTTCTACTCCGCACCCCTCGCACTCGCCAGCCTTGGGTCGGCTGGGTCTTAGCGGTTATGCCGTTTTGGTGGCATGGAGTGAATTATTTACCCCAAGGGGAAACCTTGTCAATACCCGGCGGGGAAATATTTGAAAGATTTTATGATCCTGATGCGCCGTCGGTGAAATGCAACAAATGACAGATACAAAAAAACCGCCCTGATAGGCGGTTTTATGGGGCGACGGTGTGCGCGTCGGGCTATTTTGGAGGTGGAATGTCGGGAGCGGTCTTCAGGGGGCCAATGACATCGCCAGATGACTCCCACACAAGGTAGGCCGTCCATGTTGTGCCGCTTGGTGTGCAGTACACAAGGTGCTCGGTAGATGAGTCCTTTGCTGCGCGGTGCCATAGTTCGCCGCAACCGCTTGCATTGTGTTTCACCAGAGCTTTTGAAATGTTAAGGTTAAAGTCAGAGCTCCACGGGCCGGGATACTTGCTGGCCATGGATTCTGTGGTGGTGGCGGTGGCGGTGGTGGTGGTTGTTGACTTTGTGCCAAACAAGTTGCCAAGAATTATCAGGGCGACGAAGCCAAAGACAATTTTCCAGCCTGTTGGCATTGCGCTGGCTTGATGTTGTTTGGTGTTGAGTGGATCGAATGGGTCTTTCATGGGTTGATTATGTCCCTGTGCGGTTGCGGCCATGGCCATTCCTAAAAACGGCTTTCGTTACCGGCTGTCGGTGCCGTTGGCTTTGGTTGGTTTCGCAAGCGCATCTACTAAGCGCACGGTGGTGAAAAGGTCTTGGACAGTCATGCTCTCCATCAACTTCATCACTTTGGCGCGCGGATCATCTTCCCCGTGAATTTCTGCAAAACTTAATGGGGTGTCCATCCAGCCTTGCGGCAAAGATAACTTTCCTTCTATTTCTCTCGCCATAGGGCTGCCCATGTTGTAGGGCTTTCCATCCCTGTCATGTCGAATGTTTGCATTAAGAATTCTTGTCAGGGTGGCGGTTTCATTTCTCGCATAGCCCAATTTTTCGCAAAGGTTGGCCATGCTCACGAACTTTTTTACAAGCATTCGGAGTCGGCTGCGCCTGGTTTCTTCCACTGTTTCCATTGGTGGAATTGAACATCCCTTCGGGTAAAAAAGAAATTCCCCTAGGGGGCTTGACAATGCTTCCCCTTCGGGGAATAAAATAGACCCCATGAACTTCAAATCATGGGTTGAATCAGAGCGCGGTCGCGCCACGGCGTTATCAAAGGTCATTGATGTGCCTCAGTCTTTTGTTTCCAAGATGGTCAACGGAGAAAAAGCCATCCCCGCTGAGCACTGCAAAGCAATTGAAGCCTTCAGCGGGGGTGTTGTCACCTGCCAAGAAATGCGCCCCAACGACTGGCAAAAATACTGGCCTGAACGTGCCACACCGCCCGTCACACCTGCGCAAGCAGCTACTGAAACTGTAGCGGGAGGGGTTTAATCCATGGAGCCACTGCATATTGGCAAACTGACCGAAGAGGCTAAAACAACGGTGACAGAGGCCATGCATGCCCGCTTGACTGATCTGGCTCGCCAAGCCAAATGCAACCCAAGCGACCTGCTTCGGGATGCTTTGTACCTCGTTCTGACTGGTGCGACATATCTTGATCATGTTGCCAATGATCGTCGCTCGGTGATGCAAAGCCAAGGCAAACCAAAGGGCGACAAGGGGGCGACCGAATGACCACTCTACGTTTTCATGCGATTTCGCAAGGGGCGAATAGTGGCAATGCAGGGCGCAGCGAATGAACCCCAGTGGAAAACCAGCCGGGCCGGTGCGTCTGGCGTTGTTGGCCGCGCTGCAGGCCGGGGTGGTGGGCACGCTTGATGCGCTGGCCCGGCATGCCGGGGTGCCTGCGGACAAGGCGCGCATTACCTTGGCCAACTTGCGCCGCGAAGGTGTGGCGTGTTCGTGGCGCTCTGATATTCCCGTGTGCCCGGCAAAGCGCCGGGTAGGGCGTCCGCCCGTGGTGTATGGCCCGCAGGCGGCGATTAATGGCGGATCGCTTGATGCGCTGGCCTTTGTGCGTCAGGCGTGGCGCTGATTTCTCGAAAAAACATTCCCGGTAAAAGGAGAAAAACTCATGCAAACACATTCACCATCAAGTGCATTGCCCGCGCCGTTTGACCAGCCGGTCAACACCAGCGGGCAGGCTTTTGCAGCACTGCGCCCGCCTGATATTAAGCACAAGCTAGACCGCATTTGTGATATTTGTCTTGCTGCGCAGCGTAACGGGTATGACGACTTGACCCGCAAAGAGATTCAGGCGCGATATGAGCTGCTTTATGGGTGCCGGATCGACGCCAGTTCGGTGTCATCCAGCGTCAACAACCTAATCATCGGCAAACGCTTGGAGCGCGCCCCTGTGCGTTGCTGCGCGGTCACTGGCAATGAGGTGGAGCCGGTTCGGGTGCCATATACGCAAGCCCGTTTGGTTGGGTGACGCATGAGGGACTACGGCACCATATCACCCCAATTCTGGCTGGGCAAAACAGGCAAGGCGCTGCGTGGCAAGCCAGAAGCGCAATTGGTAGCGCTGTACCTGATGACCAGCCCGCATGCCACAGCTATTGGCATATACCACTGCCCTGTTTTGTACATGGCGCATGAGACTGGATTACCCTTCGAAGGGGCTTCGAAGGGGCTTCAAAGCCTCATTGAAGCTGGTTTTTGCCAGTTTGACGAAGAAACGGAAGAGGTCTTTGTGGTCAACATGGCCACTTATCAAATCGGTGACGTGCTCGATTCCAAAGACAAGCGCTGTATTTGGGTTGTTAAAGAGCTTGAAAAAGTAGGCTCCACGCGCTTGGCTGCTGAATTTGTTGCTACTTATTGTGTAGCGTACAAGTTGCCAAGAAAGGCGGTTGTTAAGCCAGAAAAGGCAAGCCCCTTCGAAGCCCCTTCGAAGCCCCTTCGAAGCCAAGAACAAGAACAAGAACAAGAACAAGATATAGAACAAGAAGGGGGGGGCAGCGCGAGCGCAAGCCCGCCAGTGCCCCGCCTGCAATCGCCTGACGGCTCACCCCCCCCGTTTTTGCCCGAATTCAAAAAATTCATCGAAACCGAACGCCCGGACCTCAATGCGGCGGTGACTTTTGCCAATTTTTCGGAGCATTTCGCCCCTGAAAAGCACACCCCGGCCAACTGGCGCAAGTGGGTCCGGCGTGAGCATCCCGGCCCCGCTGGCCAGCCCGGTGCCAGTGGCCCGCCAACCGTGGCTGACCCCGACAGCCGGGCATCGGTGGAGGCGCTTGGGGTGTCGCTCGGGCTTGGCAAGTGGGTCGAACTCAACGAGCGCTGGGCACCGTACGCCGCCCGCGTCAAGTCCATGGCTGCGCAGGGGGTGCCAGCATGACGGATTTTGCGGATCGCGGTGATGGCATTGACTGGGCGCGGCGGATCATGCTTCGCCTGTCGCGGGGCGATACCGTGTCGAGGTATTCCGAGGCTATGGCGCGTGAGGTTTTGGGGCTTGAGCTGCCAAAACCCGCCAACGCCGATGTGCTCAAGCGCGCGGCCCAACGCGGATCGAAAACGTTCAGGGGATGACATGCAAAAACTGCAAAAACTGCGAAATAGCCCGGTGGTTCCCGGAGCATCGGCTGTTCAACCCGGCATGCCTGTACTGCGGCGTAAGGCTGATTCAGTCGCTGGGTCGTTTACCCATTCCCGCCAGCGAGTGCAGAGATCGGCGGCGGGCAGCGCTGGCCCTGTGGCTCAAACAGGGGCACAGCGAGGCTGTGATACGGGAGTTGGTCAAGGGGCCGCTGGCCATCCAGCCCAAGGATGCGCCAACTGGCCCGGCAGGGGCCACGGGGTGCGACAGCCAGACCCCTGCGAAACGCCCCTCTCGTGGGCGGAAGTGATGCATGGCGTGCGGCTGGGCTTGATTGGCTGGGGTTGGCGAGCTGTTGAGGTCTCGCGGGGGTGCGTGTAGTCGGGTGCTGCTTGGCGGCTTGAGGTCTTGCGGGGGTTGGTGTAGTTTGCCGCTTTACTGCAAACCGCCGCCGTGACTGATGACTCCGGCTTGTCCGCCTGCAGCAAATTCGGCCTCTACCTCGGCCAGTAGCTGTTCTTGCACCGGGTCAGGTGTGCCACCGCGCTGGCGGTGCTCAACGTACCATGCATTTATCAGGCTGGCCACGTTGTCTTCGTCTTGCTCTTTGAAAAATGCAATGTCGATGTTTGACAGTTTGCAAATTGCCTCGATGGGTGCCCAGTCAAATGACACATCCAGCGTGATCGGGTTGCGGCTGAGTTTGAGGCTGGCAAAGTCAAAGTTGTCGGGGATTTGAATTCGCACGGCTGGCATGGGGTGTCCTTTGAGTGTTGAGGTGGTTGAGGTCTTGCGCTGTAGCGTGTAGTTTGCCCTCTGGCGGGCTTGAGGTCTCGCGCGGGTCGGTGTAGTCAGGCGGGTGGCTGGTCGCCACGGTGGGGCGTTGCTTGCGCGTCTACCTGCTGCGCTGCCCACTGGCTGCGGGTGGCCTCGTTGTCAGGCAGTTGGCATGCACTGCGCCACGGCTCGTACACGTCGGGCTGCATCCATACCACGCGCACACTCAGGCGCTCAAACCCGGCAAACCATGGCAACGCCAGACGCAAGCGGTTGACGATTGAGCCATGCAGGGCGGGCGGCATGCCTGCCATGTCGGGGCGGTAGTGCGTCAGGTCTTGCGCGTCACGGTAACGCACCATCACCACATCGTCAGGCATGCACCCGGCCTGCTCGATGGCGCTGCGCATGGCCTGCATGGCCTCGTTGGCTGAAAGGCTGGCCATGGCATCAAGTCGGCGCGCAAGGTCGGCCACGTCAGCAGGCACGCCCGCGCGCCCACCCTCCCAGTGTTTGACGGTGCGCGCGGCCACGTTGCACAGGTCGCCCAGCTCTTCACGGGTCAGGCTGCAGGCTTCGCGCAGGGTTTGCAGTTCTGCGCCTGTCATGTGGGCGGGCGGTGCTTGGGAAAAAGATTTTTCGTTTTGCATAAAAAACTCATCGAATCGGTTTTGTGTTTAAGGTCTCGCGCTGCCCTGTGTAGTCGGGCGGTGCGAGGTCTTGCGGGGGTGGGTGTAGTTGGGCTTAGTTGGCGCTGGTTTTGTTGGCTTTGCGGCGAACGTGGGCCAGCCACTCCCACTGATCGCGGTAGGAGTCGTCGCAGTGCGTGCCGTGGGGTACTTGTGCCCATGGTTTGCTGTTGCGGTAGTCTTGCACGCTGGGGCCATTGTCGCCAAACAGTGCCACCAGTGCGGCGCTTATGGTGGCGTCGCCCAGCTCGCGCGATGTGGTGATGTATTTTGCGCGGCCGAAAAGTTCGGTGAATGCGCTGCTGCTGTATTCATAAATGTCTTCCATGCTGTTAAAGCTGCCGCCGCTGAATTTGCCCACAATGGCGTCCACTGCGGCGCAGTCCGGTCCATCGGTCCAAGATATGCGCATGCTGTTGCCCATGCTGAATTTATCGCAAGTCACGCTAAATTTAACACCGGCGAAGGCTTGCTTTAACAAAATACGCACGTTGGCCGCTGCCAGGGTGACGCCTTGGAGTTTGTCGCCCTGTTTGTATTGTTTGAGGTGGGCATACTCGCGCGCCAGGTCTTGCAGTGCCTGGGCGTGGGCCTTGGCGGCCTGCTCTTTGGCTGCGCTGGCGTTGGCTTTGACTGTGGCCACGGTTGCGGCCAGTTGTGCCAGGTAGGGCGTGCCGTGTATTTTGGCGTCTAGCCTGTATGTTGCACCTGGCTTGGTGCCAAAGTCTGAGGGGTGCGCGGTGCATATTCTGCCGTCTTCCAGTGTGACGGTCACGCGCAAACCTTGCCATGTGCATAGCTCGGTGGCGGTAATTGCGCCCTTGCTGCTGGCGTTGCAAATGTCCCCACAGTAAGACACGCCCATGCCGATAAACTGCTCAGGCGTCACGCCTTTGGCCATCAGTGCGCGCAGATCCACAGCCACGGGCCGCACCTTGGGGAAATATGCGCCTTGTGCGGCCATGGTGGCCAGTATTGCGGCGTAAAAATCGCGATCGTTGTCGCTGATGCGCTTTAGGTGCCCTTGATAGGCTGCCTCGCTCATGTGTGCAGGGCAGTATTTGCCGGTGTGGAACTCGCATTCGTCAATCATGTGCTGCGCCACGCTTGGGCGTTCGCAAGTGTGGTGTTTGAGGTCGTAGCGCCCTGCATAGGTGTCGCCATTGGCCCATTGAATAACAAAGTCGCATTTGTTATACCCGCCAGTTTTTGGCGCGGTTTCGCTCCACTGCATCAGCAGGGCGTCAGCATCCGCAAAACTGGCCACGGTGGCGGGTTTGTCGCATTCATCATGCGTGCCTTCGACGCGGGTGATGGTGATAGAAAACGCGCCTGTCGTTGCGGGTGCTGGCTCAGGTGTTGGTGTGGCTGGCTCAAGGTCTTGCGGGGTGTCGTGTAGTTCGCCCAAGGTCTTGCGCGGGGTGGTGTAGTCGGTTGTTTCTGTGGTGCCTGTCGTGGTTTGATGTGCGTCACTTGTGGTGGGTGGTGTTGGGGTATCGGCTGCGCGTGCCATGGTCTGCAGAGCTTGCATGCGCTTTGCTGGCGTGGCGTAGGTGGTGGACAAGCTGCAACCATTGCCAGCTTTAAAGCCAAGTTCAAAGCGGCCAATAGGGGTAAGCCTAAATTCAGCCGTCCATTTACCTGATTTGCTGTTTATTTTCTGCACCATAACACCAGGTTTAAACCTGTAGAGTGTTTGCGAGTCGCTGGGCGCTGCTGGCACCTCCTGTGTTTGCGTTGCCGCATCTCGCTTGTCTTTGAGGTCGTGAGCGGTTGCCATGTCTTCATATTTTTCTGCAATGGCTGGAAATTGTGCGCGAATTTTTTCGGCTGCTGCGCGCATCCGGGTTCCTTCGCTGTTTGGATGTCCTGTTGTCATTTTTTGTACTCCTAAAGTCTCCAGGCGCTGCGCCTGTGTTGGTGCTGGGTGGTTCGCTTGGGCATACTTTGCCGCTTGATGGTGGTCGCTGACGCCTTCGCAAGCCGTCACCAGCTCGCGCGCTTCGCTGGTGGCTTGCTCTGTTTGTTGCTCTGTGGCTTGGGTGGCCGCTTCAATGATCCGCTTCACATCTTGGGCCGCTTGCGCTTCGTGGCTGGCTGGTGCTTCGCGGGATGTTGCACCTGTGCCCATTATTGATGCATCCCAGCCTTTGGTGTACAAATCAATAAATTTATCGGCCTGACCTGGTGACATTACATACCCGTTATTTCGCCGCGACCATTTGCCAAATGTCCCAGCCAGTCGAGCCGCGCGGGTTTTGAAGCCGTCGCTGCTTGGAGTTGTAACTGATACTTGATTTTTGCAATACTTGGCAGGGTTGACGCTGTAGGCTTCGCTTGCCAGTGGTGTCTGTGCCTCTGTGTCTGTGCTGGCTGCATTGGCTGCCTCGGTGGCTGCTTCAATCATGCGCTCCACATCCTGAGCTGCTGCAGCTTCAATGCGCGCGGTGATAGATGTTTGATCAGTAATCCCATGCTCAGTAACCCATTGTGCGCGTAAAGCAGCCTGGTCTGCTGGGTGTGCTGCAGCTTGTGCAAACATGGCTGTTTTTTGCTCATCGGTGGCTTCACTGTATTTTTCCATGACTTGCGCAATTTGTGCGGCGCGGTTTCGCTTGCTGCGGACTGAGTAGCCGTTTACGCTCCACATAGACACGGGGTCTGTTACTGCATAGGTGCCATGCTCATTCATGGCTGACACCAGTCGGGCATCAAATTCAAGCGGGATCGGCGCGACCTGCATGACAGCTTGACCGTTTTTTGTCAGGTAGAACATGGCCCCTAATTTGTCGGTGGCCAAGTCAAGCGCGGCGCTGTAGTCGTGATCCTGCATCAATTGTTTAAACAATGTGATTGTTTTTGACGGGTAAGAGATAGCGGGTTTTTGTTTTTCTTCTCGAATCAAACCGCCCCCAAAAAAGCGCGCGTTTTTACGCACGA
>OFQU01000249.1_pt1 | contig 12310 bp, 11 predicted proteins | sample 1542981 | NCBI WGS metagenome assembly OFQU01 (sample SAMN07774233, study PRJEB24372) | wastewater metagenome | isolation source: Exp Tend CN 90WW | collected 2016-02
CACCTTGGGGAAGATGAGCTATCAACTAGAAACTACAGCGTTGAATTATAAGGATAATTATAACGCATTTCGTATAAGGTGTATTATGTTAATTTTAGATAGTCTATTTAATTCTTTAATATCAAACTTAAAGCAAGAACTATTAATATTAAGCCCATTATTCTTTCAAAGACTTTACTGTGTTTTAAAAATTGATTACGTATAGTTGAGTAAGAAAATATTTTGGCCACGACAATGAACCATAAAGCATTAACAGTACACATCCACACACCATAAAAAACTTGCACCTTCATCGGTGTAGATACACTGACCAAAGTAGTAAATATTGATAAGAAAAAGATCGTCGCTTTCGGATTAAGAGTGTTGGTCATAAACCCCATACGGAAAGCTTTCCATTTATTTAAAGAGCCTTGTTGATTACTTTCGCTGAAAATATCTACATGAAGACCTTTTGCGTGTAATAAGTTCCATCCGAGATAGATTAAGTAGAATGCACCTAGAACTCGAAAAATAGACATCAACCATGAGCTATGCTGAATTACGATACCTACGCCAATCAATGTATAGAACACATGAATTGATATGCCAATCCCAATACCTATCGCTGTCATGCAACCTATTCCGTATCCATAACGAAGACTATTTCTGATCGTAACGATAAAATCAGGACCCGGTAAAAGTACAGCTAGGAAATGAACAGTAGCTAATATTAAGAATTCAGAAAAATATTGCATCCACATTACATTAATGCTCTTCTGAAACTTGGTATTTAATGGTTAATTTTCCCTTTTTAAACTTAAACTCAGTAATATTAATCTGATTGATTTCAGATAAGTTTTTTACATGAGTCCCCCCGCAAGGAAATGCACCTAAATCTCCAAAGCCGACTTCACGATAACCATTGGAGTTTTGAGAAATCTGTGTTGCAAATGCTTGCTGAATATATTGATTACAGATCTTTTGTACGGATGCTGAATCAACATCTTTGATATTGTCCCCTTCAATAAATTGAACTTTTGCATCATTTGGCCAATGTTGCGCTTTTATTGGCGTCCATCCAAATAACTGCACAATATGTGCAATCAAATGCCCTGCTGAATGTAAGCGGCTAAAATAGTTTCTTTTGGTGACATCCACTTGAGCCAATGCTATGCCCAAAGGGACTTCATTCGCGCAGTAGTGAATAATATCTTGTTCATGCATAGTCACATGCATGACTTGGACGTTATAAATTGTGCCAATATCACTCGGTTGTCCCCCCCCTTGAGGATGAAAAGGTGTTTCAGATAGGCGGACTTCAAAAAGACCATCCTTAGAAATTTGGCATGATAAAACATCTACTTTTGCAGTTTTTACATCATTTAAGTAAAGTGCTTGAGTCATATAAATCTTAATTAAAATTGAATGAAAATATTATAAGAACCAATTCTAAAGATGATAATCTATGTAAAAATCAAATCACTTTTGCTTCATGAGCACAAATAAGAGCATCGAATTTCTTCAAGAAATGGCAATTTTTGTTAAAGTTGTTGAAACAGGCAGTTTTTCAGAGACGGCTCGTCAACTAGGTTATACCCCATCTGCAATTAGTCGATCTATTTCACGTTTAGAAAAGGCTCTAGGCACTCAATTAATACAGAGAACGACACGTAAGTTAGCTTTAAGTGAAAGTGGCAAACAAGTTCATGTATATTGCTTAGAAATGTTAAATGCGGCTCAAACTGTAATTGAAAGCTCTGGGCATTTTTCTGAAAAACCCGAAGGCGTTGTAAGAATTAGTGTACCCAAAGCAGTAGGACACTATTTAATTCACCCATACATTCCTGAATTTTTGGAAAGATATCCTGAAGTTGATGTGCAAATGCTTTTAGAAGATCGTCATATTGACTTTATTGATGATCAAATTGACTTAGCAATCCGAATTACGAATGAACCATCATTAGGTTTAAAAGGTAGAAAACTTTTTGATATAGAACATATTCTTGTTGCAACTCCTGAATATTTAGAAAAAGTGAGCAACCCTAAGCATCCACGCGATTTAAAAGCTCATCAATGTATTTATTTAGGTGAACAGCCAAGTGATTCTAAATGGAAGTTTCAGAAAGGAAGAGTGACAACAACAGTACACGTTAAAGGGCGTTACTCAGCGAACCATACAGGCATCAGGCTCGATGCAGCCTTACAACATATGGGAATTGCAAGTCTTCCATACTTTGTTGCTTGCAATGCATTAAAAACAGGGAAACTCGTTCAGGTTCTACCAGAGTGGTATTTCAAAACTTATTATAGTGGTGGTGCTTGGTTACTTTATCCAGCCACCCGTTATTTACCTTCCAAAATACAAGTTTTTATTCAGTATTTAGCTGAAAAGCTGAAACATAAAGACTTTCTTATTTAACATAATAGAGCTTATACGAAACGCGTTTTTAATATTACTTTAAGATCAGTATCTTATCGTTATTCATACCCTCTGGAACGTTCTCGTTCAACCGACTTGGAAACAAGTCGGTTTCTTTTTAAGCAAAACTGTAACTTTTAGCCAATAAAATTGATCAGAAAACATTCGTTTTTGTATTTTTTCCTGATTTCTCAATGGTCCAGATTCAGAAATAATCCCCAATTTCTGCGGACAACTCTTGGGATAAAATAGGCCAACTTTGTAAGCCAAAGCGTACATAGATTTAGATAATTTGCGGATTGGATAACTAAAATCTTAGTCCTATGATCAGACATAAGGGAACTGGATGTTTCCCAAAAAATAAGAATAAGAAAATTGTTCAAGGAATGGGCCTAGCTCTAACGGTATAACGCACAACCCAATGTAAAAAGGCCCGACAGGATGTCGGGCTTTTTTATGTCTTGAATCTAGATTTCGTAGATGAGATTTTATGTTAAATAGAATTTACAAGCAGCCTCATCATAAAGTGGTTAAATGAAAGTCTTAAATGCCTACTAGATAACGTGAATTCTTTTTACTTATTGGCTTAGAACATATAAACCATGTTGTTGCCTATTATTAAAATCAAAACTTCTTTCAATTATTTTAAAAAATGTATCATCCGATTTCTCATATTTTCTATAAATCGCATAAGCAACTAAGTCTGCTAATTGAATAAGTCTAGATGCTTTTGAGTCTAGAAATACAGGTACCTCAGAAAAATTCCTGAGTTGTCCATAATTATGTCCTGTATCTCTAAATGTTCTGGCAAGATGTTGTATGCTCTTTTCAGTACTAGATTTATCGAAGATAGCAATACCTCTTTGAGTGTTATTTTTAGAATGTAATCTACTTAAAAACATATCAAATCTTGATGCAATTTGCATAAAAGAATGGTTAATAACATCATCTTGAACATGTGCCCCTTGTGAAATAACAGAAGCAAATATTCTAATATCCCCACGGCTATCAGCAATAAGCTGTAAACAATCTTGAATTGCTTGAATACGTTCTTGCTTTTTAAAAGGGCGCCATTCTTTATTCCCAGCCATCATAGGAGAGCCATGTAATTCTATATCATAGGGACTATTAGCATTAAATCTTGACGCAATTTTATTCATATCCTGTTCAACCCAATAGGTTTTTTTTTCAGGAATAGAAATACCAGATAAAACAAAATGTTTCTGATTAGGGTCAGATACCGTACCAGACTCATCTACATATAATAAATGCATTTTTTATATCCAATAAAAAGGGCTACAAATAATTTGTAGCCCTTCAATAATTAGGAAAGCCAGCGATACCAGTAAGTATCATACACCACTAAGGTAGCGTAACTGACTCTACCTTTAGATTAGCAAAATTATATATTTATGCAAGCATGTTATGGAACATAAAGAACATGTAAAAGAAAAATAATACGCATTACACAAATCTCAAAAGGATAGAACCTATGAGAGATATCTATATCTCTTACAGAATGTCCTTCTGAATTTTTGGAATAATAGACATAAAAAAGCCTGAAAATTATTCAGGCTTTTTTATGTCTTTGTTTCTCACGTAGCTAAGGTTAGAAACTAAAGAAATAGTGAAATTCATCTTTTAGCCCTTTCACTATACAATAATAAATTAAAGAAAACTCGTTTTTTTGTTAATTTTGTTTATAATTAGGTAGTTATAATTTGAATTAATGATGCTACCGCTTAGTTCATCCGTCCTATAAATTTCACTATTTAAAGCTAGTGAAAGAAAGGATATAGAACTTTTAAATAATACTTCAGTTTAGACTGGAGTATAGCCCTCTATCGGTTAGCCCTGATAGCCTAGGCGGTAGCGTAGTGAAATTCATCTTTTAGCAAAGTGAATAGCATAACTTGATGGGCGGAATAGAGGTATAGGGACTGCTTAGTAATTACGTACCACAGCGATGGAGGTACGGGGGAATGATAGCTTTATTAACAGCAATTCTGAACTTGATTTCAATTATATTGGAATGTATCAAAAACTGGCCGATGTAAGCCGGAACCTAAAATAACTTTTGTTATTTTAGGTAAAACTGAAAAGTTTATAGTCGTTCGAAAGGACGGCTTTTTTCATTTTGTATAACAGCCATTATGTTAAATATATAAAATTCTTTCTATAAATGTTAAGTTATTATTCTAATTTTAAACAATCATTTATATAGAATTATGGCTTTAATTGATACTTCTGGCTTAGAACCATTTGCAGATCTAATAAAAGAAATTTATGGGGATTTGGCTAAACCCGGCGTACAAAATGTAGGTACTGCTTTAGCTGCTGTATTAGGATTAGGTGTAACACTAATGTGGCCTATTATGTGGGCAAATGAGAGAGCTAAGATAGCCTTAGAAGATAATCTAGAGGCATATAGAGATCGTCTGAAAGACGTTCCTCCTGAACAGATTTCTATAGCTCCTCCTGAAGTTGCAATGCCTATCCTTGAAAAGATTGGATATGTAACAAATGAAGAATTAAGAAGCTTGTATATTGAACTTTTAGCAAAAGCTTCAATTAAAGAATTAAACAATCAAGCGCATCCTAGTTTTGTTAATATTATTAATAATTTATCTCCAGATGAAGCTAAGTTATTACAATCACTAATACCTAAAGAAGTTATCCCTTTTATAACAACACGTTTAAATCTAAAAAATGGTGGGATGGATTTAGAAACTCCTGTAGTTATAATTTCAGATATATCTTTGACTTTCCCAGAAAATATTGGTGCTTATATCAGTAATTTAGTTGGCGTTGGACTCTTAGAAATTCTCCCTGAACGTTATCTTACAAATGAAAGCTTATATGCTCCTCATTTTGAATACTTTGAACAAAAAAAGGGATTCTATGACTTTAAATATCAAAATATTGAAAAGGGAAACCCACCATATGAAGTTAAAAAGGGAATGATACAGGTTACCAAACTTGGAGAAATGTTTTTCAAAGCGGTCTATAAATAATTGACTGACATTATGTAATGTGACGTTATTCGGGATTAAGATTTTCTAAAATTAACATAATACACCTTATACGAAAGGCCCTATTCACGGGCCTTTTGATCATCTGATTAACATAAAATATCTTCTACGAAATAACAAACAGGCAGGCAGTTTGTCACTTTCAGTCAATAAATTAGATCGAAAAACACCTATCTCTATGCATTATTAAATTTAAAAGATAGTTATTGTTAATTTTTACTGTTAAGTATTTATTTTATAGAATTATTTTGATAGTGTATTCTTGTTCCATATTGCATACGCAATTTAGCGATTAGATTTGTGGTGGAATACTTATAGGTATTTTGTTCCGTATTGCATACGCAATTTAGCGATAAAAGTGTCAACATACTTAATTAAGAAGTCTGTTGATGAAACGCTTGACCCACATTTACAAAATAAGAATGCAGCCGCCGCATGTGTTAGAGCCCAATTAAATCTTTAATTGGATTCACATCAAATACTCTATTGACCACGATAAGCTCGAACTTTCTCAAAAATTGGATAAAAGTCCAGACCATCATCCTTCATATCTGAAATTACGACTGCAATTACTGCAATCGTAGTGGGCACTTTACCGTTCTTTTTATAGTTGGTAATTGAATTTGCGTTCATATCTAAAAGCGCTGCAAATTCTTTAATAGAAAGGCCAGACTTACCTATAAGTCTTTGAAATTCTTCGTAAGGCATAGTTTTAAAAGCAGAATTGTTTTGATGAAAAAGTATAGCACAGATCATTTATTTACATTTAAACACATAAATGATGTGATTAACACATTATTTATGTGTTTAAATAATCTTATCAAGCAATTTTACTCTTTTGATAGGACTTATTTTTATGAACCATTTCGTACAGCCCAAGCTTCTTATTTCTTCTCAAGCAAAAAAGATTGGATTGGCATTAATTAACGATCTTGAACTTTGTATAACAGCACGATTGGCTTTTTATCTGGATGTAAATCCTTCCTATGACGGCCATGAGGCAACATTCATTTGGATCGAATATTTTTTACAAGATCATCCACAAGCCGAATTTTCTGACGTTAGAAAAGCCTTCCTACAACTTATCCCAGAATGTTAAAAAAACGATAATGAAATCTGTATTTGACTCATAAAATACAGATTTCAAATTCGCCTGTTTTATCACTAGTCTCCCCCCATTTTTAATTAAATAAAGCATCCTTTTCGAGAACAAAAATAATCGTTTTATTCCTCAAATTTTCCAAAAAATAACACCCTCTTTAAAAATTCATCCGTTTTACGCTTTAAACAGACTTTATTTTTTAAATGCTGATATAAGCAGTTCTGAGATAAGCAAGCCTACCTGTGCCCACAAATTTCTCCGAAATTTATGTCACAGGGCCTTGTTAGGGGAACCCCCTAAGACCCCAAGCCCATCACAGATGGGCAAGTCAACTTTGTTGACTTAAAAGCAAAAGCAAAAACCTGTTAATAAGGTGCAAGATGGCAAAAGATAAAATCAAGAAATTCAGACTTACTGATCTACAGCTTGAGCAACTGCAGCAACAGCTCGAAAAAGAAAATGCCAATTTCACCGATTTCATTCACTCATTGATCGAACGTGAAGTCATGCAAGATGCTGTCACCGTTCAACAGCATCTGGAAAAAGTAAAACCCGTTCGAACAAAAGTAAAAACCGTCGTCGAAGTCGTCAAACGCTATCAAAAAACTGACCCAGCGTTATTGCTCGAACTCGCCAAAATCGGCAACAACATTAATCAGATTGCACGTGCATTAAACATCATCAAAAACGCTGATCCTCTGGAACAGCGCAAACTCGATATTTTCAACATTTTTTTAGTTTTAAAAGCCATTCAAACAGAGCTAGAACACATATTTCCAGCTCTACCAAAAATCAGTCGGCAACGCCCAGAACGGCTTCAAAAGCAATTAAAAGATTTACAACTCGAAGAAGAAAAGACCACTGCTGAACCCAAGTCTATTGATTTAGCGGAGGTTGACGAGAGTGCATATTAAATTCCTCGAGCATGGCAAAGGCAGTCCAGCAAAAGCATCCTCATACGTACTCGATAAACTAGACCATCTAGGCAACGTACGCGCAGGCGTTGAAGTTTTAAGGGGTGATGCCACCACCTTTAACGCAATTTGTGATGCAAGCCCGCATCTATGGAAATACACCAGTGGCGTGATTACATGGTCCAAAGAAGATGCACCAACAGACGAGCAGATTAAAGAAGTTTTAGATGACTTTGAACAACATGCATTCGCAGGACTGGAGCAATCGCAATACCACCTTTTTGCCGTTTTACATACGGATCAAGACGGCTCCAAGCACATCCACGTTTTAACGCCACGGATCGACTTAGAAAGCGGAAAATCACTGAATATTGCACCGCCAGGGCATGAGAAACATTTCGACTCATTACGAGACTACTTCAACACAAAATATCAGTGGTCACGTCCTGATGACTTTCTTTTGATGCGAACCACACAAGAACCGAATCACATCGTAAAGCTAAACAAACAAGCAAAAAAAATTCTTCTCAATCAAAACATTGAGACATTGACCAAAAATCAGTTTTGTAAAGCATTTGATAACTATGCTCGAGCACTTTTAAGCACCCAGACAGTAAAGAATCGAACCGATCTCATCGATTGTATTAGTGCACTCGACGGCATTAATTCGATAAGACCCAGCAAAAATTTTTTAGCAATCTCACTTAAGAACGGCAAAACACATCGACTCAAAGGCGATTTTTATCATGAACAATTCGAAATTGAATCTTATACAGAGCATGTCAGAGCAGCAGCAGAAAGCAAGCAAACTGCAAACGAGCTTGCAGCAGCTCTCACAGACGCTGATCAACTTCGAGCAACTTATCGAGCAAAGCGAGAAGCCTATCATCAACAGCACCACGCTTTTACACCAAGTTCAGCAGACGTCAATAGCGCTAGAATCGCATCTAAACTCGATTTTGAGCGAGATAGAGAATCTATCACCCCATGCGATAAGAACGCTCACAACGAGCTACATGGAGCAAATACAAGCATTACAAGTACAACTATCGAATATCGATATATCGAGCATCGAAACCGTCAAAACCAACATCGATTCGTTTTCAACATCAATCCAGGCACTACAGAAGCACATCAACAGCCAGTTGAAAAGCATCAAGATCGATCAAGAGAGCCTGCAGCAGAGTATCCAAAGCCAAGTCCAACAAGCACTAGCAAACCAAAGCGAGCAGATCCAGAGCGACATCCAGACCTTAATCACGGAAAAATTGAGCGAACAGAGATCCAAATACATTTTTTGGGGGATGATCGGTTTTGGACTGCTGATTCTTTCAATCGTTTTATATCTGGGCTATCAAACCAATACAAATCTGAAGACCATCGAAGCACAGCGAGAAGTCATTCAACAGAACACACAACAAATTTCAAATCAAATCAAAATCTTGAATCAATTGCGGAGATAAGCAATGCAGACAGAAATCGACCTTTTTTTGAAAGAGCAAAACGACTTATTGAGTCAACAAAACGGCTTATTGATTCAACAAATCAACTTGTTAACAGAGCAAAACAACGCATTGAATCAACAAGTGAGTTCATTAAAAAACATCTTGAGCAAATACAGCGAAGTCGAGCAGAGCTTACAAAACAAAATCAGCAACTTGAATGCAGAGATAGAAACCCTACAAGCCTTGATTTCAGCGCTGAAATTGGAGCTTTCAAAGCTCGAACAGGGCAACTTTTCGGAGCAATTACAGCAAGCATTTCAAAACAATGTGCTGATGCAATTACAGACGCCATTAACGAGAGCATTAAATCAACTGGATTTAAACAGCATTGTCAGCGATTTAGTGAAGGCCGAATTAAACCCGATTCAATCGAATATCAACACACAGCAAGCAGACCTCGAGAACGCACTCTTGAAAATCTCGCAACTGAAAGTACCCGACAACTTTTACGAAGATTTGCAGATGCAAAGCGAGCAGATCAATACGCTTGGGAAGACGGTAAAAAAATTAATCAAATCAATCAACAACTTGAACAACTAGAAACCTCAATAGCTGAAATCCGGCTCAAGCCAGAGCCGGCCACGGATTTTCATTTCAGTTCATTGCGCAATGACAACTATTACCCCGATTATGTTGGCTATCACAAAGAACTATGTGACAAACAACAGCAAGCCTTCCAGAACCAGAACTCATTACTATTGATTGATTACACACAGAAAAAAGCAGACAACTTAGAAACCTATATGAGTCGAGCAAGCTCAAATCTGAACGGATTGGACTATGAAAAAATTGAGCAGATCATCCAAAACGATCAGCGCATGCTGAAATATCTACAATGCGAGAAGATTTTAGAGCCACAAGATGCCCGTTCTGAACAGCATAGAGCCACATACCAAACCTGTTTAATGCATTTTGAAAATATCAAAAGTGATATAGACCAAATTAAAAACCTATCCCTCCAACACAATGTTACTCAGAGTGATGAACTTGAATATAAAACAAAGCCTCAAAATGACTTAGATTTTAATTTTTAGTTAATCTAAACAATGATTTACCGAGCGAGTGTCTACGAGCGACTGAGCGATATAAAAATTTCGCCCTGCTCTTTCTCTGATTACAAGCTCCCTTGTGCGGCTAAAGGAGATTAACCGAGCAAAGCGATGATTCTATATTTGAGCCTAGACCGAGCGTAGCGAGTAAAAAAGCTTTATGAGCGAAGCGAATTCCGAGTTGCTTTTGATCTTGCTTTTGACTTTTTTTAAATACACGTAAACATAAACCAAAAAATTGCCCCGTCGAATCGAGCGAAAGCGAGATTCAATAGAGTTTGAGCGTAGCGAAAACCAAGGGCAATTTTTCACTCCTTGGGCTTTTAATTATTTTAAAGTTTTTAAATGCTTTTAGATGGTCTAAAAACCTTTATTTATAACATTCTTAGAGATTATAAAACGAGGTTTACCTTGCATTAAAACGAGGTTTACCTTGCATTAAAACGAGGTTTACCTTGCATTAAAACGAGGTTTACCTTGCATTAAGCGAGTTGATAATATAACCTCGTCTTATTAAATTAAAAACATAATCTTTTCATATGAAAACAGAACTAATAGTTAAAGATAATGCCTTAATTAATGCCAGTTATAACCTTGATCTAGTGGAGCAACGGTTAATTCTTCTAGCGATTCTTGAAGCAAGGGAGTCGGGTAAAGGAATAAATGCTAATGATCCTCTAACAGTTCATGCTGAAAGTTATATCAATCAATTTGGTGTTCATCGAAATACGGCTTATCAAGCATTAAAAGATGCTTGTGATGATCTATTCGCAAGACAATTTAGTTATCAAAGCCTTAGTGAAAAAGGAAATGTTATTAATCACAAATCAAGATGGGTGAGTGAGGTTGCTTATATTGATAATGAGGCTGTTGTTAGACTTATCTTTGCTCCCGCTATTGTGCCTTTAATTACTAGACTAGAAGAACAATTTACAAAGTATGAAATACAACAAATAAGCAATTTAACAAGTGCTTATGCCGTTCGTTTATATGAAATATTAATTGCATGGCGTAGTACCGGAAAAACGCCTCTCATAACCCTGTACGACTTCAGACAAAAAATAGGGGTACTCGATACTGAATACAAACGAATGTATGATTTTAAAAAATATGTCTTAGACATTGCATTAAAACAAGTCAATGAACATACCGATATTACTGTCAAAGTTGAACAGCATAAGACGGGCAGATCAATTACAGGCTTTTCATTTAGCTTTAATCAAAAAAAGTCGGCCATTCAATCTGTCGGATCTAAAAGAGATTCAAATACATTAGACCTCTTTTCAACAATGACAGATAAACAACGTCACCTATTCGCCAATAAGCTATCCGAACTTCCTGAGATGAGTAAATATTCACAAGGTACAGAGAGCTATCAGCAGTTTGCTATACGTATAGCCAATATGCTGCAAGATACAGAGAAATTTAGGGAATTACTTCCTTTGCTCAAAAAAGTAGGATTTCAATGACATTGTTAATTGAAGTTGTTAAATTAATAGTCAATTTTTAACACAAGTTGAAAACTGGTTTACATAATGAAAAAACTGTCAGTTTCAGAACTAGCAAAACTATATGGATACTCTAGACAGGCTATTTATGCCCATATAAATAAAGGAAATTTATCAAAAGGATCTGATGGATTGATTGACTTTTCAGAGGCTTTGAGGGTCTTTGGAGAGCCACAAAAAAACAACTCTACTGTCAACCAAAGTCAATCAACTAACAGTCAAAACTTAACAGAAGTTGACTTATTAAAACGTCAAGTTGAAATACTAGAAAAACAATTAAATCAGGCAGTGCAGAGAGAAAATCAATCACTAGAACGTGAATCGTTTTATCAAGAACAGATTGAAGCTATGCAGCGCTTACTGGAAGCTCCAAAAACCAATATGACTACGTTTACCGATCCGAAATCTAGCCAAGATATAGCAACGGATCCTCGGTCAGAACCTGAGCCGAAACATGACGGATTGACTACTCCGGAAAAAACGGAAAATAAGCGGATTCCAGTGCCGGAGCACGTTGAACAGGAGCCGGAGAAAAGGGGCTTTTGGAGCCGTTTTTTTAGACCCTATGATTAACCACGATTGTTTAACTAATATGAACAAAGTCGTGAAACATTGATCAAAGAATAGGCGTGGAACGTGAAAAATCATAAAAAAAGCCCAAACAGTGATGTTTGGGCTATAAACTTTGAAATAAGTATATGAATTTCAAGGTAAATTATAACACGTTTCGTATAAGGTGTATTATGTTAATAATATAAATTCTTAAAAGCGTATTGATTTAATAATAGAAAAATTATCAGAG
>OFQU01000250.1_pt1 | contig 12305 bp, 17 predicted proteins | sample 1542981 | NCBI WGS metagenome assembly OFQU01 (sample SAMN07774233, study PRJEB24372) | wastewater metagenome | isolation source: Exp Tend CN 90WW | collected 2016-02
AGCGCGGCGCCTTGCAGTTATGGAAAACCCTGCGCCGGCATCTGCTGGCGCACGATCGCATCGAGACACCGGGCGGCGTGTTACTGACCCGCACTCATTGCCAGTTTCCGTGCAATCTCGGGCCGATCGTGACGGTGTATCCGGAACGCTGCTGGTACGGCGTGCACAACCGGCAGCAGGTGCAGCGCCTGGTCGAGGAGCATCTGCTGGGCGGTGAAGTGGTCGAGGATTTGCTGATCCGGGGGCGCACATGAAGCCCTTGTGGTGTGCACTGGGCGCCCTGCTCTGCTCATCGGCGGCTATGGCTGACAACGTGCGCAACTGCGGCGAGCACTGGCAGGTTTCCGCTTCGCCGCCCGCACGCATCGTCGCGCTGAATCAGCACGCAGCCGACCTCGTGCTGGCGCTTGATGCCGGATCATCGCTGGTGGGCGTCGCGTATCTGGACGACACCGATGCCGGCCAGCGCCCGACCGCGTATTTCGGCGTGCCAGTGATCGCACGTCAGTATCCATCCAGCGAAGTGTTGTACGCGCAACAGCCGGATCTGGTGATCGGTGGATTCGCCACAGCCTTCGGTGACGGCGTCACTTCACGCTCGGCGCTGGCGCGCAACGGCATCGGTTCCTACCTGCTGGAATCGGCGTGCAACGGGCATTCGCTGGATTACTTCGGGCATGTGCGCAATGACCTGCTGAACCTCGGCGCGTTGCTGCACAAACAACCGGAAGCCAAGGCACTGCTGGCCGCGATGGAGGCCGACCTCGCCAATGCCCGAGCCTTGGCCGGCACGCAGAAACCGCTGTCAGTGTTTTACCTGGACAGCGAAGTCAAAGGCCTCGACAGCGAAGGACGGCGCGGTTTTGTCAGCACGTTGCTGGACGCTGCGGGCGCGAAAAACCTGTTCGCCGAGATCAATCAATACCGGGTCACCGTGAGCCGCGAAACCCTGCTGGTCAGCGACCCGGACGTGATTCTGCTGGCCGATGCCGACTGGTCGCCCGCCAGCCGCAAGCGCTACCTGTTGACCCACGACCCGGTGCTGTCGCAACTGCGTGCGGTGCGCGAAAACCGCCTGATCGTTATCCCCTTCACCCAGCTGTTGCCCACCGTAGCCAGCGGTCGCGTGGCACTCGAACTGGCCCGACAGCTCAAAGCCCTGCAAAAAATAAATGAACCCGCCGCCGCACCGGTCACCTAACCCTAAGACCATCAGGAGGTAGCCAATGCAAATCGAAACCGTGTGGATCGTACTGGCGGCAGTTCTTCTGCTCATCGAACTTTGGGCCATCAACCGGGTGCGCAAAAGCGAGGGAAAATCCAGCAACAAAGGCGTGTGGATCGTGCTGATCGTGTTTGTGCCGTTGTTCGGCCTGATTGCCTGGGCGCTGGCGGGGCCGAAACAAATCACTCAGCGGTCGGCATCTTAGTCTTCTGCTGATCAGTTGCCGGGCAAGGACAAACTCGAAAAACCCGGCGTGCAAATGCAAGCCATGAAGGCCAGTAGCAGGAAGGACGTGGCAGCGTAAGGCCTTGCGAATAAAGGAAGCCCGGCATCAGTCGGGCTTTTTTGTGGTCGCCAGGCACGCCTTCGTCGAGATGTAGTACCGTATGCCGGTCAACAACAGGGAGGTTGATATGGCTGACAGGACAGGCAAGCGCGTGGTGGTGGTCGGCGCGGGTATTGTGGGCGCGTCGCTGGCGTATCACCTTGCGCGCAAGGGGGCACAGGTGACGCTGGTCGAGGCCGCAGAACCCGCCTCGGGGGTCACGGGGCGCTCGTTCGCCTGGATCAATACGGCCCATGCCGGGAACGATCCGATCGCCCGATTGCGTGGCGCGGCCATCGAAGACTATCGCCGGCTGGAAGCGGAGCTGCCTGAATTGCAGATACGCTGGTCAGGGGCATTGTCCTGGGGTACCGGCGCCGAGGACGAGCCCTCTTCGCCGACATGGCTGTCACGCGCCGAGATCCTCGAACGCGAGCCGAACCTGCGCCACCCTCCACGCCAAGCATCGTATAACGCCGAAGAAGGCGCCCTCGATGCGGTACAGACCACCCGCGCATTGGTTGTCGGGGCACAGGCCCACGGCGCAACAGTGTTCACGCAGACACGCGTAAGCGGCTTCACCTTCAGCGGCGCAGACGTTACGGGCATTGAGACGACGGCGGGGCCCTTGGCTGCTGACGTAATCGTTCTGGCAGCCGGAACGGGCACCGTGCAGCTGGCAGAGATGCTCGACGTTTCACTGCCGATAGACGCCTCCCCGGCCATTTTCATCCGCTTCAAGACTCAACCGGATCGGTTGAACGGCATCATCTCCAGCCCCGAGATGGAAGTGCGGCAAGATGCAGACGGGGCGTTGTTGGCAGCGGAAGACTACTTGGGAAATGCCCCGCACAATCAACCGGACGAGATCGCGCGGCGAACCGCACAAGTCATTCAACACGAACTGCACGGGGTAACCTCCATTGAACTGCAAAGCGCATGCGTCGGCTTGCGGCCCGTACCTGTCGACGGCGTCCCCGTCGTAGGCTATCTACCGACGGTGGGCGGAGTGTATGTTTGCGCAATGCATCCCGGTGTGACCCTGGCGGCGATCGTCGGGCGCCTCGCCAGTGAAGAGATTGTCAGCGGCATTGCCTCAGTCGACCTTGGCAACTGCCGCCCCGGCCGATTCTGATGGGCGCGGCAGTCCAATTGTCCAGGCATTCATTTCAGCTTTAAGCATTCGCAACTCGAAACGGAAGTCATCAGCACTACACGTCCCCCACACAAGGAGCGTTCAACCATCATGGAAGCAACCATCACCTACCGCACCGCCACGGCTGACGATGCCCTGGCGATGTGCGAACTGGGCCAACTGCTCAACGCCGTGCACCACGCCGCTCGCCCGGACATTTACGCGGCTGCGACCGAAGATTTCTCTCGCGACTTGCCGCACTGGTCCGGCGTTTTCGAGAAGCCGGGCCAGGTCGTGTGGCTCGCCAGCGCGGGCGACCAGGCCGTGGCGTTCATTACCGCCAGCCTGTCGGCCAGCGTCGGGCCGTTAATGCAGCCGCAGAATGTCGTGCGCATCGGCTCCGTGTGTGTCGCCGAACGGTTCTGGGGTAAAGGCATTGGCCGCGCACTGATCCAGCGCATCAAGGACTGGGCCCTTGCGCACGATGCGCAGGACTTGCGCCTGACGGTCTGGCCGTTCAATGAACGGGCGGCGCGGATGTACGCGGAGTTTGGTTTCGAGCACCGTGCAGTGGAAATGGGTATGCGCTTGTCATGACACGTCAACAGCGAATCGTCTCGATTGTCCTCGGCCTGCTGGTCTTCTACGCAGCACTATGGACAGCCTCCGAGTGGTGGGAAAAAGCGCTGGCCAAGCCCTACGGCACCGCTAGCATCAGCCCCGACGGTTGCTTTCAGGTCCAGACGTTTCGGCCGTTCTGGGTGTTGCCGGGTTTTCTTCATCCACAGACGCCGCCGGACGATGCGATGGAGCGCAGCTGGTTTGTCTCCTGGGAGAGCCCGGCGTTTTTTCGCCTGTATGACCTTCGTAATGGCCGCGTACTGGGTGAGAGCGAGATCTATGATCTGGTGGCGTATGGCGGGCCCCTTGATTGGGCTTATGGCAACGACCACACGGTAAGTGCCGCCATGATCCACATTGGTACCACCCCGGACGATTGCACAGCATCGAGGACGCCATGACCGACCGCCGCCGTGTTCAGAGCAAAAGATCGCCGCCTGCACAGGCATCCCTGTTTAATGGCTACGCCCTGCTCCGCCACGCCATACCCGCCGAATGGCTGGATGAGTTGCGCCGTGTGTTCGATGCAGGTGTCCTGCCGTCCGATCAGTGGCCGGTGCCCCGCGGTCAGGACTGGCGTCACTCGCTGCTCGATGATGACCCGACGGTGCGCGCGGTGTGCCGTTTGCCACAGGTGCTGGAAGTGGTAGGCGAACTGATCGGCGAAAGCTTCTTCCTTGCGCAGGTGGAGGGTCGTGAACCCCTTCCGGGTGGCGGTCATCAACCCTTGCACCGCGACCTGTCGGCGCAACGACCCGGCGACAGCGTGGTTGCCCTGGCGTTTTTCGACGATTACGGCCCACAGAACGGTGCTACGCGCATCGTCCCCGCCAGCCATCGCCCCCTGCCTGGAGAACCGCCACTCGACGCTAACGATGAGTCGAAAGCCGTGCAGCTTTCCGGCAGCGCCGGCGATATTCTGCTGTTCGACGTGGACCTGCTGCATGCCGGCAGCCGCAACGTGGCGGGCTTGCGCCGACGTTCCATCCTGATCAATTACTTTGCCGAACCGCTGTACGCCGCGCATCTGCAAACAGTGGGCCTGCGCAATGTGCGGATGGATCCTTTCGAGTGGTTTGATTCTGCAAGCCACTGCTTTGCCGGGGGTGATTGACACACGATTGGATTCGGTGAGGATTCGACATTGCCTGAACCCGCCGTATACGTCAGGATCCCACCTTTTTTCAGCGCAAGGGCAAACGTGGCACGTCTACGCCCTTCGCTAGTCGATATTCAAACTTACAGGCCGGGTAGCCCCATGAATCGTCAAAAGAAACTTCAGCAGTTGTTCAAGGAAAAGGCCAAAAAGGCCAGCGCCAAACTGGCACCGAAAAAGCCCAAGTACATCAGCAAGGCCGATCGCTTGAAGATGGCCGCCGAGGCGCCGGTAGAACCGGTTGAAACTACCGAGAGCTGATCCCGGCCAGTTTTATAGAAATGGCGAAATGTTCGCCAGCGCCCGCGTGATGTAGAGCTCCTGCTCCCCCACCGGCACCACGTACCGCAACGCATCGCACGCGGCGTCCACACCGGCAAGGCGCGCGATAAACCAGGCTGCCAGATACTGCGAAGCCAGACATCCGCCGGCGGTGGCGACATTGCCGTTGGCCACGAACGGTTGATTGAGCACCGCGCCCCCGGCCTCCTCCAGCGACACCTGCGCCTCGACGGTCAGTCCGTTCATTGACCGCACCTTGTCCGTGGGGCTGGCAATCGACACGCGCCAGCCGGGCACCCGATTGAGGATGCCGAAGGCGATGAGCGAATCGAGTTCGTTGAACCCTTCAAAGGTCAGGATGGCGACGTGCATGATGAGCCTCGGTGCGGATAGTCGAGGCTCATCGTAGGACTGGCAAATCAATACAATCAAAGAATTGTCATGGGTACATTAAATCGCTGACATTACGATCCCTGTCGGGTCTGCCGCAGGGGTATCTTCATAAGCGCCCGCCCCTCATTAGCCCCCGGAGTAGATCAACCAGGCGATGAAAGCCACAACAGGGGCGAACAGCACCAGGCCACCGACGGCGACGGCCCAGCCCCAGGCAAAACCGCTTTCGCCCTTGAAGCGGCCGCCACTGAGCAAGCGCAGCACGCAAACACCGACCCGATGAGCCAGCTCGTTGATCAAGAAGTCAGCGATGAAGTCCATAACACTAACGCTCCAGTGACTTCGCCATGATGAAAAGCGACCGCCTTGCCTGTCGTTGCTTGATCGTAGTTGGATTTGCGTGTGCTGGTGTCGGCGCAAGAAAAAAGCTGGGGGCCACTGATCTTCAAGGACCTGGTCAAGTTCGACTGACAAGTCCTGATCGCAGATTTTGTAAGGCGTTCACTGGATCGAACACAACCCGCTCAGCGCGTTTTACACGCCAGCCACGCGCCCCAGAAAAGGCTGCTGAAGAACCGCGTCGCCTCACCAAATCCGGCCTCGTGCAACAACGCCTGAACCGCCGCCTCGGAATGCGGCGGATCGGCGCCCTGCAAAATCTTCCCGAGTTTCGCCCTCACCTCCTCGGCACTCGCGCCCTGCTGCCGCCAACGCTGCCCCCAGGCTTGCAGCAATAACGGCTGGCTGGCATAGGCGTAGTGATTGCCCGCCACAATCAGCGGCGCACCCGGTTTCAGCCGGGCCTGAACCGAGCGCAGGATCTGTCGCTTGGCGTCATCGCCATTCAAGTGGTGCAGCACACCGATCAATGTGGCCGCGTCGAACGATGCCTGCGCCGGCAAGTCCTCGACATGCCCGAGATGCACGTCTGTCCTGCCGAGCAAATCATTGGCCTGCAACTGCTGCGTCGCAGCCTCCAACATCGGTGCCGAAGGATCGACCGCAGTGAAACGCCAGTCCGGCTCAAGCGCGGCCATTGCGATGATTTCCTGCGCCGTACCGCCCGCGCCAACCACCAACACCTTGGCGCCACGCAACGGCCCCAAAGTGGCCGCCAACATGCACGCAGCCAGATCGTGACAGGCATCGTAACCGGCCAGGGCGATGCGACTTTGTCTGGCGTATTCGTTGGCGCGGGAAGTGTCGAATTTGTCTGCGGATCGGGTCGGGGTCGAGGGCATGGCGATTCTCCTTGTCTTGGGAGCACGCTACCCCGGGGGCAGAGATAAGGAAAATGGCGTAATTTTATAGGCTACATTCCTGTAGGGAATGAGAATCTGGCGTGGGATACGCATCGTTAAGCGCCAAGGACATCCATTACTCTGATTCATACGAGATTAAGCAACAGTATTTGTCCAGCCCGCCGATATTTCCTCGCCGCTCCTACCCTTAGCATCGTCTCCAACCCGCGAACAAACACGGTTTTCAACGAGACGGTGAACATTATGAACTTTAAGAAAATTGCACCGGATTTACTGTTGGGCAGTTTCGGTGCGCACGCTTATGCCGATAAATCGGACGCGGCGAATCTCCCGGTCGAGACCTACAGCTCTTCGACAAAATTGGATATCGAACACGTTACCTTTATCACCGAACTGGCCAACGAATGTGCCCCTGTACCGGTGCAAATGACCTACGAAGATTCCCATGGCGAGCTCCACGTTCTGCAATATCAAGTCATGGGCACCGGCTGTCCCAGTTGAGTCTGAGTTGGTAATTCGTTATCTGAAGAGTACCGACCAAACGCTCCGTTAACTGAAGCCCGTTATGCGTGAATTTTGGTGTCGGTTTCCAAGCAGAATGCTTGTGGTGGTATAAACTTTTTACCGTATCTCATGACTTTTCACAGCCCTCCCCCCCTTGACGGGCTTTTTTATACCTGCATTTCTAAGGTTGTGGGCGGCGTTAATCTCTTTCGCGGCGTCTGAGTGCCGTAGCCAACTGGCTACCGCCGAAGATGATCCAAGCAGGTGCAGCGTGAAATCGCGCCCATCGCCTCGCAGTCCGAGTGACCGCAGATCACGATGTCCTATACGCCGAACACTGCGACCGCATATTCGACGCTGGCCGAGACGCCGCCCGGTTCAGGGCCTTACGCCGGCACAATGTTGCCGGCGTTGCGAATCACGAACAGTTCGCCGGGTTCGCGCTGCGTCAGGAGTTCGGGCACAACACGGCTGTCCGAGCAGGTGATGAACATCCCGGCAAACAACGATCCTCGCAATCAATTTGGGCGATCTGCCAGGTATCACGCGTTTGAAATTCGGTTTGCTTGAACCCCTCGATATCACCAGTGGTCAAGCCAGATGGTCGATCAATCGGCAGCGCAGGCTGACACTCCCTCGTTCAATTCGCCGCCCAGTCGGCTCGATACTGCAGCAGAAAGTCGACGAATGCCCTGACCCGCTGAGGAACGTAGCGTCCATGGGGGTACAGAAGGGTGTAGGGCCTGGAGCGTCCGTTGTAGGGCTGGAGCACCTCGACGAGGCTTCCATCGGCCAATTCGCGCTCGACAATGAATTTGTAAGTCTGGAACAGACCAGCACTGTGTTTGGCCAGGGTAACGCCGCCCAGCACATCATCCGAACAGCAATATCTACCCTCAGTGAAGATCTCACGGTGTTTCCCCTCGACGTCGAACAGCCATGAGATGCTTCGACCGCTGCTGGGCAGTTCAAATTGAATGCACTCGTGAGCGACAAGGTCATCCAGCGTCGTTGGGGTGCCGGCTTTGGTCAGGTATTCAGGTGTCGCGACCACGACCAGTTGTGCGTCTTCGAGCAAGCGGGCAATCAGCGTCGAGTCAGGTTGAGCCCGGACCCGAATCGCCAGATCATAGCCCTCCGCTACAAAGTCGATATTTCGGTTACCCAAGTGGATATCCACGCTGACGTCTGGATAAAGCGCTCGAAACTTCGGTAGAAGCGGCAAGATCCGGTGATGCCCGTAGGTGGTCGGAAGACTGATACGCAGCCGCCCTGAAGGTGTCGATTGAGCGCCCATGACTTCTTGCTGCGCTTCCACCAGTTGAGTCAGGGCTTGTCGGCATTGTTCGTAGAACACTCGCCCCGGCTCAGTCATCCGGATGCTGCGCGTGGTTCTCACGAACAGGCGTGATCCCAAACGCTCCTCAAGTCGCAAAATCGAGCGGCTTACTGCCGCAGGCGTCACACCTGCTACTTGCGCTGCTGCAGTAAAACTGCCCGTTTCCGAGGCGAGGCAAAATAGCTCGATGCTTCCTAGCTGCAGGTCATCAAAATGGCGCTTCATATTAATCACACTGAGTATTGGGCAAAGTCGCGAAAGCTTACCGATGTCGATCATGCAGTGGCGAGCAGTTGATTTCAGGGAGCTGTTCCACCGGCATCGTTTTATGAAGCAGAGGTGGATGCTAGTGAATCAGCCTCCGAACAGTGGAATGCCCGAGTCATGGTCTGCAAGGGTTGGCAACGACTCAATTCATTACACTGTGTCATAAATGAAGTGACCAGACCCGCATTTATTCATCCAAGGCAACCTTCTAGAGTTCATTCCACTTGCCGCCTCATCATATGGATGGGGAGCGAACTGGAGACTCTCCCATGCCTTTCATCAGCGTTCGTATTACCCGTGACGGTGTTACCAAAGAACAGAAAGCTCAGGTCATCGCCGAGATCACCAAAACCATGGAGACGGTGCTCAACAAGGATCCGCACCTGACGCATATCGTGATCGAGGAAGTGGATACCGATAACTGGGGCTACGCTGGAATAACCACAACCGAGTACCGCAAGTCGCTGGTGGAGCCCAAGTAATGAGGCTCATCAGAGTCGACTTTGTGTCGGATGTCGTGTGCCCCTGGTGTGCGCTTGGCGCCACGGCCTTGCAACAGGCCATTGCCAATCTGACCGGCGAAGTTGTCGTCGTGCTGACGTTCAAACCCTTCGAACTCAACCCGGGCATGCCCGCCGAGGGTGAACACGCAGTCAGGCACATGATGCGCAAGTATGGCCGCAGCGCCGAGCAAATTGCCTCGCGCAATGACTCAGTGATCGCCCGTGGCAAAGCCATCGGGTTTGAGTTTGACCTGGCAAAACGCAGCCATTTCTACAACACCTTCGATGCTCACAGGCTGCTGTTCTGGGCGGCGCAAGACGGTCAACAGCTCGCGCTGAAGAACATCCTGCTCAAGGCGTATTTCACCGACGGCCAGAACCCCAGTGCCCCCGAAACCCTGGTGCGCCTGGCCGGTGAAGCGGGACTTTGCGCCGCTCGCGCCCGGCAGATACTGGACACCGACGAGTTCGCCACGGAAATCCGTGAGCTAGAAGATTTTTACCTTCAACGCGGTATCAACTCGGTCCCGGCCATGGTGCTGAACGGTGGTCATCTGGTGTCCGGATCGCAGTCAGTCGAGGAATACGAACAGATCCTCAGACAAATGGCGCGAGAGTCGGCGCCAGCCTGATGGCCCTACTTATCCATTGAAACAACTTTCATAAACTATCGAGGAATTATCATGAGCCATTCAAAAAAAGTCGTTGTGGTTACTGGCGCATCCCAAGGTCTGGGCGCAGGAATCGTCGAAGGTTTTCGTAAACTCGGCTATCAAGTGGTTGCGACTTCTCGCTCCATCAAACCGTCATCGGACCCGGACATCCTGACCGTCGCAGGTGACATTGCCGATCCGGCTACTGCCGAGAAAATCATCCGCGAAGGCGTAGCGCGTTTCGGCCGCATTGACACTCTGGTGAACAACGCCGGGATCTTCCTGGCCAAACCTTTCACGGCCTATACCCGTGAAGAGTATGTAAACACCGTGGCCACCAACATGGGCAGCTTCTTCCATATGTCGCAACAGGCGATTGCCCAGATGGAGAAACAAGGTGAGGGTGGGCATGTGGTCAGCATCACCACTACGCTGGTCGATCACGCTATCGAGGGCGTGCCATCGGTGCTCGCATCGCTTACCAAAGGCGGCATGAACGCCGCGACCAAATCCCTGGCGATCGAGTACGCCAAGCGCGGTATTCGCGTTAACGCTGTATCGCCAGGCATCATCAAGACCCCGATGCATGGAGAGGAAAGCCACGCCGCTCTAGGCAGCCTGCATCCGGTCGGCCACATGGGCGAAGTGCAAGACATCGTCGCAGCGGTGCTGTACTTGGACAGCGCCAACTTCGTCACTGGCGAAATCCTGCACGTCGATGGAGGCCAAAGCGCCGGTCATTGAAGCAAACCGCCAGTATCTGTGCGGCAATTTTCAGCCTATGTTCAATCGGCTCCCACACCTGGCCACGGTGTGGGGGCTTTTTTCGCGGCGTCTAAACTAAGCCCCCCGGATCTGTCTACCATTGCCTGACTCTCTGGTCGATGCATTCGAACCACTTCTTCGAACAGGGAACGCCCGTGCATGACTGATGCTTAAGAGGGCCTGGCCACCGTTGTGGTGATTGCCCATTATCTGCGGCAGGTGCTAATCAAAAAGGTTTCAGCATGAGCAGGAAGGCACTTGCGAGTGACTGCTTTCGGCCAAAAGCGGTCATCGCGAGTCTACAAAAGCTGGGGCTGTTTACAGCGATTCCGGATTACTCAGTGTGATGCGACTTCGCAAAACGCTTCATTGGCAAGGTCGAACGATCGACACAGCTCTAAACCAAGACTTGAATGATGCTAGCAGCATCAATTAGCCATTACATAAGAGCGTGATTTGCCTGATACTGCGCGCCACAACTCGGCCTTAATCAGGGACCCACTCTCATGGACGATTTTTTGCAAACCATAGCTCTTCTGCGCGCGAGGTATCAGCGCCCGGCAGACTTCAACCTCTTCTCCGTACTCCGCAGCGCGAGTGACGAGGTTCGGCTTCACTCGCGCTTCCTCGCCTTCTTGCTCGACCCAAAGGCAACCCACAATCAGGGAACAGCTCTACTGAATCTCCTGTTGAAGCGACTGGGCATCCAGAACTTCGATTCAGAGAATGCGATTGTCGAGGTCGAGTACCAGAACATCGACATCTTGGTCCGCAACCAATCCAAGCAGGCAGTGATCATCGAGAACAAGATCTACGCCGGCGATCAGGACGAGCAGCTCTGGCGCTACCACCAGCGAATGCGGGCGGAAGGCTACGGCGAGATTTGGACCACGTATCTCACCCTGGATGGTTCCGAGCCCAGTGAACAGAGTCGCAAGTCTCTGCCTGTATTTCTTCTCAGCTACGAAGCTGAGATCATCGCTTGGTTGAAGGACTGTATTCCACTGGTTGCCCGCGAGCCCGGCGTGCGGGAAAGCGTTTTTCAGTACATCGAACTACTCCAAAAGCTGACATCCAGTGACCAGGGTGAGATCTACATGAGCAAGCTAAAAGAACAGATCCTGCTGGGCGAGAATCTCTTCGTGATCGCCGACATCAACCATGCATTCAAGTCCGTACTGGCCGATCTACAGTTCGATATTTGGGAGCGCATGACGGCTTGCCAAGCGAGCCAATATCCGCAACTCGGCAAGCCCGAAATTTCGGCCACGAAGGAGGCGGTTTCCGCCTATTATAAGAAGGCCAAAAACAGCAAATACATTGGCCTCACTTTCCCCTTCCCGTTTATGAATGGTGGCGTGTACATCGAACTCAACCACCGCCTCTACGTTGGCTACTACTGTGACGGTGAGCAGTTCCCGGAAGACCGGGAGCGCCTTTTGGCGCTGAGTCGAGAGATCGCACCCAACACTCGCAATTCGGGCAACCTGTTCTGGAAGTTCTCTAAGTTCAATGTGAACCTACATGCCCCTTCCAATGAGGACCTGGCCCTCCTCCGAGATCCGGAGACGAGGGAGTCGATTGCCGTCAGCCTGATAGATGACGCTCATGAACTGTGGCAGCGCGCTTACCAGCAGTTCGCCTGACCGCATTTGGCCGATTTCTGCCACTGATCAGAGGCAGCTATGGGTCGATTTCAACCGGTCGTGGAAGGCAGAAATCGGCCAGAAGCGGTCTGTCGCAGCTGTCAGCGTCCGACCCATAGATGCCCTTAGCGAAGCAGCTATTGACCTAAAGCTGCTGTTGGGTCTGGGGTGCATTGGCGAGAAGCAAGCAAAGGGGACGCTCGACGCCTAGGGCCTATTCGCCCTTGGT